>Ga0228701_1000146_pt1 | contig 76325 bp, 76 predicted proteins | sample McNCre117_Aug_MG_2_FD_178017 | JGI IMG/M metagenome (GOLD analysis project Ga0228701, IMG submission 178017) | Freshwater microbial communities from McNutts Creek, Athens, Georgia, United States - 11-17_Aug_MG | ecosystem: Environmental > Aquatic > Freshwater > Creek | place: USA: Georgia... | reverse complement strand
GAGCCAGGATCAAACTCTCCGTTGTATAATAACTTTGAATTTTCATAAGAGCTCGAGTATGTTTATTATGTTCTTTTCTTAAAAACGCTGTTTCCTTATTTCTCAATACTTCAAAGAACTTCTTCTGCCGTTAGTAGAACTCCCGTTCTAGTTAACTTTTTAAGATTTTTTCCCGTTTGAACTAACCGTTGTTTGTTCCGTTGTGGGGTGCAAAGATATGTACTCTTTTTGGATGTGCAACACTTTTTGAAAGTTTTTTTTTGATTTTTTTTAGCTAAAATCACTAATTGCTTGATAATTGGTGATTTAAACTTCTATAAAACGATCCTAATTCGAGTGTGCGTTTGGATTTAATCCATTGTAATGGGATTCTAGCTCCGAAATGGAGTTTGTTGACTGGTCAAATCCCAATAAAAACACCTCTTCATTTTGATTTAATAGAGCGTGTTTTACAAGGGTGTTTTTTTCTCCTATATATAGGTAGAACTTTTCCGCTTCTTTTTTAGACTCATTCCATTTCAAAACACAAAACTGAAATGCCATTTGAATGGCTTCATTTCGGCTCGCTAATTCTGTTTGACTTTTTCTTAATTCCACATTAGCCAACATCAAGCCGATGCGATCTTTCAATGTGCGAATATCTGACTTGCTCCAATTGCGGACGGAAGGATACACACGTTCTATTTCAAACCAATCATTATGGGTTAATAATACACGTTCATTTACTCCGGAATTTAATCGCGCCGTTTTGAACCAGTACTTCAATGCCAACAGCACGACAATTAAACAAAGTACACCCGAAACCTTCGCCAAGAGCACTTGATTTAATAGTAGTCCTATAGGAACCAAAACAAGTAATAAAAAAATTACCGTTAACCAAAAAGGAAAACGGTAACTTAATCGATTGTTATTCGAATTCATGAGAATCTAATAAAACTTAATTTTTTTCAGTAATCCATTTATCATTTAGCATCTCACCTTTGATAGTGACATCCTTTGTTCTCGAATAATCTTCAGCAGCGATAAGCATTTGCTCTTTTGTATCTCTTCGGATTAATATTGCACTTGAACCCTGAGATTTAACTTCTATATAAAATCCATTTCTCAATCGCGCTGGTTTTGTTGGCGGTCTTCCCATTATCTCTTTCTTTAATTCTTAATAAATATAACAACATTTTTGAAATAATGTTGTATTTCGACGAAAATTCTGTCAAAAACCATGCCTTCTTATTTCAGTACCGAAGCTTTAACGTAACTTTGCGGCATGATTCAACTCGAAAAACTAGGATATTTCTTGCCGCAGGGCTATTTATTTGAACAGGTAAGTTTACAAGTGAACCGGGGAGACAAAATTGGTCTTGTCGGAAAAAATGGCGCTGGTAAATCCACCATGTTAAAATTGCTCTCAGGACAATTAAGTCCAAGCGAAGGGGCGATTCATCAACCTAAAGGATTGAAGTACGGGTATTTAACACAAGATATCGTCATCAAATCCAAAGAAACAGTATACAATTACCTTTTTCTTTCTAATACAGATCTCAATCGCATACGTGAGCGATTGGATTTCATCAACCATGAATTAGTCAACCGAACAGATTACGAATCTGATTATTACCTCGGTCTCCTAGATGAACTTAGTGAATTGAATCACGAATTTCAAGTATTAGAAGGATTCCAATGGGAAGAAAAAATCAAAGCAACCCTTGACGGACTTGGTTTTTCTGAAATGGATCAACAGAAACTGATTCAAGCTTGTTCCGGTGGATGGAAGATGCGGGCTGAATTAGCGCGTATTCTTGTAAACAATCCAGACATCTTATTATTGGATGAGCCAACAAACCACCTTGATATCATTTCGATCAGCTGGTTAGAAAACTATTTACAACGATTCGACGGAGCAGTCATCTTGATTTCTCACGACCGTTTGTTCCTCGATAATGTGACCAAGCGCACATTGGAAATCAGCATGGGACGCGTACTCGATTTTCCTTTTGCCTATTCAAAATACAAACTCATGCGTGCCGAAGAAATGGAGCGCATGGAACAATCGAAAAAACAGCAGGACAAACAAATCAAGCAAACCGAACAACTCATTGAGAAATTTCGTGCTAAAAGCAGTAAAGCTTCTTTTGCGCAATCCTTGATGAAGAAATTGGAGAAAACCGAACGAATCGAAGTGGAAAAGGATGTCGTTTCGAAAATCAAATTAACATTTCCGCTCAGTGTGCAACCAGGAAAATGGGTTCTTGAACTCAATAACCTTGGGAAATCGTACGCGGATCGGAATTTATTTGAATCTGTAAACATTACCGTTGGACGTGGAGAAAAGATTGCCTTACTTGGTCCAAATGGCGTGGGTAAGTCGACTTTACTGAAATCCATCACGAAGGATATTAACTACGAGGGAGAAGTTTTATACGGACACAATGTCAATGTGGCATACTTTGCGCAAGATCAGGCAGAGAAATTAGATCCCAACAAAACCATTTACGAAACAGTAGATGACATTGCCGTGGGAGAAATCCGCAAGGATCTGCGCTCCATTTTAGGAACCTTCCTATTCACCGGAGAAGTTGTAGAGAAAAAAGTAAGTGTCCTTTCCGGCGGAGAACGCACACGACTTGCACTTTGTGTCTTGTTACTTAGTCCATCAAACTTCTTAATTCTCGATGAGCCAACCAATCACTTAGATTTACAGAGTAAGGACGTACTCAAAAGAGCATTGCAATCTTATGAAGGGACATTCATCGTCGTATCGCATGACCGTGAATTCTTGGAAGGCTTGTGCAACCGCATTTGGGACATTGAAAATCGCAACTTGAAAATTCACCATTTCACGCTAAATGAATACTTAGCATATAAAATGACGAAAAAAGAACTGCCGAATGGACAAGATTTAAAGCCAGTAAAAGAAGTCAAGGAAGTGAAACCGGTAGTACAGGAATCCATTAAAAAGCAAGGAAATTCGAAAGTAGAAAAAGAGGTGCAACAAATTGAACGAAAAATCGACGAGGCAGAGAAAAAGATTCAAGAAATGGAAGCTCACATTGCCACCTTGACATTCGACGAAAACAATCAACACCTTGACACATTATCCAACTACGAAGAGGCTAAAAATCAGCTGGAAACCTTGATGTCCAACTGGGAACTTAAAATGAGTGAGATATAAGCACTTCTTTTTACATTTGTAGCATGAGATACATCATCTTTCTTGGTTTAAGTTTTCTTTTTCTTTCCAGTAAATGCTCGAAAGGAAAGGCAAATCCCATTCCGAATATTCCATTTGACATCACGATTGACATTCAACTTCCCAGTTATAATCAATTGCAAGGAGTTGGCGGATGGTCCTATGTAACGGGAGGTTCGCGTGGAATCATCGTTTACCGCAGAGGAATTGATGAATTCGTTGCTTTTGACCGACATTCGCCTGTGGACCCAGATGGGACATGTTTCCTACCCTTGTTTCCTGATTCTCAAAATTTCCTTTTATTAAAAGATACGTGCAACAATGCCACGTTTTCCTTATACGATGGTTCACCTGTGAGCAATAGCTCATTTGGACTCCGTCAATACGCCGTTCAGTTCAACGGAAGTAATTTAGTTCGAATTTACAATTAAGCATATGAATGAAGTAACCGTAACCATCATCGACAGAGAAGGCGTTTCTCATGAATTAGTAGGTCCAACAGACATGAACATGAACATCATGGAATTGTGCAAGGCTTATGAATTGCCTGTTCTCGGCGAATGTGGCGGAATGGCCATGTGTGCCACATGTCAGTGTTACTTGGAATCAGAAACAGCACTTCCAGAACAAAGTGACGCCGAATTGGACATGTTAGACCAAGCATTTTTCGTGAAAAACAACAGTCGTTTGGGATGTCAAATTCAACTTAGCGACGAAATCGATGGGATTGTACTTCGCTTAGCTCCAGAAGCATAAGAATTCGTTCGAGGCAACTTGCACTAAATTATTTCGTTAATTTTCATATTTTTAGAATATGAAATTAACCTTTACCATTCTTAGTTTCTGTTTTGTCGGTTGTTATTATTCCCAACAGAGCGAAGCAAAAGCCATCAAAAAAAATGTTGTTTTAATTAACAATGAGGCCGTACAACCTATTTCGGGAACAACTCCTCAAATAGCCGTTACGGACACCAATGCGCTAAAAGCCAGAATTGCAGCCATTGATTCGCATGTGCATGCCATTGACATAAAAGTAAAGTACGTTTCCAGTGATCAGGATCAACGTGAGCGCGCACAAAAAATGGGTTGGTTTGATCAAATGGAAAAAACTAGAAAGGAATTAACCATTGAAAAGATGGAGTTGGAGAATAAACTAAAATCCAATCCATGAAAAAACAACTATTCACCCTTTTTTTTCTTGTCAATTTCTCCATTGCATTCACTCAAAGTGGTGGAACGAATTGCGCAGGAATGGAACCTATTTGTACAGATTCAGGTGTTCAGTTTACAGCAAATGATGGTGGAATAGATGCATCTGTTTCGGAACCAACGAATGATTATAATTGCCTTGGTTCTGCACCAAATCCTTCTTGGTATTATTTCGAAATTAGTCAAGCAGGAGATATCATCATGTCACTTTCTGCCCCGCAAGATGTTGACTTTATTATCTGGGGACCTTATCCAAATCTAACCAATGCTATTGCCAACTGTGGCTCTTATGGCGCTGCTGTTCCGGATATAAATTGTTTACTACCCGGTTTTATGTGTGATTCCTATGGGTGTAGTTTTGATCCATCTAATATTGAAACTCCCGGGATTCCAAATGCCCAAGTTGGAGAAGTATATGTCATGCTAGTAACGAATTATGCCAATGTCGTTCAAAACATTACCCTCTCTCAAACAAGCGGTTCAGGAGCAACAGATTGCACCATCATTAATCCTGGAAACTGTTCCTTTGGCAACTTCACAGGAACGCTATCGAACTGTAATGTCGCTACAAATGAATATACATTTAGTGGAACACTTGATTTTAGTAATGCTCCGAGCAGTGGGACACTTATCCTAAGTAATACAAATGGAGATGTTTTAACCTACAGTGCACCTTTCACAGGATCTGTAAATTTCAGTTTCACCGGGATTGCGGATGGATCGTCGTTTGTTATTAATGCTTCTTTTTCAAATGATGCGAGTTGTTCGGCAACATTAACGTATCAAACGCCTATTGCCTGCAATTGTCAATCTCAAATTGGGGACTTCACTACCACCTTACAAGCAGCTCCTGTGATTAACCAAATTTGTTTCGGAGATTCCTTTACCATCACTTCGAATGACAATTTTACTGTTCCAGGAGAAATGATTGGAGCAACGATTCCAGGATCTGCGAATTACGACCCAACCGCACCAACCTATGATCCAGGGGTTATTTGGCTTGCATATAGCTGTCCACCCTCCGTATCCCTAACACCTGCCATGTCTAATACCACTGGTTTAAACATACCGGACGATCCATGTCTTCAAAGCATTGTCACGAGTATAGAAGATTTGAGCGATGTCAATGATTTAAGCTTTATCAACTCGTTTCCGGCCGGGACATTTACGAATAACATTGTTTATTTTGTTCCCATCACTATGTATAGCATTGTTGATGGAATATACAGTTATGTAACACTTCCAGCTTGGGATTGTTTTGATCTCGGCGAACCAATTGTCGTTCAATATTTACCCGATTTCAGCTCTTCTAGTACATCGGATTGTTTAACTGGCATTGTCAACACGACCATTTCTGGAAGTTCACCGGCTTTGAATGGTGGAAATTTCTCTGTTGTCAGTGGAAGTCAAACCCCACAAAATGCAACATTCAACAATACTACAACTGGTAACAGTGGCACCATCATGATGAACGGCGTATATTCGGGGGCTTATGGCTTTGACATAGTCGATGCAAATGGATGTACTTTTTCCATTTCAGGAAGTGTTGTGGGTGGTGATCTTGTCACGCTTAGTTATATCGATAATGTGCTTTGTACAACAGACGTTGATCAAACACCCATCATTACAGGAACGCCAGGTGGTACATTTTCTACAAGTGCGGGATTAAGTTTAAACACTTCAAGTGGATTGATTTATCCAAGTTCTTCTTCTCCGGGAGTTTATAACGTTACGTATCTTTCTCCAGCAACTCCTTGTCCTGACTCAGATCAATTTATGATAACAATTGGTGACCAACCTAATTTAGATGGTGGACCAGACCATACTGTTTGTCCTGGACAAGCCGTGATCCTTGATGCCACTGGTGCTGCGAGTTATGTCTGGTCCAACAATGAACCAAATGGCTCTTCTTTTTTTCCTGAAATAGGTGTTTCTGAACTCATTGTCACTGGATTCAGTACCGAAGGTTGTTCGAATACAGATACGATACAAATTACAGTGACAGAAGACTGCAATCCTGAAGATTTGATTTACTACGTTCCCAATTGTTTTACCCCAGATGATGATCAGTACAATCCCTTATTTTTACCCGTTTTTTATTCAGGAATTGATATCTACCATTTTGAACTGTTAATTTTCAATAGATGGGGTGAACTAATTTGGGAAAGTCATGATCCAAAAATTGGATGGGACGGAACATACAATCGAGGACTTAAATGTCAAGATGGCGTTTATACATGGAAAATTCGTTTTAAAACATCCTACAACGATGACAAAAGAGAAATCTTTGGTCATGTTCTATTGATGCGTTAATGAACTAACTTTTCCTTAAACACTTTTCTAAACTTCTCCACTTTTGGACGAACAACTGCTTGGCAATACATGTTCTGTGGATTGTTTTCAAAGTAGTTATGATGGTAATCCTCTGCTTCAGAGTAATTGGAAATTGGTTCAATTTCTGTCACAATTGGATTGTCCCACACTTTTTCTTTGCTCAATTTTTCCTTGTACGCCAGCGCTTTTTCTTTCTGCTCTAGGTCGTGATAGAAAATCACGGAACGGTATTGTGTTCCTACATCGTTTCCTTGACGGTTTAATTGGGTTGGATCGTGAACAAACCAGAATATTTCTAACAATTCATCATAGGAAATCAATGCCGGATCGTACACCACTTGAGCGACTTCTGCGTGTCCAGTTGTTCCCGTGCAGACTTGCTCGTAAGTTGGATTCATGGTTTTTCCTCCCGCATATCCAGGCACGACTGACTTCACTCCTACTACATCCTTGAAACAGGCTTCGATGCACCAAAAGCATCCCGCACCAAACGTTGCTATTTTCATTCCTTTTTTGTTTTTGTAAATATAATCAAACGGCTCAAAGTTCATCGCACATGAATTGATGCAGTAGCGTTTAAACGTTGGCTCTGGACCATCGTTGAATAAATGTCCTAAATGCGCATCGCAATTTGCACAGCGGATTTCAATGCGATCCATGCCATCACTCAAATCCCTCACCTGTTTCACTTTTCCTTTGGTCAGCACGTCATAAAAACTTGGCCATCCTGAACCAGATTCATATTTCGTAGAACTAGAAAATAGCGCTGCATCACATCCGACGCAGGTATACGTTCCCCGCTCATGATGGTCGACAAATTTACCTGTAAAAGGCGCTTCTGTTGCTCCGTCTCGAATCACCGAACAGACATTTTCTGGAAGCGCTTTTCCGTTCCAGGTTGAAAGTGGCATTTTGGTTGACTTTGAATCTACTTGTTTCTCGGGTGTTTGTCCGCAAGCGTTCATCAAAATACACAAAACAAAAAGGAAAGTCAGTCTCATATTTCTTAAACAATGTGAATGGGAAAAAGTTCGCACTAGATTTAAGTGTACTTTTGCACCATGAAATCAAGGTATAGTCGCAATTTTTGGATCGTGTGTTTTGCGATGTTCTTTTTCATGACCGGCTTTAATTTAATCATGCCTGAGTTGAATAACTTCATCACTAACCTTGGTGGAGAAAAACAAAAGGGATTGATCATTTTATTATTCTCTGTTTCCGCTGGACTTTCACGGCCATTTTCGGGTAAAATTGCGGACATCGTTGGACGCAAATGGGTGATGTACGCCGGAATCATTTGCTCCTTTGTCATTTGCTTGAGTTATTCTTTTGTGGATTCGATTTTGTTTTTTCTATTGTTGCGGTTTTTACATGGATTCAGTGCTGGATTTGCGCCAACTGGTGCAACCGCATTGCTAACGGATGTTATTCCGGACAATGCACGAGGAACAGCCATGGGAATTTGGGGAACGTTTATTTCACTGGGGATTGGAGTTGGACAATCACTCGGCTCATGGATTTACCAGCTTTTCGGATTCGATGTTTTATTCATGTCCGCGGCCTTCATCACGTGCATTTCTTTTGTGATGGTCAGCATCGCGAAGGAATCCTTGCAGGTTCAACAAAAAATGTCCTTACAACATTTAAAGATTACGTGGAAAGATGTCTTTGAACCAAATGTCCTTCCCTCAGCATTGGTGATGTTTCTAACAGCCATTTGTTCTGGGATCATCTTTGTCGTTACACCTGATATTTCCGGTATGTTGCACATCGAAAACAAAGGATTCTTTTTTGGCTTTTATGTCATTTCCACCATTGTAATCCGCTTGTTGACGAGTTCTGTTTCCGATCGCATTGGACGACCTCAAACCTTGATCATTGGCGTGTCGATTTTAATCACCAGCATGATTCTCATTGCTACCGTGGACAGCAAAGTCTCGTACATAGTGGCAGCCATTGTCTTTGGATTTGCGACAGGTATGTCGAGTCCGACTTTGTTTGCCTGGACAGCTGACTTATCGCACAAGGACCGACGCGGCGTTGGTGCAGGAACCATGTTTCTCGCCTTGGAATTCGGCATCATTGCTGGATCCGTGATTACCTTGTTGGTTTATGACAATAGTCCGACAGGCGTTTACCGAGCCTTTCTTATCGGTGCTTGCTCCGCACTTTTAGCCTTGAGCTTTTTGATTTACATCACCGTCCAGCAATACCGCAATCGACCTGTGTAATTATTCTTGGTGAGACAAAGCCGATTCCTCGTGTCTATTCAAATAACGACGCATGAGAAAATGCCCCAAATAAATCAAGGGCGTTAATCCGACGGCAATGATGAGTTTCAAAATGTAGTTTGTTGGGGCAACGGACATATATGTTCCAAAACTCATTTTTCCAGGAAGCACGAATCCAACATATAAAACAATGTACGAATCGAACAACTGTGAAATGACGGTACTTCCCGTACTGCGCAACCAAATAAAACGATTACCTGTTCGATGCTTGATTTTATCAAACAAGAAAGCATCCAATAACTGAGAAACGAGGAAGGCACAAATACTTCCAACGATAATCATCTGCGATTGTCCAAAAACTTTCAAGTAAGAAGCATTGTCCGCCAAGTCAGAACCAGGAATTTCATACGCTGGAATCGCCAAGGAAATACCGACGATGATGAAACAGTACGCAATCAGTCCAGCTGTAATCCACGACAAGCGTCGAACTGCCTTTTGACCGTAAAATTCATTCATTAAATCTGTCAACAAGAACACGATGGGCCACGGAAGAATACCAATGATGGTCGCAAATGGTCCAAAATGGTTTCCAAACAAGTTAAATTCAATGGGAACTTGAATGAGTTTGTTACTCATCAATTCGGCAGTCACTGCATTCGTAATGAACAATCCAGCAAGGATGATGAACAACCAATTCCGTCTTTCGCTAAGGACTTCTATTTTCATGTGCGCGGTTTTGTTCAAATGTAACGAATTATGCACTTGAATGTTCAAAGCCTCCTTATCCGCCGTAATCTAGTCGCTTCGTTTTGACGTAGCGACGAATGTAATATTCCGATGTTTTAAAGTTATCAATGCGCACACCGCCGTTTGCAGAATGAATAAATTTAATTGCTGAAGGAGTTACCTCAATGACCAATGCAACGTGTCCAACCGCTGTTGAATTCACATTGCTTCCTTTAAAGAACATCAAATCACCCGGTTGAATATCAGACAGTTTGATTGTTTCACCTAATTCTGCCAATCCATAACTGGTGCGCACCAAGGAGAAACCAAAATTTCCAAAAATGTAGTTGATGAATCCAGAGCAATCGAAACCAGAGGGCGTTGTTCCACCATAGCGATACGGTACACCCAAAAACGTTTTGGCGTAAGAAATGATCGCATCCGCTTTGGGATTCGGTGGACGCACTTTCCATGTCGTATCCGTTACTTTGTCTTTCAAGGAATCACCTGGGATCACTTGCGCAAAACTGTTGTTCAACGAACACCACAGAAAAAGAACTAAAAATGTATGTAGAAAACGCATTTTCATCTTTCGATTGCAAAATTATAACTATTTTCGGAAACTAATTCAAGTAACAAGGTGCCTTTAATTGATATTCAACAACTTAGCAAGCTCTATTATTCCATTGGGGAAGTAGCGGAATTACTCGATGTAAACGCTTCACTATTAAGGTTTTGGGAGAAGGAATTTAAATTCGAAATCTCAAAAAAGAACGCCAAAGGAAACCGTTTGTTCTCTGTAAAAGAAATCGAGAAAATCAATCGCATCTATCATTTTGTCAAAATTGAGGGCTACACCTTAGACGGTGCAAAAAAAGCACTCAGATCGAAAACAGTCCCAACAATTTCGGTGGAAACAACGACGGATCAATCAGCAGTGATTCGCAAATTGGAGGACATCAAAGCGCGCTTAATTCAATTGAAAACATCCTTACCATCTACGGATCCAGTAGAAATGAAAGCACCTGTTTTGGAACAAAAACCCGTTCAAATCATCGCTACAGCGCCGAAAAAAGTGGCTGCGCCTAAATCATCCGCATCGGACATGCCGACGCTGTTCGATTAGAACACATATCCAAACGATAGTTTCGGATACACATTCGATTTCCAGTTTCCTGTATTTGCATACGCTCCGAAACGAGTAAACACCCCGAATCCGACACTCGATTTTCCGCTGACAAATAATCCATTGAACAACAGTCCTGCTTCGTGGAATCCTTTGTCCATGGTATGAAATGCAAGATTATGAGCGCTTTGATTCGACATCGTTCCATAGCCGAATGCGTAGTGAATCCCGAATTGCGGTTCATTCCATTTCGCTTTGGTGCGTTGTGCGTTCCAGATGTAACGAAGAAACACATTGACCTGTTGTTGGTGATAAAACTCCATGGAACCGACGGTTTCAAAGGTGTTTGCAATGGAAATGGAGCGAGGTACATACGAAGAATTGACCGCTTGTTGGTACAACAAAGGCGTAGGGACATTGGTCCATGCAGCACGCACATTCCAAGTAAAGCGTCCATTTCCAGGAATGGTAGTGGTGTGAAAGGCATTGAATTGCAGACGGACAAAATTCAACGAAGTGATGTAGACACTCGGAAGGTTCCACGCTTTCTCCAATTTCAGTTGAATTTTTGGATACTTCGACGCTTTGGGTAAAAATAGGTCCCCAAGAATAATTCCTTTTTCCCTGATAGCCCAGGAGAAAACAACAGAACTCATCAAAGCGGTGAAAGTAGATTCATGATTAAATTGATACCCATTCACCATTTGATTGTATTGATAATTTGCCTCAAATGTCAAGTGTTTGTTTGCTCGAACGATGGTTGAAAGCTGAATTCCAGCTTTCTTTTGGTAGGACATATTTTTCACAAATAGCATTCGTCCTGGGTCTTGTGGATACAACACCCCTATTTTATACATGACGTTCCCTCCTACTTCTACGACGTCGTTGGAATAAAACAATTTCAGGTTTGTTTTGGTACTTGGATCCAAGTGAAAGTCCAAGGCACCGCCATATTTCCATACCTTATCACCAAAGCCATATGCACCATAAATGCTGGCGGTCAACCATGGAAGCACTTTGTCCGAATTTTCGAGTCCGAGTCCAATTCTGGTTTTCTCAAAACCATTCACTGCGAAAAGCCTTGTCACATCGAGGTTCATATATCCTAGCGGAATCCGCCCGGACGAAAGAACTTTTGCCCACTTCAAGTAGCGGTCCAAATGTTCCTCCTTCGAAATGCTATCGATGCTTGTGTAGGTATTTATTTCTTTATTCGTCAGTTGGAAAGGACGCAAACTGTCCCACTTTTCCTCGCTTACTTTCTCAGAACCAACCTTTGTTTGAACAGCGATGTTATTGAATTTCACTTTTTCCAATTCAGCGGGATTAAATTGAACGTTTTCCATGTACGTAGCTCCTTTCCCGGAAATAAATGCCGTCTTTCCTTTGGAGACATTGATCGCTGCAAACACCATTAGTACCTCTGTAGACAACTTCACCGGAAACCATTTTTTTCCGTCGACAAATGCATATTCCTGAATAATGGTGATAAAGGTCCCCGACGTATCCGTTCGGTAAGGTTTGGCAATCACCTTTTCAATGGCAAATCCATTCGTATTGATAAACAAATGACCCGTTAACCCTTCAAAGTCCTTTCCCTTTCGTGGACGAAAGAAAATGGTAAAGGTCGTATCATTTCCATTAATGGTCGTATCCTCCAGCACAAACAAGTAGCGTTTGATGCCCCCAAAAGCGATGGGATTCACAAATTGTTCACTGAGTAGTTCCACTTGGTTGTCATAGAAATGAAAGGATTGCATGGACTGCGCAAAGGTGGAGAACATGGGATCTGTGAATCCAGACACTTTATACGCCTCCACGATTTCCTTTTCCTTGTAGGGCGGTTCGAAATAATGTTGCGAAGCCGTTTCGATCAGGAACAAATGCTGCCGACCGAAGAATTGCTTCATGCTGTAAAGGTTGGTATCGGATGGATCCACAACGGTATCCTCCAAAATTTTTCGAGAAGCATCATCGAGGTCAAAGGTGAATTTACTATATTGTTTCGAAATGAATCCATCGTTTTCGAAGGGATGATTTTTCAAGCGATTGGCAATCACTTGTGCCATGATGCGTTCGGCGGGATTCACACCAGGTTTCACGACGACTTCCTGCATATTCTGCGCTTTACTTTTCAGGTAGATTTTTCCATTTTGAACCAAGGAAAGCTGAACGATGGTATCATGATAACCAGTTGCGCGTACTTGAATGCTTTGCGCTGTATCCATTAATTGAAAAAATCCATCGATGTCCGTCAACCGTGGATTCTCTTTACTCGGAATGACTTTTCCAAAAGGAATGGCCTCATGGTTTTGCTCATCCAACAATTGATACGACTGCGCAAATGCGTGAAATGCAGAAAGAAACAGGAGAGAAAAAAGAAAACGCATGGGGTAATTTTGGATAAATATAGTTTTTTCCTTCACAAATTTTCATGTTCTTTAAATTGATTTAACCATGGATTCACATTGCAATCACATGCGAGGAGTAATCTTGCATATGAAAAAATTGTTTGTCCTTTCACTCGTTGTCATGTTCTTCTCCTGTGAAAAAGAACATGTCTCACCGAAGACCACCGAATATGTTCCATGTGTGATCAGTGATTCGGTTTCCTTTCAATCCGAAGTATTTCCCATCATTAGCGACTATTGTATGCCTTGTCACAGTAATCCAGGTGCGGGTGGTGTGAATTTCGATACGTACGCGGAGATTTTGCCGTTTGCGCTTTCTGGACAACTCGTCCAAACTTTAATTCACGACACAACAGGAATAATTATGCCTCCATTGCCATCGAATGGTCCAGATTCATGTGGTGTAAAAACCATTAAACGTTGGATTGACCAAGGAGCGTTGAATAATTAAGGGAAGGAGATTATGTTGAAATTAACATTAAATCAAAGGTCATTAGGCGCGTATTTAATTGTCCATAATCCAAAATTCCGGAATATTTCTTTTCTTCCTCCATATCTTTAAATATGTAGTTGAATCCATTTTTTAAGTAAAATTCCAATGGACCCTTTTTATTATATGCGTCAACAACTAAAAACCTACAGCCTGTTTTGTTGTGCGGTTCAATGAACCAATATTTAATGAATTCGATTAGTTCTCGCCCAATCCCTCTCCTTTCAAAATCCATACTTACTCCTAGCCTTCCTATTAATACGGCAGGATAACTTTTTAGCCCTCTCTTTTGATTTGAAATTCTTCTGCTTAAACGATTTTTATCTGTCTTTGAAATTATATTAGCTCTGATACTGTCGTTAGAAATGGTAAATGCACAAACGATTTGACGAGGATCTTCATCTAGGGTAAAGCAATATGATTTACCGAATAAATCATTTTGATAATGAATAAAATCGCTTCCGAAAAACTCACTTAAATCCACATCATCACAATGAAAAGAATGACAAACGTTACTTAATTCTTTGGTTAGAACTTTAAAAGAACAAAAATCCGCTAAAAAAGACATAAAATGTGTTTATTTCATTTTAGCTTTTTCCAATATTTTATTTGCGGTTAATACTTGTTTTGAGAAATCAATAGATCCTTTTCTTTTAGCCGTGGACGTCGCTTTACGAACAAATGCTTCCGCTACTTTGCCGGTTAACGTTGGAATACTTTTAATTGCGATGGCCATTACTTGATACTTTGATAGAACAAAATTAAAAATAAAAAATGGAAATGCTTATTGAAATACGTTTAATAAACTTTTTTATTGTTAAGAAAGAAATGTAGAATTACAAATCCAGCGGTGCGAAGTTCTCAAAATAATTCGCTGCCAACTTCATACGTGATCCATACCACGAGCACATTTCGCCATCAATTAAGCGAATGTCTGCTTTTGGAAACATTAGTTGAAACTTCTGAATGTGCTTTCCCTTAAATGGATAAGGCTCAGAACTGAGAAAAACGATGTCTGGTTGAACATTTGGACAATCAGTCAACGCGGGATAACGTTCCAAGTCACAGGCGTTTTTGTATCCGATTTTCGTTAACATGGAATCAATAAAGGTGTTTTTTCCTGTTAAAAAAGCGGGGTCATCCCAAATGAAGTACAGGAAGGTTTTTTGTTGTCCGAGGTTTTCAAGGGAAGCAAAAGCTTCGGTGATTTCTTCGACTAATAACGCTGCTTCGTCCTTGCGGTTGACCATATCACCCAGGACATCAATCATATTCAACGCATCATCAAAGGTGGAAATGTCACTCATCCACACGGGGAATTCGTTGGAAAGTTCTTCGATGTCCTCTTTGGTATTTTCTTCTTTGTTTCCGATGATCAAATCAGGTTGCAAAGAGCGAATGAGACCGATGTTCAATTGCTTTGTTCCGCCCACGCGCTGTTTGACACGAAACCACGATTCCGGATGAATGCAAAACTTCGTTACACCGACAACTTCCTGCGTTAATCCAAGGTCGTGCAATAATTCCGTTTGTGAAGGGACCAAGGAAATGATTCGCTTGGGCTCCAGGGGAATGCGAACACTTCGCCCCATTTGATCGACGAAGTTTCTACCTATCATTAGGAAATGGCTGAAATAACGTCGTAACGTGAAACAATGTGAAACTTACCGTTTTTCAATTGCACCAAAACCGCTGGCGTTTGCTTGTTAATCAACTTGCAAATGTCCTCGATGTGCGCCGCGTGATTGACCACTGGAAAAGGTGCGTTCATAATGGACGAAATCGGTGCGTCGCGCAAGCTTGGATCTTCCACCAACAATTGGTACACATGACTGTCGTCAATGGACCCCACAAACACGCCATCTTTCATCACTGGAATTTGACTGATGCCGAAATTGCGCATTTTCGCAATGGCATGTGACACCAATTCCTCCGCATACAAAGAAACCAATGGCTTGTCTGCATGTTTCGCCACAAGGTCGGCCGCTGTGACAATGTTTTCTTCTAAAAATCCTCGTTCGCGCATCCAATCGTCGTTGAAAATTTTCCCAACGTATCGACTTCCATGGTCATGGAATAAAACCACCACCACATCGTCCGCTGTCAACTGATCTTTCAATTGAATCAATCCTTTAATCGCCGAACCAGCAGAATTTCCAACGAAAATCCCTTCCTCACGTGCAATTCGTCTCGTGTAAACCGCTGCATCTTTGTCGGTTACTTTTTCAAATAAATCGATTACATCGAAGTCTACGTTCGCAGGAAGAATGTCCTCGCCGATTCCTTCCGTGATGTATGGATAAATTTCATTTTCATCGAAAATCCCGGTTTCCTTGTATTTTTTAAATACGGAACCATAGGTATCGATTCCCCAAATCTTGATGTTTGGATTTTTTTCTTTCAAGTATTTTCCTACGCCAGAAATGGTTCCACCCGTTCCAACTCCCACGACAAAGTGTGTGATTTTCCCTTCGGTTTGTTCCCAAATCTCGGGACCTGTGGATTCGTAGTGCGCTTGACGGTTCGATAAATTATCATATTGATTCACGTACCAAGAATTTGGAATCTCTTGTGCCAAACGACGAGATACAGAATAGTATGAACGTGGATCCGTTGGCTCAACCGCCGTCGGACAAACTACCACTTCTGCACCAACTGCACGAAGAATGTCCATTTTCTCTTTGGATTGTTTGTCGTTCAAGACACAAATCAATTTATATCCTTTAATGATCGCTGCCAATGCCAATCCCATTCCAGTATTTCCGGAAGTTCCTTCGATGATCGTTCCACCTGGCTTTAACAATCCTGCAGCTTCTGCATCTTCAATCATTTTTACCGCCATTCTATCTTTGACAGAATTTCCTGGATTCGTTGTTTCTACTTTCGCGAAAACTTGAGCAGGAATATCAGCGGTTAATTTATTGATGCGCACCAATGGCGTATTCCCAATGGTTTCGAGGATGTTATTGTAGACTTTCATTCGTTGATTTTGGACAAAGTTAATGAATTGAGCGGAGGCAGGAAGGTAATTTTCATTTCGAAGGACAAAAAGCAGACAAAAAACACCTAATTTTAAGGGATGAAAAATGTAATTTACTTTCTTTTTTGCTGGATGATTTTACCCGTTTACGGACAAATTTCTAGTATCCTCCCCTCTCCTGTTACGTACGTTCAAAGCGAGGGCACTTTTCAACTGAACCAAGCATTAACGGTGAATCCTTCGGAAATTCATCCTGGACTTCTCGCGCAATTCACATTCCTCGGAGAAACATTTCATGGATTAACCATTCAAACGGATGTTCAAAATGGGATGGTGAATTTTAAGAAATTGGTGAATGTCAAACAAGATTCCTACAGCATCAATGTCGCTGATCGCATTACGATTTCCTATTCGAGCGATGCTTCCTGTTATTATGCGATGACTTCCCTCATGCAATTGATTCAACGAAACGAAAATGGGTTTTCGTTGCCAAAATGTTTTGTAAAAGATTTTCCCAATTATCAATGGCGCGGACTACACTTGGATGTTGCCCGTCATTTCTTCACTGTGGAGGAAGTGAAGCGCTTCATCGACTTGATGTCCTTCTACAAATTCAACACCTTCCACTGGCATTTAACTGATGACCAAGGATGGCGCATTGAAATCAAAAAATATCCCAAATTGACGGAAATTGGTGCATGGAGAGACAGTACCGTGAACGAACATTACACGACGACTCCAAGAACCTATACCAACGAACGCTATGGTGGATTCTACACGCAAGAACAAATCAAGGAAGTCGTGGCGTATGCAGCGGAGAAATACGTGACCATCGTTCCTGAAATCGAAATGCCCGGACATGCACGTGCGGCTTTGGCGGCCTATCCTGAATTCTCATGTACAGGCAAACAACAAGGCGTGGAAGGACTTTGGGGAATTTTTGATGACATCTTCTGTTCCAAGCCAGAGAGCATTCAGTTCTTGCAGGATATTTTATCCGAAGTAATTCCCTTGTTCCCTGGAGAGTACATTCACATAGGCGGTGACGAAGCACCAAAAACACGTTGGCACAATTGTCCAAAATGTCAAGGAATCATGTCCGCAAATCACTTGAAGGATGAACATGAATTGCAAAGTTATTTCATTCGTCAAATGGATGCGTTTGTTACATCAAAAGGAAAGAAAATGATTGGTTGGGACGAAATCCTCGAAGGTGGACTTTCCCCAAATGCTGCGGTGATGTCGTGGCGTGGATTCGAAGGTGGACTCGAAGCGGCTAAGCAAGGACACTATGTAGTAATGACTCCAGGTTCACATTGTTATTTCGACCATTACCAAGGAAAAGGGAAAGATGAGCCCTTGGCGATTGGCGGATACACCTCACTCGAAAAAGTGCTTTCGTTTAATCCTTGTCCTGCGGATGCAAGTCCGGAAGTAGCCGCATACATTTTAGGTGGACAAGCGAACATCTGGACCGAATACATTGCTACTTTTTCCAAAGTCGAGTACATGACGTATCCACGTGCCATTGCTTTGAGTGAAGCCTTGTGGAGCACGAATGGACTGAAATACCCTGATTTTTTACGTGTACTCGTTCAAACACATTTTCCGCTGATGGATCATTGGAAAGTCAACTATTCCAAAAGTGCGCTGAAAGCATCCTTGAAAACCATTCGCACCAATACCGGCATCGAATTACAGTCCACCGGAATGTTGATCGAAGATGGAAAACTGAAGGAATCAACGCTTTCATTCCCCGTAATGCGTACGAAAAAGAAAACCAAAAAAGCAGCGTTCACCATTCATCCGGAGGACCCAAGCATTACGCAGCACATTGTCATCACGAATCACCTAGGACTTGGAGCAAAAGTAAACTACATCACCCAACCGAGTCCAAAATACAATGCAAGTGACGTTGTGTTATTCGATGGCCAGTACGGTGCGCGTCCTTGGAAAGGACACGAATGGATTGGATTCGACACAAATGTCATTGTATTGGAAATTGACCTTGGAAAAGTGACGAATATACACGAAGTAAAAGTGAGTTTTCTGCAAGACGAAAACAGTTGGATTCATGCACCGTATCAATTGGGAATCGAATCCGTTTTACCCAAACGAAACAACGGAATCGGAATGGGCCAAGGAGTCAGTCTAGATGGATATGCTCCAAACTCAGAAATCTGGAATCTACCCTACAAAGGAAAAACGCAAATCCTGCGATTGACCATTACGGGTTCACCAACCATTCCATCGGGACTTCCCGGAGAAGGAAACATGCCGTGGATTTTCATTGATGAAATTCAAATCAACTAAGCAAAAGTCTTGACTTAAATCAAGCAATTGGAGATTCATTTAAGCGTAATTTTGTGCTATGGAACGAAAAAATTTCCTCAAACTCATTGGATTATCAACCATAGGACTTAGCATGACAAGTTTAGCTGATTTAAATCGCATATCGCACGGATTTTCAAAGACACCGAAAATGTCGGTTTTATTTGTTGGACATGGAAGTCCAATGAATGCCATTGAAGAAAACGACTTCGTAAGAGGATTTCGAACAGCAGCAAGTTCCATTCCGAAACCGAATGCGATTCTGTGTATTTCTGCCCATTGGTTGACAAAAGGAACAAAAGTCACAGCGATGTCCATGCCGCCAACCATCCACGATTTCGGTGGATTCCCACAAGCTTTGTTCGATGTGCAATATCCCGCTCCTGGAAGTCCTGATTTGGCAAAGGAAGCGCAAGGGCTACTCGCACCAACGCATGTCGATTTAGACGATGCCTGGGGATTGGATCACGGAACATGGAGCATACTCAAACATTTTTATCCAGAAGCGGATATTCCAGTCATTCAGTTGAGCATCGATTATGGAAAACCCATGCAATGGCACTTTGATTTAGCGAAACAACTACAATCTTTACGCGAAAAAGGAGTGCTGATTATTGGCAGTGGAAACATCGTTCACAACCTTGGTCGCGTGGACTTTGGTCGCATTAATGACATTGGTTACGGATACGATTGGGCAAAAGAAGCGAGGTTCTTTATCAACCAACACTTGTTGGACGGAAATTTCCAAGCCATCATCGATTACCAGAAAGGTCCAAGTGCGATGCAGCTTGCTGTTCCAACGCCAGACCATTACATTCCCCTACTCTATTCCCTTGGATTAAAAACCAAAGACGAAGAATTGAGCCTCTTCAACGACGCACTTTTAGCCGGAAGTTTGAGCATGACATCTGTCCGAATTGGATAGATAATTTCTTCCAAAAGAAACATTCCATTGCCGTCGGATGTTGTACCTTTGCAAAAACTTTTTTTATGGCTACGCGTAATTGGCAAACAATTAAAAAATACGAAGACATTAAATTCGAGTTCTTCGAAGGAATAGGTAAAATCACGATTAATCGTCCGAGAGTATACAATGCGTTTCGTCCAGAAACGAATTTCGAAATGTTAGACGCGATGAACATTTGTCGTGAGCGTCCAGACATTAATGTTGTGGTACTTACCGGAGAAGGCGACAAAGCATTCTGTTCCGGTGGAGATCAAAACGTCAAAGGTGTCGGTGGATACATTTCAGAAAATGGTGTTCCGCGTTTAAATGTTTTGGATTTACATAAAGCCATTCGTTCACTTCCTAAACCGGTCATTGCGATGGTCAATGGGTATGCGATTGGTGGTGGACACGTATTACACGTTGTATGTGACTTAACGATTGCCTCAGAAAATGCGATTTTCGGTCAAACAGGACCGAAAGTGGGAAGTTTTGACGGTGGATTCGGTTCCTCGTATTTAGCGAGACACGTCGGACAGAAAAAAGCACGTGAAATTTGGTTCTTGTGTAATCAATATACAGCCGAAGAAGCAGAGAAAATGGGCATGGTCAACAAAGTGGTTCCTTTCGATCAATTGGAGGACACGGTAGTTGAATGGTCACGCACCATTATGAAAAGAAGTCCATTGGCAATCCGCATGATTAAACGCGCGATGAATGCCGAACTAGACGGACAACACGGTTTAATGGAATTGGCTGGCGATGCAACCCTACTCTATTATTTAACCGAAGAAGCGCAAGAAGGAAAACATGCCTTCCTTGAAAAAAGAGATCCGAATTTTTTACAATATCCTAAATTCCCATAAGTATGTCAGTAAGAGCCCTACAACCAAACGCATTGTGGAATCACTTTGCTGATTTAAATGCCGTTCCACGTCCTTCGAAAAAAGAAGAACGCGTGCGTCAATTCATGGTGGATTTCGGAAAATCCTTGAACTTGAAAACCGCAGAAGATGCCATCGGAAACGTGTACATCTACAAAGCAGCAACTGCTGGAATGGAAAATCGTCCAACCGTTATTCTTCAAGCGCACTTGGACATGGTGCATCAAAAAAATGCAGATACAACATTCGACTTTGATCAACAAGGAATTGAGATGTTGGTCGATGGTGATTGGGTACGTGCAAACGGAACAACCTTAGGAGCGGACAACGGAATTGGAGTTGCCGCGATTATGGCGATTTTGTCTTCGACGGATATTCCACATCCGGCGATTGAAGCATTTTTTACCATCGATGAAGAAACAGGAATGACGGGAGCCATTAAAATGGATCCAAGCTTTTTAAGTGGTTCGATTTTATTGAACATCGACACAGAAGACGACGACGAACTTTCCATCGGTTGTGCCGGAGGAATAGACACGAATACCGCTTACACATACGGACAGGTTCCTGTCGAAGGAGAAACGTTCACACTTTCCGTTCGCGGATTGTTGGGTGGTCATTCCGGAATGGACATCGATAAAGGACGTGGAAACGCGAACAAATGGATGGCGAGAATCCTTTGGGAACTGAAACAAGCGACGAATATCCAATTGATTTCCTTCGATGGGGGAAGTTTGCGCAATGCCATTCCACGTGAAGCGACCACGGTTATTTCCAGTACGGATGTAGCCAAAGTAAAAACCGTTTTCGCGGAAATTACTGCAACGTTAAAAGAAGAATACAGCAGCATTGAACCGAATTGTCAATTCGAACTTCAAGCAGCGTCTTCAACAGAACAGGCCATGGCTAATGGTGATTTCACCAAAATCATTTCCTTGCTTTGTTCTGTTCACAATGGCGTATACCGAATGAGTCCAGACATTGTTGGATTGGTAGAAACTTCTTCCAGTTTAGCGCGAATTATCATCAAGGACGGAAGTTTTGTTTCACAATCCTTGCAACGAAGTAGCGTTGAATCAACGAAACGCGAAGTGTGCATGGTGATGCGTGGCGCCTTTGAAAATGCAGGATGTCAAGTCGAACAAACAGGAGACTATCCAGGATGGAAACCGAATCCAAATTCAGGCATCTTACGCTTGATGGAAAACTTGTACGCAGAAATGTACAACGAAAAGCCACATGTGAAAGCATGTCACGCCGGATTGGAATGTGGAATCCTCGGAAAACAATTACCAGGAGTGGACATGATTTCATTCGGACCAAACATCCGCGCGGCACACTCTCCAGATGAAAAAGTACAAATTTCATCCGTGCAGAAGTTTTGGAACTACTATTTAGAAACACTTAAACGCATTGCGTGATGCTTCCCTGCGAAGTCTCATCCCAATAAAATCCTTATTTTTAACACATGAATTTTCAATTAAACACCATAGAAGAAGCCATTGCCGAAATCCAACTAGGACGTGTTGTCATTGTCGTGGATGACGAGGGACGTGAAAACGAAGGCGACTTTTTAACAGCAGCAAGAAACGCAACACCAGAAGTCATCAATTTCATGGCGACTCATGGACGCGGACTCATCTGTGCTCCGATCAGCGAGGAACGTTGCGATGCATTGGGCTTAGAAATGATGGTGCGCAATAATTCAGCTGCCTATGAAACTCCGTTTACCGTGAGCATCGATTTAATTGGACACGGATGTACAACCGGAATCTCTGCCAGCGATCGTTCCAAAACGATTTTAGCTTTGATTGACCCAAGCATCCGTCCGGAAGAATTAGGAAAACCTGGACACATTTTTCCATTACGTGCTCGTAAAGGCGGCGTTTTACGTCGAGCAGGACACACTGAAGCAGCGGTGGATTTATCCCGCTTAGCTGGATTCGAAGAAGCTGGAGTCATCGTTGAAATCTTGAACGAAGATGGAACGATGGCGCGTGTACCAAGTTTAATTGAAATTGCGAAGAAATTCGACTTAAAAATCGTTTCCATTGAGGATTTGATCAAATACCGTGTCGAACACGAGTCCTTGATTGAAGAACAAGTTTCTGTTCACATGCCTACGGAATTCGGTGATTTCCAATTGCGCGCATTCAAAGACACGAGCAATGACCAAGATCATTTAGTGTTAACAAAAGGTACATGGACGAAAGATGAACCGGTATTGGTTCGTGTTCACTCCTCTTGTTTGACTGGAGACATTTTTGGTTCTTGTCGTTGCGACTGTGGACCACAATTGCACAAAGCGATGGAAGTCATTGAAAAAGAAGGAAAAGGTGCGATTGTCTACATGAATCAAGAAGGACGTGGAATCGGACTATTGAACAAATTGAAAGCCTACAAATTGCAAGAAGAAGGATTAGATACCTACGAAGCAAACGAAAAATTAGGATTCCAAGCAGACGAAAGAGACTACGGAATTGGTGCACAAATCATTCGTTCCATTGGCATTTCTAAAATGCGCTTGATGTCCAATAATCCGAAAAAACGCACCGGACTGATTGGCTACGGTTTAGAGATCGTAGAGAATGTTCCGTTGGAAGTACAGAGCAATGTTCACAATCAACATTACTTGGAGACGAAGCGTGACAAAATGGGCCATAACCTAAAACTAGACTAAATGTTAAAAGCAACAGGCATACAAAAATCGTACGGAGACCTTTCCATTCTGAAAGGCGTCGACTTGACTGTTGCTTCTGGTGAAGTGATTTCCATCGTTGGTTCTTCCGGCGCTGGAAAAACGACTTTGCTACAAATACTCGGAACATTAGACCGTCCGGATGCTGGTGAATTACTTATTGATGGCGTTAATCCATTCACCCTTTCATCCAAAGGTCTAGCGGATTTCCGCAATACCTCCATTGGATTCATTTTTCAGTTTCATCAATTACTACCTGAATTTTCCGCCCTGGAAAACGCCATGTTGCCAGCACTAATCGGAGGAAAAAGCAAAAAAGAAGCGGAAGAACGTGCCCAGCATTTGTTTCAAAAATTAAACATTGGACACCGTACCACGCACAAACCATCTGAATTATCCGGTGGAGAGCAGCAACGTGTCGCAGTTTGTCGTTCCTTGATGAATCAACCTGCGGTGATCTTTGCGGATGAACCATCTGGAAACTTGGACACCAAAAACGCGCAAGAATTGCATGAATTGTTTTTTCAATTACGCGAGGAATTCAAACAAACCTTTGTGATTGTCACGCACAATGAATCTTTCGCACAAATGGCCGATCGTTCGCTCGTGATGAGCGACGGAAACTTCATCTAAGCGTTGTGAGTCCAGCTGAACTGCACGAATTTCTCGATTTCAAAGCGGCTCATTATGAGCATCCACGTTTTCTAGAAGAAGATCCGATTCAACTCCCCCACCGCTTTATACAAAAAGAAGACATTGAAATTGTCGCTTTCATCGTTTCCATGATTGCTTGGGGCAACAGAAAAAGCATTGTCAAAAGTGGCGAACGTGTGTTGTCCATCATGGGAAATTCACCCTATGATTACATCATGTCCTACAAAGGTGAAATTCCAAGCAACTTTGTCCACCGAACCTTTAACAACGAAGACCTTGGTGGATTCTTCTCCTGTTTAAATCACGTTTACACGCAGCACGGCGGACTTGAATCCGCATTCTCCAAACAAGTTCCTGACGACAACTTAAAGGAACGCATTTGTGCTTTTCGAGCACGATTTTTCCAAGGAGAGCACTTGTCACGCACACAAAAGCACGTTTCGAATCCAGCTTCCGGTTCCGCGTCCAAACGACTGATTATGTTTTTACGTTGGATGGTCCGTTCAGCCGACAAAGGCGTCGATTTCGGACTTTGGAAGAGTATTTCATCCTCCGAACTCATGATTCCCTTGGATGTCCACACAGGCAATGTCGCCCGCAAACTCGGACTCCTCACCCGCTCACAAAACGATTGGAAAACAAACGAAGAACTGATTGAACTCTTTAGAAGCTACGACGAGCAAGATCCTGCAAAATACGATTTTGCGTTATTTGGATTGGGCGCGTATGAGGGGTTTTGAAATCTTGTTAAATCGATTGTGAAAATCGATTGGTGAAATTGGCCTTTAAATTGTTAAATTTCTTTAACTTTAAGACAATCAATCATTACCATTTTGTTTCAACCGAAATGAACCTATGAAAAAAAGTTTTCTTATTTCCTTTTTGATACTTGTTTGTTCCAACGTAATTTGTCAGGTTCAACAAAACACCAATGTTATTTTTCAGGCGCCTCAATACTTCGATTTAACTTTCGGAACGAACGGAGTGGCGCTTTTTGACATTCCTGAAAATCCAAATTACACCTATGGAATCGCTACTCAAAGTGACGGAAAAATCCTAGCTGTCACAACGAGTAACAACGTTCAGTATTATTTGATGCGTTTAAATGCCGACGGCTCGCTTGATTCAACTTTCGGTCAAAATGGCATCATTGAAGATACCTTAATTGGTGAAGTGTTAGGTGCCGACGTCCAAGTTGATGAACAAGATAGAATAATTATTACTGGATATGTATATCATGGATTTGGACAAGAGGATTTATTTGTAGTTCGAATGTTGCCAGACGGAACTTATGACAATAGCTTCGGGGTAAATGGTGTGTTTATTGCCTACACCGCAGTGCTGCCAGCATATAAACATAGCGCCGGAAAACAAATTAAGTTACTTCCTGATGGAAGTATCATTGTAGGTGGTAATTTTTCATACCAATCAAATGATTTTGATGTTGCGGTTTACAAAATTACACCAGATGGTCAGTTTGATCAATCTTTTGGTCAGAATGGTTATGTATATTACCAAATAAGCGGGCAGAACTCGCTTATCGATATAAATATTCAAACTGATGGAAAAATTCTTCTAACAGGAAGTGCTTTCCTTCCGATAACAGTTCCGGTACTCAGATTAAATCCAGATGGAAGTTTAGATACAACATTTGGCAATAATGGTATGGCTTTGCATGATTTTATGCTCGCACACCAAATTGGTGTTGCTGTCAAACAACTTTCAAACCAGAAAATACTTGTTGCAGGAACAAAAGGTCCTACAAATTCTCAACTGGATATATTCATTTATAGACTTGACGAAAATGGAATTATCGATTCTAGTTTTGGCAATAATGGGTTTGCATTTTTTGATAGCGGTTATTCTGAAGGTTTAAATTCCATGCATTTGTTACCGAATGGAGATATTCTTCTATTAGGCCAGGACTCTCATGGTAATGGAGATTTTCTACTCGTGTGTTTTGATAGTACAGGAATGCTGAAAACAAATTTCTTTCATAATGGAAAATTGAATATTGATATAAATGGGAATTTAGAAGGAATGAGTGCGTCATGCATTCAAAATGACGGTAAAATCTTATTTGTAGGATTGACATCATCGCCATTTTGGACGTCAGCATACATATCTTTTGTTCGTTTAAATTTGTCCAATGCGTCCTTAAATCAAATAGCCGAAATGGAGAGTCATTTTAAGGTTTTTCCCAATCCTGCCTCAGATCAACTCACCATTTCTTTAATAAATAACCATACAGACAAGAATTGTTCGGTAGTAGATAATTCAGGAAAAGAGGTAATGGAATTCAACGTTTCGGAAGGGGATAATACTATTGATATAACCAATTTGGATAAGGGGATTTATAACGTTAAAATTGATTCAAAAAATATAAAATTTATCAAAAATTAAATTCAAGAACAGCAAGTATTTCTTTGTGCTTTTTTTGAATTTTAAATTGCCAAAATCCTATCCGTTGCTGTTTTGTTTTCTATTTCCTCAATTACACGATTGAAAAAAACATACCTTTACTAAACACAACAATTTACGGTTACTAATGGGTTTAAGAAATTAGTATTCCTTACAAGCCATTTTTATGAAATACTGCCTGATCATCATTTCCCTCGTTCTGTCCCAATTACTTAACGCACAGAAAGGAAACACCATCACCGTTGGAATGAGTTCGGGAATAGGAATGACCAAGAATAAAACCATTGGTGAAAACAGACCGTTGGACAATCTTTCGAATATTCATACCTCGCTAAATGCAAGCTACGGAATACAACTTCCTAAAAACCTTCGTTGCGACATCAATTTTGGTCTAGAAAACATCAGTTATTTCCCTTATCCAGCAAATATAGGTAGGTCTTCCGGATCTATTCTACTCAGTAATCTAGGTGCTGGATTACACTATAAAATTCCCGTTAAGAAAAACTTTTTCTCCATTGGGCTTAACGGTGGAGTTAGATTTATTAGAAATGCTGAATCGAGCTACTCTACTTACTCAGATCAGTCGTATTCAAAAACCATCTATACATTTGAAAAGTCACTTAATCCTTTTATATCGCTGCAATTGGGTTATGAATTCCCATTGAAAAATAAAAATTTGCTCGGTATTGATTTAAGTTTCAAAGGGTCTTTTCGCCCGATTTACTCCATGGAATACAATTTTAGTAACTTCGTTTCTTTTTCCAATGGCAGCTACTCGTATTCAGGAAACAGTGTCCATTTGGGCATACATTACACCTGGACGAAAAACAAAAAAAATGCTGAAATAAACACCTTATTGTTGGATAGTGTCGATCGCAAAGAAGCAAAAAAATTAGTCGCGATTAAAAATCGTTTTCAATCTTCGAAAGCGATATTAATTCAACTGCATCAAGGTGGATTTATGAATCAATGCAAGTTCCTAAATTATTCGGATAATGTCTTCAAAAACGCCACAGGACCGGGTTCTAGTACGCGCTTAAACGCTACCATTGGATGGAAAAATAATTGGTCTTTTCAACCTGGCGTTTCCATTGATTCGTATTGGCTGTGGATTCGAAATCAAAAATATGCCACTGGATTAAGTGGGTCTAGTCTTTTCAATTTATTTACGCTTGATTTAGGCATGCAAAGAAGGATGCTTTCCTTTCCAAAAACGAATAGGTATTTGTGCAATGTTAACGGAGGAATTTCATTATCCTACTTAAGCGGTATCGGAAGTGGAAGCGGAGGTGCCGAATTTACGACGGACCCTATTAATACGAATCAAGTCTTTTTAACCTACAACTATTCCTACCATTACAACAACAAACTTTTTCCTACGGCATATTTAGGAATAAGTAAAGACCTTCGATTAAGCAATCACATTCTGTTTACCATTGCTTACCGACATCAGTTTGGACTAAGCAGAGGAATGATCATCCCTTTTAGCTACACCGTGACAAATCAAGCACCGGTTAACACTCAAATCAGAGTGAATGGAAATGCAAATTGCATCAGTTTTGGTTTGGCTTATCGTTTCAATAACAAAAGATAATATCTGCGGACTGTAAATAGAATTTTTGCTTAACTGGATTTATGAAATTTTACTTAATCATTTTGTTTCTTTCGCTATCAAACCTTGTCAGTGCGCAAATGACCTCCGATTATGCAGTTTACCAAAAGCAGCACAAGACACTTGGTTGCCAAATTGTTGATTCCGTCATTTTTTCTACCGTACTTCATGAACTTCTGGCGCTAGACACGAATCAGTTTGATGCTAATTTGGACTTATACCACCGAGATTTATCCCAGGCATATGCTTGCACCTGGATATTTTCAAAGGATTCCGCTGACCTCCAAAATGCGGTGCTTCAAATTAGGCACATTAAAAATTTATCTAATTTGGATCATTATAATATTGCGCATTATCTCAATTGTCTTAATGCCCAAAATGAATGTGAAGAGATTATTTCACATGTGGATCTTTATCTTTCGATGACACCTAAAGAAGAACAATTTCCCAATGATGAAATCCTTAAGATTAAAAACAAATGCTTGTATCGTCACATCACCGATTACAAAGAATACCGTAAAACACAAGTCAAGTTAACTTGTACGCCGCAAGATTCGGCTACACTTGTCAACATTCTATATGACTTACTTTTACTTGACACCACTCAATTCACTACCAATCTCGATTGGTATTACCAGGATTTAGGAATGGCATATTACAAAAGTTTCAACGTTTTAAGTAAAGATTCCATTTTGTACGAAAAATCAATCGCCGCTTACCTCAAACAAAAAGAACTACATTCAAATGATTATTGGAATATCATGCATCTATACTTTATTCTTCATGATTGTGAGAATGGTGAAAAGTATTTAGCCTTGTACAAAAAGAACACTCCAAGGGAATTTTATAAGGTCAAGAAAGAAGAAATTTCAAGAATTCGCAGTGGATGTGAGGGGTGATTACTTTTATTTCCAATTTGAATTAAATAGTTATTTAAACATTTGCTTTTGAAAGTAGTTTTAACAATATTTATTTCATTATGCTGGATAGATTTATTCGGTCAAAACTACTTTGAATATCAAAAAACTTTTAACCGAATTGACAATGATATTCTTTCAAATAATTTATCTACGGCTTCAAAACGACTAGACACAATTTATAATTCCTATGATTTCATTTATGCCAAACATTGCATAAAAGCATTACAAATATCTTGTATTCAAAATGACACTTCGAATGCAGACAAATGGTTAAGAAAATGCTTTATCCAAGGAGTACCATTTTGGATCATTCGGGATAATGAAATAACATCTAAAGTGTTTAATTATTCACAGACAAAGAATTCCCTCTTATTTTATGATAGTTTAAGAACAGTTTACAAATCATCAATTAACATTTCAGTCTCTAAGACAATTGATAGCTTATATGTCATTGACCAAGAATTTACAAACAAAGTAAACAATGGTTTTATATTGTTTAGACATACCATTTATGGAATTCAATGGATAAATAATAACCGAAAACAATTTAATGTAATTAAAAATATAATTGACAATTACGGTTTCCCTGGAGAACAATTAATTGGATTATCAAGTTATTACCAAGACTCAGTTGAAGCGTATAAAGACGTATTATTTTATGGTCCTTCAATTGACGACTACAGAACATACATCATGCTCATTCATTATTTTAGTAGTCCTCGCAATGATATAAATGAAGCATTAATTTCAAGTGTTCGTCAAGGTTTCTTACCTGCATATCAATATGGCGCAATAAATGATTTTAATGTTCTTTATGGAAAGAAAAAAAACAGTTCTGAATTTTATAATGTTTGGCATGATGACCCAAAAATTGAAAATAATCCTAAAATTAATTCGCGTAGACAACTAATCGGATTATCTCCCATTTTAGAGCAAAATAGAAATATTCAAATAAGCAAAGACCGACGAAAAAGTAAAACTATTCACTCGGAAATTATTCTTGAATAATAAAAAAAAAATAGTACTTCTTCCAATGATTACAAGTAATCAAGAAACAATCATCAAGAATGTCCTTAAAAGAATTAAACCTACGCTGATTGGTGTTTTTGGTTCATATGCACGTGGGGAAGAAAACCAAAATAGTGACCTCGATTTATTGATTGATTTTGATACGAAGTTTAATTTATTAGAACTAATCGGATTGGAACAAGAATTATCCGAATTACTCGGAATAAAAGTTGACCTCATTACTGTAAGATCCGTTCATCCCACACTTAAAACATCGATTGAAAAAGATTTAATCAGAATTGCTTAAGGTTGTTTAAATCTAATGAAACTCTGGAAACCGATTCAATTCACAACGAAAGTAGAATGATCCCACCAAGTTTATGCGTGATAATCAATCCTTAAGAAATTTTCCACGACTTATTTAGCCGATAAATACCTAAACCCATGATTACGAGTAAAATAATCATAACAAAGGTTAACCCAGCAATTGGGAAAGCAAATAGAAAAGCAATGGAATAAAGCAAGTAACTTATTTGCCTTAAACGAAATTGGTCTTGATACAGCACTTTTTTAGTACGTAATATGAGAAGGAATCCGAGTAAGGAAAAACCTGAGAAGTAGCAATAAAGTGGATAGCCTTCCATTCCTGAATCGGACTTCCATAAAATGAGGGATTGAATGAAACAAAGCACAATGGAAAGTAATACCATCGCTTTAAATCCCATCGTTTTTTTATCGACAATATCCTCATTGTTTACGAATTCATTCGATTTCATAGGAAAATCAAACTGTTCTTGAGATACGGGTAGTGTTTGTAAACGATTTCGAAACATCAGATCAATGTAATTCAATGGAAATGCTTTTCGAAATGAAAGAAATACCAAAAAATGCTTATCGTTAACATGCAAATTCTCCTTACCTAAAACCTGTTTGTGATAATCCAATTTTAGTTGAAGATCCGTTAATTCTTCGTCAGGAATACAAACAGATTGATTTGGCGACAAGGAATATGAATTTCCAGTTCTTGTCCTTGCTTGTACACTTCTTGCTGAATAAAGTGATCCCGGAGAGATAAATTTAAATTGTGCCATCTAACAGAATATATAAATTAAAAATTACTTAAAAATCCAACATCGTCAACAGAAACAACCAATGGTTCTTTAGTTGTTGACTGAATAAGCACCAAATTCAATTTGCTTTTCGACATTACTTTCACCGATCTTAAACCGTTGAAGCTATAGTTTCCATAATAACCGAGCAAGCCATGAATCCCCATGTTTCTTTTTAAATCTGAAAAGTCAATTTTATCTATTTTTTCAATTTCTGTCAGTGAAATAGAAATGTTACCAGCCACTCGTTGAAAAACAAGTTCAGATTCATTCCTATAGATTCTCCATGGAATAAGTATCAACGAAGCACCTATAGAAATAAGAAATAGGATACAAATGCTGAGAATAAAGGAAATTTGAGATTTTGTAAAGACCATAAGTGAAATGAGCACAACATATACAACAGGTATGATGAGAACCGTTTGTCGATCATAACTTGACGGGATAATTTTTTTCGACATAAACTGATAATAATTTATCTTTTGTAATGTATTAATCGTTCCTCTATTTCCTTAGAAAAATATGATTTCTTTAAAAATCAAATTTAATAATAAACCAATTTCAACCGAAACTAAATAATATGGGTTAAAGTTGCTTTATAAGCAAGATGCACGTTCCGAACAACCTAACGAAACTCCGGAAACGGAATCAATTCCAAGGCAAAAGGATAATCCGAGCCTTCCAAAGGATAGAGGTTTAACTCATTTTCATTGGTGAATTCAAACTCAAATTCACGCGTTTCTGAAGGAAAAAAAATGGTGACTTGGTGTTTTTCGTGATTGAATTCCAAGCGTCCATGTACTCCTTTTCCCTTGCTTAATTTTTGAAGATTCGTCAAGAAGCAATTTCCAGATTCGTAAAAGACGATGACTTCTTGTTTTAATTGCTCTGGCATGGTGTAGGCGCCATCTTGAGAGCGTACTTTGTTGATCATCCACACTTTGCTATTGCCGTCGGTGAACGCTTGCGTAAAGTCGACGGTATCCGTTCGCACACTTCCTGTACAGGATGTCAATACGAGCAGTAAAACGATACTAACGAAGCAGCTTTTCGTCATGGAGGATTTTGTTCACTTCGATGGAAACGGAATCTTTGAGTTCTGGCTTCACTTTTCCTTTGCAATAATAAGAATACAATTCTTCGCAGGAATCGTACGCGTATTTACCATCCTTCCATTTAAACACACAATGGTAGGCTTCGTCGTATTCAGCTAAACGAAAACGAATGACTAAATCATCATATGTTGATGGTCCATTTTTACGTCGCTCAATCAGGTTCCCTTTGATCGTATTTGTCAAGACCAACTGTCCTTTCTCACGTTCAAAAATCAGAATACGTCTGGACTTAAAGTTCTCTGGATCATTCGGATACGCGGCCCCATTGACCAACAATAAAAAAGCATTGCGTAAGGATACTTGATCATTCAATTTGAAAAAACGGAAGAATTTCGGTGAACATGATCCCAACTGTCCATCAAGAATCGTGGTGTCACAGATTTTTAATTCCTTCAACAATTTCAATTCATTCCCATCCGTAAAGGCGTTTTGATTGAAGTCTGTTGAAATGTATTCGATGCGCGAAGTTTCTTTTTTCGGAGTTTCGATCGTCTCTGGCTTTTCGGATTTTTGATTCATGGTCACCACAATCACGACAACCACAAGCGTCACGAGTATAATCAGTAGTCCTTTTTTCGTTTTTAATCGATTCATGCTTCTAAATTACGAATTAAAAATAGCGCTCGACGCAAGAAATGCTTTTTGAAAAGCGTCCATGTCCAAGCCTGTTTCCACTTTTCGTTCGGACATCCACGCCAACAATTGTTCTGTTGCGAGGTTACCAGTAAGTTCATCTTTCGCCATTGGACAACCGCCAAATCCTTTCACAGCCGTGTCAAATCGACGACATCCAGCTTCATACGCTGCTTCAATTACAACCGTTGCTTTTTCGCGTACGGTATGAAAATGTGCTCCAAATTCGACTTTCGGTAATTCCGCTTGGAGCATTGGGAAAAGTGTTCGAATATCCGAAGGATCCGCACAACCAATGGTGTCAGAAAGCGCCAAGATTTTTACGCCGAAGTCCTTGAACAATCGTTCAGACCAACGCACGACCAAATCTGAATTCCACTCCTCTCCATATGGATTCCCGAATCCCATGGACAAGTAAACCACCAATTCTTTGTTCGACTCTTGCGCGATGGATTGTAATTTCTCCACTTGGTGTAAGGAATCTTCGATGGATGTATTCGTATTTCGTTGTTGGAATTGCTCCGAAATGGAAAAGGGGTATCCTAAGTACTGAATTTCGTCAAAGGATGACGCATCGTTTGCTCCGCGTTCGTTTGCAACGATTGCCAATATTTTGGAGGAAGTATTCAGGTTCAATCCCTTCAACACTTCTGCTGTATCGCGCATTTGCGGAATGGCTTTCGGAGAAACGAAACTTCCAAAGTCGATGGTGTCGAATCCAACTGCCAACAAGTGATTGATGTATGCAATTTTCGCTTCGGTTGGAACGAATGCATGCATGCCCTGCATGGCGTCACGCGGACATTCAACGATTTTCAATTCAGACATGTTGTGATTGTTTAATCAAGGCTTGATTGATTTCTTTAACGAGTCCTGGTCCTTCGTAAATGAAGCCCGAATACAATTGAACCAAAGTAGCACCAGCATCCAATTTATCCAAGGCATCTTTTGCTGAGTGAATTCCTCCAACGGCAATCATAGGAATCGTTCCCTTTGATTGATCGTGGATATAACGAATTACTTCGGTGGATCTTTTGGTCAATGGTTTACCCGAAATCCCACCCGCTCCCAACGCTTCGACTTCCGCACTTGGCGTTTGAAGTCCTTCACGGCTGATCGTCGTATTGGTCGCAATGAGTCCAGCGATTTTTGTCTCCTGAACGATTTCGATGATTTCATCCAATTGTTCATTCGTTAAATCAGGTGCGATTTTCAGTAAAATGGGTTTTGCTTTCGGTTTCGCCTCGTTTTTCTCTTGCAAGGTCGACAACAATTCCATCAGAGGTTCTTTTTCCTGTAAAGCACGTAAGTTTGGCGTATTCGGCGAGGAAACGTTGACAACAAAATAGTCGACCTCATCAAATAACGCCTCAAAGCAAATCAGGTAATCGTTCAAGGCTTCTTCGTTTGGTGTCCATTTGTTCTTCCCGATGTTTCCACCAATGATTAACCGTTTGTCTTTTCTTGCTTTCAGGTGATTTACGGCTGCTTGAACGCCTTCATTATTGAATCCCATACGATTCAAAATGGCTTCGTCTTTTTTCAAGCGAAACAAACGCGGCAAGTCGTTTCCAGGTTGAGCAAGCGGGGTAACCGTTCCAATTTCGATGAATCCAAAGCCGCAACTTTCCATTTCATCGAAGAATTTGGCATTCTTATCGAAGCCTGCCGCTAATCCTACTGGATTTGGGAATTTCAATCCGATAAATTCGCGTTCTAACGACGGATGTTCCACATGATAGATGGAACGGAAAATCCACCTACTCGGCGGGAATTTCACCATCAACTTTAGGAGTCCAACGACAAAATAATGGACTTTTTCCGCATCAAAACGGAATAAAATAGAACGAAACAATTGGTACATATACAAATGTAAAAACTAATTTCTACATCGTATGGTTCCCGTTCAAGTTTAGTAACAAATCAGAGCTGTAAAAACACCTCCCAATGCATAAATCCATGGATTCATGATCCATCGTTGATACTTCACTCCTGCATAAATGGAATCAAAATCCATTCGTTGGCGAATTTGTTCGGAGCTAGGCTCTTCCCGATCCAGTAGCATTTTTATCATAGCTATTCTTTTTGGTAAAATAATTCTTTCAATTTCAACAAGGCACGAAAGGTTTTCACTTTCGCATTGTTTTCAGAAAGCCCCACAATTTCACCAATCTCACGGAAAGAACGTTTTTCAAAAAAACGCATTTCGATTAATTGCAATTGTGCTTCCTTCAACTTGCCTAATGATGCCAATAATTTTGCGCGGTTCTCTTCGCTGCTGTCATCGGTGAAATCATCCATCACTTGTTTCAAGGTAACAGAATCGATGCTCACGGTACGTTGTGCTTTTTTATCGCGGAAAGATTGATACAATTCGCTTTTCGCAATGCGAAATAACCAAGAAGAAAATGGGACTCCCCTATTTTCATATTTTTGGATACTTCCCATTGCTTTGATGAATACACAAGATGTGATGTCATACGCACTTTCGATTTCATCCACGCGTTTGAACACATACCGAAAAATTGCTTCGTGGTAGCGTTCGTACAAAGGAGCAAAATAACGCGGGTGTTCTTTCGCACGTTCAACGAGTTTCATTTCCTCATCCAGACGAAATGCACTCTGATGGTAAGCCAAGTTGACAGCCATAAGATTTGGTTTTAGTTCTAGTTTGATTTTTTGGAGATCGCGAGGCTTGCAGTCCCCGCTTAATCGGATAACGCGGAAATTTCAAAAATGTATCACTTTTTTTGAAAAAAAATTTCAATTAAAGTGAAATTCTAAGCTGGACAAGCAAATCCGACTTTCGACTTCCATTGATTTGTTCCGCTCCAGAGCTAATGGAGCTGCGATTTTCATACAAAAACACACCGTACTTAATCCATAAATCACAGGAATGCCAAAAACTATATCGAAGCAACACATACGCTCGACTGCCCTGATAATAATACGCAGGAACGGCAAAGACATACAAGGCATTGCTTTCGAAGGTGTAAATCCGCGTATCGTAACTGTCTGTGTCAAACAAAGCAAAACGCAAGGACAGGTCAAAGGGACTGCTTTTCGGTTTAAAGATCAGGTCTTGAGAAAAGAGCATTCCTTTTTCCGGTGTGTTGCTCGCACGATGAATCGTCACATATTCCAAACGGGTTTTGAGGGAAATGAATTCATTTAATACACAGGACATGTTCAAACGATAATTGCGCTGCAGGACATCTTCGATTTCAGTGACCGTGCCATCGGAATCACGGCTGTTCTTTTGACGCAACTGCTGACGAAAACGCCCATATATTTCGAACGTTTTCGAAGGTTTGTAAATCGGTTGGATGAGAATTTCATGTCCGTAAGATGGCGCATCCACTCCGTACTTCATCCACGGGAATTTAAACAAATCAGCGTAGGCATTGATCGACCAAGCAGATGCCAATTTCCACTTAAACGCGGCATAAGTTCCTTCTTCATTTTGTGTGTTGCTTCCCTCCGAAAATCCAGCATTATACAAGGTTTGATAGTCTTTCTGGTAATTTCGGTAGAGAATTCCAAAACTGAAACGTGGGTCCAAGGACATCATCGCTGCGTGTACCATTGCCCAACCATTTTGCGCTTGGACATCCGGACGAAGGACTTTCGAAACTTCCCCGAATACATTGACATTCCGAAAAACATAGCTATAATCTGAACTGATGGATGAGAAGGAAGTCCCTCGAAAATCGAATTGATTGTAATATTGAATGGCTTTATTGAAGGGTTTATCATATCCTTGATAGATGTAAGCTGCTCCCCATCTCAACGCACCATTGACATAGCGAAGATTGGCTCCAGCAATGCGTTCCGTAATGCCATTCTTTTTCGCAATTTCACTAGTTGTCCGATGCAATCCAGTTAAATCGATGGTGGAAATATACTCTAAATCATCATAGGTAGAGTCCGACAAGGAAGCGGCATCCATTTTTTTATTCGAAGCAAATAACAACATGGACCAATTTCGATAGCCGAAGTCCGCAGCAGCTCCACGCAAAAAACGCGACTCGTCCACGGATGTGTAGGCACGAATGGGAATCGCCGTACGTTTCATGGTCGTTAAATCAGCTGTTTTACCGAACGCGTAACTCGACCAAAGATTGAGTCCTTGTCCAACTTGAATCTGGTAATCCCCCATAACGGCAGACTTCAAATACTTTCCTCCTTTGAAAAAAGCATGTGCCGAATAGAAATCAAATCCCTGTTTTTCGTGACCTCGAAAAAACTGTTCTCCTGCATCCTTCTCCGCTGTTAATCCAACAGAAATATTGGTCTTATAGGTGTAGCGAAAACGCGAATAGTAACGATCTCCATTTCCGTAATAGTACTTATTGGAAGCTTGTCGAACCGAATCACTCACGTCAGCATATCCCGCCTTCTTTTCAATCATCGGTAGATAGCGCAAGTATTCTTCAAATTTCCCTTGCTTCATGGCTTCCTTCCAGGTAATGTGCAACTGGTCGAGGCGATCATCCACCCTAACAAAAGGCAGCACAAGCTGAATCGTTTGAGGGTCCCAGAAGGATAAACTTTGTAATTCATAAATGGAAATGAACTTTCCGAACGCTTTTCGGTGAACCAAAAGTTCATTGATTTGAACACCCGTCAACAAGTACAACTCCTCTAACTCCTCTCCTGTTGTCACATTCAAATTGATGGGATGATCGAAATAGTAATTGAGTTGCTCAATGACATTCGTCAAATCCATGTTCTCCGATTGCAACTGTTCAGAAATAAACTCAATGCGCTGTTGAATGATCTCCCCTCGGTCTTGCGCGGAAGCAGTCAGTCCTATGGACACCAACAGCAAAAGAACGAGGTATTTCATCTTAGTTCAAATCGACTTGAAAACTGACATGTGGACTCCATCCCAATAATTGATGATACGCTGTTCCGAGATCCAATTGAAAGCGGTTTTTAAATGTCGTTCCAACCCCAAAAGAAAATGAAATCGGAGCCGTCGCTACGCCGCCTCTAAAACAGATTTTAGTCGATGGTTTGTATTCCGCTCCCAACTTAACAGACAAGGGATAAAGTACATTTTTCTCCACCTCAGAAACAAGGAATACCTGATTGGAAATCACGTATTGCATGCCAAGACGCATGAGTGTTGTCAATCGTTCATTCGCATTCGAAGTGATTTTCGTTCGTCCAATGTTTAACACACTGCAGCCAAAACGAATACGTTCTGTAAATTGAACCAATAGTCCCATTTCACCTGTCAACATGGAAGAATTACCATAATTTTCATTGAGGCGGATCGAATGGTGGTTTAATTGCACGCCTAACGAAACTTTTTCCGATAGTGCCATGGACATTCCAACTCCATTTTTCATGGAACGGTACTGTTGGTAACCATACAATTGACTTCCCAAGGAGAACACCATGCGCTTAAATGGAATGGCGTACACCAGTCCTTGTGTTTGCATCTCCTTCAAACTGAAACGGTTTTGATAACTGATTCCGATGCTTTGCTTTTTTATTCCAACGAGTGCTGCTGGATTATTAGCGTGTGCCCAAACATCTGTCAGCGCAACACTGGCATTGGACATGGACAAGGCACGCGCACTGTTAGACAAATATCCTTGACCCCATCCAAAAAGGGAACAGCACAAGAACAGAAAGCATAGAATTTGTTTCACGAGAAAATGATTGAAGGTTCTAAAATACATTTTTCGATTGAAATAGCCCCTAAGTTGTCGAATCTAATCGTTTAGAACTCTTCCCATTCAAAGTTCTGTGTATATTTGAAAAAAGAAATTTCTGTCCTACATGGCCAATTTAACTTACCCTTTTGATCCCGTTTCTCCAGAAGATTGGGTACTAAAAATCCAAAAAGAACTGCGTGAACATTCGGAGCGAACGACATTCCATGATTCCATAGAGGAACTGACGTTGTCGATTACCGACTCACCGAAAAACACGGTTGAAATTCAACAAGTCCCTCGTGGACAAGCGTTTGACACAATTCATGTAGAATACGTGCACGATGAAACGGAAAGCAATCGCCGCATGCTATTGGCATTGATGTCCGGAGCGAATGCCTTATTCATCCAAAGTCAAAAAGCGAATCCAGATTGGAAAAAAATCTTCGAAGGAATTGAAACAGCCTACATACAAGTGGATGTCCTAATGGAAAGCGAACAAGAAATGTCACACTTGTCCCAACAATTAAGCAAGGATGAATTAGCGAATTTGACCCTTTTAATCACGAATAAATCGGGAATTAACAAAGAAAATCACCGCTCTTTTTTTCAAGGATTTCCATTGCAACAATGCGGAGCGAATAGCATTACTGAGATGTCCTTCCTATTGCAAGAATACCACCGTCACCTAAGTGAAGGAGGTCGTTCAGAAGTCGTTTTTAGTATGGGAATTGGCGCAAATTACTTCGTGCAAATTGCCAAAGTTCGCGCCTTTCATTATTTGATTCAAAAATTGAACAACATTCACCAGCAAAACCATGCCTATCGAATCATCGCGGAGCTTGGTTGGACGAACAAATCGCTGAAAGATCCATACACGAATTTATTGCGTCAAACCACTGAAGCAATGTCAGCTTATGCAGGAGGAGTGCATGGAATGGCGATTCATCCTTGGGATGAGTTTGCCGCAGAAGGAAAAGAAGATTTCACCTTGCGCATGTCCTTGAATATTTCCAATCTACTGTTGGAAGAAGCCCATTTTGATTGGGTGCACGATCCCATGAAAGGAAGTTACATGGTGGAAGCCTTAACCGAACAGTTTATTGAAAAAACATGGGCAGAAGTTCAAGTCCTTTCTAAACTTACCGAGAAGGAGGCAATCGAACGGACAAAAGAGAAAATCCAACAGAGTCAATCACTGCAACTGGAAACATTCAAAAGTGGATCGCAAACCTACATTGGTATGAACGCCTTTATGAATGCCGATACAAGTAAAGCGAAAAACTGGACAGCGCTTCCAAGTTACTTGGGTATGAATTACATGAATTTTGAAATACAAGGATAAGATGAAAGAAATCGATTTATCCCAAATAAAAGCCATAGACACTGTCGTTACAACAAAGCACGTGTCGACAAGCGAACAAGCAACAAACGAAGGTTTTTCTGTGAAATCGTCCTATTCTAAATCGGATGTCGCGGATTTACAACATACCGCATATCGCTCTGGCTTCGCTCCATTTCTTGGCGGACCATATGCCTCCATGTATGTTTCCAAACCTTGGACCATTCGTCAATACGCCGGATTCTCCACCGCAGAAGAATCCAATGCATTTTACCGCAGAAATTTAGCTGCCGGACAAAAAGGTTTATCGGTCGCTTTTGACTTAGCAACGCACCGTGGATATGATTCCGATCACGAACGAGTGAAAGGAGATGTTGGAAAAGCCGGAGTAGCGATTGATTCCATTGAGGACATGAAACGACTCTTCGACCAAATTCCATTGGGTGAAATGTCCGTTTCTATGACCATGAACGGAGCCGTTCTACCCATTATGGCCTTTTACATTGCCAGTGCTTTGGAGCAAGGAGTTGGATTGGATCAGTTGAGTGGAACGATTCAAAACGATATCCTCAAGGAATTCATGGTACGTAACACGTACATTTACCCACCTACTCCATCGATGCGCATCATTGCGGACATCTTCGCATACACCTCGCAAAACATGCCAAAGTTCAACTCGATTAGTATTTCGGGTTACCACATGCACGAAGCGGGAGCAACAGCAGCTATTGAGCTCGCTTATACGTTAGCAGACGGTATTGAATACGTTCGAACAGGACTGAACGCCGGATTAAAAATTGATGAATTTGCACCGCGCTTAAGTTTCTTCTGGGCGATTGGCATGAATCACCATGTAGAAATTGCAAAATTACGAGCAGGACGATTATTGTGGGCGAAATTGATCAAAGCATTTCATCCAACTTCGGAGAAGTCTCTGGCATTACGCACCCACTGTCAAACTTCCGGTTGGTCCTTGACAGAACAAGATCCTTTTAACAATGTCGCACGAACCTGCATTGAAGCATTGTCCGCCGCTTTAGGAGGTACACAATCCTTACATACGAATGCCTTGGATGAAGCGATCGCCTTGCCAACCGATTTCTCTGCGAGAATTGCTCGAAATACCCAAATTTATTTGCAACAAGAAACGGGAATTACCTCGTTCATTGATCCAACTGCAGGAAGTTATTACATTGAATCCCTGACGAATGAGTTAGTCAATCACGCTTGGACACTTATTCAAGAGGTGGAAGAATTGGGCGGCATGGCGAAAGCCATAGAAACCGGTATCCCAAAAATGCGCATTGAAGAAGCAGCAGCGAAAAAACAAGCCCGCATTGACTCAACACAAGAAATTATTGTAGGAGTCAACCGTTATCAAACCGAAGAAAAACAAGACTTCGATATCCTCGAGATTGACAATTCGAAAGTACGCGATGCACAAATTGAAGGATTGAATACCTTGAAAGCAAAACGCGATGAAGTACTGGTTTTGTCCTTGTTGACAGAATTAGAATTGGCGGCAAAAGAAGAAAACGGAAACTTGTTAGAAATTGCCGTTCGCGCCGCGCAAGCACGTTGTACACTCGGAGAAATTTCAGATGCATTGGAACGCGTTTATGGACGCTATCAAGCGGTTATTCGCTCCATTAGCGGTGTTTATTCGAAAGAAATTATGAAAGATCAAGATTTTATTCAGGCTAAAGAACTCGTGGAGCGCTTTGCGAAATTGGAAGGAAGACGTCCAAGAATCATGATTGCTAAAATGGGTCAGGACGGACATGACCGTGGAGCGAAAGTCATTGCGACATCGTTTGCGGACATTGGATTTGACGTGGATATTGGACCATTATTCCAAACACCAGCCGAGGCAGCGAAGCAAGCAGTGGAAAATGATGTACACGTATTGGGTGTTTCATCCTTGGCTGCTGGACACAAAACCTTGGTGCCTGAAGTGATTGCTGCATTGAAAGACTTGAACAGATCAGACATTATGGTCGTGGCTGGAGGAGTCATTCCGCAACAGGATTATGACTATTTGTTCGATGCTGGCGTTTTTGGCATTTACGGTCCAGGAACGAAGATTGCGAAGGCAGCGCAGGAGATATTAAATCTCTTGATTCAAAGTCATGAATAATTTTTTGTAAATTCGGCACAATAATTGAAAACGCCCCAATAAAAAAAAACAACGCTTATGTTTTCTAGAAAAATGATTTTTACCGCTTTGTTCAGCCTTTTATGGATGTCAAGTTCATTAATGGCACAGCAACCTAGCTTACAGTTAAAAGAGTCCAAACGAGTGATTACCTTGGATGACGAAGGAAGTAAAACGAATCGCATCGAGATGAAATCCATTTTCACTCCGGCTGGAACGAAAAAAGTGGGGACACTTTGGACCATTTCCGGAACGAAAGACAAAGATTGGACCTTCACAAAAGGAGATGAAAAAGCTGATATCATCGAAGTCGAATTCAAACGAGTTGGAAACTATAGCGTTTCATTGACCGTAACGTATTCCAAATCTAAAAAATTGAAAAACGGCGAAGTCGAAGAAGAAGAATTTGACATTTCAGAAGACCGTGACAACTTTATTACCGTAACAAACAATTTGGATGAATTGACTCAGATTCATGCGGATAGTAACTTTGTCAAGTTGGTGAAACGTGCTTCCGATTACGTGGTTAAACCAAAATACGCAAGTGATCCAACACCTTATATTTTCTTAGCGAAAGGATTTTATGGAATGTATCGCAAGGACTTAAAAGATCCAATGATTGCCGATCCATTTGATGAAGCGATTACGGCTACTGCTACAGCGATTGAAAAAGATGAAAACGGAATTTTCCGCATGCCCATTCACGAGATGTGGTTAAACAACTTCCAAAGTGAATTATTAAACAATGGAATTATTTACCGTTTGGAAGATGAGGATGGCTATCCAGTTTTATATTCAAACACGAACAAAGAAAAATTAACGGAAGTTGTAGGTGAAATGTTAGATGCTTCAGAACAGTATTCTACCATTACCAAAAACCCAATCGGAATTAAATTCATTGAGGCAGCTATTCGCTTCCAAAACAAGGATGCAAAAACAGCCAATGCCATTTGGAAAACGGAACTTCCGAATTTAATGAAAATGACTTCTTTGGAGAATTTCACGGATGCGGATAAAGCGGCATTGCGCACAGGCGTTATTTTATCGGCACAACAAATGATTTTACGCGATAAATCAACAGTGAATGCACGCGCTATGTTGAAACACGTTGCAAAGTGGTTTGAATACGACAAAGACTTCATCGCATTCTACGAGAAAAAATACAACAGCTTTGAAACGGAATAAATGAACATTTCGATCTTAAAAACTAAAAAGGAAGTTAAACACTTCCTTTTTTTTATGCTTGTATATTTGATGTATGAAAATGAACATCCCTTCTTACCTAAAGAATAAATACATCCTCACAGGCATCGTATTCATGATTTACTTTTTGTTCTTAGATGATTGGGATATCTTCACCTTGATTTCCCAGAAAAGAAAATTGGGTCAGCTCACCGAGCAAAACATGGTCATGTCCGAACAATTGAAGGACACCAAAAAAACCTTGCGTCGCTTGAAAAATCCAGATTACTTAGAAGCATATGCTCGTTCAGAGAAATTCTTTAAACGGGATGATGAAGAGATTTTCGTGATCACTTATAAATAAGCGTATTCCGATCCACCAATTTCATTTGCGGATAATAGTATCCTAAAATCTGGTCAAAAGTATATCCGCGTTTCGCCATGTTCATGGCTCCTTCTTGACACAGTCCAACGCCGTGTCCGAATCCTCGTCCATGAAGTAACACCTCTTCCCCAACGATTTCCGCATCGAAAAAGGTCGACTTCAATTTAAATTGTTCGCGCAAATCACGCAATGGAATGCCATAAATGGGATGGATGTAAAAGGCCGCACGTTGATCCTGCTGGTAATGTTGTAGCAATTGCAAACTTGTGGAATCCCAAACGGGATAATCGTATTTATCGACTAAAAATTTCATCCATTGATCCTTCGGAATTTTCTTTTCCCACGTCGCTTGTTGGGTGTGAATACAAAAAGTATCCTTAAAGGAACATAAATTCGGAATTTCCTCATTCCAAACGTAATGTGGTTCCGAGGTTTGTCCACCGCAATTCGCATGAAAGTACGTTGGATACAAGTCTCCGCTTTCATTCACCATCACAAGTCCGCGTGTTTGATGTACCGCGGAATCAATGGTCACTGATGCGCTGCGATGATGTAAATACGCTTGACAATGCACGCGGTCACAAAGATTGTAGCCATTTTCCTTATGCTTGTTCCAATACTTCATCGCATAGGTTCGACTAATCACAGCTTGTGCTTTGTAAAAATTCACTTTCTGTCCTGGTCCACCTTCCGATTCCACAACTCCCTCCAAATAGGTTTCCAAGTCGAGGTTATTGATTAAATTGATTGCTTCCTTGCGTATTTCTAACTCGAAGTCACCTTCATAGGATCGTTGTTTTGCTACCGGTTGAATCAAACGCAGCTGCAAGTAATCTTCTTGTTTGTCTTGAATGACACGAATGGATTTTGCCCTCCCCTTTTCCGAACCATTCACCACGACGCGAATGAGTCCACCGACATAATTGGCTTTGAAAACATCCGCCGGACCAATTTTAGCGAGTAAAGTCGAATCCTTAAAGATGAAGTATGTTCCTTTCCCCACGATTCCCTCCATTTCTTTGATCGACTTATCGGAGAAAAGTCCAACACGAATGTTTTGTGCGTTCAAAGTAAGCGCAATCCACAGGAACAATATGGTAAGTAGTCCTTTCATCTATTCACTTAAATAATGGCTTAGGTCCTTCGCCATACGTTCACTCGCACCATGATTCCCAAGTTGGCGAATCAATTCATCGTAGTTTGAAAGCTGACTATTTCTTGCTTCTGTTCCCGGAAGTAATTTGGTCAATTCTTCGCGCATCAAGGTCGCGTTGCAATCGTGTTGGATCAGTTCGCGTACGACCTCTTTGTCCATGATTAAATTCACCAATGAAATAAATTTAATGTTCACTAAAGCCTTTGCGATGCGGTAAGAAAGTGCTGAGCTTTTGTAACACACCACTTGTGGGACACGAAACAAGGCGGTTTCCAATGTGGCAGTTCCAGATGTCACCAACGCCATGCTCGCTTGACTCAAAACTTGGTAAGTTTGATTCTGGACCAATTGAACAGCATCATCCTGTATCAATTCACGGTAAAACTCCTCGCTTAGGTTCGGTGCACAGGCTAAGACTAATTGAAATTCTTGTTGGAAGGATTTTGCCGCTTCCAGCATCAACGGCAATTTTTTGCGCAATTCTTGTTTCCGACTTCCTGGCAACAATGCGAGAATAGGCTTATCGTTTGCTAACGCCAAAGTTGCTTGTTTTTCTTCCCGAAATTGATGCACTTCATCGAGCAATGGATGTCCAACATACTGTACTTCTATGCCATGTTTTGCGTAAAATGGTTTTTCAAACGGAAGAATCGCGTACATCCGATCGACGTATTCCCTCACTTGTTCCACGCGGTTTTCTTTCCACGCCCAAACCGTTGGTGAAATGTAATAAATCACCTTGATTCCTTGTTTCTTTGCCCATTTTGCCATGCGCAAATTGAATCCAGGATAATCGACAAGCAGCACGACATCCGCTTTAAACTCAGTAATCTGAGCTTTACACGCTTTGAAATTCCGTAGGATGGTCGGTAAATTTTGAAGCACTTCCACGAATCCCATAAATGCAAGATCGCGCACATGTTTTCGAATGGTCACTCCTTCCGCTTGTAGGCGATCACCACCCCAAGCTTCAAATTCGAAGTTGTCACTTTCCTTTTTCCACGCACGCACTAAATTGGCGGCATGCAAATCTCCGGAAGCTTCTCCACTGATGATAAATATGCGCTTCTTGGTCATTATCTGATTAAATTCACGTAAACCATGAAAGGCGCATAAATCAGCATGCCAAAGATGATTCCTCGTGTGTAGGCATATTTTTCACGGTTTAAGAATAAGTAAAACCAGCCTAGATTTGGAATTAATCCCAAGGACAAGTATCGACTTTGGTATTCCACTGAATCAATCACCTGATGCCATAAGTAGGAGAATTCAGAGCGATTGGATTGGGATAAAACAAAGACAATCACCGGTAAAAAAACGATGGGCGTCAATACACCAATTAAAAATCCAAACACGTGTTCTTTGCTGATTTTTTTCATATTTTCCAATTTTTTATACGTTCTAAGGTTTCGTAGGCAGTCAAATCAAAATGAGTTGGGACAACACTAACGAATCCATTTTTCAATGCGTGTAAATCTGTATCTGGACGTTGATCCACATCCGAAAATTCCCCTGTCAACCAAAAATAATCTCGTCCATACTGGTCTTTTCGGCGTTCAAATCGATCCGCCCAATACGCGTGCGCTTGCTTACTCACTTGAATTCCTTGTATTTCCGACTGTGTCAATTTCGGCACATTGACATTCAGACAAACACTGGATGAGATCGGTTGATCGAGCAACTGTTGGACAATTTTCGCGCCGAAATATTGAGTAGCGGAAAAATCGGCATTGGCATCGAAATCAGCCAAGGAGAATCCAATCGATGGAATTCCTTCCATTGCACCTTCAATTGCCGCGGACATTGTTCCAGAGTACAACACATTGGTGGAAGAATTTTCACCGTGATTAATCCCCGAAAAAATCAAATCTGGCTTGCGGTGTAACACTTCATAAATGCCTAGTTTCACGCAATCTACGGGAGTCCCAGAACATGAATATGCTTCAACTTCCCCAAAAATGGCCGTTGATGAAAGTCGAATGGGATCGTGAATGGTAATCGCATGTCCCATACCCGACTGCGGTTTATCCGGAGCCACAACGACAACTCGTCCGAATTGCTTAGCCATTTCAACAAGCGCATGGATGCCTTTTGCATGCACACTATCATCGTTGGTTACCAATATGAGTCGCTCGTTTTCCATGGATACAGTCGTAAAATTAGGTATTAATCAGTTTTAATTTTCTACTTTTGATTTACGATATGAACAATTTAAAATTAATAAGTCCTAGTCAAACCAAGGCGTTTTGTTTCGTTTCTGTTTCGCCCATTCGCAAAGAAGCCAGCGACGGATCCGAAATGGTATCTCAGTTACTCTTTGGTGAAACATTTGAAGTCGTAGCATACGGAAATCCATGGGTGAAAATCCGAACAGTATTGGATGGATACGAAGGATACATGGACATCAAACATGCACTTCCATTGACGGAAAAAGAATTCAGACGATGGGTAGATGCTTCCGTTCTTCAAACAAGCCAAGTACAGAAAATACAAGCGAACTTCGGTAGCATCTACACGTCGAAAGCAAGTTTCGTTGGTGAAGATCCGCGATTTGACATCGGATCTTGGTCTTTTGAACAAGCCGAACTTGAATCCATGAAAAAATCCATCTGGGAAGATTCTCGTGACTACTTGAATGCGCCCTACTTGTGGGGAGGGAAATCCATCTTTGGCATCGATTGCTCTGGATTCGTCCAAGCTATTTTTCGTCTGCACGGCTATAACCTCCCGCGTGACGCATACGAACAAGCAGAAATTGGAACGGACATCGACTTTGAAGATGTTCAAGCAAATGACCTTGCCTACTTTTCAAATGCTGAGGGAAAAATCATCCACGTTGGCATCATGGGGGAAGGGCGTCAAATCATACATGCCTCTGGACGCATCCGCGTCGATGAACTAAAAGCACAAGGGATTTGGAATGAAGAATATGAGAAATTCAGTCACACCTTAGCGCACATAAAAAGACTTTAATTACGATATTTGCAAAACAAACATACAGACATGAAAGATCAAGCTATTTTCGATTTAATCACAGAAGAAAAAAACCGTCAACTTCATGGCATTGAACTCATCGCCTCCGAGAATTTCGTGAGTGATGAAGTGATGTTAGCCATGGGAAGTGTCCTAACGAATAAATACGCCGAAGGACTTCCTGGGAAACGTTATTATGGTGGCTGTGAAGTCGTTGATAAAGTGGAGCAATTAGCCATCGATCGTTTGTGTCAGTTGTTTGGTGCGACATGGGCAAATGTCCAACCGCACTCCGGAGCGCAAGCAAATGCAGCGGTATTTTTAGCGTGTTTAAATCCAGGTGATAAAATCCTAGGATTTGATTTGTCGCATGGTGGACACTTAACACATGGATCTCCTGTAAACTTCTCTGGAAAGTTGTACCGTCCATTTTTCTACGGTGTTTCCAAAGAGACCGGTATGGTAGATTACGATTTGATGGAGGAAACTGCACGACGCGAAAAACCTAAAATGATCATTTGTGGAGCATCAGCCTATTCAAGAGATTGGGATTACGCCCGCATTCGCAAAGTAGCCGATGAAATCGGAGCTTTGGTACTTGCGGACATTTCACATCCAGCGGGAATGATTGCCGCAAAATTGTTGGCTGATCCTTTGGACCATTGTCACATCGTGACTTCAACCACACACAAAACCCTACGTGGACCACGTGGAGGTATCATCATGATGCGCCACAACTTTGAAAATCCATTTGGGTTGAAGTGGAACAACGGAAATTTAAAGTCCATGGGAGCTTTGTTAGACGCCGCTGTCTTCCCTGGAATTCAAGGCGGACCATTGGAGCATGTGATTGCAGCAAAAGCTGTCGCTTTCGGTGAAGCGTTGGATCCATCTTACACGACATACATGAAACAAGTTCAAACCAACGCTGCTGTTTTTGCGCAAGAAATGATGAACTTAGGTTATACGATCATTTCAGGCGGAACTGACAATCACAGCATGTTGATTGACTTGCGTTCGAAAGGAATCACCGGAAAAGATGCAGAAAACGCCTTGGTGATTGCTGATATTACCGTGAATAAAAACATGGTTCCTTATGATACTGAATCTCCGTTTGTGACTTCAGGAATTCGCATTGGAACACCAGCGATCACATCGAGAGGTGTGAAAGAGGATGAAATCAAAGCCATTGTTTCTTTAGTCGATCGCGCCTTGATGCACCGCAACGATGCACATGCCATCGCTCAAGTTCGAAAAGAAGTAAACGAGTTAATGACAAACCGTCCACTTTTTGCTTGGTAAACATGCGTTTCTCGGGAAAACGAGACCCATTTATTTTCTATGTTTGGTTATCCATATTAATTCCGTATGGAGGGATTTCCGCATTGATTTTTTGGCAAGAGCACGACCTCTCACCGCTATACATTTTAGGGAGCATTTGGTTGTTATTGGGACTCCTATTTTACTTTATTGTGAGAAGTACCTACTATACCTTTGTGGATGATAACACGTTGGTTTGTCAAACCATGATCTTTTTTAAAAAACGCATTGACATATCATCGATTCGGAAATTTGAAAAAGCAAATGGATTCTACGCTGGATGGAAGATGAGCACCTCTTGGAAATGCATTGTTATGCATTACAATACATACGAAGAGCTCCTCATTTCACCAGAAAATGAGGAGCTCTTTATTGCTGAAGTTGAACGGAGAAAATCCTTAGTCAACCCATAATTTATCGGTCGAACTACCGTGACATGAATTACATTCACCGGAGGACAATGCCGACCCCATCATTTTTTTATTTCCTGTAGGACCTGTCACAACTGGATATAATCCTTCTGGACTAAATTTCGCTGTCGTATAGAAATTTCCTTTTCCATCAATAAAAACTGTTTGTTTCAAGGTTCCTGTTTCGTTTGGACCCGTATAAAAATCAACTTTCCCACTTGAAACTGTGTTCATCATGTTCGCGTCATATACGGTTCCAGCTGCAATAAAACAGCCTTCTCCTTCACCGCTAGAACGGTGACAAACCATACAATTTTGTCCTTTGTTGTGACTTTTGTTTGATCCAGCTGCACTAATGTTGTCCTCGTGACAATTAAATGCTCCTTCGCAAGAGTTCAAACTTAATCCGATGACTGCACATAATAAGACAGCACCTAAAAACGCATTGATTTTTTTTGTGTTCATTATTCTTCTTCTTTATTCATAGTTGATAATAATTCATAAGCCCCTTTGCTTACATATTTTCGATTGATAAAATCCATTTCATTGATGGCCTGAATGGCTGTTTTATCTCCTTGCGTGGAGAGCACTTCGATTTCTACAGGGATAAAATGACGGTTATCGGAAGTCACGTAGATCATATCCTTTCCACCGAAATTCACAATTGCTTCTGTTGGAACAACGATGTGTTCCATTTCATCCGTGTTAATTTCCGCTTTTAAATAAGACCCCGGAACGATTTCCTTCGGTAGCTTGTCAAAGTGACAGTGTACTTTGAACGTGCGATCTTGTCCAATTTCACGTCCAATCAAGAAAATTTTCGCTGTTGTTTTCTCATCTGAATCGACAAATGTCAAATCGACTAACTGATTTAATTTGAGCAGCTTTAAGTATTTCTCATAAACGGTCAATTCGGCATGTGCGTGTTGCAAATCGATGACTTCTAACAAGTTGTCCTTTGGATCCGCAAAAGTACCCACATTCGTATTGACCTTCGTTACCACACCTGCAAACGGTGATCTAATTTTCTGTTCACGTTGAATCAAACCGTTTTTCAAAGCAGCCACGTTCACATTGGCCATTTCCAGTTTAATGGAAAGTCCAGCTAACTTTGCCTGTGACACCTGCCAATTGCTTTTTGCTTGTTGGAAGTTTTTTGCACTCCCCGCTTCTTTGTCCAATAATTGTTTTTGACGATCCATTTCCGCTTTCAAGAACTCCATGTTTCCTTGTACCTCCAAGTAGTCCTGTTGCAATTGAATGATTTCCGGATGTTCAACCACCAACAGCACGTCTCCTTTTGCTACGCGCATTCCATCCAAAACTTTGATGTCTCGAATGTAGCCACCGAAAGGAACAGCGATATACGATTTATTTTGTGGCGGGACATCAATCATTCCATTGGCAAAAATGCTCATTCCCATGATTGACTTTGTTATTGGGCTACTTTTAATGCCTAAGGAAAGAACTTGCTTACCTGTCAAGGTCAAAACAGCACTGGAAGCATTCGCCTTAGTTGCTTGATTCGATTCCGTGTTTTTGGTTGAGCAAGAGATCATCGCTAACAAAACGACAATCAGACTCAGAGGTTGGAAATAATGTAATTTTTTCATGTTTTCTATTTTTTAGCGGTACCAGTTTAACTGAATACTCGTTTGATTGTATTGATTGATTAATTGCAAATAAGTTAATTCCAATTCGTTGCGTTGTTGTTGAATTTGGAGGAATTCGATGAACGAAATTTCACCGACATCGAACTTTACTTTCGCATCTTCGGATAAGTAGCGCAGCTCATTATTCAATTGTCCTCCAAGTTTTTCTAAACTTACCGACAACATGGCTAATTGCTCTATTAGCTGATTCATTTCACCTTGCATTGCTTGTTTACTTTGATTAGACTCCAATTCATTTTGTTGCATCGAAAGGGAAGTTGCTTGGTTTCGTGTTTTGTATGCCCCCCAGAATAACGGGACATTTGCACCAACCATGTATCCTTGAAAGCGATTTGCCTGAGTAAATTTTGTATCCACCCCATTCACATTTTGCACGCCGACGAGAGTTTGATTAAAGTAACCAAGGTTGATTTCTGGAAGTTGATGGGAAAAATTCACTTGTTTCTCCTGCAAATAAATATCCTTTTGCTGTTCATACCACTGAGCAATTGGGTGATTACTTACATCCCATTTTGGCATAGCATTCAACATTGCTTGATATGGTGCCGGCTCCAAACGAAAGGAAGATTCTTCCATGTTTAGTAATGCCGCAATTTTTCGTTTTTCTCCCATTAATTGAGATTCCAACAAAGAAACATCATTTGCAATGCGCATCCTCTTGGTTTGAACCAAGGAATAATCCAAACGACTGATGTCTTGTAATTCCATGCGCACCTTTGATTTGTCTTCCAATTGTTGGAGCGAACTATCCAATTCTTTCAAATATTGAATTTGAGTCTGAGTGTATCCATATTGATCAAACGAAATCGCTAATTGCTGTTCCAAGTCTCGAAGCAATAGAACAGATTCAATCTGCGCTAACTTGCCTTTTTCAACGCCAAGGTTTTTTTCTTCTTTGAAGGATGTTGGGAAAGGAATGGTTTGATTGATCGTAATGTTGTTATCCTTCTTGTAATACGAATTGTATTGCCCCATCATTCCATTAATCGTTGTAGAAGGCATGCCTGAATTCGATTTTCCTAGAAGTTCTTGTTTTTCTTGCTCCAAGATTGCGGACTTGTATTTTCCATTGCGCTCGGTTAACAATTGAGTAGCCTTATCGTAGGTCAATATTTGTTGAGCAAAGAGATTTGGCATGCTAACTAACAATAGTATCATTAAACTCACATTTTTTCTTTTCATACGGGTTAAGGGTTTTTCAAAAATCACATATAAAATGGGCAGAATAAACAAAGTCAATAACGTCGCACTGATGAGTCCACCAATCACCACGGTAGCTAATGGTTTTTGCACTTCCGCTCCACTACCGTGAGAGAGTGCCATCGGTAGGAATCCAAGTGAAGCGACGGCAGCGGTCAATAAAACTGGTCTTAATCGAGAGGCTGTCCCTCGAATCACCACCATCATCAAAGGCAAACCACTTTTCTTCAAGGTATTAAACTCAGCAATTAAGACAATACCATTCAAAACGGCGACGCCGAAGAGCGCAATAAATCCAACTCCAGCCGAAATAGAGAATGGCATGTCACGGAAGAACAGCGCGTAAATTCCACCAATGGACGCCAATGGAATCGCAGAGAAAATCAATGCCGCTTGTTTGACAGATTGAAATGTCAAATACAATAAAAAGAAAATGAGTAACAGTGAAACTGGAACAGCAATCATTAAGCGATCTCTTGCATGAATCAAGTTCTCAAAGGTCCCGCCAATTTTGGGAAAGTATCCTGTATCAAAATTGACCTTCTTTTTCATCTCACTTTCCAATTCCTTCACAATGCTTTCCACATCTCTGCCTCGCACATTAAATCCAACTAAGATGCGTCGTTTTGCATCGTCCCGTTGGATTTGATTCGGTCCATTTTTGATGGAAATATGAGCCAACTCGGAAATAGGAATTTCTTGTCCGGCATCATTCCCCACAAACAGTTGATTCAGGTCAGTAATGTTATCTCTAAATTCCGGCTTGAGTTTCACCACCAATTCGAAGCGTTTTTCTCCTTCAAATACAAATCCAGAAGCTTGTCCAGCAAAACCTAAATTCACCACACGGTTGACTTCTTCCAACGAAACGCCATATTTTGCCAGCGCTTCACGGTCGTAGGTCACAATCATTTGTGGCAAGCCACTCATTTCCTCTACATATACGTCTTGCACGCCTTGAATTTTTGATGCAATGGAGCCAATCTGTTTCGAATATGTCGCTAATTTCTCAAAGTCCTCACCGTAGATTTTCACCACAACATCCTGCTTTGCACCAGTCATCAGTTCATTGAAACGCATTTGAATCGGCTGTTGGAATCCAAAGGATACATTCGGCAGACTCTCCTCCAATTTTGCTTGCATTTTATTCGCCAACTCCTCCTTCGAGTGAGCGGATGTCCAATCTGCCTTATCCTTCAAAATAATCATCAAATCACAAGCCTCCATTGGCATTGGATCCGTTGGAATTTCAGCCGTTCCAATTTTTCCAACGACGGATTTAATCTCAGGGAAATTCGATAATAAAATGTGGGATGCTTTTCCTGTAGCTTCGATGGTTTTGGTCAAACTTGTCCCTGTCATCAAGCGCGTTTCAACCGCAAAATCTCCTTCATCCAACGAAGGAATGAACTCTGCTCCCAGTTGCTGAAAAGCAACAATACTCAGGACTAATAAGGCCCCAATAATGGTCAACACCATCTTTTGTTTGCGCAACAAAAATTGTAGTGCAGGAATATATTTTGCTCGAATGGCATTGACCATGCGATCGCTAATCGTCACTTTCGTATTGATTTTCTTCGACAAGAAAAGGGATGAAATCATTGGGACATAGGTCAGCGAGAGCACCAAAGCGCCAAGAATAGCGAAAATGACCGTTTGTGCCATTGGCTTAAACATTTTTCCTTCGACTCCAACCAACGCTAAAATTGGCAAATACACCACGAGAATGATGATTTGTCCAAACACAGCGCTTTTGCTGAACTTAGATGCGGATTCATACACTTGGAAATCCATGTCTTTCTGGCTTAACTTCACATTTCCTCGATGATGCAATAAATGCAATGTAGATTCTACAATGATGACGGCTCCATCCACAATGAGTCCGAAATCCAACGCACCTAAACTCATTAAATTTCCAGAAACTCCAAAAACATTCATTAATGAAATCGCAATAAGCATGGCTAATGGGATGACAGATGCCACAATGAGTCCTGCCCGTAAATTGCCCAGTAGTAATACCAAAACGAAAATGACGATGAGCGCTCCTTCCATTAAGTTATTCGTCACCGTTGAAATGGCACGATTGACCAAATTTGTGCGATCGAGGTAAACGTTCAACTCAACGCCTTCCGGTAAATTTGATTCGATTTGCGCCATTTTTTCCTTCACCAAATGAATCACCTCCGAAGAATTGGCACCTTTCAACATCAGCACAATTCCACCTACGGCTTCTCCCTCGGTGTTGTAGGTTAAAGCGCCATATCGAACAGCCGCTCCATAATGTACTTTGGCTACATCGCGAATAAACACAGGCATCGAAGATTCATTGTGCTTCACTTGAATGTTCTCGATATCTGTCAATCCACCAATGAGTCCTTCTGTACGAATATATGTCGTCATTGAATTTCGCTCGATGTATGCTCCTCCGGTGTTCTGGTTGTTTCGTTCGATGGCTTGAAACACATCTGTTACCGTAATTCCATTGGACTTCAACAGAAACGGATCGATGGCGATTTCGTAGGTTTTTAAATTTCCACCGAAGCCACTTACATCCGCCACCCCTTTCACTCCTAACAATTGTCGACGAATCAACCAATCTTGTATGGTGCGTAATTCAGTGGGTGTGAATTTCTTTTCAAATCCAGGTTTCGCTTTCAAGGTGTATTGATAGATTTCACCAAGTCCCGTACTTAACGGCGCCAAAAACGGCTCGCCATAGCCAGGTGGAATGGATGCCTTTGCATCCGAAAGTCTCTCTAAGACCTGTTGACGTGCCCAGTAAATATCGGTTTCCTCGGTAAAGACGATGGTTACGACACTTAATCCAAAACGACTAAAGGAACGGATTTCTTCGATTCCAGGTGTTGTTGCCATGGACTGCTCAACTGGAAACGTCACAAAACGTTCGATGTCCTCCGCTCCAGAAGAAGGAGAAACCGTCACAATTTGTACTTGGTTATTGGTAATATCCGGAACGGCATCGATGGGCAATTTGGAAAGTGAGAAAACGCCCCAAGCGATGATTCCTAATGTCAATACAGCAACAATTAATTTGTTGTGTACCGACCAATGAATGATTCGATTTAACATAAAAAAATAAGTTGATAAGGTAATTGAATAGGTACGGCAGTTCATCCTGCACGATCAATTATCCCAGCTGAGGCGGATGCCAAATGGAATGGAAATCATTTGAAATAAATGAATCCACTTTGCTGAAGTTTTTATTTCCGCCAACAATCCATTCTTCATGCGTTTGTACAACAGGTGTTGGAACTTCAAATTTTTCCGTGAAATAAATTGCTGCTACTTGAACAGCCGATTTAAACGGTAGTTTTTCGTGATCTTTATCAAACTCTTGCAGTTGATTGAAATAATGTTCTTGAATAAACGAAAGGATATTTCCTTCTTTCGATTCCGCTTGATAATCCTCGTAATGCTCAAAGAATGCCGATGCATTCAACAACTGAACACCTTGCCAATTAGGCGCAAGGGACAGCAAGGCAAAATAGAGCATGAGAACGAAACTGATCAATTTCATGCGATAAAGTTACGCTATTTTCAATCGAAAAAAATTCAATTTCATGCAATTAACAGCAAATTAACACCGCTAACATTCGAAAAGACACAGTAAAATGCACAGGAAGAACGCTGAAACGCCGAAATCTATTAATTTTAATCCAAATTTAAGCTATGAAAATCCTATTCTCCATTCTCCTATCCTTTGTTGCCTATAGTTTGCACGCGCAAGAGTCAGCCGTTCATTGCTCCAAACGAGATCACCGCATTCCGCATAGCAAAAGTGCAACGCTGACTGTGGCACAGATCGCCGAGACGGAAAAATACGATGTGCATTTTTATCAGTTGGAATTAACCATGAACAATATTTCAACGCATGTCAGTGGGACAGGAAGCATTCATGCCACGGCTAAGCAAGCCATGGACAGTGCACTCTTTGAACTTTTTTCTAGTTTAACCATCACTCAAGTTCGAGTGAATAACATTCCCGTTGGATTTTCACGTGTTTTGAGTGCAGTAAAAGTACCAGTGAATGCACAAGCAAATCAGTCATTTATCATCGATGTCGATTACGATGGAACTCCACCAACGGCGCAATCGAATCCACTTGGAGGAAGTGGAATGACCGCTGCATCCTCCCCTTCCTGGGGAAATAAAGTTGTATGGTCGCTGTCCGAGCCCTTTTCCGCATTTGAATGGTTTCCTTGTAAGCAAAGTTTGACCGATAAGGCTGATTCATGCGCTGTTTCCATCACCGTTCCGGATTCTTGCAAAGCAGGTTCAAATGGACTTTTGGAACATGTGACGCCGCTTGGAAATGGCTTTACACGTTATGATTGGAAACACCGTCATCCAATTGATTATTACCTCATTTCTGTTTCGGTAGCAAAGTACATTGAGTACAATGTCTATGCGAATCCAGTGGGCGCACCGAATCCCATTTTGATTCAAAACTACATTTACGATAATCCAGGAACCTTGCCGAATTTTCAAGCGGACATCGACGAAACCGCTGCGTTTATTGAATTGTATTACGATTTGTATGGACCCTATCCCTTTGAGGACGAAAAATATGGTCATTGCATGGCGCCAATTTCTGGTGGAATGGAACATCAGACCATGACGACGCAAGGATTTTTTGAAAAATCATTAACCTCTCATGAATTGGCGCATCAATGGTGGGGCGACAATGTCACGTGTGCTTCGTGGTGCGACATTTGGTTGAATGAAGGATTCGCATCCTATAGTGAATACTTGATGTTAGAACATTTGTATCCCGGACAACAAGGTCCAAAAATGCAACAAGTTCACAACAGCGTCATGAGTCAAGTCGGTGGCAGCGTTTGGGTGTTAGACAGTTTAAATGAAAGCCGCATATTTGACGGACGATTAACCTACGACAAAGGATCGGGCATCATACACTCCATGCGTTACATGGTCAACAATGACAACTTGTTTTTTGATGCCTTGCGTGCTTTTCAAGTGGCGTACAAGGATAGCACGGCGACCGGAATCCAATTTAAATTATTCTTAGAAAATTTCACTGGGGTAGATTTTACCCCATTTTTCAATCAATGGTATTTTGGCGAAGGATATCCAACCTACTCCCTCAAATGGAATCAAATTGGCAATGATGTGGCCATAGAAATTTCGCACATGCCATCGATGCAGTTGATTACACCGACATTCACAAATCCAATTGATATTCGATTTGTCCGTCAGGGACAAGCAGACACGATCATCCGTTTCGACATTCACTCCAATCAAGATCAATTTAGCCTTTACAACTTAGGAACATTAACTGGGACATTTTCAATTGACCCTAACAATTGGATCATGAACCATGTGGGAACGATTAGTCAAGATCCAAACTTGGTGTTAGGACTACAATCCTTTGAACTCACTCAAAACTTAGGCGTTTATCCAAATCCAAGTGATGGGCATTTCGTCGTGAAAAATGGTCCAAAAGATTCGTTTACGCTCCAAGTAATGGACATGAGCGGCAAACTTATTTCGACTCAAACTGTAACCAATGAGCAAAGTATCCGTCTAAGCGACTTGTGCAATGGGACCTATATTTTTAGTTTTTCATTGCCAAATGGTCAAAGAAAAACGATGTTACATGAAATAAAAAAGTAAGGCATTCGTTAAGTCAACAAATTAAACAACAATCATATGAAAAAAGTGACCCTAATGGCAGCGTTGATGATCGGTGGATCTGCCTTTTCTCAAAATTTAAAGATTAGTGAAGTAAACATTTCAAGTGGAACAGGAACTTTGGGACAACAAAATGGATCCTTAGCTAATTTTCAACAGTTAGCCCCTTCATCGAGCATTCTGACAAAAGACTTCAGTCAATTCAAACCATACAATGACTTTTACTTTCATGGTCCAGGACAAATGAATGCTAGTCATTCTTCATTCTATAGTTTGCAACTAGGTTTGCAATGTGCAAAGATGCCAAAGGTTACTTTCAGAGCGGGAATTACCCACATTTCAAATGTTGGAGCACTTTCATCACAGGGAAGTTATTCTGAAACAGCCGCTTACGACACATTGACATCTTCACAAACAGGAGCTATCACGGTGATTGACACGAGTCACATCAAGAATTACAACATGAATTACTCGAACCAACAAATTCGTTTAGATGGAGCGATGATTTTCCGCATGTTCCCTGAAAATCGTTGGTCATTACACGCTGGATTAGGTGCTTCCATTGGTATGAGTTACCAAGCTACCACAGAAATCAACTATTTTGAATATTCTACGGCGAGTCAAAATGGAACCGGTTCTGGTTCAAACATTCAAGAAAACGAACGATTTAAAAATAAAAATTCACTAGGTGCATCCCTCTACATTCCGATGGGAGTGGACTTTGGAATTGGAAAAAAACGTTCATTCTGGATGCCTTTCCATTTATACATGGAAGCAAGACCGAGTTTGAACTTCAATTCTATCAACGAAATTGGCACAACTTTCAGTCCTGGAATGAGTACCGCACTTGGACTTCGCATCAAAATTTAAGCGCTGCTTTTCCATAATCATTCTAAATAAGAGCCTTCTCGAATTGAGGAGGCTTTTTTTTTGCCTTTTTATCCACAATTTCATTGGGAAATTGAAATGAAAAAGTAAATTTGTGTCGCTTAAACAAACCATAACGAACTTGGTTTGTTGGTGTTTAAAGAACCGAACAAAAATTGTTCTTATGCAAGAAATTTCAACTAGTGCTAATTACATCCCTTTACTTTTACAAGTACTTGTCGCTGGGGCCTTTGTTATTTTCACCTTATTTGTCACGCACAAACTGACGCCAAGAATTAACTCCGACCGCAAGGACGAGAATTTTGAATGTGGTGTTGAAGCAGAAGGAAACGCTCGTTTCCCTGTTTCCATTCGTTATTTCATGACAGCTATTTTGTTTGTCTTGTTTGACGTAGAAGTAATTTTCTTTTATCCATACGCAGTGAATTTTTACGAATTGAAAATGGAAGGACTCCTTGCATTGATCATGTTCGTTGGATTCTTCCTAGTTGGATTCTTATACATTAGACTTAAAGGAGCATTAGAATGGGAAAAATAGAAGACTTAGAAGTCATCAATGGTGAAGGTTACCAATTGACGACATTAGACAAAGCCATTGGACTAGCACGTGCGAATTCCGTTTGGCCCCTACCCTTTGCCACTTCTTGTTGTGGAATCGAATTCATGGCAACCATGGGAAGTGCATACGACTTGTCGCGTTTCGGAATGGAACGCATGTCCTTTTCTCCACGTCAAGCTGACTTGCTCATTGTTGCAGGAACCATTTCTAAAAAACTTGGACCTGTATTGAAAAAAGTCTATGAGCAAATGTCCGAGCCGAAATGGGTTTTATCCGTAGGTGCTTGTGCTTGTTCAGGAGGGATTTTCGATACGTATAGTGTCCTTCAAGGAATTGACCGCATTATCCCGGTGGACGTATACGTTCCTGGATGTCCGCCAAGACCAGAACAAATCATTGACGGTGTCATGAACATTCACGAATTGGTGAAAAATGAATCCAATCGTCGTCGATACAGTGACGAATACAAACATTTGATGCAAAACTATAACATAGAAATCGAAGATGGAAAAGCTGAATAATGAAGCCATCTTGAATTTGATTCAAGGAGCTTTCCCGAACGATGTGTTGTTTCATGAAGAACCTTATGGACTTTTAACCATGGAGGTAACTGCTGCGAAAGGACATGAAATCATCGAGTGGTTAAAAAATCATGAAACCTTAAGTGTAAACTACCTAACAAATATCGCAGGAATTCACTATCCGGAGGATGCGGGAAGAGAGTTCGCTGTTGTGTACCAATTGCATAGTTGGAAAAATCAATTTAGACTTCGCTTGAAATGTTATTTATCCAAAGATGCATTATCCATTGCTTCCATAGTTGACTTGTTCGCGGGAGCAAATTGGATGGAAAGAGAGACCTATGATTTCTTTGGAATTCAATTCGTTGGACATCCAGATTTAAGAAGAATCTTAAACGAGGATAGCATGGATTATTTCCCAATGCGCAAGGAGTATCAACTTGAAGATGCGACACGCGAGGATAAAGATGACCGTTATTTTGGACGAAACAACTTATAAAGATGAGTGAATTAAAAACAAAAGAAGCTTTTGCTCAATCGTCAGAGACGATTGACGGAAACATTGCGACGATTAACTTTGGACCGACTCACCCATCGACACACGGAATTTTTCAAAATGTATTGAAAGTTGACGGAGAGAAAATCCTTTCTTCTGAACAAACCGTTGGATACATCCACCGTGCCTTTGAAAAATTATCAGAACGTCGTCCATACAACCAAATTACACCCATTACCGATCGTCTCAACTATTGTTCCTCTCCAATCAACAATATGGGATGGGAAATGACCGTAGAGAAATTAATCGGTGCGGAAATTCCAAAACGCGTTCAATACATGCGCGTGATTATTATGGAGTTGGCGAGAATTGCAGATCACTTGATTTGTAATTCCGTGATTGGTGTGGATGCAGGAGCGCTAACTAGCTTCTTCTATCCATTCACGGAACGTGAGAAAATTTACGAGTTATACGAAGAAATCTGTGGTGCGCGTTTGACAACAAACATTGGACGTATCGGTGGATTCGAGCGTGATTTTACGCCGGCATTCCACACGAAATTGCAGTCGTTCTTGAAAACGTTCCCGAAAGCATTCGAAGAATTTGATTCCATGTTGGCACGCAACCGCATCTTTATGGATCGAACGAAAGGTGCTGGACCCATTTCAGCAGAACGCGCTTTAGCATATTCCTTCTCTGGTCCAAACTTGAGAGCCACTGGAGTGGACTACGACGTACGAGCAATGCACCCGTATTCATCCTACGAAGATTTTGACTTTACGATTCCAGTTGGCGTAAACGGTGACACATATGACCGTTTCATGGTTCGACAAGAAGAAATTCGTCAAAGTATTCGCATCATCGAGCAAGCCTACAAAAACCTTCCGGAAGGATCCTACAAAGCAGATCTTCCAGATTTCTATTTACCGGCAAAAGCGGATGTTTACAACAATATGGAGGCCTTGATTTACCATTTCAAAATTGTCATGGGAGAAACGGAAATCCCTCCAGGCGAAGTATATCACTCCGTAGAAGGTGGAAATGGCGAATTAGGATTTTACCTGATTTCTGATGGTGGAAGAACACCATACCGCTTACAATTTAGAAGACCTTGTTTTATTTATTACCAAGCATATCCGGAAATGATTACGGGTATGTCCATTAGTGACGCCGTACTAACATTAAGTAGTATGAACGTCATCGCTGGTGAATTAGATGCATAATATGAAAGCTACAAGTCCAACTCAACAAGACTTAACTCCAGTGGAATTCAGCACAGACATGATGACGGAAATCAACCGTGTCATTGCGATGTTCCCTGAAGGAAAACAAAAAAGTGCGTTAATCCGCATTTTGCACATTGTTCAAACGAATTTCGGTTGGACAAGCGTTCCTGCCATGAACAAAGTGGCAGAGATTCTGAACATTCAGCCAATTGAAGTTTATGAAGTGGCGACGTTTTACACGATGTTCCACTTAAATCCAGTTGGAAACTATGTTTTCGAAGTGTGTCGAACAGGACCATGTATGTTGGTTGGAAGCGACGATATCATTGCCTACATCGAAAACAAACTAAACATCAAAGTGGGAGAAACGACAGCAGACGGCATGTTTACTTTAAAAACAGCGGAGTGTTTAGGCGCTTGTGGTTATGCACCTGTATTGCAATGCAAATACAAGTTCCACGAACATTTGACTAAAGAAAAAGTAGACGAAATAATTGAAGCTTATCGCCAAGCTTCCCTCTTAAATTAAGCATTATGGCAGGTAGACAGTTACTTTTAGAGAACGTTCACATTCCAGGCATTGAAACATTTGATGTTTACCGTAAAAATGGTGGATACGCATCTGTAGAGAAAGCCTTGAAGAAAATGACGCCAGATGAAGTGGTGGAGGAAGTGAAAAAATCTGGACTTCGTGGACGCGGAGGCGCTGGATTCCCAACAGGAATGAAATGGTCGTTCTTAGCGAAACCAGAAGGCGTTCCAAGACACTTGGTGTGTAATGCTGATGAGTCAGAACCTGGTACGTTCAAGGATCGTTACTTAATGGAGAAAATCCCGCATTTATTAATCGAGGGGATGATTACATCGAGCTACGCGCTTGGTGCCAATCTCTCGTTTATTTACATCCGCGGAGAATTCATGTATATTTTGCATATCCTCGAAAAAGCAATCGCTGAAGCGTATGCGAATGGAATGCTTGGAAAAAACATCATGGGTTCTGGTTTCGACTTAGACCTTGTCGTTGCTCCCGGTGGTGGTGCTTACATTTGTGGTGAAGAAACTGCTTTATTAGAATCGTTGGAAGGAAAACGTGGAAATCCACGTATGAAACCACCATTCCCAGCTGTAAAAGGTTTATGGGGATGTCCAACCGTAGTTAATAACGTTGAATCCATTGCTGCCGTTGTTCCTATCGTAAACGAAGGTGGAGATGCCTATGCAAAAATCGGAATTGAACGCAGTACTGGAACAAAATTGATTTCAGCAAGTGGTAACTTGATTCGTCCAGGAGTCTATGAAATTGAAATGGGTGTCTCCGTAGAAGAGTTCATTTATGGTGATGACTATTGCCGTGGAATTGCCAACGGAAAACGCATGAAAGCTTGTATTCCAGGTGGATCATCCGTTCCAATTCTTCCAGCACACTTAGTCACAAAAACAGCTGCAGGTGAAAATCGCTTGATGACGTACGAAAGCTTAGCAGATGGTGGATTCGCTTCTGGATCCATGCTCGGTTCAGGTGGATTTATTGTCTTTGATGAAGATCAATGTATCGTGCGCAATACGTACACATTCGCTCGTTTTTACGCACATGAATCGTGTGGACAATGTTCGCCATGTCGTGAAGGAACAGGATGGATGGAGAAAGTATTACACCGTTTGGAATACGGACATGGGACAATGGAAGACATCAGTTTACTAGAAGAAATCAATAAGAAAATTGAAGGAAATACCATTTGTCCACTAGGTGACGCTGCGGCGTGGCCTGTTGCCGCTGCCATTCGTCACTTCCGTGAAGAATTTGAATGGCACGTGACAAATGCTGCTGAGGCACAAACAAGAAATTATGGTTTAATCCAACCTCGTGTTGAAGAGATAAAAGCGCTATGATTAAAGTAACTATTGACGATATTGAAGTTGAAGTAGAACCGGGAACAACGATTCTAAATGCAGCGCGTCAAATTGGTGGCGAAGTGGTTCCACCTGCCATGTGTTATTACAGTAAACTTCCTGGTACGGGAGGTAAATGTAGAACCTGTTTAGTTGAGGTCGCTGCTGGATCAACAGCAGACCCACGTCCAATGCCAAAATTAGTGGCGTCTTGTTCGACAACTGTCATGGATGGAATGATTGTCAAAAACAAAACCAGCGAACGTGTACACGACAACCGTGGAGGCGTGGTGGAATTTTTGTTGATCAATCACCCACTCGACTGTCCTATTTGTGACCAAGCTGGCGAATGTCACTTGCAAGATTTAGGTTACGAGCATGGTTCGGCAAAAACACGCTACAAAGAGGAACGTCGAACGTTTGACCCAATTGACATCGGGAATAAAATCAAATTGCACATGAATCGTTGCATTTTGTGCTACCGTTGTGTCCATGTGGCGAATCAATTGACGGATTCACGCGTTCATGGTGTGATGCACCGAGGTGAACATGCAGAAATCAGTACGTATATCGAAAATGCTGTTGAAAACGACTTCTCTGGAAATATGATTGATGTTTGTCCAGTTGGAGCTTTAACCGATAAAACTTTCCGTTTTAAAAGTCGTGTATGGTTCTTGAAACCGATGGAGGCAGAATGTTCTTGTACGAAATGTTCTGGAAAAGCTGTGGTTTGGATGTTCGGAAATGAAATTTACCGAGTTACGGCACGCAAGGACAAATACGGAGAAGTAGAAAACATAGAGGACAAAACAGCATGGATTTGTAATGATTGTCGTTTCGACAAAAAGGATCCAAGCGCTTGGAACATTACTGGACCAAGAAAAATTGACCGTCATTCCGTAATTTCTCAAGGGAAATACGCTACGAAAATTGATAAAGGACTTAATAAAATAGGATAATGGATACAGCAATGCTCATAGAAAAATCCGCTTTGGTATTATTGTTATTCCTCATTTCCTTGGGAGTAGCTGCCTACCAAACGTATTTTGAACGAAAACTAGCAGCGTGGATACAAGACCGTGTCGGTCCAGACCGCGCGGGACCATTTGGAATCTTACAACCGATTGCCGATGGTACAAAAATGTTCTTGAAAGAAGACTTTATTCCAGCGAAAGCAGATAAATGGTTGTTTATTATTGGACCTGGAATCTCTATGTTCACAGCCTTGATTACAAGTGCTGTAGTTCCTTGGGGAACGAACATTAACTTGTTTGGGCGCGACATCAGTTTACAAGTGGCTGATTTCAATATTGGAATTCTCTTCGTATTTGGCGTTGTTTCCATTGGCGTTTACGGAATTATGATTGGTGGATGGGCATCCAACAATAAATACTCCTTGTACGGCGCCATTCGTGCATCGTCTCAAATGATTTCCTACGAATTAGCAATGGGCATCTCAGCGATTACCATAGTAATGTTATCTGGAAGTTTGAGTTTGAACGACATCGTGAAAAGTCAACACGGAATGAACTGGAATATTTTCTATCAACCAGTAGCCTTCTTTATTTTCTTTATTACATCGCTGGCCGAATTAAACCGCGCACCGTTTGACTTACCCGAATGTGAGTCAGAGTTGATTGGTGGTTACCACACTGAATATAGCTCCATGAAGTTGGGCTTGTACTTATTCTCTGAATACACTTCTATGTTCGTTTCTTCGGCGATCATGGCGATTTTATTCTTCGGAGGATATAACTTCCCTGGAATGGATGCTTTCTCTGGAAACACATTGGCGATTTTGAGTATTGCCGCATTCGCATTGAAAATCTTCTTATTCATCTTTGTCATCATGTGGATTCGTTGGACTATCCCTCGTTTCCGTTTTGATCAATTGATGCACTTAGGATGGAAAGTATTAATTCCAGTTGCCATTGTGAACATGTTGATTACAGGACTTGTAGTTGCATGGAACCAAGGATGGATGTAAAAGAACGTAAGAAATGGAAAGTTTAACGAATAGAAAAAAAGTAGTTTCGGATAAGCCCATGACTTTGTGGGAAAAGATCTACATTCCAGCGATTGTTGGTGGAATGGTTACGACATTCAAGCACATGCTTCGTCGTCGTAAAACCATCAAGTATCCTGAGGAAACACGTGTCTTTGCTCCTGTTTACCGTGGACAACACGTTTTGAAACGCGACGAACAAGGACGCGAAAACTGTACTGCCTGTGGACTTTGTGCCGTGGCTTGTCCGGCAGAAGCAATTACGATGACTTCCGCTGAACGTCAAAAAGGCGAAGAACATTTGTACCGCGAGGAGAAATATGCTTCTAGCTATGAAATCAACATGTTGCGTTGCATCTTCTGTGGATTATGCGAGGAAGCATGTCCAAAGGAAGCTGTATTCTTAACAGATCGCATCGTCACCACAGAATTCGAACGCGATGAGTTCATCTACGGGAAAGACAAATTAGTGGAAGCGATAGATGACCGCATTGACATTACGAAAAGACAATTTACCGGTAAAAGAACTGAAAAATGAGTTTACAAATGATATCCGTAATATTGGGTAGCTTGACAATTGCCTCTGCTTTGATGGTGATTCTAAGCAAACACCCCATTCGAAGTGTAATCTACTTAGTGATTACATTCTTCTTTATTTCTGCCATGTACATTCTAATGAATGCACAATTCCTAGCTATTGTCAATATGATCGTTTATGCTGGAGCCATCATGGTTTTATTCCTCTTCGTATTGATGCTATTGAATCTGAACAAGGAAATGGAACCGGAAACGACACGCATGAGTTTGTTCTCTGCCATCATTGCTGGAGGAACGTTGTTTTTGGTCATGATCACGGCACTCCGCGATACATTCCAATACGGGAAAGGTTATTCAGCTGTTAAAGTACCTGAAGCAGGACTCGTAGAAAACTTAGGTAATCTACTCTTCTCTAAATACTTAGTTCCTTTCGAAATTTCTTCCATCCTCTTTATTGCGGCAATGGTTGGGGCAGTATTATTAGCAAAACGTGAAAAACAAGTCATTGACTAAGCAACTATTATGGAACAATTAAATAACATTGGCGCTTCCTTGGACTTCTACATTTTTGTGTCCATCGCGCTGTTTAGTATTGGAGCAATCGGTGTGTTAACGCGCAAAAACATGATTGTACTCTTGATGTGCATCGAATTAATGTTAAATGCGGTGAACCTATTATTGGTAACATTCTCTACGTTCTTCGGAAACGGTGAAGCACAGATCTTTGTATTCTTTATCATTGTCGTAGCAGCTGCAGAAGCCACCATTGGATTATCGATCCTCATTATGGCTTACCGCAATAGCAAATCGATCGATATTGAAATGTTCAACAAATTAAACGGTTAATCATGGGAAAAGATATGCTATTATTAACCTTAATCGCCCTTCCATTCATCGGAGCGGCGATCAATGGTATTCTTGGAAAAAGATTACCGAAAATCCTTGTTGGTTCATTGGCCACCATCATGGTTTTCATTTCTTTCTTATTGGGAGTGACCTTGTTCTCTGGCATCAACGGAACAACAATCGTCCACTTATTTCAAGTAGCGAAGTTTGACGATTTTACCTTGGATGCGAATTTCCAGTTGGATTCACTTTCTATTTGGATGACATTAATCATCACCGGAATTGGATCTTTGATTCACTTGTTCTCGATGGGTTACATGAGTCATGATGAAGGATACCACAAGTTCTTTACGTATTTGAACCTCTTCATTTTCTCCATGCTTTTATTAGTATTGGGAAGCAACTATTTTGTGTTGTTCTTCGGATGGGAAGGCGTTGGAATTTGTTCTTACTTGTTGATTGGTTTCCATTATAACGATGCGGAAAAAGGAATCGCAAACAGTTTGGCAGCGCGCAAGGCATTCATCATGAATCGCATTGGAGATGCTGGATTGTTATTTGCTTTGTTCATGATGTTAAACAAATTCCACACCTTGGAATTTGTTGAAATCGGAAAAATGATCACAGCAAGTCCTGAATTGTATACCGGAATCGCTGGATGTATTACCCTATGTTTGTTTTTAGCAGCAACTGGAAAAAGTGCACAGATTCCTTTATTTACATGGCTTCCTGATGCGATGGCTGGACCAACACCTGTATCTGCATTGATCCACGCGGCAACGATGGTGACAGCCGGGATTTACTTGACCGTTCGTTCGAACTTCTTGTTTGAATTAGCGCCAACAACAAAAGACATCATTTTGGTGATTGGCATCGCTACGACGGTTGTTGCAGCGTTTATCGCCATGCGTCAAAACGATATCAAAAAAGTATTGGCGTATTCAACTGTTTCTCAACTTGGACTCATGTTCGTTGCATTGGGAATGGGCGCTTACACGGTTGCTTTATTCCACGTTACAACTCACGCATTCTTTAAAGCCCTGTTGTTCTTAGGATCTGGAAGCGTCATTCACGCGATGTCCGACGAACAGGACATTCGTAAAATGGGTGGATTGTCCAAATTGACACCAATCACACACATTACTTTCTTGATTGGAACCTTAGCTATCGCCGGATTCCCCTTCTTATCTGGATTCTATTCCAAAGATGAAATCCTAGCACATGCATGGATGTCGAGCCCGATTGTTTATTGCATTTTAATGGTTGCAGTAACCATGACCGCGATATACATGTTCCGTTTGTATTTCCTTGTTTTCCACGGTTCATTCAGAGGAGGAGAGAAATTAAAATCTCATGTACACGAAAGTGGTTTATCCATGACGATTCCGTTAATGGTATTAGCAGTCCTTTCTGTCTTTGGTGGAATCTTGAATTTGCCAGGAATTTTCTTCCACAATGCAGGACATTGGATGTCAACCTTTTTAGAAAGTACGACTTACGGTTTGAACCAAATCAAACCAGAACACATGGATGGAAGTCAGTCTATCATCTTAATGTGTATTGCCAGTGCGGTTGCCTTGACCGTTCTAGCATGGGCATACATCACTTATGTGAAAAACCAAGCCATCGCGAAAGAAGACGCTGATATGAATGCATGGGAGAAATTATCCAGCAACAAATTGTACATCGATGAAATCTATCAAACTGTTTTTGTTCAGCCAATCTTGTGGTTGTCCACTACCCTAGCGAAACAATTTGAAGAGCGTGTTTTGAATAACGGTATTTTCCGTTTGACGAGTGCCATTGAAGCGAGTGGAAATTACACACGCAAATGGCAATCAGGCTTTTTGGCAAGTTACTTATTCTGGATGGTTATGGGAATCATCGGATTCATTAGTTATTATATCATAAAATCAACGTTTTGGAACTAATCTTTTTACCACTTATTCTTGGGATCATTGCATTCTTTGTCCCAACTAAATGGGTTCGTCCATTTGGCCTTTTGGCTAGCCTGAGCATTTTAGCGGTTTCGATCGTTCATTTGATGAATTTCCATGCAACTGATTACGTCATGTTGTTTAATCCTGCAGAAGCATTTCCACTTGGACTCACGTTTAAAATGGGATACGATGGATTGGGATTGGTGATGGTGCTGTTGACCAATGCGGTGATCTTATTAATCCTTTTGGCGAATTACAACCGTGACATCGCATCGAATGCCAAATTCACCGGATTAACTTTATTGATGCAATTTGCCTTATTAGGCTTGTTTACTTCCTTGGACGGAATCCTATTCTACACCTTCTGGGAATTAGCCTTGATTCCCATTTTCTTAATCCTTTACTGGTTTGGAAAACAAGACAATAACCGCGCACTTTTCAAGTTCTTCTTGTATACATTGTTAGGATCGTTGATGATGTTGTTATCCTTTATCGCATTGGGATACTTCTCCCCTAGTTATTCTTATTTCCAATTGGTTCAAGCGAACTTTGCTGGAAAAGAAGTAGCGGCGGCGTTGATCATGGGAGGAATCTTATTTGCCTTTGCGGTAAAAATTCCGTTGTTCCCTTTCCACACATGGCAAGCACCAACTTATACGAATGCACCAATGGCAGGAACCATGTTGTTGTCAGCCTTGATGCTGAAAATGGCCTTATACGGAATAATCAAATGGATGATTCCAATTGGATTTGAAGGATTGGTCTACTTAAAATGGCCAGTTATTACGTTGGGAGGAATCGGAATTGTATATGGGGCCATCATCGCCATGAAACAAAAAGATTTGAAAACCTTGTTTGCGTATGCGTCGATCAGTCACTTAGGATTGATTGCAGCTGGAATCATGATTTTCTCCTTGTCCGCAATTGAAGCATCGATGATTCAAATTATTAATCATAGTATCGTTGCGATTGGACTATTCCTAGCAGCTGGTATCATTGAGGACAGACTTCAAACACGAAACATCGAAGACTTAGGTGGCATTGCAAAAGTAGCACCGCATTTCGGATTCTGGTTCGCTGTGGTGACATTCATCTCTGTTTCCGTGCCGTTTACAGCGGGATTCATGGGAGAGTTCATTTTGATCAAAGAATTATTCACGGCACATTGGGTGATTGGATTAACAGCAGCTACAACCTTGGTTTTCGGAGCCGTTTACATGTTGCGCGCATACCAAGGATCCATGTTCGGTCCGTCAAAAATGACCGCATTTGCCGACTTAACGTGGAACGAATATGCTGTATTTGCCATTTTGGCAATCGCAGCCGTTGGATTCGGATTGTACCCACAAATCATCATTGACTTCATTAAACCAAGCATCAAGTTCACACAAGAATTGATGTCAGGTGACTTAACACTAACAAAATAAGATGGACGCTTTAATTATCATATTTGTCACCGGTTTAATCGGTTTGTTTGTTGGAATGCTGAAAAATAGCCGATTGACTTTGGCTGTCATTTCCGTTGGACTCATTGCTGGATTCGTTTCTATGTATCACATCAATGATTATCAGTCCATGTTTCAATCGTACCAAGGATTGCAATTCTCACGTACACAACACATGTTTGCGTTATTAGCGATTGCATTAACGTTGGTATCAGTCCTGTTAGGATACACGTATTTCAAAGAAGACGAAGAACACACTTCCGATTACTATGGATTAATGTTATTCTCTTTGACAGGTGCACTTTGTTTGATAGGATTCTCCAATTTATTCATGTTTTTCCTTGGACTGGAAATTCTTTCCATTCCAATTTATGTCCTAGTAGGTATTCAAAAAGGAAACGCACTTGCATCAGAAGCATCCGTGAAATATTTCTTTACAGGATCTTTCGCTACAGCGATTATGTTATTCGGAATTGCATTGGTTTACGGTTCTACAGGATCGTTTGAAATGAATGAGATACAAATGGCCATTGATATGGGCATCATGAAATCACCGATGCTAAACATTGGTGTCTTGATGATGATGGCAGCGTTCCTTTTCAAAGTAGGAGCTGTTCCTTTCCATTTCTGGGGTCCAGATGTGTACCAAGGTTCTTCCAACGCGGTCATGGCGTATATGGCTTCTGTGGTGAAATTAGCGGCATTGTTTGCCTTTGTTCACTTCTTTAACTTTACGTTCCACAGTGTCACACCATTTGTTTCTGGAATCATTCTATTCGCCATTGTTGTGTCCTTGTTCTTAGGATATTTGTCCGCACTGAAACAAACCTCTTTCCGTCGCATGATGGCTTACTCCAGTATTGCCAACACCGGATTTGCTTTATTCGCGGTTTTGAACCAACAATATGGAGAAGCATCCCTTTGGATTTTCATGATTGGATATGCGTGTTCAACCATTGCGCTCATCACCATTAATATGATTGTCGAAAAAGAAACAGATGACATCGCAAACTGGAAAGGAATTGGGTACTCCAATCCATTCATTGGAATCACCTTAGTCATTTCATTATTATCCATGTCTGGCATTCCTCCATTCACTGGATTCTTTGGGAAATACTTGTTGTTATCAAGTGCCTTTTCGAACTACCTTCCTGTTGTCATTTTAGCGATCATCGCATCGTTGATTGGTGCTTATCTGTATATTCGTTTGATGGTGCTTTCTTTATCGAAAGATGGCGAAGGACACAAATTATCAATCAATCCAACACAAACCATCGTGTTGACTCTTTCCTTAGTTGGAATTTTAGGAGGATGGTTGGTGCTATTATTGAAGTAATTATTTGAGGATACCTATATATTTTTCACCTTTACCATTGACATAACCACGAAACATTCCCGTAGTGTTAAAAGAGATGGCAATGTTTCCTTTTTTATCAATAGCGATTAGCCCTCCTCTTCCATTAATTTCAGTTAATTCTTTTTGAATGATCTTGTCTGCGGATTTCTGTACGGACATATGCTTATATTTCATTAATGAATGAACTTCATGTCCTACTACCAAACGTATAAAATCCTCTCCATGTCCAGTACAAGAGATTGCACAGGTTTCATTATTTGCATACGTTCCAGCCCCAATTAAAGGAGAATCGCCAATTCGATTGTATTTTTTATTCGTAATACCACCCGTAGAAGTTCCTGCTGCTAAATTGCCAAATTGATCAAGTACCACACATCCGACGGTGCCGTATTTATCGTATTTATCAATTTCATTGATATCTCCACGATTTTCATTGTCCAATTGAGTTTTACTAGAATCGCGAATTCGTAACATCTCTTTCCATTTTTTTTCCACGAAAAAATAACTAGGATCCACTAATGAGAATCCATTTTCAACAGCATATTTTTCGGCACCTTCTCCATTTAAGAAAACAAATGAAGAGTGATTCATAATGTGATTGGCAAGTGAAATAGGATTTTTGATGTGTTGAAGATTTGTGACAGCACCACATTTTAAATTACTACCATCCATGATTGCTGCATCCATTTCGTTTCTACCCTCATTCGAAAAAACAGAACCCTTGCCGGCATTAAACAAAGGTGAATCCTCCAAGATTTGAATTGTCCGAGTAACAACTTCTGTTGCAGTAATTCCTCTTCCCAGCATCGCATAACCCGAATCCAAAGCCGTGGAAAGTGTCTGTTCATATTGTGAAATTTCCTCAGCTGTATAATTCTTTTTCACGAGGTTTCCCGCGCCTCCATGTATAACAATGGCATATTCTTTAGTCTGTTTTTGAGCCATAGCATATATTTGATTGAAAAGTACTAAAATTATCAGAAATCGTTTCATATTAGAATTTATAAGTATATGTAATGCCGTAGATAAAATCAATACGAGGGTGTTTCGTAAAAAACAAAACTTGTTGCATAAAATAAAAATTAAATCGGTTGTGCAAATCTTGTTTCAAGGCAATTCCTAATTCGGTTCTTATTGCCTGTGTTCGGTTAAATTGATTCAACCTAAAAAAATGCTCAAAAGATCCATAAATGGCATACTTACGATCCAAGTTATATTTGTAAAGCAATTTATTTCTTATGATTTCCTTTTCATTTTTATACGGGTCAGTGAAATTGAAATCGTATAGTTGATTTTGCCATCTAAATCGGTATTGAAGCATGTGTTGATTTATAGATTTCAGGTATGACGCATCCGCGTAAAATCGATGAATGGGTTGATAAAAATTGTCTAAATTCCTCCATTCGATAAAGCGATAATTTATACCCAATGTCCAAGACTTGGTAAGTCTTAGTGACGTGCCAAGGTCAATAAACGCAGTACTCAATTCTCGCATATTTTGATTGAAAGACCATTGCGTAACGGCCTCGATTGAAAAACGATCATTCAACTTTTTATCCAATCCCAAGGTCCCCCAAAACACAGCATCTTTTTGAACCTGAGCAATAGAAATGTTCATCCAAGCGCAGAAGAATATAAACAGTATTTTATTCATCCTGATTAATAATATTGATAAACGTATTTCTTCTCATATACGCATTGTCCGTTTCGATATATTTGCTTTAGGACGAGGGATCCAAATTTGTTGTATTCATATCGTGTTTGAGAAAGTTCTACATTTGATTCATTTTTTTCGATTTCTAAAATTTTATGCCCAAATTGGTCATATTCAAATACTGTACTTGAAAGGAGAATATCATTTACCCCATATACCCTCTCTTCGATTTTTTGATTTAAAAAATTATAAAAGGTACGTGTCTTTCGAATTTGATTCCCATTTTGATCAAAAATCGTATATTCTATTGGGTCATAATTAGCGTTGTAAACGGTACTTTCATTTGATTTAAAGGAACTATCAAGTCCATACTCCATATTCCGCAAAGGATTTCCTTTTTTGTCAAATTCGGAAATAGAATACCTCGTTAACTGCCATTTATTCGATTTATACTCGCTCTGTTTAAATTCAATTTTTTTGATGCGCATATGCTTAGTATTGTTTCGTTGTGCCAACAATACAGAAAAATTCATAAGGAAAAACACCAAAAAAATAGCGTGTGACAAGCGGTTATTTAAATACATACAAATCAGATAAGGATATTATTTCTTTGCGTTTTGTAATCAGACATGAGTCTATTATTACTTTTTGATTAACAGGCATTTGGCCATTTACCATAGCAAGTGAATCTAGACTGTAGGTGTATACCTTGTATTTTCCTGGATACAAATATTTAAATTCGAATTCGCCTTTGTAATTTGTTTTTAATCTTGTTCCGTAGGATAACTGATCTCCGTAAACAATATAAACGTAAGTATCAGCTAGGTACCCTTCTTCAATTAATGTTGAAAAAGTTGAGTTGTAATGTTTGAAATACACTTTTCCATTAATTTTTGCGTCCCCGCCTACTCCAGGTTTTTTTTGACATGAATTAAAACCAAAAAACAAGGTTGCAAGCAACAAAAAATGTGTCAAGTAATTCATTTTAAAATTCAAATTCGTTTGCATATTCAATTTCATTTAAATGAGATTTATCAATGATTAGTATGATTTTGTCTTTTTTTATTTCCTGAAAATAGGATAAAATAATGGAGTGAGCTTGCTCGTTGAGATTTAAAAATGGATTGTCGAAAAGTAGTACTTTTCTATTGCTTAATTTTAAACGAGCAAAAGACAATAAAGCGCGTTCATTATTTGTCAACTGACTCATTATCAAAGGTGAATTCATTTTTTCTTCTTGAGCCAAGTGTGTTAGTGAAAAATAGTTCAACGCGTTTTTTACCTTGATTTGAAATTCGCTTGAACGATTTGGTGTAATCATTTCAAAGATCGATCGACCAACAAAGTCCAAGTCATTTGAGAAATACCCGAGCATTTTTTTTATTTCCCTTTTCGGATGATGTCCGTACTCATAATTTCCAATTTTTATTTCACCTTTCTCAAGATCATAAATTCCCATTAGGATCTTAAACAACATGGATTTTCCTGCTACGTTTTCTCCTTTTATTCGATAAATTCCCGGTTGATTAATTTCCATATTGAAATTGCTTATCAATGCTTGTCCGTCTGTTTGAGTGTAACTCAACTTTTTAATCGATAATAAAAAGTTTGAATCTTGTTTTTGCGATGCAGTCCTTGTTTCCGATTTGTGATATTGACACAGCTCCCAAAAACGATTAAAAGAAATAATACCCGTTTGCCAAACTTGATTCACTTTTAATATTCGTTTGAATACAGGCATTAAATGAATGATCAGCATGATAAGAATAATAAGTTGAGACCCATCAATTGACTGGCTACTCGTTTTCATCATGTAAGCTAAAAACAAAATGATGGCAAGCAAAATGTAATTCGAAAGAGGCAACAAACTATCCAACAAAGATTTATATGTTACATATTTAACGCCGGTTTGATATAATTTTCCAGATCTTTTTTTATACTTTTCAATTTCCGCAGATTCCCGATTTAATACCTTAATGGTGAACAAAGCGGATAGTCGTTCATTGACAAATCCCAGGTTTTGAGATTTTCGATCCCTATAAAGTTTCGTTTGCTTTTTAAGTTTGACATTTAAAAGATAAAAAATCAAAAAGAACCCAACTAATGTTACGAAAATCACCTGGGTTAGGTACACATTCATACTCAAGAAAATAAAATAGGTCAATGCAATGAATACGAGGTCATTAACAAATACTAAAATACCTTTGGTTAGGAGTTGGGTAATCGCACTCATATCACCGCTATACCTCATTAGATAATTTCCGATTGGTTTTTTTTCAAATTCGGCGTATGAACTATGAAGCTGCGCTTCGAATAAATGCTGTCTCAGAAATCTCGCAAACTGTTCATTTAACCGAGCATTTAAAGCACTTTGGGAAAATTGAAATACAAAACGCAATAGTATGAGCAGGCTGAAAATGAATAGAAACGAATTCATGGAATTGACCCCGTGAATAATGGCATCAAATAATTCACCACGTTTGGAATTCGAATGGTTCAAAAGCTGATAATACTTCCCAATGAAAAGGGGAATAATTAATGTGCAACAGGACAAGAGAATTCCCACAAAAAAGGACGAAAAAAAGTACGCTCGATTTTTGAATAAAAAATCAAAAATGATCTGATATTTTCCTTTTTTTACGTTCTTGAATACACTCATGTCATTCAAAAATACGAATAATCGAAGGGCTAGCTAATTTAATTAAATCTAAAACTGGAATTTTGGATCGTAATTCTACTTCTTCTATTAATAGAGGACTTTTAGTAAAGAGTCCTGCAATCGCAATTGGTTTTTTGCCAAT
>Ga0228701_1000141_pt1 | contig 78344 bp, 70 predicted proteins | sample McNCre117_Aug_MG_2_FD_178017 | JGI IMG/M metagenome (GOLD analysis project Ga0228701, IMG submission 178017) | Freshwater microbial communities from McNutts Creek, Athens, Georgia, United States - 11-17_Aug_MG | ecosystem: Environmental > Aquatic > Freshwater > Creek | place: USA: Georgia... | reverse complement strand
CACGAGATCCATGGCATTGTCCACCAAAAGGCCTGTTGCTTGACCATTTTCGAACCTTACCTCTCCTCCAGAAACATCATTCGCAGTGATATGGGCTTTATTCAATACATAATCATTGACGAGGGCAGCGTGTCCATCGACACGATATAAACACACCGGAATGTCTTTAAAAACTTGTGATAATTTGCTGTTATTCGGCATGGAATCATTTGCCCACAACGATTGATCCCATCCACGTCCAATGATGAATTTATTACTCGATTTTGCCGCATATTTTTCACAGCGATAAAGGACTTCATCCATGGACTTCGCTCCCGTTAAATCGACACCTAATTTCTGATTTGCATACATGAGCATGTGTCCGTGCGCATCTGTTAATCCTGGATAAATATCCTTTCCCAACGCGTCGATTTCTTCATCGTATCGGTATTTGTTTAAGATCTGTCGCTCCGGACCAACCTCGATGATTTTTCCGTCGCGAATAGCCATGGCTTCTTGAACAGAGTTCGCATCGTCCATCACGTGGATTTTAGCATTATGAATCACCAAATCCACTTTTTGACCTTTCATACAAGAAAGGAGCATTCCCGTCAAAACGAAAAAAGGAAAAATGATTGATTTTAACATATGTAAAGATTAAAATGGATAGCCGATTCCGAAATTAAGGTAATTCGGCAAGAATGGCTTCGGCATGATTTTTTTGACTTGATCTAAGGTCATATTGAAATGATCCATTCCTTCTTGATAATACGTTGCTCTTGTTCCCATCTCTTGGAATACCCACTTCGCTCCTTGTGCAAAAGCAGGATTGTAAATTGGGAAACCGACATCCAAACGAATGATAAAAAACTCTAAGTCCATGCGCAGACCGAGTCCAGATGAGATAGCAATCTGAGGGACAAAGGTATTCCAATGAAATTGACTTCCCATGCGACTCGCATCCTCACGGTATGTCCAAACGTTCCCGAAATCTGTAAACAATGCACCTTTGAAAGTGGATCCCAAATTGAATCGGTATTCAAAAGAGCCAGCAAAACGAATATCCGCAATTTGTGTCGCCAAGCGATTCGTGTCCAAGTGATACTTGTACGCACCAGGTCCAAGTGCACGTGCTCGCCATCCACGGTTATCATTCGATCCTCCACCAAAGAAACTGTAGTCGTACGGCATCGAAGTTTTGGAGTTTTTATATGGTAATCCAGCACCTGCTGATAATTTCAAATGCAAGGATGAACCGGTCAAAATACGCTTACTCATAATCAATTGGTTGTCCAAACGGACAAATTGCGAATAAGGTTGATTGCGCAATAGATACTGTCCATTTAAGGTGTCTTGACGTGCCCTAAATTGGTACAATAAATTACCTGCAGCATCAAAAGTGGAGTTGAAATAAACGGATGTGTTCATCCAATTTGCACGTTCCTTTCCGTCCTTCAAGTCTTTTTCTTTGTTGTTGTATTCGTAAGAAAATTTGAAGTCCTGCCAAATAAATTGATTGTTATAGGTACTATTTAAAAAGACATCATTGATTTGATTCAACTGATTCTGAAACGCGTCGCTTTTCTTAATTGAAACGTATTTAATGACGGATGCACCTGGCAATCCCATTTGAAAAACTTGTGTTTTCCCAACTAAAAACTTCCACATATAGTTCAACTGAAACACACTTCGGTCGAAGATGCTTCGTTTCTCAATGTTGTATGCTGTCGTTAAAATCGTTCTTGGTTTTTGACGTTTGCCTAACATCGTAACTGGTGTTGGAAACAATCCAGGTAAATCAAATTTCAAACTTGGACCAAATTCGAAGGTGTTGAAGGTACGTCCCTTCCCTGCCCCAACGGTCTGTCCAGACTGATCTTGAAAGACCAAGGGTTGTGATTCAAATCCACCTCCAAAGGTAAACACCATTTTACTAGCGCCACGATTGATGTTCTTATTCGTATAGTTAATGGAAGCATTCGCACCAAGCAAACCTGCTGAAGATGTAAACTTGGGATCGAACCCATAGGTTTGTTTTTTTGCTGGCTCGAGAAAATAATGAACGTCTAATTTATTTCCTGGTTTCTCAATAATGATCGGTTTTACGGAACTAAAGATACCCAATTGGACAATCGATCGGTAACTACGGTCAAGGTAATATTCTTTGTATTTATTATCGTGCTCCAAGTAATTTTGCAGCTCCAAAATGGATGGTTTTATCCACGGTTGCTCACCGTTATACGTTACGGTTACTTTTCGAAATGGATTCGTAGTTCCCGGTGTTGCTTTTTTATCCGCTAATTGTTTCTTTGTGTACAAAATTTCATCGTACGAAAATGATCTAGTTGTGCGCAAAAACTGAGGCGCAATTGGATCATACAGTCCGAGTTGTTGATCTTTCATTAATTGTGCAAAACTTGAATCCATGTTTAAGCTATCGGACAAATGGAAATAAACATTTGCAATGGTCATTTCAACATATGGAACACGAATCAAACTATCCTTTTTGATTTCAGAAGGAATAAAACGGTCATCAAAATGCACTTGCAACCTCACCTTCATGGTTCGTTTATTCGTATCCGCAGTATACGTAATGCTACTCGATGAGAATTTATACACTTGATCATCGCGAAGGTATTTCGCCACTTTTTCGCGGTATTCATTTAGGTAATCAGAATCGAAAGGTTGATTTAACAAGGGATGTTGACCTGTCAGTTCGATTTGTTTTTTGACATACGCCGCATGTTTATCGCGCAGTAATTTGGCCCCGGAATACGAAACGGAATCGATGACATATTGTGCCCCTGTTTGAATGATATAACTCGGATAGGCAAATCGTTTCTTTTCGTTCAAACGTAAATCCCCGCTTACTTGACCATAGTAGTAGCCCTTTTTGCGCAAATAAAATCCAAGTTGCTCAATACTCTTTTGATAGAGAATCGTATCAAAAACAATTGGTTTTTGCCCAAATTTGTACTTGACCTTCTCTTTCCAAAGGACTTTTGTAAAATTGGCTTCTCGGTATTCTTTTACGATGTATGTGGAGTCCCCACGCAAATATGCTTTGCGATTGCGTTTCTCGTTTATTTTTTGAACTTTTTCCTTTTTGCGATTTTGTTTTTCCAGAAATGACTTGTACTTCAACTCGCGTTTATTCGCCACTTTCGATGAATCAATGGCGTTAAATATCCGCAATTTTACATTGACGTAGAAATTTCGTTGATTGGGTTGTTGACGAACAATTAATCCCAACTCGTATTTATCGATATTCGGATTGTCCTTGACTTGAATGGTGTTCGAGCGCAACAGATACCTCCCTGATGGAACGTTACGGGTTAAATCACATGCTGATAAAACAAACAGCAGGATGACCGTAATATTTATTAATTTCGCTTGAAGTTTCATGCCTGAGTGCAAAAATAACAATAATCAAGTTGGAAAAAATTTCAATACAAAAGATAAAATGGATTAAGCGTTTGCACTTGAAAAAATACCGTGCAGAAGAAAAGCTAATTTTAGTCGAAGGAATGAAACTAGTCTTGGAGCTTTCTCAGCAATTTCCTGATTTAGTGCATTCCTTTTATGTGGACAAAAACGAAGAAATCGAATTAGATCCATCTTTCACTTGTTTTTCCTGCAGCACAAGTGAATTAGAGCGCATTTCGCAATTCAATACAGCTCCGACAATGATTGGTGTTTTTAAAGAACCTAGTCTACCTGAGTTCGATTCTACCAAACGAATACTGGTACTGGAGAGCATTCAGGATCCCGGGAATCTCGGCACCATTATTCGAACGGCTGATTGGTTCGGATTACAACAAATTGTTTGTTCCAAAGACACCGTGCATTGTTACAATTCCAAAGTCATTCAAGCTTCAATGGGAAGTGCCTTTCGCATTCCAGTTTTTTATGAAAACCTCGATGAATTTCTACCAAAATGGAAGTTACCTATTCATGGAGCGCTTTTAAATGGCGTTCACATGAATGAAATTGATCCAAGTGAAATAAAAATTTTAGTCATGGGTAATGAAGGGAAAGGAATTTCAGAAATGCTCCAACGGCATATCAGCCAAGCAGTTACTATCCCAGGTTATGGTCAAGCTGAGTCCTTAAATGTCTCCATTGCCACCGGAATTTTACTTCATCATTGGAGTCAATCAAAAAAGGATTGATCTAATTCAAAGAAAAGGCTGTATTTTTGCAAATCCCAACTGCGAAAATGATTGATTTCGACTTATACGAAGCAAAGAAGCTTTACCCTTTTCAAGAACAAACCGTTAACCAGGTTCTAGATGAACTTCGGAAAAATGGCGCGAATTTTAATTTGCTCTACCAACTCCCAACTGGAGGTGGAAAAACGGTGATTTTCTCTGAAATTGCGCGTCGATTCATCGAGCAATGGAACAAAAAGGTGTTGATTCTCACCCATCGCATCGAACTTTCGGTTCAAACTTCACAACAGTTATCCGCCATCAAAGTCGCAAACAAGGTCATCAATTCAGAGGTGAAATTGTTAGACGACCAAGGAGATTACCAATGTTTCATCGCGATGGTAGAAACCTTGAATAATCGCTTGAATGAAAACGATAATTTCATTGAGGACATCGGATTAGTCATTGTTGATGAGGCGCATTACAACTCCTTCAGAAAAATCTTCCAATTTTATGAAGACGCGAACATATTAGGTGTCACAGCGACTCCGCTTAGTTCGAACCGAAATTTACCATTGAAGGATAATTACAATAAATTACTCGTTGGTGAATCCATTTCCAATTTAATTGAAGGTGGATATTTGTCCAACGCGGAAACATATCAATACGATGTCAATCTGCACGGATTGAAGATCGGTACCAATGGTGACTTTACCGTGAGTAGTTCTGATTTATTATACAGCAACTACTTCATGCAGGAAAAATTGATTTTCGCTTATGAAGAAGTGAGTCTCGGAAAGAAAACCTTGATTTTCAATGCTGGAATCGAAACATCTCGACGCGTAGAAGAATCGTTCAAAAAATTAAAATACAACATTCGTCACTTGGACTCTACCTTTAGCGACAAGGACCGAAAAGATGTCATTCAATGGTTTAAAGTCACACCAGGAGCCATTCTAACCTCGGTTGGAATCCTCACAACAGGTTTCGATGAACCAACGGTTGAATCCATTATCATTAATCGAGCAACGCGCTCTTTGACATTATATCACCAAATGATTGGACGCGGATCCAGAAAATTGCCAAACAAAAGTGATTTTCAAATCATCGATTTGGGAAATAATGTGCGTCGCTTCGGTTACTGGCAAGATTACATCAACTGGCAAGATGCCTTTAAATTCCCGGATCGCTTTTTGGAATCACGTATTTCAGAGTTGGAGGACATGGAGTTTGAAGTGGAATTTGAATTTCCAAAAGGATTCGATAAATACATGCCTTCTGCCATTTTAGAGGAATTCAACATCAAAGAATGTTATTACGAATGTCTGGAACGCGGAGAGAAAGGAAAAGTAGCCATTGATCTATCCATTGAAAATCACTTTAAAGCCATTGAAACGGCAGCAAGTAATTTAGATCATGCCCTTGATTTAATGAATGTTATTCAAGATCATATCGAGCATAGATTGAAGCATTACACCAAGTGTATTTCTAAAAGTACCGATAACTATTTCAAGTATTTGTTAGAAACCTATAACCGTCAATTGGCACAAAAAATCCGTTTGAATATTGAAGATTGATGCTTTTTCTGTAATTTTAAATGCACATGAAAAATATCATTCTTATTCTCTTCTGTTTTCTTCAGAGCATTTCTTTTGCACAAGGAACAAAAATCAAAACGTATCTAGATACCAAACAGTTCTACGCTCCGAACATTGGTAACTACATTGAAATTTACATGCAGTTTGTTTCTTATTCCGTTGTTTTTAAAAACGAAGGAAGGGGATTGCGTGCAAAAGTGCTGATTTCGGTGGATATTAGTGATAGTACTCAAACTGTGTTCAGCGATCGATACGTACTAGAGTCCCCAGAAGCGATTGACAGTGTACAAGATGATTTTTATGAAGTCATTCGAGTGCAATTAAATCCCGGTAAATACTCCATGAAATTAAACATGTTGGATGTTTACAAGGAATCTTCTGAAATTTCCGGGATCATCCCCATTCAAGTTGAAGACTTGTCAAAAAACATAAAAATGTCCGATGTCCTAGTGGCCGAATACGCTTATCCAACAGAAGACCAAAGCAATTTCACGAAATCGGGATACCACATCATCCCGATGCTTTCAAGTTTCTACGCTACGGATTCAAAGAACATTCCGTTGTATTTGGAATTGTATGGAACTGAAACCATTCAGGATAGTTCGTATCATTTCTCCTATCGCATCATCAATACACAAGACGCAACCGAAATCCCTGGATTTACCAAATCTTCTACTTTAACGAAGTCAAACGTTGTTCCGGTTTTCGAATCCGTTAATATAGAAGAATTAAGCTCTGGCAGCTATCAAATTGAGTTTCGCGTCAGCACCACTAAAAATGAAATTCTTGCGGTTCAAACGTACGACTTCGAACGAAGCAATGAAAATAACTCCATGTTTTCCATGGAAAATTTAATGTTAGACCCAGCCTTTCAAAAATCCATACCAAACGACAGTGTTTTTTACTACCTAGAATGCTTAATACCGATTTCAAAACCTGCGGAAATTAAAAATATCATTGAAACTCTGAAAGAAAAAGACGAAAAAAACGCACGGAAACACATCCAAGGGTATTGGACCTTAACGACCCCAACAAATCCGTACGAATCTTGGCTGAAGTATAAAACGCAAGTGGATTTTGTTCAAACGATTTATGGAAATAATTTTCAAGAAGGATTTGAAACAGACAGAGGGAGAGTCTACCTTAAGTATGGCGCACCGAATCAAATAAACGCAAGAGAATCATCTCCATCTGAATACCCTTATGAAATTTGGACGTACAACAAAATTGGTATTTACAGTAATAAGCGCTTCATTTTCTACAATCCAGATTTGGTCAATAATGCTTACCGCTTATTGCATTCGGACATGATTGGTGAATTAAAAAATCCAGCTTGGCCTCAAATCTTGGCGAAAAGAAACACCTACAATGGTAATGTGGATAATCCAAACCAAAATAATGTGAAACATTGGGGAGGTGATAGCAACGATTTGTTCCGTCAATATTAAGAAATGAATACAAGACTAGCGGTTGTTATTCTCAATTTTAATGGTCAACAGCACCTTGAGCGTTACTTACCTAGTGTCGTCAAACATTCAGCTCCTTACCAAGTGATTGTTGCCGATAATGGTAGTACCGATCACTCCGTTTCCTTTCTCTCAACGCACTTCCCTTCCGTTCAACTACTCGAATTAAAACATAATTTTGGCTTTGCGGGTGGATACAACGTCGCACTCGAACAAATCAAAGACAGTTTTGACTACTATTTTATTTTAAACAGTGACGTTGAAGTGACAGAAAACTGGATTAATCCCTTGCTTGCGTTTCTGGAGGAGAATCCTTCCGTTGCAGCTTGTCAACCCAAAATTAAATCGTGGAATAATAAAAGTCAATTCGAACACGCTGGAGCAGCTGGCGGTTTCATTGACAGCAATTACTTCCCCTTTTGTCGTGGACGCATCTTTGATCGTCTCGAGTTGGATGAAACGCAATATGACTTTAACCTACCAATTACATGGACATCCGGTGCTGCCATGCTCATTCGTGCCAATTTATTTCACGAAGTCCGTGGATTCGATTCAGATTTCTTTGCACACATGGAAGAAATAGACCTTTGTCTACGTTTAGGAAATAAAGGACATCAATTTTTCTGCATTCCAGAAAGTACCGTTTATCATTTGGGCGGCGGGACCTTGGACTATCAATCACCCAAAAAAGTCTATTTGAATTTCAGAAATAGCCTGTTCATGATCATGAAAAATCATGCCGGCCCTCTCCTACCGATGTTGTTTTATCGCATGTGTTTGGATGGCATTGCCGGAATAAAATTCTTGATTTCTGGACAACTAAAAAATACGTGGATGGTCTTTTTATCACACATGAATTTATACGTGCAATTTGGAAGATTCTATAAAAAACGTCGACAAATCCGCGTACGGAAAAGAACCTTTATCCGCTATAACGGTCAAATCATTTGGGATTACTACTTCCTGAAAAACACCATTTTTACCGCACTTAACAAACGAAAATTCAATTAATGAAAACGAGTTTATTCACCACATTTAGCTTTCTAACGGCGATTTCTTTTGCTCAAGTTAAAGAACTTCAAACGAACAGTGACAAAGCACAAGGTATGATTGGCAAACCTGTGGACACCTTCAATCCATATGTGTATGTGATGCCAACCATAGGTACAGGTGGACATGGACACACCTTCCCAGGAGTGACAACGCCATTTGGCATGATGCAATTGAGTCCAGATACGCGTTTCGATGGTTGGGATGGCTGCGGTGGGTATCATTACTCCGATTCCATTATTTATGGATTCAGTCACACGCATTTGAGCGGGACAGGTGTTCCTGATTACGCCGATTTATTAATTGTTCCCCAATCCGGAAAAAAAGCCAAATTAGTCGGTAAATATGTGGATCCAAAAAATGGCTATGGATCTCGCTTCTCTCACAACGAAGAAAAAGCACGTGCAGGATACTATGAAGTTTACTTGAAGGATGAGGATATTAAAGTCCGCTTAACAACAAGTGACCGATCTGGCATTCATGAATATACTTTTCAAAACAAAAAAGGAAAGAAATTCATTTTGTTAGATTTAGATTACCGTGACAAAGTCTTGGATGCTGGATTTGAAATCGTAAATGATTCAACTATATCTGGTAGACGCGTTTCGGAGGCTTGGGCAAATCAACAACATTTCTATTTTCAATTGGAAACCTCCATTCCATTTATTTCTGCGAAACCAGTAAAAATTGCAGGAACGAACAAACTGTTATTGGAATTCCCAAAGAACACAAACATACTATATGTCAAAGTGGGCATGTCTCATGTCGACCAAAAAGGAGCAGCCCATAATTTGCAATTGGAAATTCCTCGTTTCGATTTCATGCAAGTTTATTCGCGAAATGTCGAAAAATGGAACAATGAACTCAGTAAAATCAAAATTGAATCCTTGAATTTTGAAGACGCCATCATATTCTATACAAGTTTGTATCATTCCATGGTCGCGCCAAATTTAATGAGCGACATAGATGGAAGGTACCGTGGACGCGATCAAAAAATCCATCAGTTGGTCAAAGACAATCAGTACACCGTATTTTCACTTTGGGACACCTACCGAGGAAATCATCCACTTTTCACCTTGATTCAACAAGAACGAACCACACAGTTTATCCGAACCTTTTTACGTCAATTCGACGAAGGTGGAGATTTGCCCGTTTGGGAATTGGCTGCTTGTGAAACTGAATGCATGATTGGATACCACAGCGTGAGCGTGATGTCGGATGCATACATGAAAGGCATCGATGGGACGAGCAAAAAAGGCGCTTTAGCGTACGACGCCAAAAAAGCACTATCGGACATGCACTTTACAGCAAACATTAACGAGCTAGGCAAACAAACGTATGCGAGCAAAGGATATTTGAGTTCAAGTGATGAACCAGAATCCGTTTCAAAAACGCTGGAATATGCCTACGATGATTTTTGCATCGCAGAAATGGCACAAGCTTTAGGAAATACTGAAATGGAGAAAAACTACCGCAAACGTAGTTTTTCCTTCATCAATTTATTCGATCCAAATACCAAATTCATGCGTGCGCGACGTGGTGCACAGTGGTACGGACCGTTTGATCCTTCTGAAGTGAACTTCAATTATACCGAAGCAAACAGCTGGCAGTATTCTTTGTATGCGCCGCAAGAAATTGAAGTCTTGACGAACTTACTAGGTGGACGTGATTCATTGGAAGCTTGGTTGGATCGTTTGTTTACGACTGAAATGAAATTATCTGGACGTGAACAAGCGGACATCACCGGCTTAATTGGACAATATGCACATGGAAACGAACCATCGCATCACATGGCTTATTTGTACAACTTTACTAATGCACCTTATAAAACTCAGTTCTATGTCGACCGCATTTTGAAGGAAATGTATCACGCCAAACCAGATGGATTGTCAGGAAACGAAGACTGCGGACAAATGAGCGCTTGGTATGTACTGAGTTCATTGGGACTTTATCCAATTGCGCCAGGAAATACCATGTATCAAATTGGACGTCCTCTTTTCGCAAAGGCTACCATTAAAGTGGATAATCAAACCAATGCGCAAATTGACATTATCTGCAACAATCAGAGTGCAGCGAATTGCTACGTAGCAGCCGTGCGATGGAATGGCAAATTGCTTCCTGACTTTCAAATCGACCACAAGACTTTAATGTCTGGAGGTAAATTGGAATTTGATATGACAGACAAAAAGCCGGCAAAATCGAATTACCCACAACTGTATGACGCAGCAATTCCATCGGATGTCGTACCAGCACCATTTGTAAAAACAGAACAACGCATTTTTGATCAAGAATTGTATTTGGAATTAGGTCACGTTGTTTTGAGTCCTTCAGATTCCTATGAACTGAAATACCGTTTGAATAATGGACCATGGAATACTTATGTTCAACCCATTAAAATCAAAGAAACGACAAACATCGATTTACAATTACTGCGCAAAAATGCAGCTGGAATCAGAGCAGAAAGTCCGATTGTATCCAGTCAATTTATTCGTAAAAATCCAAATGTCAGTTTGAAACTTGACACGAAATACTCCAATCAGTATGCGGCGTCAGGTGAAAATGCACTGATCGACGGACTCATGGGAGGTAGTGAGTTTAGAACAGGTGATTGGCAAGGATTTTACGGGAAGGATGTCGTGGCAACCGTAACGTTCAAAGAACCGATGGCCATTCACGAATTTGGAGCTTCTTGTATCCGCGATCAAAAAGCGTGGATTTTCCTTCCTAAAGAAATTCGTTTTGAAGTTTCCTACGACGGAATCACTTATCAAAATCCACAAGTCATTTCGATACCGCAAGCTACGCAAAGAGATAAGAATCCATTCAATTGTATGTTTACTACACTGATTGAAACAGATAAGGTCCGAAAAATCAAGAGCATTCGCTACACGATTGTCAACCCAGGGAATTGTCCAGAATGGCATTTAGGTGTAGGTAATCCAACTTGGATGTTTATTGACGAATTGATTTTCAATTAGGACTTAAACAGCTTCAAGATCCTAGGTAAATTGTTTCGTTTCAAAATGGAATAGGATTTGTTCGTCGCACCAAATTTTCGATAGAACTGCGCAATGGCTTCGTTATTCGAACCGACAAAGTCTAATGTTTCGTGTGTGGCTTGTATCACAGAAATCACCTGATCCAGCAAAGCATACATCGCACCGTTCTTCTTGCCTTCTGAAGTGGCCGTTCCTTTTAAAAAGTAACACGTTCCTTTGTAAGAAAGGAAAACACCAGCCGCTAGAATTTCATTGTGTTCCTTTATCGCAAAAATGGAAAGATGTCCTTGTTTTTTTGTCGCCTCTAATAAATCGGATAAACGTTTCCACACTGCGTCCGTAAATCCACTCAACTCCTCCCCTTTTTGTTTTTTGAAGAAGGACACAAAATCGCTAGGCGAATCGATTTTTTCCACGCGACAAGCAACAGGTATTTTTTTTAGCATTCGTTTCGCGTTAGACGAATACCCATTTCTAATTTCCTCCAAGGTAGGATTTAAATCTAACAGTTGATAGTGTCCTTGTCCATAAAAGGATGCATTTTGCGGAGTTGAGAAATTCAAATGTAGGTAACGCGCCGAAGAAGAAAGAAATTCAAGTATCTCGTTCATTGAATCTTCAGAATTACTAGCAAAATTCAAGGCGCGAATGAAAAAAGGTTGCAGACGATAAGAAAGTCCAAACTTGCTTGCAACAGGAACTGGTCCTAAGTAATTTCCTGCATCATCGCACAACATTTCCCAGTTGGGATGTAAAATATCCCAAACCCATGACAAAGAAAAAAAATCTAATTGCGCATCAGAAGCAACCATTTGATTCCATTTTCGTTTGTCTATATGTTGCGAGGCAAGAAGTTTCAAAGTTGAATTTTCAACGAAATTAACGGAATAAATTCAGTTTTAGTCTCTTCGAAGAATAAAGAATATGGAACTTGTTCTTTTTTCATTAACTTCGTTACACAAATTTGGATTGAATAAAAATAAAACGATACACATGAAAGCACTTAAAATTTTAGGTTTTACTTTTTTCTTAGGTTTGACTTCTTTTGCGCAACAGGTTCAAACACCTGAACAACACGCACAGGCATTAACGCAAAGTCAAACAACCATGTTAAAATTGACACCTGCTCAACAAGAACAAGTGTATACGATCCACTTAGGAATCGCACAAAAAAATCAAGGAATTCTGATGTCCAATTATTCAGAAGACCAAAAGAAAGCGATCATTAAATCGAATGAAGAAGCAAGACTTGCCATGTTAAAGAACATTTTAACAGCTGAACAATTTGCTAAATTGGAACAAGCGGCAACAGAGCAACGCAACCATTAAGCGAAATTATCTTTCGGAAAGCCCTGACTTAATCGTCAGGGCTTTTTTTGTGATTTTTTTTCGCTAGCTTCCGGATGACGGCATAGTTATTGACAGCGCCTTGGTTATTACTTCATCATTCCATTCTTTTGATCGAACGATGAAATATTAATTTTGTCTGTATAGAACTCAATTATGAAAAAAATTATCACTCCCCTATTCCTTGCCGGACTCCTATTTCAAGGATGTGCGCAATCGAACGCAACGAGCAAGCAAACCAAGCCGGTGCAACCCAAAAGCGAAATCACCTTTGAACTGGCGGATTTCCTAAAGGAAAATACACTTTTAGACAAAGAAGTTGAGCGCGTTTTCAAACAAATGGATGACACCGCGATTGTTGCGCAGCTGATTATGCCTGCAGTTGGACGTCTAGGTCAAACAAAAGCAACAATCGACCAACATATCAAAGACAGAGTCATTGGTGGAGTTCTGATGTTAAATGGGACAAAAGAAGAATTTTCAAGTTGGATTAAAGATTTTGAAACCAACAATAGCAAATACGGAAACTTGCCGTTTTTATATAGTGCGGATGCCGAACCAAGTCTAGTAAACCGTAAAATCATTGGATCAACACCCGTAAAGAAAGCCAATGAACTGAAAAATGTTGATGAAGTGATTGCGTGTGCAAAGACCATTTCAGCTGATTTGAACGCAATCGGGATCAATTACAATTTCTCTCCCGTGGTAGATATGTCTCCCAATACTACGGTTGGATTCAGAAGTTTTGGAGCAGTACCCGCAAACATTATTCCTTGGTCTGATGCCTTCATTCAAGAAACGCAAAAAAACAACATCATTGCGACTGCTAAACACTTTCCAGGACATGGATTGGTAACAGGAGACACGCACAAAGCCCTTCAAGTGATTGACGGTGAAATGAAAGAAATCTGCAATTATCCAACATTAATTGCGAATGGTGTTCTATCGATTATGGTTGCACACATCGCCGTACAGAACAACGCGAAATACGACACAAAAGGACTACCATCAACCTGTTCAGAGAAAATCGTTACGAACTTATTGAAAGACAGCCTTGGATTTAAAGGATTAATTGTGACAGATGCGATGAACATGGGAGGCGTGGTTAACGTTCCTCAAGCTGCCTACAAAGCCATTCATGCTGGATGTGACATCGTTCTCATGCCACTTGACGCAAAGAAAGCGCACGCAGAATTATTAGCTGCTTATCGAACGGACAAAGAATTCAAAAAGCGCGTGGATGAATCTGCGAAAAAAGTGCTTCGCATGAAAATCGCCATGGGACTTTTGAAATAAATTAAGAGAGATACAAATCGATCAATCCTTCAGGAGCTTTTACATAAAGCTCCTTTTTTTTGCGTTGAACTTTTTGAACAAGTCCTTCAAAAATTGGAATGAGTACTTCTACTCCATCCTTGCTTAGCTGCAACAATGGATTAGCTGCCATATCAATGACATTTTCAACCACACCCACATTTCCATGCACTTCATCGATTACCGTGTAACCAATGATCTCGTGATCATAGAAAGAGGTTTGATCTAATTCTTGTAAAAAAGCTTCTGGTAAATACACCGGCTTTTTCAAAATACGCTGAGCATCCTGCTCACTATTAATCCCCTGAAATTTAACGGCGACAAATCCCTTGGTCTTCATCTTTAAATTCTCCACAAAAAAGGGAATTAAACTTCCGTCGATTTCAACGAAAACTGCGTCCAACGTAGCATAATCCGATGGATTAGAAACGTCTAAAAACAGCGAAACTTCACCTTTAAATCCGTGAAGTTTCGCTATTATTCCTAAATAAAAACAATCTTTTTTTTGCATACAGCTTATTCAGCCGCAGACTCTTCAGAAGCCTCAGGTGCTGCTTCTTCTGTTGATTCAGCTACTGGAGCTTCTTCAACTGCTGGCGTTTCTTCAACAACCTCTTCAACTGCTGGAGCTTCTTCCGCTGCTGCCTCTGCTACTGGAGCTTCTTCAACAACTTCTTCCGTTGCTACTTCCGCAGCCTCTTCAGCTACTTCTTCAGCAACTTCTTCAACTACTGGAGCGTTTTTCGCTGCAACTTCCGCTGCTTTAGCGATTTTCGCTGCTTCCTCTGCTTGTTGACGAGCAATTTTCTCTTTCTCAGCGTTTTTCGCTAATCCAGATACTTTGTTTTGAACTTTTGCGTCTTTATCAGCCAACCAAAGAGCAAATTTCTCTTCCACTTGTTCTGCTGTTAAAGCACCTTTTTTTACACCGTTTAATAAGTGATTTTTGTACAATACACCTTTGTAAGATAAAATCGCACGAGCCGTATCTGACATCTCAGCACCAGTTTGAACCCAATTCAAAGTAGCTTCGAAATTGATATCAATCACCGCTGGATTTGCAGTTGGATTATACGTCCCTAATTTTTCGATGAATTTACCATCTCTTTTTGCACGACTATCTGCTGCAACCAAATGAAAAAATGGTTTACCTTTTTTACCGTGTCTTTGTAATCTAATTCTTGTTGCCATAATTTTACAATTTGAGGTACGAAACCTACGTTTATAAATGAATTTGTGGGTGCAAAGATACGAAGGATTTTCGAATTCCCTAACTTAAAGCGAATAATTCTATTTCCCTTTGGCTTTGATGACTATGATCACAGTGTAAAACATGATTTTAATGTCCAAAGCGAGGCTGCGATTCTTTAGATAAATCAAGTCGAATTTCATGCGCTGAAGCATTTGATCTACGTTTTCGGCATACCCATATTTTACTTGCCCCCAAGATGTAATTCCCGGTCTAACTTTCGTCAATTGGGTATATTGTGGTTCTACTTGAACGATTTGATCTATGTAGTATTGACGCTCCGGACGAGGACCAACTAAGGACATTTGTCCCAATAGCACATTGAAAAACTGCGGGAATTCATCCAGTCTTGTTTTGCGCATAAAGCGTCCAATTGGCGTAATGCGTGGATCCCCTTCAGATGATAACTGAGGTCCTTGTTGTTCCGAGTTTACGTACATGGTGCGAAACTTAATGATTCGAAAAGATTTACCGTTCATACCTACCCGATCCTGCAGAAATAGAATGGGGCCCGGTGATGACATCTTTACCGCTAATGCTGAAAATAAATAGAAAGGAATGAGGCAAATAACTGCAATGAAGGAAATGACAATATCCATTAACCGTTTAACCGCCTGTTGCCAGAAAGGCATCGCATCTGGAATGATCTCAATCAATAAGGCTCCATAAATGTTAGTCATTTCAACCGATCCAGCCAAAATTGCGTACATATCGGGCAGTAATTTTATTCGGATTCGACCATTGTCAACCCGAGAAATAATATCTTTCAAGCGATTGTGATCCGAACTCTCCACTGCTAAAATGACTTCCTCGACTTCATGATGCAGCAGTATGTCATCTAAATTCGTTGCATGACCGAGATAAGGAATACTGTCCGTTAACAAGGTGTCCTTTCCATTCACATTGACATATCCGATGAATGAATTAACGTTTTGCTGTTGTTGAATTAACTCTTGATAAATTTCTACCGCCTTTTCATTTCCACCAATTATCAAGGTTTTAAATCCATGTCCATTGCTTCGTATGAATTGAATCAACAAGGTATTGAAAACTAAACGCGGAATAACCGCAATAAAAAAATGAATTCCGAATAAAAATAAAATGGAGCGATAGTAATTTTGATATGACTTGACATCATCATCAATCAACAGGGTGAAAAATAAAACGATGGTACCAAAGAAAGCTGCAACCAATGTGAGATTCAACATCTTTAGTCGGAACATGCGACGAATGTCGTGATAGGTGCCCTGAATAAAATAAAATGACACCCAGAATAAAGGAATAAAAGCCAACCCAAGAAAGAACTTGGAGTCTGCAAGAAACGCCTGTCCTTCTATTTGAGTTTTCCTAAAATAAAAGAAAAGTCCCCAAGCTAATCCTGCAAAACAGTAATCAATGACGATTAAACAAGAAGCCCAAAAACGATCTTTCATTTACTTATAGACGATTTTTATATTATCAATGCAAATGAAACTTTCCGTCATGTCCGATTCCAATTTCGCTTTAAACGCCTGGACGAAATGGGCATCATTCACAGAATTCCCAATTAACTCAGTCAATTCAATGTACATCTTTTTCCATTTTACCGTTGCCGCGGGTTGCTTATTAAAACCTGCATTATCTTGGTATTTATTGGACAAGGAACTTACGGCCAAAAATCCTTGCAAGAAAGAATTGGTGTTGTAATAATCGATTTCAATGAAACAGGCCTTATTCTTTGGGATGGCTAATTGATCTGTTGTGTACGCCAACCATACAGAATCATTGGCATTCAGGATAACTTTACCGTACGTGGAGCCATTGAAAGGCATGATGGCTTCGCTCGTTGTAAATAAATTGGCAACACTCGAATTGGGATCCTCTTGCAATTTGATGGTGGCATCCTCAAAATCTTCAATCCAAAAATTAATGTTGTCCTTATAACTAGTAACTGGATTCAAGGTAAGTGTTTGATTTTTCACAAACTGAGCATTGACCTCGTAAGAATTCATAAATGGATATATCATCTTATTCGCTGATATTCCATTATTTCGAACAGCGGGAAATATTTTAATGTTCACATTTCCTTCTTTCAGTACTGGAATTTTAAAAGGAACTTGAAAACAACCCAGCATTTGATCATCGATGTAGACCCATACATCCCGAAAATCTTGTGTTAATTGTCCTTCTGCTCCGGATAAAGCTGGATTAGAAACGAGCGTCATGCTATTCACTTCTAGCCAAGCGGGATCAGGATTGTTTTTTATACATCCAACCAAAAGCAACAGAAAAGTGACGTAACCTAAAATTCTCATCATGTGTGTAACGAAAAAAAGATGAATTTATTTTACAAATTGATTTGACTCCGAAATTCGATCCAAAATATAGGAAGCGACCTCCATTGCATGATGCGCTTCTTCCAATCCAACAATCGCTTTTTCTTCGGTTGAAATGGATTGAGCGAAAGCTTTCAATTCCAGCTGGATCGCATTTAAATCCTCCGTTGGAATGGGTTCATACTTCAAGGTTTTGAAACCCGTCGTTTCATTCAATTGAACGTGTGATTTTTCTGCTGTTTTGGCTAGAAAATCAACTGTAATGGAATGGTCCGACATAAAAAAACGCGTTTTTCGAAGACGATGCTTGGCAATTCGAGATGACGTTAAATTGGCAACACACCCATTTTCAAACTCCAAACGAACCGAAGCAATATCTGTCGTTGAACTCAGTACTTCCATTCCCGATGCGGAAATGCGTTTTACACGTGAATTAACAACTTTCAACGCTATGTCAATATCGTGAATCATGAGATCCAATACAACAGAAACATCCGATCCACGTTCTTGAAAAGGAGCTAGACGATGGGATTCAATAAACATGGGCATATCGATCTGTCCTTTCGCCGCAATAAACGCTGGATTAAATCGCTCCACGTGTCCGACCTGAACAACAACCCCTGCCTCTTGTCCATAGGTTAACAAAGACTTAGATTCCTCCACGGTTTGACAAACCGGTTTTTCAATAAAAAGGTGCTTTCTTTTTTTTAATGCTTGAACGGCCATGGAAAAGTGAGCGGCAGTTGGACAAGCCAATAAAATAACCTCTGACGCTGCGAGCAGATCCTCGTATGAAGCATAGGCTTGTAAAGAAAATTGTTGTGCCACTTCGCTTTGAATCGAAGGATCCGTATCGAAGAATCCAACCAGTTCAAATTCATCCTTCAACAACAATAAGTTTTGAAGGTGAATTTTTCCTAGATGTCCTGTACCAACAACGCCAATTTTCAACATAATCGAACCGCACTAATTAAAAAAAAGCCATTAATCAAAAGACTAATGGCTTTAAGCTGACATAGAATAATTTTATTTTTTTACAGAATCCACAACGGCTTTAAAAGCCTCTGGGTGGTTCATTGCTAAATCTGCAAGTACTTTACGATTTAACTCAATACCACTTTTGTGTACTGCTCCCATAAATTGAGAATAACTCATACCGTGAAGGCGTGCACCTGCGTTGATACGTGTAATCCATAATGAACGGAAATTTCTTTTCTTTTGTTTACGACCTGAGTAAGCATAAAGCAAACCTTTTTCAATAGCATTTTTCGCTACGGTCCAAACATTTTTTCTTCTTCCAAAGTAACCTTTGGCTAGTTTCATCAAGTTTTTTCTTCTTGCTCTTGATGCAACGTGATTGACTGATCTTGGCATAATTTTTAAGTTTTTTGATAAAGAGTGCTTCGACTTCGAAGGCTTAGTTACTCGTTACCGGGTTAAACAATTTACAAACCAACAAAGGACTATTTCATGCACAATTGCAATTTCACATTCGATAAATCGGCACTGTGTACCAATCCAGCGTGTGTCAAATTACGCTTACGTTTCGTAGCCTTCTTTGTTAAAATGTGGCTTTTAAAAGCGTGTTTACGCTTGATTTTTCCACTACCAGTGATGGTGAATCTCTTCTTAGCACTGGATTTTGTTTTCATTTTAGGCATTTCTACTTTTTTAAAAGTTAAACATCTATATCAGCTTCCTTATTTCTTTTTCGAGTTGATCATTAAGATCATCTTTTTACCTTCTAATTTTGGTAGTTGTTCAATCACACCACAATCAGCAAGTTCTTGTGCAAACTTCAAAAGAAGTATTTCTCCACGGTCTTTAAAGACAATGGTACGACCTCTAAAGAATACATATGCTTTTACTTTGCTCCCCTCCTCCAAAAACTTCTTAGCATGTGCTAATTTGAAATTGAAATCGTGGTCATCTGTATTCGGTCCAAAGCGAATTTCTTTCACGACAATTTTGCTTTGTTTTGCTTTTAATTCTTTTTGCTTACGCTTCTGGTTGTACAAGAACTTTTTATAGTCCATGATTTTACAAACCGGCGGCTTCGCATTTGGAGAAATCTCAACCAAATCTAATTCTTCTTCCTCAGCTAAAGCAATTGCTTTAGAAACGGACATTACTTGAGGCTCTTCACCTTCAATGACTAATCGAATTTCCGCAGCAACAATTTTATCGTTAATTCTGTGTTGCGCTTCTTCTTCTCTTTTTACAAATGGTCTCGAATTTCTTCTCATTCAATAATTTAAATACTTATGACAATTCCTCGGCGATTGCTTCTTGCACCATTGCAACAAACGCCTCTTGGGTAATTGAACCGTGATCTCCAGCGCCTCTTTGTCTTACTGATACTTGATTTGACTCAAATTCTTTCTCTCCGACAATTAACATAAATGGCACTTTTGCCAACTCTGCATCACGTATTTTCTTACCAATTTTTTCATTTCGGTCGTCAACAAGTCCGCGAATATCGTAATTATTTAGGAATTCTAAAACTTTTTCTGCGTACTCGTTGTATTTATCTGAAATTGGCAGGACAATAAACTGCTCTGTTGACAGCCAAAGTGGGAAGTCACCAGCACAGTGTTCCAACAATACCGCCACGAAACGTTCCATCGATCCGAAAGGTGCTCGGTGAATCATCACTGGACGATGTTTTTGGTTATCCGCTCCAACATACTCTAAGTCAAATCGCTCAGGTAAATTGTAATCGACTTGAATTGTTCCAAGTTGCCATTCGCGGCCTAATGCATCTTGCACCATGAAATCCAATTTAGGACCATAAAATGCAGCTTCACCATATTCAACCACTGTTGGTAGTTCTTTTTCTGCAGCAGCTTCAATAATCGCTTGTTCCGCTTTCACCCAATTCTCTTCCGCACCAATGTACTTTTCACGGTTCACTTGGTCTCTTAACGAGATTTGCGCTTTAAAATTGTGGAAATTCAATGTTTTCAATACGTAGAGGACGATATCAATCACATTTTTAAATTCTTCCTTCACTTGTTCCTGTGTACAGAAGATGTGAGCATCATCCTGCGTAAACCCACGGACACGTGTCAAACCATGTAATTCTCCGGACTGCTCATAGCGATAAACCGTACCAAACTCTGCAAATCGCGCAGGTAAATCCTTGTAAGATCTCGGTTTAGATCTAAATATCTCGCAGTGATGCGGACAGTTCATCGGTTTTAAATAAAACTCTTCATTTGGATCTGGTGTGCGAATCGGTTGAAATGAATCCGCTCCATACTTTTCATAATGTCCAGATGTCACATAAAGTTCTTTGTTGCCAATATGCGGTGTAATCACCTGCTGATATCCAGCTTTGCGCTGTGCTTTTTTCAAGAAATTCTCCAAGCGCTCACGCAATGCAGCACCTTTCGGCAACCACATTGGCAGACCTTGTCCAACTTTCTGAGAAAAAGTAAACAACTCTAATTCTTTTCCTAATTTTCGGTGATCACGACGTTTCGCCTCCTCCAATTTCTCCAAGTGCTCCGTTAATTCAGCTTGTTTTGGAAAGGTAACACCATAAATACGTGTTAACTGTTTATTCTTCTCATCCCCTCTCCAATATGCACCAGCGATTGCCGTTAATTTCACCGCCTTGATGAATCCGGTGTCTGGAATATGAGGTCCACGGCATAAATCCGTGAAATTTCCTTGTGTGTAGAAAGTGATGGTTCCATCTTCTAATTCGGACAACAATTCCAACTTATATGGATCTTGTTTTTCCGTGAAATAGGCAATTGCTTCTGCTTTGGAGATTTCCTGACGAACAAATGGATTCTTTGCTTTCGCTAATTCCTTCATTTTTTGTTCAATCTTCTCTAGATCCTTTTCCGAAATGCTGTAATCCATGAAATCAACATCGTAATAGAATCCACTATTTACAGGAGGACCAATAGCCAATTTAATTCCTGGATAATAGAACTCCAATGCTTCTGCCATTAAGTGAGCAGATGAATGCCACATGGTTGATTTTCCATCCGTGTCGTTCCAGGTCAATAATTGCAATTCACAATTTTCATTGATTGGAAGGACCGCATCCTTCACTTGTCCATTGACACGTGCCGCTAAAACGTTACGCGCCAATCCTTCGGAAATGGACGTTGCAATTTGCAACGCGGAAGTTCCCTTCGCATATTCCCTGATTGTTCCATCCGGAAAAGTAACCTGAATCATCTGTTCTTATTGTATTTGAAGGTGCAAAGATAATAATATCCAAGTGAAAAAGGAAGGAATTATCCCTTCGTGTTTGAATCGGATAAATGCACCAATATTTGCTGAATGTCTTTCTGCAATGTTCGAAAGGATGCGCCCATACCTTCAGAATCCAATTGCACATCTGGAATCTCCTTGGAAATGTAGGAAACAAAACGCCAAACTTCGAGGATATCAGAAACATTAACGGTATACGGCTCATACGTTGGATTGGACGAAACCATTAAAAATTGCTGCGCCTCTTTCAATTGATTGAACACGTATTTGAACACAATTCCATCGTTATTTGTCACCACCACACACGGTGTGTTCGACGGTAAACTCAACCAATCCTGAACAAATTCTCCAACGACATAAGATCCATGAGAAACTGGAGGCATCGAATCTCCTGAAATTGGAAACGCTCTATATTTTCTGTCTTTGGATAGAAATGGTAACTTCAACGTTGGCAATTCGCGCATGTACTCTGGATCAGCATAACCAGCAACGTATCCAGCCCTCACCTTCTCCGGAATCAATTCCACTTCTTCTTCATTATCGGCATTCACAACGGTCGTTAGAATACGTAAATTAGAACCTTTCGCACCGTTCTTCCAATGGTTTTCCATGGAACTCCAATCCGATTCACCATATGTTGAAAAATCCTTTGCAATTAACTCATCCAAGGTTACTTTGTGGAATTGCGACATGGAAAGTAACATGTCCAAACTAGGCTGTGCTACCTCATTTTCATAACCACTATAAGTAGAGCGATTCAAACCAAGTGCTTGCGCAAGTTCTTCCTGGGATTTTCCAGAACGCTTTCTGAGAATTTTTAAATTGGCCGCAATAAACATTTTCTTGTCTTTTTAGACTACAAAAATAACAAATTACGAATAACTCATCAATATTTTGATTAATATTTCATCATTGAGAAACGAAGCGGTAACTGATGTAGCCACTCACCGTTCCAGATCCTGCGTTAAATCGGGACATACCCGCGTATTTCAGGGCTTGCTCCATCATACAGGCCGAAGCATTTGAGCTTCGATTTTGATCAACGGACTTCGAGATCACACGTCCTGCATTGTTCACCGAAATATTTACGACAACGGTTCCGGCTGAATTGTAGCCGCATGTATAGCCTGGATTGCGCACATACCATTTTTTATTTTCGAAGGCTGTTCGTCCAGGAAGAGAGAAATCAACCATCACACTTCCCGCGAATTGATTTTGACTCCCGCTTTGATTCGTTGAACTTACGTTGCGATTCGCTGAGTTTGGCACTGAATTTTTCAATCGCTCCGCTGATTCTGTTCGGATGCGTTCACGTTCTTTTGCACCACCAAATTCTTCGTATAAACTGCGTTCAAAATCACGTGCTGACTGCTCCGGATTACCTGAACGGGTCGAACTTGCCGCATCTTGAGACCAGTCCTGCTGTGAACGTTGTCGTGTATCGGATGCGTCGCGCACAACGTTTCTCACTTCCCCACCAGCAGACATCATCGGATCTTGTTGTAAAGTCAATTCCACTTCCTCTGGAACCTCTTCAATGGATACAGAGAATTCATCTGCTTCAATGGCTGTTTCCTTCCGAACGGTAGTCAATTCCAAATAGACGAAAATCCCAACATAGATGGTCATAATGGCCATCAAAATCTTAAAAAATTGTTCGGGATTTCGGAGCATTCTTTTCATTCCACCAAACTTATGAATGAATGTGTCATTGGGAAATAGTAACTTAGTTTATCTCCTTCTTGTAAAACGAAACTTTCATGATCGAAGCGTTGAATGCGATCGTATTGAATGGCCAAAACTTCTTTTCCATCGCGTGTAAATATCCCATGTTTCTCTTCAATACTTAAATAGAAATACTGTTGCTCAAAGGGTTTGATATTTGAAAAGGTAACAGGTAACACCATTTTGCCTCCTTCATTTACCAAGCCAAAAAATCCTTCGCGCTCCACTAAGTAGCCCATCTCTGGAAAATACCGAATAAAATCATATTCAAAAGGAAGAATGACTTTCCCTTTCACATCCAGCAAGGCCCAATTTCCTTTGTCTTTGACTGGCCAAAATCCGGTGTAGGGTCCACTTGCTTCGTAAACCGGTTTTTGAACCAACTTACCAGTGACATCCATCAATCCATATTTTTCTTTTTTTCGGTATACCGCATAGCCATGATGAAACTTGGCCACATTCAAGGCATCAGAAAACCATTCAACATTGGAAGGCAACATGAGTTTACCCGTCGAGTCAATGTAATTTAATTGTCCATTCACTTTCACCACTGCCCTGTTTGATGACGAATCTAAATCTCCAATAAATTCATATTCTGGGTGTTGATTCGACATGCTTTGTGAAAAACTGAGGTAAACAACTCCATCGACATATAATTTTGGTTGAAAATTCAAATCATACATGTAATTCTTTTCGCCTTTCACAACATCGTAAATCCCACTTTCATTCAAACTAATATCATCAAATTCCAACGGAAAGATGAGCTTCCCAAGTCGATCAATTACTGCATACTTGTTCTCTTTTCGGACAATTGCACGGTTATTCACAAACTCAAGAATTTCATCGTATTGAAAATCTACCACCACTTGATTTTTCTTATCAATGATACCAAATTTGTCATCCTTCGAAACAACCGCTAATCCTTCTTGAAAAGGACCCACTTCGTTATACATCGCTGGAATGATTAATTTTCCTTGGCCGTTCATGAATCCATAACGACTTTCCTTGATGACCGGGTACAACTTCATTTGAAACAAATCGATGTCCACCGCTAATTCTTGCATAAATGGATAATCGGGATAATCTCTCTGAAAATCATGGTATTTTTCTTCTGAATAATCCTTCAAATAAATTTTATAGACATTACGCCAAGCTTCATTGACAAATGGATTGCTTTGATAGGTCCGAACAAAAGAAGCATATTCTTCCAGGGAATGCTGTGCGGTTGCCAAGGAATAAATTTCCTTTGCCGCTTCCATGTGATGGGTATTTTCTGGACAATCCTGATAAAAAGACACGAAAGAAGTCAACAAACCATCTTTGGTGTATTCTTGAAATTGTAAATCGTAAAATAAGTGTTGTGCTTCTTGTACAAAGGAAGATTCCGGAAGAGAATCGATGTAGGATTTTAAGGCACTTGACACTCCTTTTTCCTTTGCTCGCTCAAATGCCAATTGATCCCGTAAGTATACAGCTGTGTTTTTCGAGGGGAAAGTTGGATGTTTTTCAATGAACTGATTCCATGCTGAAACAGAGGGTTTTAATTGTATTTCATTAAAAATCAACTGACTGACATAGTCTCTTTGTGCAAAAATGGCATTGACATCCAAATTAAAATCGCTTTTCCACTTCAAGACTTGTTTTTCAGGAACATTGGACCAAAGTGATTCTGATTTCAACACAAAACGATAGGAACTATCTAAATTTCTAAAATCGTTTGTTGCGTATAATTTCGATAGTCCATAATAAGCAATCGCCGTACTTTTTTTCAATCCTTTTCGAAAGTACTCGTTCGCTAAACCATAATTTTTATCCGACAAAGCTTCCATTCCTTTTTTGATGGATTTTTGCCCAAAGCCATTCAACGAAAAAACCAGAAGAAAAAGTAAAATGTTTTGCTTTAGCAAATGACGGAACGAAATCATATTCTTTTGTCTATGCATTTTTCAATTCTGAAGGAATGAGGCAAACGGGAATCGGCTCCATTTTATGTTTATTTGTGGAATGGAATCCTCTGTAAATACGCAAGACTTCATGTTCTCTAACAGTAAGATTCGCTTCATCACCTGTAAAATCCATGGCCCATTCTAATTCTGGATACGTAGCGCCAATTTGATCTTCGTCACTTCGTCCATCTTCCCATAGTCCATCGGTTGGAGCAGCGGTTAAAATAGATTGAACAACTTGAACAGACTCTGCCAATTGAAAGACCTGCGTTTTGGTCAAATCAGCGATTGGACTCACATCCACACCGCCATCTCCATATTTGGTGAAAAATCCAACACCAAAGTCCTCCACTCGATTCCCTGTCCCAGCGACCAAACAACGATTTGCTTGTCCAATTGCGTACAAAGTTGTCATACGCAAACGAGCACGTGAGTTCGCCATCGCTAACGGCTGATTCGTTGTTTCAAATGGCATTAAAGACTCAAAATTATTGAATAGATCCGTCAATGGGATTTCAAATGAGCTCACATTCTGGAAGCGTTGAGAAAGATCTTGGATGTGTTCCTGTGCTCGGTTGTATTCTGCGGATGTTTGCCGAATCGGCATATTCAACAAAATGACTTTTGCGCCAGTCAACGCACACAAAGTTGATGTCAACGCAGAATCAATCCCACCTGAAACACCAATGATGAATCCATCAACTTTCGCTTTTTCCTGGTACGCTTTTAACCAAGAAACAATATGTTCGACAATTGGATTCAATTAGAAAAGAATTGAAAATTTCAACACCACTTGATTTTGCGTTGATTTATTGGAGAAATAGACTTTGTTTAAATTTTGATCTAGAATGAACAATGATTTTTTATCATCTGATCGATCTAAGAAAAGCGGCACGAATCCATAATAATAACCGAGTTCAGCTTTCAACACCGTTGTTCCAGCAAAATTCCATTCCGCTCCACCGGAGAAACCAATATTTGAATTGAAGATGAACAGTTCCCCTTTTGAACTCATATCCACATTGTCTTTATTTACCCATTGTGCCAAGGGATCATTTAAATTATCCAGAGTAAATCCAGAATCATTGATTTTGTTTGACACCAAAAAGCGATTTCGCAATCCAAAATTGGCGAAGTAGCGAAAATCACCGATGAATTCCGTTCTAAAATTCAGGTAAATAGGCAAGCTAATGTAAATTGGATTGTACGTGCGTTCGCTCAATAAAAAGAACTTATCTGTTGTGGCTACGGTTTCTTTTTGTGTTTTAATGACTTTGTCCGTGTAGCGATAAAAAACATTTGAATTCTCTTTTTTGTACTTCAAGTTTTCGATATCGAATTCAAGACCGAAGGTATAAGCTAGGTTTTTAGACTCTTTAAATGCTTTCGTGAAATTGGTTCCCATCGTAAAGGTTGATCCAACGCCATTTGCAGAAAGATAATTGGTTCCCATTTTCAACATACTGATTCCAACACCTCCAACTAATCCAGCTTGCAAAGACTTATCTCCAACCGTTTGAGCCTGTCCACCAAGCGTGAAAAATGCCGTAAAAATAACGCAACTTGTTCGTTTGATTAAGCGTGATCTCATTTGATTCTGTTTTAAGTGTTAATTTTGAACAAAAATAAGAATTATCGTGAAACACTTCCGTTTGTTATTTGTGCTTTTTTCACTTGGGATTTTCCTACTCTCTGCTTGTTCTTCCAACTCCTACGAGGTGGACCTAGATGAAGTTCCATTAAAGGTGAATTTTATTAATTTAGACTCACTTTCTTTGCACGCCAACTGGACAAAACGCGATCAACTTTTCATGGATTTAAAAAAGAAAGACGAAGAACTATTCAACTTTGCTTTTTCTTATGCCTTGGAGATTCCACTTGCATCGGATACAGGATTTAGAAATGGCATCGATCGCTTTTACGCGAATCCCTACATCGCATCCCTTGAGAAAGCGTTGCAAACGAAAACATCATGGCGTCAAGCATCCAGCACAGAAATTTTGAACGGATTCAAACGATTATCCTTTTTCCTTCCATCTTGGAAACAACCCAAACAAGTTTATTTTATTAACAGTCGCTTTGCGGCAAGTGCATTTTGCACGGACAAATCGCTGGCCATCGGACAAGAACGTTACTTAGGAGCGAAAGACCGACTCATTCAACAATTGCCCTCTTCTCAATTTTACGGTTGGATCAAAGAAGCAATGGAACCAACATTCGTCTCGTCGGATGCTTTACTCGTTTGGATTAGCACGCATGGACTAGAAGAAACAACGGAAAACTATGCTTCTGAAATGATTCGTTGGGGAAAAATGTTGTTCCTCACGCACATTTGCTTACCAGATCAAGCCGAAGCCAATATTGTGCGTTACTCCAAAAAAGACTATGAATGGGCAAATGCGAGCACCAAATCTTTCTGGCAATATTTGGTGGATGAAGAAATGCTGTTTAAAACGGATGAAGAAACGAGAATGAACCTCTTGCACGAAGGCCCTTTTACCATTGGTCTTCCGCAAGAAAGTCCAGATCGAATGGGCCGATTCATGGGTTACACCATCGTCAAACAGTACATGGAAAACAACGACGTCAGTCCAAAAGAGCTGATGAAAACCCCTTACAATAAAATCCTTCAAAAATATCAAGCGAATTAATTATGAGCGATCAAATCACAAAGAAATCAGACATCGTCTTAACGGTTGGACTTGACTCCAATCAAATTCCAACGGCGATTAAATGGAGTGCTCCAGACACCAATGTTTCGGACGCAGCAGCTTCCGCTTTTCTTTTATCCATTTGGGATCCAAAAGAAAAAAATACCATGAAAATAGATTTATGGACAAAGGATATGAGTATTGAGGAAATGAAGCAATTTTTCCATCAGACCTTATTGACCATGGCGGATACTTTTGAAAAAGCCACAGGTGAGCATTTGATTAGCGAGGATTTAAGAGATTACTGCTATCATTTTGCCACAAAAATGGAAATCCTTCCAGAGGAATGAAATTTATCTTAGAAAAAATGCACACGAAGCACGAGGAGGTCATTCACTATTTCCTTCCAACTGCTCCTGAATGGACATTCATGAACCAATTTATTGGCCAGGATATCCAATTGCATTGGACGGGTAACATTTTTTGCCGATCTTGTAGTAAGTCCACTAAAAAATCCTTTGGAGAAGGATTCTGTTTTTCGTGTTTCTCAAATGCACCTGAAGCGAGTCCATGCATTTTGCATCCAGAATTATGTGAAGCACATTTAGGCAAAGGACGCGACATCGAATACGAATTAAAACACCATAATCAACCGCATTATGTTTATTTGGCTGCTACGGACATCGTGAAAGTTGGTGTAACTCGAAACACACAAGTTCCAACACGGTGGATTGACCAAGGAGCAAATGCTGCCATTATTTTGGCTGAAGTCCCAAACCGATATTTAGCGGGAGTGATTGAAGTCGCCCTGAAGGATTTCTATGCGGATAAAACAAATTGGCAAAACATGCTTCGCAATATCCAAGATGAATCCATCGATTTGGTGGATGAAAAATGGCAAGTATGCGAAGAATTACCATCGGACTTAGCGCAATATTGGCTCGAAAACGATGAAATTCTTACTTTTAACTATCCAGTGGAAAAGTATCCCAGTAAAATTCAGTCGACCAACTTTGACAAGGAACCAATGATTCAAGGGAAATTAAGCGGCATACGTGGACAATATTTATTCCTGGATGAACAACGTGTTATCAATTTGAGACGACATACTGGATACGAAATTGAATTAACAGCCTAATGGTTCGCATCATACACCACATACTCGATTTCTTTTATCCACTTGTTCGACGAATAATGGACAAGACAACCTATTACTATGCCGCGTGTGGCAGTGGAAACCTTGTGTTGAGTTGGATTCTATTCTTTCTGTTTTTCAACGTGCTTTTTCAAAAGCAAGATTTCACGTTTGACAATCTTCCATTTGGAATGGGTGTTAAAACCATTTCTGCACTGACGTTGAGCTCCATTATCTGTGCGTGCATTTCCTTTTTCATTGGATTCTTGCTCATGCGCTATGTGGTTTTTACCGAAAGTCAGTTAAAAGGTCGTGCCCAATTTTTTCGCTATGGACTAAGCGCTGTGATTACTTCCACCACCAACTGGGGATTATTGAAAGTCCTAGTGCTCGGAATGGGCATTTTTCCTTCCATTGCAAATATCCTCGCATCTTGTGTTGTCGTTACGATTAGTTATTTACTGCAACGAAAATTCAGTTTCAAATAAGTTCTCATGTGCGGAATAAGCGGAATCGTTCAGCTTCAACAGCATTCTAGTGATCTCGCAGAGGTCCTGCAAAACATGAATGACCGCTTGCAGCATCGCGGTCCAGATGATGAAGGATTTACCTTGTTTTCAAACGGAGTAGCAACTTGCTTTGGCGGAAAAGACACTCCCAAAGAAAGCTTCGCTTCTACCCTATCCTACGCACCAAAATCAGCCATTTCGGACGTACGAAATGTAAATTTCCAACTGGGATTTGGTCACCGACGATTAGCCATAATTGATTTGAGCGCAGGTGGACACCAACCCATGTGTTTAGCCAATGACTCAAAGCTTTGGATTACACTGAACGGTGAAATCTACAATTACCTGGAATTGCGAGCAGAACTCATTCAACTCGGACATCGTTTTCAAACCGAATCGGATACTGAGGTCGTTCTTGCATCCTACAAACAATGGGGGAAAGACTGTTTGAGCCGCTTCAATGGCATGTGGTCCTTTGTCATTTTCGATCAGCAAAAAAACATATTATTCGGTTCCCGTGACCGTTTCGGGGTGAAGCCCATGTACTACGTGCACAACGACCAGCATTTCGCTTTCGCCTCCGAACTGAAGTCCTTATTGGAAGTCCCAAGTTATCGTGCATCGGTGAACACCAATGCGATTTTGCCTTTTTTACTTTATGGACAAGTAGAGTTAGATTGCGAAGGATTTTTCAAAGATTTGTTTGAACTTAGCCCAAGTCATTTCTTTGAATTTGATCTCGCTAGCAAGCATCTAAACATTGAGCGATACTACGAATTAGGCATTCAGAAAAAGAATCCCACATTTAACCAAACGCATTTTGACCAAGCGAAGAAAAACATACAACTCGGGATTGAAAAAGCGATCGAATTACGTTTCCGAAGTGATGTCCCAATCGGATTTTGCTTAAGCGGAGGATTGGATAGCTCAACCATTGTTTGCACAGCTTCTGAACTGGCCAAAAAACAAGAGATCGCTTCGCTGAAACACGGAATTCACACCTTTACTGCCAGCAATGATTCCCCGATGGATGAGTCCGAATGGGCAAAACAAGTTGTTGATCAAACCCATGCAACCTGGCACAACACCATTGTGGATTCTCGCACACTTGTACAGGACATTCAATCCCTCATTTATTACCAAGATATTCCGCTTGCCACCACCAGCACATACGCACAAAGTCGCGTGATGAAAGCAGCAAAAGAAGCGGAAATGACCATCCTCATCGACGGACAAGGAGGTGATGAGTTATTCGCTGGTTATCAGTCTTTTTACTATTCCTACTTCCATCAATTGATAAAGTCTTTTAGTTGGCTGTCACTCTGGAAAGAAGGCCGTTCTCTAGCGAATAGTCCAAGTTCATTGAAAGCACTTTTGATGGCAAAAATGAAAAGTCACCTCACGTTTTTTCCTTCCGGAATTCAACGGCTGTTCAGTCTGAGATTGAAACCTGAAACGAGCTACTTGAATCCTGATTTTCTAAAAAATCAACAATCCCAATTGAACCTTGTTGGAGATTTTAAATCCGATTCACTGAACGACCGACTGAAAGCATATTGCACGGAATACTATTTAAAAGGCTTATTGCGATGGGAGGACCGCTGCTCCATGCAGTATTCCATTGAATCCCGAACACCTTTTTCGGATGACATCGATTTGATTGAATTGGCTTTCCAGATGCCTGCAAATTATAAGATTCGTCACGGATGGAGTAAATACATCTTGCGTGAATCCATCAAAGGACTCGTTCCAGAATCCATTCGTTTGCGCAAGGATAAAAAAGGATTCTCCATTCCTCAAAATCAATGGTTGATGGAACAGGAATCCACCTTTTTCACGCTCTTTCAAGAATTGAAAGCGTTGGATACACATGAATTTGTATTGAAATCGAAAATCGAGGAAGACTGGAAATTCATTTTCTCCGATGTAAGACACGCAAAGCGACAAGACCTTATCTTCCGCTATGTCTGCTATTTAATCTGGTTAAAACAGTTTATTTCTCCGTCAGAGGAAGTTTCTTTAGCGTAAGTTCAAAAGAAGTTCTTGGCAATCGATTGATTTGGATGGATTCTGATGGTACATCGAACGGCAAATACACTGCACACAAGCTATTTTCAACCAAATACACCTTAGCATGCATCTCCGTTGGTAGTCCTTCGTAAATCCCACGTAAGACTTCATAACGTGGATATTCTGTATCTACTTTCGCGTCGTGCCAAACGATGATAGACTTTTCATTTTTCAAAAATGAGCGCAGTTTGGTTGTATCACGTCGAACAGCCTCTGTTGAATGATCTCCATCGATGAAAATCAAATCGTAGGTTTGATGAAGCGTTTCAAAATCGAAGGATTGCGAATCACCGAAAACATGCTGAATATTTACTTTATCTTTCGAGAAAAAACGATGTGATGCTACGTAATCCTTGGGGAGACCTATGGAAAGCAATTGCTCATCCCCAAGATTAAATGTTGTGACGCGATCCACATATGATGAAACATTCGCAGCGCTCTCCCCTCTCCACGTGCCAATTTCCAAATAATCCTTCACGTCATATTTGCGACAAAGCAATTGCAAGAGCGCGAAGTCCGTTGCCAACGATGAGCCAGATAAAAAGGCATACGGCGTAATTTTCACCTCATCGGAATCCATTAAATCTACCAAGCGAATTTGTCGAAAGGACAAGTTCGGGTAAGCTTTTTCGAAGGACTCTTTCGCTACCATTTCATCTTTTAGGACATTATTCAACAAATAAGGTTTTTGAATAATTAACTGAACGGCTTTAATAAACTTCGATATCTTGTTCATGTCCTAATTGCTTTTTGACCAATGCGATTTCAACATTCCCCAAGACTCACTTAAATCTTGAACGGATGGAAAGATGACAAATTTACCACCATCTCGGTAAAAATACACGATGACGATGAAAGAAGTTACGAAATAGGAACTACTCGCAGCCATGGCTGCACCGAAAATTTTATACGATGGAATGAAATAATAAGCTGTAGCAAATGTTACAATGAGTCCTACGCCGGAAGCGACTGCATTGACCAAATAGCGTCCATGTCCAGAAAAATAATGTCCAATAATCAATGCGTAATTAAACACCCAGATTCCTGGGGCTAAAAGCAGCATCAACTGATTTAACTGATGAAATTCTTTTCCAAACAACCAGGTAAAGAAAGCGTCGGGAATCATCAAGAGAACGACTAGTGCTAAAAAAGCGGTCAAGAGTCCGTACTTAGTTAATTGCTCCGTAATGCGCTTCGTATAAGATACATCCGTTGAATTAGCAATTCGGGCATATTGCCATAGGGAAATACTCGTTGAAATCATCCAGACGGACTCAATCACGGAAACGGCATTGGAATAAATACCTACTTCGGCATCCCCACAGTAGCGTTCCAAAAAGAAATAACTCAAGCGAAAACTCAACAATTGAAAAACGTGCGCCAATTGATTTTGAAATCCATAAAACAACAGGGACTTAAAGGCCTCCATTAATCCTACACTTGAAATCGATTCCTCCGGATGCCATTCATTTCGAACGAACAAGATGCTCGTCAGAAACGTACATCCATATGCCACAAATAAAGCCAAAACATAGGCTTCCGGTGTGAGATTCCAGGCGAAGAAAAATTGTAAAAACAAGGTCAACAACGTCAATCCAGGGACGAGGAAACTCAAGAGATTGAACTGTTTCAATTTCTCCTTTCCTAAAAGAATGGAACTATGAATGGAAACAAAGGAGGAAATCCCGCTTAATACAACCACCGATAAAATGTACCTCTCATGTACCAGTGGCACAAAGATTAGTACGAAGTACGTCATGACACTGACGAGAATGGTCCATAAGTAAGAAGCCAAAAATAAATTCTTACGATTTAACCGACTCACCAAATAGACGATCGATGCGCCTCCCACCATGTTGTCAAAAATGGTAATGATGGCCACCATGGCAAGAACAATGCTTTGCTCTCCTTTTCCGGCTGCACCAACATAGCGCGAAACCAAAATGGCAATCAACAGATTGAAAATGGCAGATATCAAGCGAACCCCAAAGTTTCCAAGTATTTTACTGACCATAAGTGGATCGAACAGATTGATAAACGTTGGACAGCTTCACCCCTATGGATTGGTAACTAAATAACTGAACAGCTTCTTTGTGCATGGCTTCGGGACGATAGTCCTCCAAACGTAAAATCACCTGATTTATTGCCTCCACAAGTACCGATTGATTTTCGGAAGGAACCAACATACCATTTTCATTGTGCACAATTTCCTTTATTCCTCCGACATTGGTGGAGACGATTGGGACGCCACATGAAATCGCTTCGATCAATACGCATGGTAAATTTTCAAATCGACTGCTCAAGACAAACAAATCGGCTTGCTGCAATATCCGAGCGACTCCTTGCGCTGTCTGCATTCCATGAAATGTGACATGCGATTGAATTCCTAAATCCGCAATGAATCCTTGAAAGATGGAGAAATCCCCATCACTCACTATATCCAAATGTATGTTTGGATGAAACTTATGCACCTCCGAAAAGGCACGAAATAACAATGCTGGATTCTTTTGTACCTCATCCAAAGAAGAAACGTGCACCAATCGCAGCAATTCTCGGTTGGATTTCGCTGTTGGGACAAATAAATCGGTATCGATGACATTGTACACCACGTTCATATCAGTTTGAATACCCTTTTGTTTCATGGAGGTCGCTAAATCCTCGCTCACAGGAAGAATGAGCGTTGCTTTTTTCGCTGCCCATCTCGTCAATGACATCTGCAAGCCACTCGGTTTTGGATTCGCATCACTGGAGTAACAGGTCCAATGTTCGGAAACAATGTATGGAATTCGATGTTTCCAACTTAATAATCGCGCGACAATTCCGATGGGATACACAACATTCGCATGAATTAAATCCGGCTGGAATCCTTCGCGTTTTAGTTGATTCAACATCCGAAAGTACGTCAATATCATGCGGAGATAGTTCCAAATCATGCCAACGATGGGCAAGTTGGATTTCTTCAAATAAACAATGTAGACAGGAAATGGATGTTGTTCAAAGACCGTTTCGGATGACTGATGTAAGGAATCATCCAAACAAACATAGATTAACCGAACATGATTTTCCAAGGATGCCGCAATCGCATGTTGATGAACAAAATTTCCATGCGTGGGTTTGATCCGATTCGGATACCAACTTGACAGGAATAAAATGTTCCTTTTATGCATGCATTTTTGCGATTACTAGCTTAAGTTTTTTTGATAGACCAAACGCAATTGTTCTAACGCGTAATCTATTTCTTCTTTTGTGGTGTAGCGAGAGAAGGAAAAACGCGCATTTGGACGACTCATGTCCGCATGAATACCTTCCAATACGTGTGAGCCTTTTGTCGCTCCGGAAGTACACGCACTTCCACCACTTACTGCTACGCCTTTTAAATCGAGCGTAAACAACAACATGCTTGTTTTTTCCGTCGCTGGTAGGCAGACATTTAAAACCGTGTACAATGCCTTATCGTAGTCTGTTTCTCCATGAAAGAAGACGGTTGGGAAACTTTTTTTCAACTCCTCCATCATGTAGGACTTCAGTCCAAACACGTGTTGTTGGTGCGCTTCGACATCCTCGTATGCTAAATCCATGGCTTTTGCCAATCCAACTATCCCAGCCATATTTTCTGTTCCTCCGCGCAGTCCTCTTTCTTGAGCGCCACCGTGTATAAACGAAGAAACTTTGGTTTTCTTGTTTACATACAAAAATCCAACGCCTTTTGGCCCATGAAACTTGTGCGCTGCACAGGTGATAAAATCGATATCTAATTCAGACAAATCAAAACGGAAATGCCCCATGGTTTGTACCGTATCCGAATGGAAATAAGCACCGTATTGACGACATATTTTTGCGATTTCTGAAATTGGAATCATGGTCGCTATTTCATTATTGGCATGCATTAATGAAACCAAGGTCGGTTTTCCGTCCTTCAGCAATGATTCCAATTGTGACAAATCAATGTTTCCTTTCGCATCTAAGTCCAATAAAACCAATTCTACTTTTTCATGATTCGAAATCGACTCTGCTGTGTGTCCAACAGCGTGATGCTCAATAGACGTTGTGATGATGCGCTTCACTCCTAGTTCCGTTACAGACGCATGAATGGCCATGTTATCCGCTTCCGTTCCACCCGATGTGAAAATAATTTCTGAAGGAGCGCAATTTAAATGTTTCGCAACCGTGCGTCGAGAAGTTTCCAAAAGTGCTTTGGCATTTCTTCCAAAAGAATGCGTTGAAGAAGGATTTCCAAATGTTTCTCTTAACACAGGGATCATGGCATCAACCACCTCTGGCGCGACCGGTGTTGTCGCCGCATTATCTAAATACACACGCATACTGAAGTTTTGGCGAAGATAAGAATTTTATGGCACTTCAATAATTCACAATGGACCAATGTACAAAGAAGAAATAAATGTTAATTTTAAAACATGAATGATGACCTGTTATATTTCTGGATTACCGGAACGATCTTTGGATTAGTCATGCTGTTGGTGAAATCTCCACCGGTATGGAAGTACTTCCACTCCATTATTTTTCTCGGGTACTTCGTCAACGCGTATTGGGAAATGAATGGACCGAATCACAGCGGGTATATGGATTTATTCATTATCCTATTTACAATCGTTCACATCATTCTATTCCTCATTGGAAAACTGATTTTTGGATTTTTTCGTCGTCAGAATGAACGGTCGGAGTCGCTCGCTCAAATGTTTCAAAGACAGTCGGAAGAAAACAAAGACGGGGAATAACTTAGTCCAGCTTCACCAATTCAAGTGCATTCACCTTCAGTGTATTCTTTTCGAACACAAAAGGCATCAGTGTATCACAAAGCGGATACGAATAGGTAACGCCAACAAACGGTTTTCCTTTTCGAATCATGAATTGCAGTTGGTCCATATTTGGAGCTGTGCACAAACGTAGTTTACGTTCGGCTAATTGTTCTACAATGTGCTTTTTAAAATCTGCATGCGCGGCAAATTTCACCTCGTAAATGGAATCGTTTTTTAGAAAATACGTTTGAATCTCTTTCAGTTGAAAGGATTTATTTCCCATTGGACACTTCACACGAACTTCCTTTTGAAAACAAAGTAGTGATTTACTGAAATGTTTGACGCGATACTCAACATTCAAGTTTTCCTGTTCTGTGCAATACACTCCAATCGTGTCATGCATCACCAAATGATGCATCAATGATTGAAATTTACTCGAAACAAAGTATGGATGACGCAAATGGATACTTGTCAATTGAACATCTCTTTCCTTGTATGGAAGTTGGGCTTCAGAAAAAGCATCAGAAACAAGGTTTAACCTTCCCTTTTCAGCCGTGGTATCTGTATTACATGAAGTCGATGCAAGAAACAGCAAGAAAAACGAAACGATTAATTTCATGTATACTTTATTTTTGCGAAGAAACGACTTGACCATACAAATCGTAATGATCTGCACTGGTTATTAGAATACGCTCAAAATCTCCTAATCGAACAAATGCTTCTGATTTTTTTATCAATACTTCATTATCCACCTCTGGCGAATCAAACTCTGTACGTCCAATAAAATAGTCCCCTTCAACGCGGTCAAAAAGCACTTTATATTCGTTACCTATCTTTTGTTGATTCAGCTCGTAACTGATTCCAGATTGTAACTCCATGATTTCATCCGCACGTTTCTTCTTCGTTTTGGCGGAAACATCATCGGTAAAATTATAGGCATGTGTATTTTCCTCGTGGGAATAGGTGAAAATGCCTAAACGATCGAAACGACTGCGTTCCACAAATTCGTACATTTCTTTGAAGTCTGCCGCCGTTTCTCCTGGATATCCAGCGATCAACGTTGTGCGCAATGCAATTCCCGGTACTTTTTGACGAATGGTCTGAATCAATTCCTCCGTCTTTTCGCGCGTAATTCCACGGCGCATAGCTTGTAGGATTTTAGTAGAGCCGTGTTGCAACGGCATATCCAAATACTTACAAACATTGTCGCGCTCGTTCATCACATCGAGCACATCCATCGGGAATCCGGATGGATAAGCATAATGCAAACGAATCCATTCAATCCCTTCTACATCAGACAGACGTTTGATTAAATCCGAAAGTGCCCGTTTTTTGTACAAGTCTAATCCATAATAGGTTAAGTCTTGTGCGATGAGCATTAACTCCTTCACTCCTTTTGCTGCCAATCCTTTCGCTTGAAGGACTAAATCCTCCATGGGCGTTGAAAGGTGATTTCCACGCATGATTGGAATGGCACAGAACGAACAAGGACGATCACATCCTTCTGCAATTTTAAAATAAGCGTAATGATTTGGTGTCGTCAGTAGACGTTCGCCTACCAATTCATGTTTATAGTCCGCCTTCAAGGTTTTCAATAAACGCGGCAAGTCTCTGGTACCGAAGTACGCATCGACTTCAGGAATTTCTCGTTCCAAATCATCTTTGTAGCGTTCGGACAGACATCCCGTTACGTATACTTTATCCACCAGTCCTTCGGCCTTTGCTTCCGCATAGCGAATTATCGTGTCAATGGACTCTTGTTTCGCGTTGTCAATGAAACCACACGTGTTAATAATGACAATTTCCGCATCATCTTCCATTGACTCATGTTCAACGTCAAAATGATTGGCTTTCAATTGGGCCATCATGACTTCGGAATCGTAGGTATTTTTCGAACATCCCAGCGTTACGACGTTGACTTTGTTCTTTTTTAGTGTTTTTGTTTTCATTGCGTGCACAAAAATAGGACTCTTTAGCGAAATGGTATTATTTTTGACCCCTCGCAAACTAAAAAACACGAGATTATGCGTTATTTACTTCCTCTAATCCTTTTTTTAGCGGCATGTGCTAGTTTAAAAAAAACCAAAACGCCTGTTATGAACGAACCAGATGCTCCGAAAGCGTATATTCGTCAAACCGAAACGTTTGACATGGGTGGCGATTTATTTCAAATACAACAAGCCAACATCGTAGGGAATAAACTGTTCGTTGTAGTAAAAGCACATCCGATTTTAACAGTGAATGATTTCGCATTGAGTGGCAGTGCGAATATTTCAAAATCACTTCCGCCGATACGATCCATTCGATTGGCAGTCACGAAAATCCCCGTTAAAAAAGGAGATAGTTCAGTCGCGATGTTTGAACAAACATTGGTCTTTGATATCCGAGATTTAGCTTATAAACAAGAGTCAGGTTCAGAAATTTACCTGCAATTCGAAGGAGCGAAAGAACGCTACTTATATACCTACAAATAAACATGGAAGAAGAACGCATTGACAAAATCATCATGGAGCGAAAAATGGTTTCTTCACGCGTTAGAGCGGAGGAATTAATTTCCAAATTTGGTGTCATGGTCAACGGGAAGTTAATTTCCAAGCCTGGCAAAAAAGTTCCGGTGGATGCAGAAATTCAATTAATATCCGAGGAGATTCCATGGGTTTCAAAAGGAGCCTTGAAATTAGTCGCAGCCATTGAAGAATGGAAATTTGATTGTACGAATAAAGTTTTCATCGATTTGGGAGCAAGTACAGGCGGATTCACTGAAGTTCTGTTGTCGAAAGGTGCTTCGAAAGTATTTGGCGTGGATGTGGGCACGAATCAGCTGCATGAGAAACTAAAAACGGATGACCGTGTCATCAACCTAGAAAAGACACATGCGCGCGATTTAAGCGAGAAACAAATACCAGAAAAGGTTGATGGACTTGTTGTCGATGTCTCTTTTATTAGCTTGGAAAAAGTCATTCCATTCGTGATTGGATTTTTGAAACCAAATGCAGATGTTGTGTTATTGATAAAACCACAATTTGAGTTAGGAAGAGCCTTTCTTTCCAAAGGAGGAATTGTCAAGGATGTCCGACAATACCCACTGCTCCTCGATTCGATGAAAGAAATGTGTTCAAGAAATCAATTAGAATGGCAAGCTTACATTGACTCTCCCATTCTCGGTGGCGATGGAAATAAAGAATTTTTGGGTTACTTTAAACGGAAATGATTTTCTTTGTGACGAAATATGACAATCGACGAATTATACAAAGCATTTAACGACATCGAGTTTCAAGCAACGCGCATACTAAAAGCGCCAAGTCTTGACCGAGAACACCTGCATCGATTCAACTTGCGTGCAGAAGAAATTCGCAAACAACTTGTTAGCATGCGTTTGCAGGGCAACATTCATGAAACCATGTCCGAATTGGAAATGATCGACGAGGATTTCTTGCCGAAATTATCTTTTGGTCGAAAAGTGTGGAATATCGTTTTATTTGGACAACATAAAAAACGTTTTCAAGCGAAAGGACAATTGCGTTATTTCACCATGGAAGTGTCCAAAAGAAAACAACTTTTTGCTTACGCAAAAGGTGAGTTGAATGTGGATTGATTATTTCACAATCATTTCAGTCACCATGTTATTATCCGAAATCAATCGGACAACGTAAGATCCTTTAGATAGTTCTGCTAAATTAATTTTCACAGTCCATTCATTTTGGTCTAGCTCAATTCTCTTCAAAATTCTACCTTCCAAATTCAGTATTTCAACATGATTAAATCCATGGTTTGAACCTGTGAATACGACCTCAATTTGATCTTCAAATGGATTCGGAGCAATAACGATTTGAGCCTGATCAAGCGTGGCGATTCCAGCATTAGGATCCGTCATACTGCAAGCACATTTATTTTTCACGACATTCGTTTGAACCACCGCAGGAGCTAAATAAATTGCCTTTACCCAACATTTCTGTCCTGCTTGCGTACTTGATGCATTTCGAATGCGCAAGGTGTACCATCCGTCATACGTTGCAACATGAGAAAAATTCATGTTCCCAGCTTGCTGCATGGAATCAATTTCTTGACAATCCTTATCCAAAAGTATCAGTCTAATGGGCAACGTTGCTACGGAAGGATACAATTCGACATTAATCGTCGTTCCTGATTTCACGTAAATTCTTCCTACTGTTCGACAGTCCAAACTTGCGTTTGGCAATGCGCCTCCTTGTTGTAACGAAGATGTGTGACTATCGCCTAAATCGTCAGACATTTCCCATTCCTGAGTGGTGTATTTTTCAGGACGCACATAATTTGTATCGATTCCTTGTGGTGCCCAAACGCAATATCCTCTTCTACCAAGATTAGCCGTACCATCACAGGGTGGAATGCTAATATCTACCTTTCCACCTCCATAAACTGTTCGTGTTGCCGTGCCATTCGCACCTGAATAGTCGATTAAAACAGTTCCATCCGACCAACTTGTCTGCACCCCCACTAAATTTTGCCAATTCGTCCATTGATCTGTTACTCCAATCAACGCTTTTGCTTCTCGTTCAATCACTAAAGCGTCAGCGGCTTGCCAACGAACAAGGTAATTCCCTTGTTTAAAATGCAAATTTTGATGGCACCAAATGAGGTTTTGAATATCACTATCCACTGGCAGATTCGCTGTGGATGTTGGCAAATGAGAAAATCGATTTCCATTGTATCCTAGAGAAAAAAGATCTTCAAAAAAAAGTTGAGGAGCACCATCAATAGACATAACAATGGCGTGTGCAACAGAACTCCTTCCGTCATTTGGCTCAATATGCGGACTCAATTCTGATCCGGAATTCCATCCTGTATAATTTCCTTGTGCGTTCAGGGTTGGACGAAAAGTATCGTGATTATTCACAAAAGGGACCGTTCTTGCACGATTCATTTGTTGTTGACTTGGAATCGTTGCCAAATCAAAGTTCCCATTACCGCTGACCATTGAAGCGAGTGCAAATCTCAAGTTAAAATCGAAGGTTCCTGCTCGATTTTGAACAGCATCACACCAGGAATCGATTTGAGCTGTACTTCCCACCCACTCACCTACAGCAAACATATCTGCTCCTCCGCTTGCATAAAGGGCATTGTATTGTAAATTCCATAGAAAGTCTTCGGAAGCGTAAGCAGGAAAATGCTTCACTGCATCTAGTCGAACGCCATCCCACCCAACTTGTTTCTTGTACCAAATTAACCAATTACGCATATTGGAACGCATGTAATCGGTAGATTGAGTTGGATTAAACGTTGCATTACTGGATAATCCAAAGGCATTGCTTTCGTAGGACGCATCAGGACCCCAATACGGAGAATTAATGTCATTCGTACAACAAGCATTCGCGTTATTTGGATAAAAATTTTGCCAATTCTTTGGGAATCTTCCTTCACGGGCAAGGTAATTCAAAGCGGTTTCTGCACTGGCAGGTGTTTTGAAGCAACTATATCTGAAATTTTTGTATTTGTTTGTTTGACCATCATCCATCGCAGAAGGATCTTGTCCACCTGCCCCATTCGAACTTCCCGCATTCGTGACATGATTCAATACAATGTCTTGAATCACATCGATTCCATTGGCATGCATGACAGCGACCATACGAAGGAGTTCATCTTTATCTCCCATACGTGTTTTTGTCGCATTTTTTTGAAATTTATCCCCTAAGTCGTAATGATCAAACGGAGAATATCCAACACTATTCGTTCCATTGTTTTTAATTGTTGGTGGAATCCAAATAGCATCCACACCAAGTTCTTTCAAACGAGGAGCCAATTCAGTTAAATAATTAGCCCATCCATTTGCATAATTGGAATTCCAATAGTCCCACCAAAAAGATTGCAACACAACTTGGCGAGAAGTTGGATTAACTTGTCCAATAAAACCATTCAGCTTCGCAAAGCAGAAAAAAAAGAATACAACTAATTTTATTTTCATGCGCTAAGTATTTACACGTTAGCCACATACTCTTCCCCAGCATTTATTTGAATCATTTCCTTCTTCACAGAGCAGGCAACTTGTTTATCACCAATATTTTTAATGCTCACTTTCGATTTATCAATTGACACTTCCAAAGGAACCGTTTGATATAAAATTCTAAAAGTGTACGAATCCCAAGCTTCTGGAATGGTTGGATTTATTTCCAATCCGCTTTCATGTACACGAACACCTGCTAATCCTTCCACCACGGACATCCACGTACCTGCCATACTTGTGATGTGCAAGCCTTCGTCCGCTTCGTGGTTGTAATCGTCTAAGTCCAAACGCGAGGTGCGTAAATACAACTCATACGCCTTCGCTAAATTCCCAATCTTAGCAGCTAAAATTACATGGACACATGGAGACAACGAAGATTCGTGAACAGTTTTTGGTTCGTAGAAATCAAAATTCGCACGAATGGTTTCTACATCAAAATGATCTTCGAATAAGTACAAACCTTGCAATACATCGGCCTGTTTAATGAAAATTGAACGCAGAATGCGATCCCAAGACCAGTGTTGATTAATTGGACGCTCATTTAATGGTAAATCTGAAACCGATAATTGTTCCTTATCCATGAAACCATCTTGCTGAAGGAAAATAGTTGTCCCTTCCAACACCGGGAAGTAAACATTCTCAACAATGTGACGAAAAGCACCAATCTCTTTTTCGGACATTAGTTTATTGTTCGTCCCGCCAATTTCCGCATTGATGGTTAAACAGTAATCGATACACCAACGTGCGATGTAATTTGTATACCAGTTGTTATTGACATTGTTTTCGTATTCATTTGGACCAGTCACACCCAACATCACATAAGCCTTTTTACTTTCTGACCAATTGAAGCGTTGCGCCCAAAAACGTGCGATTCCAAGTAAAACAGGAAAACCGTATTTTTTCAAGTAATCACGATCTCCGGTGTGACGGACATAATTGTAAATCCCGAAAGCAATTGCACCATTTCGGTGGATTTCTTCGAAGGTAATTTCCCACTCGTTGTGACATTCCTCACCGTTCATGGTTACCATTGGATACAAAGCAGCTCCATCCTTGAAACCTAATTTCTCCGCATTTTCAATGGCTTTATTCAAATGATTGTAGCGATAAACCAATAATTGTTGCGCTATCTTCGGATCAGCCGTTTTTAAATAGAATGGCAAGCAGTATGCCTCAGTATCCCAATACGTTGCACCTCCGTATTTCTCACCGGTAAATCCTTTTGGACCGATGTTCAACTTGGCATTTTTACCGGTGTAGGTTTGATACAAATGGAAAATATTAAAACGAATTCCTTGTTGAGCCGCAATATCACCTTTGATAACGATATCCGCATTTTCCCAAATTTTCAACCAAGCTTGTTCATGTTCTTGACGTAATTTATCAAATCCACCTGTGTATGCATCACGAACGCGAGAAATTGCTTTTGCTGCTAATTCAAATTCGGAGTGATTCATGGTGGACGTAATCGCTACGTATTTCTTTAAGGTATAAGGCGTGCCTTTTTCCAAATAGTGTTCGAAATTGTTTTCAACGTAAAATTCTCGTTCGGCAATGTTTGGATGAATGGTCAATAATTCGGAATCCTTCCAGAATGAAAAACGCATCGCTGTCGCAACGGAGAAGTTTGTCTTCTTTGTTCGTCCACAAATAATTCCTTTTTGCGCATCAACTTTCTTACTGTCTTCAATCCAGAAAAACTCATCGTAATTCGCATCATGGTTACTCACTTTTCCATCTAGATACGGAGTAAATTTTACGTTACCACTAAAATTCAATGGAGTAACGGTATAGGAAATGGCCGCAATTTCTTCCTTAGCCATGGAACAGAAACGAATGGATTGTACTTCTAATTCTTTTCCATTCGATAATTTCACTTTAAAATGACGACTGAGGATTCCATGTTGCATATCCAATTCACGGTGAAAGGACTTCACTTCACAGGTATTCAAATCCAAGGGAATTCCATCCACTTCGATGTTGATTCCAATCCAATTGCACGAGTTTAACACTTTGGCAAAATACTCTGGGTAACCATTTTTCCACCATCCTACACGCGTTTTGTCTGGATAATAAACTCCTCCAACATAACTTCCCTGCAGGCTATCGCCCGTGAATTGTTCTTCAAAATTAGCACGTTGTCCAAAAGACCCGTTTCCAATACTAAAAATACTCTCCGCTTGTTTTTGTTTGCTTGGATCAAACTTATTTTCAATAATTTTCCAAGCATCAATTTCAAACAAATTACGCATACGCCTCTAAACTAAATTCTGTTAAATCATTCAAATATGTGTCCGCTAAATCAGCGATGTTTGGATTACCGACCGCAAATGCATGGAATCCACCTGCTTTGGCAGCTGCTATTCCACTTGCTGCATCTTCAAAAACGATGCATTCGTTCGGCAACAATCCAAGTGCTTTTGCACCATTTAAAAATACCTCCGGATGAGGTTTTGGGAATTCCACCCCATTTCCGTCGATGACGACATCGAAAAGTTGATCAATTTTCAACAACGTTAAAATGAAGTTGGCATTTTTACTCGATGAGCCAATGGCCAATTTGAACCCTTTTGTTTTCGCTTCGGTCAACAAATCGAGTACTCCGGGAAGTAAATCTGTTTGATTTAATTCCTGAATGGAATCGACATAAAAATCATTTTTACTTTTTAACAACGCATCAAATTCTTCACTTGAAATCGTCTTTGATCCAAGTTCAAGAATTTTCTTTAATGAATCTGCTCGACTCACGCCTTTTAAAAGTTCGTTGTGTTCTTCTTCAAAGTCAATTCCTAACGAATGAGCTGTGCGTTGCCAAGCGATGAAATGATTGTGTTCTGTGGTTACAATCACACCATCTAAGTCAAATATCAGTCCTTTTATCATTTTAAGCTATCTTTTCCTCTTTGATTCGCAAGGTTAAAATCCCTGCTAAAATCAACAAACATCCCCCAATTGTAACTGCTGCAATGCGCGAACCATCCAATACATTTTCCATCACTTTTCCGAAGAATAGTGAAGCGATTATTTCCGGTAAGACAATAAAGAAATTAAAGATGCCCATGTAAACTCCAATTTTGTTTTCTGGTAAACAATCAGCCAACATAGAATAAGGCATCGATAATATGCTACTCCAAGCTATTCCAACTAGGCCCATCACAATGAACAGACCAAAACTGGATGCTTCACCATGTATCAGATTGATGGAAATTAAGCCCATTCCGCCAATCAATAAACAGATAAAATGGGTCCATTTTTTACCAAACTTACTCGCTAATACAGGCAAAGCTAAAGCGAATAACAAGGTGACAACGTTCTCAATGGAATAGGTTAATCCGGCGAAATTTTGTCCATCTGAATAGGCTTTCGAACCTGCTTCCCCTCCAAAAATGTCGTTAGCCACTGTTGGTGTGTAATAAAACCACATTAAGAACAAGCCAGGCCACGTAACAAATTGGATCAAAGCCAACTGTTTCATGCGTTTTGGCATATTTATGATGGCGTGCGTAATTTCTTTGATTCCCGCCGACAACCCTTTCTTTTCCGCTTTTTTCGCCGCTAGTTCCTCTTCGGATGGTGGATATTCTTTCGTCGTAAATACGGTATACAGTACTGCACCTAAAAAGGCGATTCCCCCAAGATAAAAAGACCACTTTACATTATTCGCTACATGTCCATGTGCAGCAGTTGAACTCACATTAAACCAATGCGTAAAAATCCACGGCAAAGCGCTCGCAATGGTTGCCCCGACACCAATGAAAAAACTCTGCATCGAGAATCCAACGGTACGTTGATTTTCTGGAAGTTTGTCCGCAACAAATGCACGAAAAGGTTCCATACTAATGTTGATGGAAGAATCCAACACCCACAAAAGTCCAGCCGCCATCCACAAAGCAGAAGCATTAGGCATAACAAATAAACACAAGGAACTCAAGATGGCACCGATTAAAAAATACGGTCTTCTTCTTCCAAAGGTTGGATGCCAAGTTCGATCACTTAAATAACCGATTATTGGCTGGACAAGTAGTCCTGTTAATGGCGCTGCTAACCACAATGCTGGAATGTCTTCTGGTTTCGCTCCTAAGTTCTCATAGATAGAACTCATATTGGCCATTTGGAGTCCCCAACCGAATTGGATCCCCATAAATCCGAAACTCATGTTCCAGATTTGCCAAAATGATAAGTTTGGTTTCGTACTAGTCATGGTTTAAGTTTTAGTAGCGTCCTTATTTGTAGTAAACTTGGTATCCCCATGGACCCAAAGCAACTTTATTGGAATTCAAAAGTGTTTTCTTCTTACCTGAAAACAAATCTGTGTATTCACCCGAAATCTTCTCAGAACTAAAGGTAAATTCAGACTTTTTATTGGAAAGATTCAATACGGTAATTACTTGATGTCCATTCGATTCTCTCACAAAAACAAGTTGTTCTTTTGGATTCGTTGTCTGAATAACACGCGCTTGATTGTGTCCATCATTTACCCAAAGCGCCTCATTTGTCTGGTGCAATGTCAACAACTTCGTATAAAAAGGAACCATGTCCATTTTTTTCCATTCAATGCTATCTTTATCGAAGAATTTCAATCGTCGATCCAAGGAAGTTTCTTGTCCATTGTATACCAATGGCATTCCTTCCATGGTTGCCGCTAATACCGCAAAGGCAAATCGTGCATCACCCATGCGTTCCATTTCCGTTCCATTCCAAGAATTCTCATCGTGATTCGAGGTAAACTGCATGCGGTAAGCGTTACCTGGGTATTTGTTTTGTTCCAAATACGCGCGAATAGCTGTCGCATCTTTTTTACCTTTCGCCACATCGTTCATGATGTGATGAAAGTCCCAAGCATACGTCATTTCGAACGCATCGTGAAGTGGAATTTCCTCCGCTTCAGCTAACATGAAAATAGGTTTTACGCTTTGTAACTCCGTTCTCGCTTCCATCCAGAAATCTAATGGAACCCATCCAGCGACATCACAACGGAATCCGTCGATATTTGCTTCCGTCAACCAATATTTCATGGATTTAATCATCTCAATTCTCATGGCAGGATTATCGTAATTCAAATCTGCTACATCCCACCAATCTGTACCGATGGTTGGTTGCACATTCCCAGTTGAATCTAAGGTATACCAATCAAGGTGACCTTCATCCAACCAAACATTATCAGGAGAAGAATGATTTGCTACCCAATCAATAATCACATACATTCCGAGTTCATGTGCTTTATTTACAAGATTTTTGAAATCATCTAAATTTCCAAACTCACGGTTTACACCTTTATAATCTTGAACCGCGTAGTAACTTCCTAAAGAACCTTTTCGGTTTTTCACACCAATCGGATGGATTGGCATCAACCAAATAATATCCACTCCCATTGCTTTTAAGCGTGGAAGTTGCTTGGTCACCTGCGCAAAATTTCCATCCTTGGAAAATTGACGTACATTGATTTCATAGATGGTTGCATTTTGCGCCCAATCCGGTGTATTTCGTTGTGCAATAGAAGAAAAGGCCACGAAAGCGATTGCCGAGAAAAGTATCGATTTTAACATGTTTTCACAGTTTGATGGTTAAGTATATAGTTTAGGTGGTAATTCACGAGTCCTGTAACAGGTTTCTGAATAATGGATGTAACAGTCACATCTAATTCACTTGCCGCTTTGTTTAATTCTGTTTCGAAAATTTTGGATAAAGATCCAACGAAATGAACTTCTGTATTCTGGTAATTATCGTAACAACAAACGTGCACTTCCATGAACTTTTTAAATCCTTGATACATCATCTCGCTGAAGAATGACTCATCTTTATGCTTCGCAATAAAAGGCATAAAGGAAGCAATGTACACATTTGCATTGGGCTCACGGTAGACATGATTGACAATTTGATCTTTGTCCAACTTATAAGTCGCCACAAAATCCGCTTCAACATGCGCCGGAAGTTTGTGGTATAAAAAGTTACTCAACAATTGTTTCCCGAAATAACTTCCACTACCCTCGTCCCCGAGAATATATCCCAAAGCTGGAACGACTTCCGTCAATTCCTTACCGTCGAACAAACATGAATTTGAACCTGTTCCGATGATACAAGAAATCCCAGGATTTCCGGTGTATGTTGCATAAGCACATGCGAGCAAATCATGATCAACAAGCACTTCAGCGTTTTTGAAAATTCTTTTTAATCCAATTTGAACAATTTCGTTCATTTCATCACTGGAGCAACCAGCTCCATAAAAATAAACACCACAAACATCATCCGCTACGGCGAGGATGTCCACGTGCTTCTTTAATTCATTTTCGATTAAATCCGATGAATGAAAATATGGATTGAAGCCCATTGTCGAATAAAAACTTTGGTTATTTTTGCTATCAACTAAAACCCAATCGCTTTTGGTTGAACCACTTTCTACTATAAAATACATACTTCTTAAATGAAAAATTGAGTCTTTGTGTCATTTTTACACTATCCAAATATATACATAATCCTTCATTCGTGCATAATAATCAAAAAAAAATAGCTTCTGAATTAAATCCAAACGTCTCCGTGGACTGTGTTATTTTTGGATTTGACTTAGAACAATTAACTGTCCTCGTCATTGATCGAGGGGAAATTTCCGCGGCGAATGGACCTAGACTTGCGCTACCAGGAAACTTGATTTACGACAATGAAAATCTTGATCAAGCGGCAAGTCGAGTGTTGGAAGAATTGACCGGATTATCGAATATTTATTTGGAGCAAGTGGGTGCTTTTGGGGATCCATTTAGAATTCACAAAGAATCGGATCGCGAATGGCTAAAATCAATTCGTGCTCAACCGGATGCGCGTGTGATTACCGTTGCTTATTTTTCATTGGTGAAAATTTCCGATTACCTACCCCATGCTTCATCCTTTGCTAAAAATGCTGGATGGGCGCCAGTAAATGAAATCAGCGAATTGGCTTTCGACCACTTTGAAATTCTTCAAGCGGCAAAGGATAAATTGAAACAAAAAATCAAAATCCAACCAATCGGCTTCAATTTATTGCCGGAAAAATTTACATTGAGTCAGTTGCATCGACTTTATGAAAGCATCTTGGATAAGCCATTAGACAAACGAAATTTCCGTCGTAAAATTCAGAAATTAAATATCCTCTCTAACCTCAAAGAGAAACAACGCGGGGTTCCACACAAACCGTCATCTTTGTATGAATTCAATGAAGAAAAGTACCAAGAGTTAACACAAATGGGCTTCGACAACTTCGGATTCTAACAATCCTTTTTTTTATTCTTGGTAATAATTTTGTAAGTTTACTCGTTAAGAAAGTTTTTTTTCTAGCAACTGTAACTTTAGACAAGTTCAATTTGTTTTAACTGTAATACTACAACCTTGACTAGTGCCGAGTACAATTTTTCCATCGATCAGCATAGCGATTCTTTGTATCGTTTTGCGGTTCATTTTCTGAAGGATTCAGAGGATGCGAGGGACATTGTACAAGATACTTTTGAGAAGTTGTGGTTAAATAAAGACAAAGTTGAAAAGGAGAAAGTGAAATCCTGGCTTTTTACGTGTGCGCACAATGCGATGTTGAATCAAGTGAGCCGCAAAAAAAGACAGCAAAATCATTTAGATTCGTTGGATGAAAAAAGGAGTCAAGCTCCCGACAACAACTTCGAATCGAAACAAGTGATTGATCAATTGGTCAGTTCCTTGCCTCCTCTTCAAAAGAGTATTCTTTTGTTGCGTGATTTAGAAGGGTACACATACGAAGAAATTGGTGCAATGCTCAGCATTCCCCCTTCTCAAGTAAAAGTGTATCTGTTCCGAGCGCGACTGAAGATAAAAAAACAGTTAAAAGGAATTTTTGAACTTGCCTAATGCAACCGACACACGAAAACATTGATCGCTGGCTTTTTGATTACACCGAGGGAAATCTCTCTGCGGATCAAGAAGAACAACTCGAATTGTTCTTGATGAATCATCCCGATTTAGCGTTGGACATGGATGCATGGGAACAAGCGAAAGTAGAGGTTGCTCCAATTTCCTTTAATCACAAAGAATCTTTATACAAAAAACGCAGTTACAAGCGGATTTTTGCACTCGCTTTTCTTGCACTACTCTTTACCACATCAGCCTATTTCCTCGGTCATAAAAACGAAGAAACAGCCATTGCTCAACACTTAGATTCTACAAAAAAGACTGGCGTTCATGCAACAAGCAATAACAATCCGCAACCATTGACGGCTTCTAAAACGCCACGTAAACAAAACATACCAGCTACTTTCTTTGCTGAAAGAACGCTCTCCTCACCTGTTTCTTCTCCTATGGAAGCACCAAGGAATGTAGCTGAACCATTCCGTTCCCTTGCCACATCGAATGGGACAATTTCGACTTCAAGTGAGGTGAATAACACCGCTCAACGTCTATATGTTCTATCAAATCAAGAAAACGAAATCAAAACTAGCAGCAATTTATTGATAGAAAACAATGAATTCATTCGTACCAGTCCACTTAAAGGAATGAAAGTTGGTGGCTATCGAACTGATTTCAAATCGGAAGAACTGATTCAAAGGAATGCAAAGGATGTCGCTGAGGTTAGTTTAGGAGATCTTGATCTTTTCCGTAAGCTAGATCATTTATTAAGCAAGGATATCGGCTTAAGTAATAATCAAAGTTATGATTATGCTGTTCCAAATCAATCAAATTTAGACCTCAATTTTAGTTCAGTTGGAACAACCTCACAGACACGTTTCCAGGCGATTAGTTCTGTTCGTGCATTTGAATCAAACACACAAGCGAAAATGACGAACCAAGTTTCTTTGGATGGTTATTCGAGAAACATGCGCGCTGGATTTGGACTTCAGATGAACTATGACCAATTCAATAACGGACTTTTGAAAAACACCAATGTTGCAGCGATTTTCTCTCCTAAAATTGCTTTAACACGAAAAATATCCCTTGAGCCTGCGGTTCGATTTAAAATGGGAACACGAACATTAGACCAACAGAAGTTATTGAACAATTCTCAAGCGGAATATGATTTAGGACAAGTGAACACCTTCAACTTTGATAGCTCATTGGCTATTGGAAGAACTTTGTGGTACCGAGATTTAGACGCCGGTCTGACCATCCACACACCGCTGTTCTTTTTAAGTGCGCAACTCACGAATTTATTTGGACATAATGAAAACGTATATTCAAATACTCTTGGCGCATTAAAAGCAGCGAAAACCTTCAATTTGATTGCAGGAACGCAATATATTTCGAGAAATGAACAATTAATTTTTGCTCCGTACGTTTTGTTACAACACAACATGTACCGTCAAGAATTGTTTGGTGGATTTACCTTTAAAGCAGGAAAACTACAACTTGGTGGATCGTACAGTAATTTGGCTACCGGAAGTGTTTCCATTGGCTACCAAGGAAAAAACTTCGCTTTAATTGGACAATCGAGCTATTTAAGTTTAGCAAGTATGACACAAAAAACATTTGCACATCAATTGACCCTACGTATTAACTCATCTGTGAGCAAAAAAGCTCGCCGTTACATTAGCCTATAATCATGAATTGTAAAAACATCTTACTACTTGGTTTTCTTTACTTGAGCTTTCAATCTTTCGCTCAAGATCCAACCTTTACACAGTTCTATTCAAATCCAGTTTACTTGAATCCAGCCTTAGCCGGATCAAGCGGCTGTCCAAGAATTGCCTTGAATTACCGAAACCAATGGCCACAATTGACCGGGAATTACATTACCTATGCCGCATCCTATGATACGTACGCAAAGAATTTGTCAGGTGGAATTGGATTTACAGCGATGCATGACCAACAAGGACAAGGAACCATTCAAACGTCTATGATTGCTGGGACATATTCCTACTATTTAAAAGTAAATCGTAAGTTTCGCATCATGTTTGGTGGACAAGCAGCGTATTACCAAAAATACTTAGATTGGAGTAAATTGACCTTTGGAGACATGATTGATCCACGTAGAGGATTCATTTATCAAACAGGCGATGTTCCCAGAGGAAATGGTTACCATGGATTCTTTGATGTCTCTGCAGGAATGGTTGGCTTTACGAAAAACTTCTATTTCGGTGTGGCTGCACATCACTTGAATCGTCCAGATGAATCCATGATCTTGGGACAATCCAAGTTGCCGATTAAAATTACTGGACACATGGGAGCGACGATAAAAATTGGACAACGCGGTAAATATTCAAGCAACACTTTGTTAATGCCGAATATTATCTATCAATACCAAAATGGCTTTCAACAATTCAACATCGGTGCTTATCTGAAATATGAGGCATTTACCATCGGTGCATGGTACCGAAACCGCGATGCATTTATTGTTAGTCTTGGACTGACAACGGATAAATTCAGAATTGGATATAGCTACGATTTAACAGTCTCTCAATTGGGAGGAATCAGCGGTGGATCACACGAAATTTCCATGGGAATCAACTTGAAATGCAAGAAACAAATGAAAGATTTCCGCCGCATTTCTTGTCCATCCTTCTAAGGATTTAACGCTTACTTCTGATAAACCGGTAAACGCATAAACGTTTGCTCAAAATACGGACTGTGGCTATAAATGAAATATAGTTGGTCCCATTCCGAGTTTCTAAATTTCTCATCCGTCGCTTTGCGCAATTGATACTCATCATTTAACGCTTTATCCTTCGCCAAGATATCAGCGATTTGATCTTTAAACACATAGTTCGAGAAATACTCTTTTTGCTGCAAATACGAATCAAAGAAATTCCAAGACAGATAGGAATCCTCCGCGCAAGACTGTAGGGACGCATGAATGAACAGCGCTGCATCTTGCTGACTTGGAATCAAAATGTCACCAGGTTTCAATTGCACAACTTGTTGACTCTCCCCCACTTCAATCTTCGATAGCTTAAAGTGTCCTTCATACGGATTACTTGGACTTTTATACGACTTCACAGCGAAAATGCGCAATGTATCGAGTTGTTCGGAAGTGACTGTTTGAAACACCACTTGATTCGCTTTTAAGCGATCGATGACATGTTGTTCTTGTCCACCAACAACATAATATTTCGGAACACGTACAGAGTCTGTGGCCACATATGTTCGATACCATGGAATGTTTCGTTCATAAGGCTTGCTGCGATCATAAGTCAATTCTTTTAATCCGGTTATTGGATGCACAGGAAACGAATGTTCATATCCTTTAAACACAATTGAATCAGCATGGTCACTTAACTGATAATTATATGCATAGTGAGCTAAATTCTGCGCCCACTTTTTCGCTTCCATGCGCTTCGTTTCAATTTCAGTCGCATGCTCCTTAGTGAACGCGATAATCCCTTCCATAAATGCCAAGGTAGCTTGGACACGTTGAGGAAATGGTTTCAACATATGCGTTTCCACCGTAAAGCTGATGGAATGAAACAACGAAGCATATCCCATCGCATAACGCGGTAAATCATTGAATGCATGAATTCCTTGAGCAGGTGTCTCCCCTTTCAATTCAACATATGGGAATAAGTCCCAACCTTGTTGTTTCACATTTTTTTCAAGGAAAGGAATACATTTTCCGTAGGTTAATTCACTCATCTGTGGCGACATTCGCTCCTTCATCGAAGCAATATAGGTCAAGGTATATTGGTAATCCGCTCCGTTGGAAACGTGATTATCGATAAACACATCGGGATCTAATGCATGAAAAATGCGCGCAAATGTAAAGGCGTTTTTCGAATCCATTTTAATAAAATCGCGGTTGAGATCAAAATTGCGCGCATTGCCTCGAAAACCGTATTCTTCAGGTCCATTCTGGTTTGCGCGACTGGTCGATGAACGATTCATCATTCCACCCACGTTATACGCCGGAATAAACGCAATCACGGGAAGTTTCTTTCCATCCTTCGTTGCAAGTGGCTTTCCTTGGGCTATCCATTGATCCAACCAAATCAAACAGGCATTAATTCCATCAGGTTCACCCGGATGAATCGCATTATTGATGAGTATCGTTGTCCCTGTTTTCGCTTTTTGAAAGGTCCGAATGGAATCTTTTGCTCCATTGATGACAAAGAGGTAAATCGGTAGACCATAGTCAGAAGGACCCATCTCATACATGGACAATTCCTTGTGTGCTTTGTCTAATTTTTTTAAATGTTCGATTAACTCTGGATACGTCGGAGAGGTGTTCCCTGTCCAATTACCTTGTGAAAAACTCAAGTGGCTAACTAGCAACAAGAGTAAACTAGGAATCGCTTTTTTCATGAATGGATGATTAGTTCGTTTCATATCGAATGGGCAAGCGTAGATAAGTCCCACAAGGTTTCCCCTCACTCATTGCAGGATCCCAATTCGGCATAACCCGGTATAATTTTATGGTCGCATTCACGGTCGATGGACAACCAATATCGTCCATGTTTTCAATGAAAAAATCATCAATGGAACCATCAGAATGAATGATGAAACACATGATCACACGAATACTGTAAACTCCACTTTTCTGACTAAAAGAAAATTCAAATAAAGATTCCGGGAATTCAATGTGATTATTGATAAAAAGAGCCAATTTATCATATCCTCCTGGAAATTCTGCCTCTACATAAGCATCGTCAGCCTTTTTTTCTTCCGTTGGAGGAGTATATTTGCGTGTAGGCATATAACCTTGGAAAAGCATTTGGTCTGCATTGACTTCACGTCCCTTCAAAAGTTCTTTATTTGATTCATTTAAATCCGGATACCACATCATCCAGGTGGATTGATCGTTTAAGAGATACACCAACATAAATCCCTTCCCAATCCCCAACATTTTAAGATTGAGCACAGCTTTTTTGTGCGAAAGATCCAATTGCACATAGCCCATTTTTCGTTCGTAATCTGCGTTGTTGTATTGTTTCACAACAGATTTAAAATTCAAGGCTAGAATTTTGGAGGAAATTTTTGATTTACCGATGTCTGCATTAGAAAAATCTTGGGACAATTGAATGATGTTGAGTTGTTCCTTCAACGTGGGATTCTTAAACTCATGGTAGACAAAACGTTTGTTTTGATAATGCTCCTGTTCAAAATACCAGGATGAATCCAACTGAAAATTCAAGTAGGAATGTCCAAGATGATTTTCTACCGAAAACCGATAAGTATATGCTGAATCTTTCGGTGTTGCCATGGCATTCATGGAAATGAACAGAACGGCAACGAAAAGAACTGATTTTATTTTCATCCAATTAACTTTTTATTCTTCTAATAGATCAGGCCTGCGTTCCTTTGTCCGTTGGTACGCTTGTTCTTCTCTCCATCGATCGATGTCCTTCGGATTCCCGGACAATAATACCTCCGGAACTTTCCAACCATTAAATTCTGGTGGACGCGTATACACGGGAGGAGAAAGTAAATTATCTTGAAAACTATCCGTTAACGCAGAAGTTTCATCGTTTAGAACACCTGGAATTAAACGCACAACCGCATCAACAACTACCGCTGCTGCTAATTCTCCCCCGGACAATACGTAAGATCCAATGGAAATTTCTTTGGTAATATAATGCTGTCTAACTCGGTCATCGACACCTTTGTAGTGTCCACACAAGATCATGATGTTTTCAAACATAGACATTTGATTGCAATCGTTTTGATCGAGAACTTTTCCATCAGGAGTCATGTAAATGACCTCATCATACGCACGTTCCGCCGTGAGTTTATCAATCAATGCTGCAATTGGTTCAATACTCATCACCATTCCAGCGCCTCCACCGTATTGATAATCATCGACATTTTTGTGCTTGTTTGTCGCGTAATCACGAATATTGTGCACATGAATTTCCACATGACCTTTGTCCTGTGCTCGCTTCATAATCGATGCAGCAAATGGACTTTCTAATAATTGTGGGAGAACGGTTAGGATATCAATACGCATAGAACAAAGATACATGTTTCACCTAAAATCACACGAAGCAAATTTCAAGGAATAAAATGTCCGACTTAAAACCTCTCATTGTGAAAATAACTACCTTTGTCATCAAATTCAATCCATGATTCAGTTATCCGAACGATTATTAGCAATGGAGGAGTCTGCAACCATTGCCATGTCAAGAAAAAGCAGAGAATTAAAGGCGCAAGGATTAGACGTTATTTCCCTTTCACTCGGTGAGCCAGATTTTCATACGCCACAATTCATCAAAGATGCAGCTGTTGAAGCGATGGAACAGAATTACACAATGTATACTCCCGTTCCAGGATACGATGATTTACGTGAAAGCATTTCAGAGAAATTCCGACGTGACAACAACTTGATGTATGACAAAAGTCAAATCGTCGTTTCTACCGGAGCGAAGCAATCCATAGCGAATGTGGTTTTGAGTTTAATTAATCCAGGTGACGAAGTGATTATTCCAGCTCCTTATTGGGTTTCCTATTTGGAAATAGTAAAAGTTGCTGAGGGAATTCCAGTTGTGATTAACGCGGGAATTGAGAAAGACTTTAAAATTACCGGTGCCGATTTAGAGGCCGCGATTACACCGAAAACAAAATTATTTATGTTTTCCACGCCTTGTAATCCGACTGGTTCCGTTTACTCTAAAGAAGAACTGCAGGACATTGCGAATGTTCTAAAAAAATATCCACACATCGTTGCTATGAGCGACGAAATTTACGAGCACATTAATTTCATCGGGAAACATGAGTCATTGGCTCAATTTCCAGAAGTCTATAATCAAGTGGTGACTGTTAACGGTGTATCGAAAGCCTGGGCAATGACCGGTTGGCGCTTGGGATACATTGGGGCACCAAAAGAAATTGCTGCGGCCTGTGATAAAGTACAAGGTCAATTCACCTCTGCTACTTGTTCCATTGCACAACGTGCCGCAATAGCAGCCATGAAAGCAGATCCTGCTGTGTTGAAAGATATGATTGCAGCATTTAAAAGTCGCCGAGAATTGGTGTTAAACGGATTGGCTGAAATCCCAGGAATAAAAGCCAATCAACCGGGCGGAGCATTTTACGTGTTTCCAGATTGCTCAGCTTACTTCGGGAAGAAATTTGGAGATAAAGTAATCCACAATGCGGATGAATTGTGCATGTACCTATTGGAAGAAGGATTAGTGGCATTGGTTGGGGGAGAATCTTTTGGGGCACCAAATTGTTTCCGTATTTCCTACGCAGCATCCGAAGAAACATTGTCAAAAGCACTTTCTCGCATGAAAGAAGCATTAGCAAAATTGAACTAGTGAATTACACCGACTTATTTCATTCATTTTCTAGCAAACGGATATTAGTCATCGGCGATGTGATGGTGGACGCCTATTTCATGGGGACTGTCAATCGCATGAGTCCAGAAGCACCCGTTCCAGTAGTTGACCTCTTCGAAAAAGATGAGCGCATTGGGGGAGCCGGAAATGTCGCATTAAATTTGGCGGCATTGGGAGCACAACCAATTATTTGCAGCGTCATCGGCGAAGATGCTGAAGGCAAGAGACTGATGCAGTTGTTCGAAGAAGCGCACATTTCTACCGATGGCATTTATTCGTCCAAAAATCGAAAAACGACCGTTAAAACAAGGGTTCTTTCGGATAGAAAACAATTATTACGCATTGATTCCGAGGACACAACGCTGATCACTGAAGCAGAGGAAGCACAACTCTTCCAACAAATTCTGAATATGGTTGAAAAAGGGGTTGACGGAATTGTATTTGAAGATTACAATAAAGGAGTTTTAACGCCGAATTTGATTTCAAAGGTTCTTTCTTTAGCTAATGAAAAGGAAATCCCAACGACCGTTGACCCGAAAAAAGATCATTTTTTCGCGTACAAGGGTTGTACTTTGTTCAAGCCAAATTTGAAGGAATTAAAAGAAGGACTCAAAGTGGATTTCGATTTTAAATCGGATCGAGCAGCCTTTTTAAAAGCTGTGGAAGAATTGGAAACAAGATTAGAAAACAAACTATCGTTCATCACACTCTCCGAACATGGTGTATTTATTCAAGCGAAAGGAACGCCGTTTTTTATCCCAGCTCACTTGCGCAACATCACTGATGTTTCTGGTGCAGGCGATACGGTGATTGCTGTTGCCACGCTTTGCCTTGTCGCTGGAGCAAGTCCAGCAGAAATCGCGGCCATCTCAAACATTGCTGGAGGACTTGTTTGCGAGCACCCAGGAGTTGTCAGCATCGAAAAAGATAAGCTACTTACAGAAGTTACTAAACTATTAGCATAATGGAACCAAAAGTTGTCAAACCATACAACACCGATAAATCGAAGAAGGAAGAAGTGGCGCAAATGTTCAACAACATTTCAGCGAACTACGACTTTTTAAATCATTTTCTTTCCCTCGGAATTGACCACATTTGGCGCCGTCGAGCAGTAAAGGAATTAAAAGATTTAGAACCAAAGAAATTACTAGACATCGCAACCGGAACTGGTGATTTTGCCATCGCTTGCTTGAAATTAAATCCAACCAGTATTATTGGATTAGACATTTCATCGGGAATGTTAGAAGTTGGGAAACAAAAAATGATCAAGCGTAAACACGACCACATTATTTCCATGCAGTTAGGTGATTCGGAGAATTTACCTTTCGAAGATGGCGAATTTGATGGGTTAACGGTTGGATTTGGTGTACGTAACTTTGAACACTTAGAAAAAGGACTTGGTGAAATGTTGCGTGTTTTGCGTCCAGGAGGAAAAGCAGTGATTCTTGAGTTTTCAAAACCAAAAGCATTCCCAATCAAACAGTTGTTCAATTTTTACTCGAAGTACTTTATTCCATTCTTTGGAAAACGCATTTCAAAAGATGAGCGAGCATATGCGTATTTACCGGAGAGTGTTGCAGCATTTCCAGAAGGAAAGAACATGCAGGCGGTGATGGAAAAAGTCGGATATACTGCAGTGAAAATTATTCCCTTAACTGGAGGAATTTCCAGTATTTACGTTGGGACAAAAAAATAAGGCAACAAAGTCAGAAAGTTGACGTTATACCTCACATGAAGCGCATTTTACTTCTTTTCGTTTTAATTTCTTCTATTGGCTTTTCGCAAAAAGCGAAGCAACAGCTTTACAAGAATTTCGACAAGCGTCTCATTCACTTTGGCTTTATGTTGGGCATCAATTCGTCCGACTTTACTGTTGTTCAAAAAGTAGATGCGTATCAACAATATGGCTTACTGTCGGTTACCAATGATGCGCAGCCAGGTGGACAATTGGGCATCTTAACCACCATTAAATTGGGAACACCAACCATTCGTTTTCGCTTCATTCCAACGATTTCTTTTCAAGAACGCGTCTTGAATTACACAAGCATCGACACCTTTCATTTCCCGAAAGGAGTTGGGCAGCAACGCGTAAACTCCACCAATTTGGACTTTCCCATGATGCTTCAGTTTCGCACGAGACGTTACAATAATTTTACCGCCTATACATTGATTGGCGCACAGTACTCTATGGACTTACAGTCCCAACAAGATGCGTCGCAGAATTACAATGATCCGTTCATTAAAATTAAACGCAATGATTGGCAAGGACAAATTGGTGCAGGTATCGAGTTTTTCGCACCCTATTTTAAATTTGGGATGGAACTAAAATATTCACATGGATTTAAAAGTAGTTTCATTCAAGACTTTACCTCTGTGTCGAATCCCATCAATCAATTGTACAATCGCGGATGGTGTTTCTCCATCATATTTGAAGGCTAATGCAAGAAGTACATTTTTCCTGCACACCGGAAGAAGCGAAGGATCACTCCTACCTTGAAAATCGCATTCGCCAAGAATTAGGCATTTCAAAAAAACAAAGTTTACGTTTTCGCTGGCGAAAGCGCAGTGTAGACGCACGGAATGCGCGCATTAAAATCAATGCGTCCTTCGATGCGTTTGTGGACGAAGAATGCACCGAACGATTTATACCATATGACTTCCCAACTGTTACAGATCAAGAAGCCATTCATATTGTTGGCGCAGGTCCAGCAGGACTTTTTGCCGCATTGGAAGCCATCTTACAACACAAAAAACCGATCCTCTTTGAACGCGGAAAAGATGTCCGAAGTAGACGTCGAGATTTAGCGCAATTGACGAAGTCATCCATCCTCAATCCAGAATCCAATTATTGTTTTGGCGAAGGCGGAGCGGGAACGTACTCCGATGGAAAACTGTACACCCGTTCGAAAAAACGGGGCGATGTCCAAAAAGTCATGCAGTTGTTGGTACAATTTGGTGCAACAGAGGATATATTGGTGGAAGCTCATCCGCACATTGGCACCAACAAACTTCCACAACTTATCGTTGCCATTCGCGAGCAAATCATCGCCTGCGGTGGTGAGATTCACTTTGAACACAAATTAACGGATCTACACATTTCGAACGGAAAGATTGTTCGTGTAGAAATCAATGGAACGAAAACATTCGAGGTCAATCACCTTATTTTAGCGACTGGACATTCAGCAAGAGATATTTTCTATTTGTTACACAAACGAAACATCGAAGTCAAAGCGAAACCATTTGCGTTAGGAGTGCGTGTGGAACATACACAAGCGTTCATTGACAAATTGCAATACCATGGCCGATTAAATGACGAATTCCTCCCTCCTGCTTCATACAGCCTTGTTACCCAAGTGGACGGTAGAGGCGTGTATTCCTTTTGTATGTGTCCAGGAGGAATTATTGCGCCTTGCGCGACGGAAACCAATGAAGTTGTTACCAATGGATGGTCTCCTTCCAAACGAAACAATCCATATTCCAATTCAGGCATAGTGGTCAGTATTGATCCAAGCGACTTCCCTCAACCAGAAAATCCTTTCGCATGTTTGGAATTTCAACAGTCCATTGAGAAAGCAAGTTGGGAAGCGGCGGGCAAAAGTCAAAAGGTTCCTGCCCAATGCCTAAAAGATTTTGTTCAAAAGAAAAAATCCACGGAATTTCCAAGAAGTTCATATCAACCCGGAATTATCAGTGTGGAAATGGACGACATTTTCCCTGCCTTCGTACTTGACAGATTGCGTCAAGCCTTTAAAGACTTCGATCGTAAAATGCCTGGATTCGTTACAAATGATGCCGTTATTCACGCGCCGGAATCAAGAACATCCTCCCCCGTATTGATTCCACGAGACCCTGAAACGTGGCAACATCCACACGTTTCCAATTTATTCCCATGTGCAGAAGGTGCAGGATATGCCGGTGGAATTGTTTCCGCAGCCATTGACGGAATGAACTGTGTCGCTAAGATTTGTCAGCCGGCAACTTCCCACTAACGCATCAAATTATTTTCAAATTCTCCACCGAAAGAATGTCTGCCTTGCGGGCAATGCGTAACTTTGTGCTATGAAACGAGTTGTTGTTGGACTTTCAGGAGGAGTAGATTCAAGTGTCAGTGCGCTTTTATTGCAAGAACAAGGCTATGAAGTCATTGGTATGTTCATGCGCAATTGGCACGATGAAAGTGTTACGCTTTCGGATGAATGTCCATGGATTGACGATTCTAACGACGCATTATTGATTGCTCAACAGTTAGGTATCCCGTTTCAAGTCATTGATTTAAGTGAAGCCTACAAAAGTCGCATTGTCGATTACATGTTTGCAGAATACGAACGAGGACGTACACCTAATCCAGATGTGCTTTGTAATCGAGAAATTAAATTCGATGTGTTTTTGCAAGCCGCCATGGAGTTAGGAGCTGATTATGTCGCTACGGGACACTATTGCCAAAAACGAGAAAACGAAGATGGTAGTTTTAGTCTATTAGCGGGTGCGGATAAAAACAAAGATCAATCCTATTTCCTTTGTCAAATTACTCAGGAGCAATTATCCAAAGCCCTCTTTCCGATTGGCGCATTGGAAAAGTCAGAAGTGCGAGAAATCGCGTTGAAACACGATTTGGTCACTGCCGCTAAAAAGGACTCTCAAGGATTGTGTTTTGTCGGTAAGATTGCCTTACCGACCTTTTTGCAACAGCAATTAGCGCCGAAACAAGGAAATGTCATTGAGATACCGTTTGACATGCCTCAGTTTAACGCATATGACGAGATTCCTGTGGACATCGCTCATGTCAAAGATCTTTCAGATCCTTTTGTATACCAAGAAACGGATGGACAAAAAGTGACAACGCATCAAGGAGCACATTATTATACTGTTGGACAGCGAAAAGGACTGCACATTGGAGGTCGACCAGAAGCAAGTTTTGTTATTGGCATCAACACCGACACCAATACCGTCTATTCCGGACAAACGGAAGGACATCCGGGATTGAATCGTTATGCCTTAAAGTTGGAAGCAACGAGTATGAATTGGATCAATCGTTCAAGTATTTTTGAGGCGCAAAATCAATTAAAGTGTCAAGTGAGAATTCGCTACCGACAACCCTTACAATCAGGTACTTTGATTCGAGAAAATGATGCGTATTTTATTTTGTTCGACGTCAAACAAAAAGGCATTACACCAGGGCAATTTGCAGCGTGGTACATCGATGGTGTTTTGATTGGTTCTGGCGTTATAGCGCATTAAAAAAGCCCTCCGTTTCGGGAAGGCCTCTTTACTTATAAATCATATGCTGGTTAGTTAAGAATCAAGTCAAAAGAAGACTTTTCATCTTGTATTTTGTATTCCGCAAACTTAATACGGTCGAGTAATTCAGCTACTTCAAAAACATTCATTGGACTTTTCGTACCTAGTTCTCTGTGTTGAGATAGCTTCAATTTAGCTTGGCTAATTGATTTTGTTCTAAGGGATTGTAAAGAAGTTGTCATCGTTTTGTTGTTTGTTGAGACTCTTTACGCCAAGAATCATTCCAAGGTTTCAAAAAGTAGAAAATTCTTGTGTGATTCATTAAATAAATAGACTTATTACACTGACTTACTGATACTTAGTAATTTTCAAAAAATACATGGATTTCGGAAAGGAGAATAGTATCTTTGTGAAATGAAAGCGCATTTATCCATTCTATTATTGGTCCTTTTTTTTACCTCATGTGAGGAAACGAAGAAGGATGCTCCTGTTTTAGATGAAACACCGAAGGAAAACATCCAAAATTTACCCTTGGATCAATATGCAAAAAGACATGTCGAATCCAGTTTGCAAATTCAAGGAACAGAAAAGTACACCTTGGAAATTGTTAAAGGAAATTTAGACGATGATGGAAAGGAAGACGCGATTATTGCTGTCAACCGAAAACAATTTGCATTGGATGAAGCCATGCGATCGATAAATCCAGCGAAAGCAGCTGAAATGGCTTTTATGGGCAATTACAATTACATTTTCTTTTATGATGGTGGATTAAAGCTCATCTCCCCTCCTATTTCCGTTCCATCTTCTGCATTGGTTCCGTTGAAAATTCAACTGGAATCGATTAGTTCTCCAGCTTATAAGGACATTTTAGTAGACTATCGCATTCGCAATGCCAATTTCCGAGATGTATTCACCGTTACGAATCACACACCAAGAAAGGTATTTGAATGGAAAACATTTGACGGACTTGGAACCTCTGCTCCTGAAGCATACACATTTGAATATGTCCAAGGATCCAATGGGCCACAAAAAGACATCTTTTTGTATGTCTCCACCCTAGAAAAACTTCCTACGGGAGCTGACCGAAACACCTATGATCCAAAAATCAGTAAAACCGCCAAAGTAGCCTATCACTTCTTTTACATTCCTCAGGAACAGAAGTATGGGATGTTGAAAAATTAATAAGAAAAATAAGCGTTTTCACCGGATTGAATCAGGGTTGATTGAATTCCGAAAACTTCATGAACGAGCGCCTCATTCCAGACTTCCCTTCCACCTTGATGGATGAGTCTACCCTCTTTCATGAAAAGGAAGTAATCGCCGTATTTCAGCGCCAGATTCACATCGTGAATCACCATAAGACATGAGCGATTTTTCTCCTTGACCAATTTTTGAATGAGCACAATGAATTCCAGTTGATGTTTGATATCTAAAAAAGTCAAGGGCTCATCCAATAATAAAAGCGCCCCATCCTCCACATGTGCAATCTGTGCATAAACGCGCGCAAATTGAACGCGCTGTTGTTCTCCTCCACTCAATGTATCGTACATTCTGTGACGAAAAAAATCCAAATCAAACATAGAAATTGCCGATTCCACGCATTGTAAATCCTGTGGATTTGGGACCTGCTGAAAATGTGGATAACGTCCCATTAAAATCAATTCTTCCACCTTTGTTTGAAAACTCAAATTTGTTTGTTGTGTCAAAACAGCCCGAAACTTTGCAAACTCAGCCAGTGGAATCTCTTTTAGCGATTTTCCGTTGATGCATATTTCGCCAGTGGATGGCTCCATACTTTTCGCCAAAGTTTTGAGCAAGGTAGATTTACCGGAACCGTTCGCTCCAAGAACCATGGTTAATTGGCCCGGATGTAACTCAAAATTCACATCGGACAAGATTCGTTTTTGATGTATGTCCAACGAAACCCCTTTAACTTTTAGATCAAATGACATTGGTGCGTTTTAGTAAAATGATAAAAATTGGAACACCTACAAGACTCGTTACAACTCCCAAAGGCAATTCAGCTGGAGCGAATATCATGCGTGACAATAAATCCGCAACGCATAAAAAAATACCTCCAAACAAAGCCGTATTCAACAGACTGAATTTATGCGCATTTCCCGAAAGTAATCGATACAGGTGAGGAATGATCAATCCCAAAAAGCTAATGACGCCAACGAAAGCAGTTGCGACGGAAATCATGAGCACATTTATCAGCATCACTTTGATTCGAAGTTGACGGACATTTACGCCGAGGTACGCTGCATTTTCTTCTCCAAGAACAAATAATTGAAGTTGTTTATTCAAGGGTAGCATGGAAACAAAAGCAGCAATCAAAGCCGACCAAACGACCAAGGTATTTTGCCAGTTTGCTCCCGACAAACTTCCGAGACTCCAAAAGGTAATGGAGCGCGCTTGAGGATCACGAGAAATATAGGATAAGAATCCAATTCCGCTTAAGAACAAGGCATTTAATGCTACGCCCACGAGAAGAATTCCAAGGACATTCATCCCTGTTTTTTGGTAGGAAAAAGTGAAAACCAAAATCGATGCAAGAAGCGCACCTAAAAAAGCACAAATTGGCAAGGCAAAGGCATAGGCCGTTAAATTCCAACTTGCACCAAATACGATGAATACCGATGCGCCAAAAGCCGCTCCACTAGACGTTCCAATGAGACCAGGTTCAACAATTGGATTTCTAAAGAGCGCTTGCATGATGGAACCACCCAAGGCAAGAATGGATCCAGTGGCAAAAGCCAACATGACACGGGACAATCGAAGTTCAATGAAAATCCGTTCAGACAGATTCATTTCGTCCATACTAAACACTTTTAGTAAAGCATGAAGCATCTGAATAAAATCGATATTTACTGCACCAAAAATCGAAGAAAGAAACACGACAAAGACGGCTCCAACCAGAAAGATAGCAGACCAATATCTTGGATTAATTTGCATGAATTAATTTTTCAAGTTTAATTGTATTCTTTCCTGTTCTTGGACCTAGATACATGAGGTCAAATTCATTGACACGGTATATTTTATTTTCCTTTGCCGCCTTCGTTTCAGCTAGTCCAGGTAATGTTTTGATTTTCTCCAATGAACCTAATCGATCAAATCCGAAATCGGTCATTAAAATCACATCTGGATTTGCCATAGCAATTGCTTCAGCGGACAAAACGCGCATACCTTTTTCACCTGTGACACTCAATTTTCCACCAGCCCAATCAATCATTTTCGCTGCTGTACTTTTTTGAGTCACCAATAAGTAGTGATTTTTGGCTTGACCAAAATGGATAATTAACACACTTGGTTTATCGTTGTATTGCTTTGCTGCCTGCTTTGCTGCGTTGACCTCTTTTTCGAAATTCGCGGCCAGCTTTTGTGCAACTTGTTCTTTGTGGAAGTACTTGCCCATTTCCAACATTAGTGCTTTGGTGGATGCAACATCCTTCGCTTTTGAGGCAAACACTTTCATTGGGATTTTTAAATGTTCTAATTGTCGAACGACGTGATCCGGACCAATATTATCATCATGAATGATTAACGTTGGATTGGCGGATAAAATCGCTTCTGCAGATAAAGCGCGATGGTATCCTAATTTGGGTAATTTATTGATTTGCGCTGGATACACGCTGGATAAATCGACTCCCACTAAGTCCTTCTCAGCATGGAGTGCATAAATGAGTTCGTTGTATTGTTTTGCTAAACAAACGATTCTTTTTTCTTCGTTTTCCGAAGACTTATTTTGACTGCAAGCACTCAAGCAACACAGTGCAATCATGATATATATTGATTTCATAGGCAAAAAAAAGAGGCGGCCTATTTGGCCGCCTCTCTAAAATTAAGTATTAAAAAATGTATTTGAAGTTAATTCCTCCAAAGAAATTGATTTTTGATGGACCAGGAAGATATACATCCGGTGTTTGGTTTACGAACAACATCACATAGTATTGTTGACTAGTTATATTATTTGCACCGAAATATGCATCAACGCTGTAGTGGTTAGCGAATATTTTGCGGTATCCAATTTTACCATTTACAAGGCTGTAGCTATTTGCGCGGTTTAAATTGTCTGATGTGTAGTAAACTGAATCTCTGTATGAATAAGTCATGTTCGCATAGACACCATATTTTGTCGCTAAGTCAAATCCTGCGTTCAACGTTAACGGCGGAACACCAGCCACTTTTTTACCTGAGTAATCCACTTCAACAACATGGTCTTTCGAAGAATTCAATTGTTGGTATTTGAAATCACCATATGTAAAGTTTGAATACGTTCCATTCACAAAAGGAGTTAAAGCGGTCACGATTCCATTTTCAGATTGGATTAAATTATAACGAATCATTGCCTCAAAACCATCATTAATTTGCGTACCTCCATTGGCTACGTATGTATATGAAGTTGCTGTATTCGCTGCATTTGGAACCGCTACAACAGTCATTTTATCCGTATACTCCGTGTGGAAGATGGCCATTTCATAACTTAAACGTTTGTTCAACAGATTTCCTTTCGTACCAATTTCCATTTGAACTCCTTTTTCAGGTTTTAAGTTCGTATTTAATTGTCCAGTTAATGGAATGTAAAAGTAAGAACTAACCGGCGCTTTGTAAGCTACTCCGTAAGAAGCGTAAATAGAAAATTGTTTGTTGAACACTTTATTGATTGCAACATGTGGTGAAACCAAGTTGTTATATGAATTAGCATAAACCGACGGTTTTGTCGTATGGTTTGCCGCACTTGGATTGTTGTTTGAAGCTACATAGAAACGATCATTCAACTCAATGGACATATTGGATACACCAACACCTGCTGTTAAGGACATTTCATACGGCATTTTTAACGACCATTCTGTGAAGTATGAATAGGTTTTAGAGATCGAATACGTATTGCTTTTCATCGCACCAATGATGTTGTATGGATTGTTCACGTTGTTTGAATCCTTCACCATGCCATATCCGATTGATTGAGAATTTTGACGTTGTGCTTCAATTCCTGTTACACCAGAAAGCGCGAAATTTTCATTTAATTTTCTTTTGTAATCAAATGTTGAACGTGTTCCGTAATTAACTGGTAATTTATCTGTCCAACCACCTGCTGAACTTACATTACTGCTGATACCCGTTGCAAATACAGTTGTTGTATTCGAAAGGTTTTTTGTCAAACGATAAGTATGACCAAATCCAGCTCTTGCACTAATCACGTTTGAATGTGCGTTGTTTTTAATGTACGCTGGATTCCCAGAGTAATCCAAGGTGTCGTATTGGCCTTTTGTTAATTCTCCATTGCGCTCATCGTATGAATTGCTGTATCCAAAGTATACATTCACGGATTGACGCTCGTTTGCTTCAAACGTTCCGAACACATTCACGAAGTCTTTCGTTGAAGCAGTGTGTTTCATGAATCCATCGTAGGATTGTTTTCCATAATTCACCAACAAAGATGATTTTGCCGTTCCGATCGAAAGATTTGTTGTATATCTTTTCAAACCGTAACTTCCCATCATCACATCTTGTCCGATAGAGATTTTACCTGCTTGCGGTTTCATGGTTGTCAAGTTCACTGCACCAGCAATTGCCAATCCATATAAAGATCCAGCTGGTCCTTTCAGTACTTCCACGTTTCCGATGGAACCGAAATCGATGTCATCCATCAAGGTAATTCCTTCCGCGTCTGTAATGGCAATTCCGTTTAAGTAAACTTTTGTCCCTTGGCTATCAAAGTTGCTGTTCATACCGTTTGTTCCACGGATTCCATTTCCATATCCACGGATATTGAATGTTTGTCCAGCAGAAACGGTTCTACGCTGCATGTTCACCCCTGGGATATTTGTATTGATGGCATCGTCCATAAACAAACCATTTCCACGTTTAATCTCATTCACGTTTAAAGTGGCAATAGAACTTGGTAAGTACAACTTGTTTTTATCCGAATTCGCATGTGCTGTTACGTTGATTTCGTCAACGATTTGCACGTTTCTTACGGACATTGGTATCGTCAATGCCTCATCGCAATTCGAAACCGTTTTCATGTTTGGTTTGTAATCTTCTGCTTCCACAGCGATTTTCAATCCTTGTGCACATTCGAAGGAGAAATATCCATTCTCGTTCGTTAACACTGTTTTCTTTCCATCAATGGTGACTTTCGCCCCAGCAATTGGATTCGATGTCAATTCATCGATGATTTTTCCAGACTTCATGTTTTGACTCCAGGACATGGCTGAAATCAATAAAGATCCTAATACTATACTTTTTTTCATGGTAATTTTTCTTAATAAATAATATGAGTGCAGAGTCATTCTGACATGCACAATAAAACTCCCAAACAAAATTGAAAGGGAAAATATGATTTTATTAAGAGAAAAACTCCGGAGGTGGATCCTCCTTGGAAAGAACCCCATTCGAAAAATTACGAATGTATTTTTTTTGTAAAAATTCAGTTTTGATTATCGGTTGAAAAGAATGATTAGAGACCTGTATTGGCTCCATCGGTTCAGACAGAAATTTAAACCAAACATGCACAGGTTGATCTTTTCCCGAGTGACTGATATTAAAAGAAGTCATGGATCTCAACTGCTTGAATAAGGTTGTTTCTTGCTCATCACTGATGCAATGAAAGAAATATCCATCCTTCGTTTTTACTTTTTTCAGCACATCATAATAATGACCATTCAGTGTAAATTCATGCGACTTCAGCCATTTTAACTGACTAATCTCGTGTTGGGTAAAATGAAATTGAATCAGTTGATTTTCAGGAACGGCATGTTTTAGCTCGTGTTTGATTTGTTTATTGATGGCATAGCGCTTCCACTCAAAATAAGTGAAAAACCCGAGTAAATGATAACACATCAACCCAAGAAAACCATAAAGAAGCAGTTTTCGCACGTCCAAATTTAATCTTAAATTTACATTCCAAAATATTTTTATGAAATTTCTTTACAGCGTTTTAGTTTGTTTACTCTTAAATCAAGTGACATTTGCTCAAGCTCCAGGTAGCTTGGATTTGAGTTTTGCTACGGTCGGATATACCAGTTTTGGTCCCACACCCACTTCCATGGACAATGCACAAGACATTGTTACTTTATCCAATGGGAAAATGGTTTTCTGTGGAACAACGGGAACTTCTGGGAACTTGGAAATGTGTGTCGGACAAATGAATGCGGATGGATCCATGGACCTAACCTTTGGAACCAATGGCTATTTTATTTTTCCAAATTCTGCAGGTTCGGATTTCGCTTATGACATGGAGGTGTTGCCAAATGGGAATATCCTCGTTGCAGGAGCATTGTCCATCACGGCAGCCAATCCGAAATGGGCCATGTTTTGTCTGAATCCAAACGGCACTTTAAATACAAGTTTCGGAACAGGTGGATTATTCTCGATTGACATTGATTCCAGTGAAGATTATGCCCGTAAAATATTATTAACACCGACGAAAATCATACTTGCCGGAAACACGAAAGTTCCTGGATTTACGACAAATCGTCTCGCCGTTGTTCGTTGTGATTACAATGGTGTACTCGATGCAACCTTTGGTTCGGGTGGATTAAACATCCTCTCAAATAGCTCTAGTATTGCCTGTTGGAGTGCAACACTTGGCGCAAGCGGCGATATTATCCTCGCAGGAGATGCTTACATTAATAACGTTTATTATCCAATGCTTGGGAAATTCAATTCCTCCGGGGCAATTGTGACAACTTTTGGAACGAGTGGAGTTTGGGTGAATATGTCCATGAATGCCCGATATTTTGATGTGGATTTTCACAACTCCCAACTGATTCTTTCTGGTAACAATGGTGCCAGTTTAACCGATTTATTGTTGGAATCACGTACGGAAGCAACAGCTGCACTGAATACAACTTTCGGAACAAACGGTCAAACCATCATCAACTTAAACCAAAGTGATACCTATTACGAAGTTATTTTTCATCCCGACGGAAAAATATTGGCATGTGGAACTTCCGGTGCTGCTGGAATTGGTGCCGCGAGAGACTTCGTTGTTTCGCGCTTCAATGCGAATGGTACAATTGATCCAACTTGGGGGACAAATGGACACACCATAACAAGTATTTATTCCATGTGGGATGACGCATACGGAATGGACCTATATCCGGGTAATCGCGTTGTACTTGGCGGATTCAGTGCACAAACAAATACGCAATTTGCCTTCGCTCGTTATGGCTATGCACCTGCCGTTCCTGGATGTATGAATCCACTTGCATGTAATTACAATCCACTTGCTACCGTGGACGATGGCTCATGCATCATGCCAGGATCTAGCTGTAATGACAACAATCCAAATACTTTTAATGATTCAATTGGTCCAAATTGTAATTGTGTGGGAATTTTGATTGTTCCTGGTTGTACCGATCCTCTTGCATGTAATTACAATCCATTGGCTAATCAAAACAATGGGACCTGTATCTATCCAGGATCACCTTGCGACGATGGAAATCCAAATACAACAAATGATTCCATTGGTCCAAATTGTAACTGTGTAGGAAACTTGATTGTCCCTGGATGTATGGATCCAGCATCTTGTAATTACAATCCACTAGCGACCATTGACGATGGCTCATGCTTGTATCCAGGAAGTTTGTGTAATGACAACAATCCAAATACGATAAATGATTCCATTAATCCAGACTGTAATTGCATTGGAGATGTAATAGTGTTCGGATGTACGGATCCTTTGTCTTGTAATTACAATCCTTTAGCAAATCAAGATGATGCCTCTTGTATTTATCCAGATGCGCCTTGCGATGACAACAATCCAGACACAATGAACGACACGTATAATAGTACTTGTGATTGTGTCGGAATCCAAATTGTACCGGGTTGTATGGATCCAGCGGCATGTAACTTTAATCCAAATGCAAATGTCGATGACAGCAGTTGTGTTTATCCTGGGGATACCTGTGACGATGGTGATTCAACAACGATCAATGATGTGTATAATTTCATTTGTGAATGTGTCGGACAAACAAATGGACTTATGGAATTGACCAGTATTTCTTCCATCTATCCGAATCCTTCTTCCGACATGATGACTATTGAATTCACAGGTTCGTTGCAAGACGCTGTACTTCAATTAACAGATGTTCAAGGACGCGTTCTATTAGAGAAATCCATTCACTCCATGAAAGAAACGATCTCTGTAAGTTCTTATACAACTGGGACTTACTTCCTATCGATAAAAGGTTCTAATGAAGTGATTGTTAAGCAGGTCATCATTGAATAATTCGACGAATATGCTGGAGCAAGAACTCTTGCTCCAGAAACATTTTCGGTATTTCCTTTCCGAAGGCTACGAGGGTAAAAAGAAATTACTTATTGCCTTGCATGGGTATGGACAATTGGCTTTTTACTTTGCGAAAAAATTCGAATCCATTCCTAATGATTACGCCCTACTCGTTCCAGAGGGAATGCATCGGTTTTACTTACAAGGATCCAGCGGTCGCGTTGGCGCATCATGGATGACAAAGGAAGCGCGTGAAACGGATATTCAAGATAACTTATCTTACTTAAATCAATTGCTATCACAGGTCATGGAAAAACATGTCTTTGATGAAATTAGCTTACTTGGATTTTCTCAAGGAGGAGCAACAGCTGCGCGATGGTTTTATCAAGGTCCAAAACGCTTTGATCAATTTATTTTATGGGCTAGTGTTTTTCCACCAGACATAGAAAAGCCCGAAAAAATGGAGGCTAACTGTCACTTTGTTTTAGGGAAAAACGATCCGTATTACGACACAGAAGCTCAGGAAAAAGAATGTGCCTATTACTCAGAGATTGGCTATCAGATTCACCGTTTTGACGGAAAGCACGACATTGATGCGGAAACGTTGAAGCAGCTTATTCGCTAAGCAACGCTTCCTTTTTCCCTTCCCATTTTCCAACAACAGCAGTAGCGATGGAATTACCGAGAACGTTGGTAGCGCTTCGGAACATATCACAAAAATGATCAATAGGAAGAATCAAAGCGACACCTTCAATGGGAATGTTGAACATTCCACATGTGGCTGCAACAACAACCAAGCTTGCACGCGGAACACCCGCAATGCCTTTGCTCGTTAGCATGAGAACGATTAACATGGTGAGTTGCGTCCCCAAGTCCAAATGAACACCATATACTTGTGCAATAAAAATACTTGCAAAGGTCATGTACATCATGCTTCCATCCAAGTTAAATGAATATCCCAATGGTAACATGAACGAAACAATGCGATCTTTGATACCAAAACGTTCTAATTCTTCCGTTAATTTTGGGAATACAGCTTCACTACTAGTTGTTCCAAATGCAATGATCAATGGACTGACAATGCGCTTCAATAAGGTCTTTAAGTGCTGACGTAAGAAAATATATCCAACAAGAAGCAGCACCACCCACAAGGATGCAATTCCTACGAGAAAGGAACTAAAAAACTTGGTATAAGTGAGCATCAAATCAGAGACATCCTTCACGGCAAAAACACCCGCGATTGCACCGAAAACGCCAATAGGAGCAAATTTCATCACGAAATTCACCATCTTCAAAATGATGTGTGAAGTCTTATCTAACGCGTTAATTACCGGTTTGACATTGTCGCCAATCGAAGCAGCAGCGAGACCAAAGAAAATGGCAAAAATCACAATTTGCAAAATCTCGTTGGTTGCCATGGCTTCAAAAACGGATTTTGGAATAATGTGTTCCACAAAATGTTGAATGGAAAAATCCTGTGTTTTTTCCGTGACTTCCGTTGAAGCTGTCAAATCGACACTGGCCAGATTTACCCCAATGCCCGGTTTTAAAAAATTCACCCAAAGCAAGCCAATAATTAAGGAAATAAACGAAGCCGTAAAAAACCATGCTAAGGCCCTTCCTCCTATTCGTCCAACTGATTTTAAATCGCCTAATTTTGCAATTCCAACAACGAGTGTTGTCAACACGAGTGGTGCAATAATCATTTGAACCAGTCGAATGAAAATCGTTGCCAAAAGTTTAATGTAAGTACTGAATTTAGCAGCTGAATCAGCGTCAAAATTAGCGTGAATGATGGCTCCGGTTGTTCCCCCGAGAACCATGGCAATTAATATGTAACGTGTTAATTTATTCTGCGGTTGTTTCTCTGTATTGTCTAGATCGATGGAGTGACTCATGTGTACATTTTTATTTACTTGGTGAAAATAGGAAAAAGAAAAAACATGGCAAGGAAACACCCGAAACTCGGAAACAATTTCGCTTATCTTTCTGTTAATGGGTAAAGAAATAATACATTTTGTATCTTTGAATCTCAACATCAAACTATGGCTGTTTCTCAAAAAGAACTCGATTTCAATAACAATGACGACAAAATGCGCTTGAAAATAAGTGCATTGGAACAAGAGCTAGCTAAAATCTATTTAGGAGGAGGCAAAGCACGCATTGAAAAACAACATCAACAAGGCAAACTAACTGCACGTGAACGAATTGACTTGCTGTTGGACCCGAATACCAATCGAGTGGAAATCGGTGCCATTGCCGGATATGGAATGTACAAAGAATACGGTGGATGTCCATCAGGTGGTGTTGTCATTGTGATTGGTTATGTCAAAGGAAGACAGTGTATTGTGGTGGCAAACGATGCCACTGTTAAAGCTGGAGCATGGTTTCCAATTACAGGAAAAAAGAACCTTCGCGCACAGGAAATCGCCATGGAAAATCGCCTGCCAATTATCTATTTGGTAGATTCAGCGGGTGTATTTTTACCGATGCAAGATGAAATTTTTCCAGATAAAGAGCATTTTGGACGCATTTTTAGAAACAACGCACAAATGAGTTCCATGGGAATCACACAAATAGCTGCGGTGATGGGCAGTTGTGTCGCTGGTGGAGCCTATTTACCTATTATGTCGGATGAATCGTTGATTGTGAATAAAACAGGAACCATCTTCCTGGCTGGATCTTATTTAGTGAAAGCAGCGATAGGAGAATCAATTGATAACGAAACACTTGGCGGAGCAACGAGTCAAACTGAAATTTCAGGAATCTGTGATTATAAAGTGGAAGATGACCAAACATGCATCGCTACAATTCGTGATTTGATGGGAAGAATTGGCCATAATCCCACTGCTGGATTCGACCGAATTGAATCCACCGAACCGAAAGAGCCAATCAAGAATATTTATGGGATTTTACCAGTAGATCGCTCGAAGTCTTACCCGACAAGGGAAATTTTAAAATGCCTTGTAGACAATTCCGAATTCACCGAATATAAGCCAAGTTTTGGGAAATCGATCATCACAGCTTACGCTCGCATCGATGGTTGGTCCGTTGGAATTGTTGTAAACAACCGTGAAATGGTGAAAAATGCCAAAGGTGAAATGCAATTTGGCGGAGTAATTTATTCCGATTCCGCAGATAAAGCAGCACGATTCATCATGCTTTGTAATCAAAAGAAAATTCCATTAATTTTCCTTCATGATGTTACCGGTTTTATGGTCGGATCGAAAAGTGAACAAGGAGGGATTATCAAGGATGGAGCGAAAATGGTGAATGCCATGTCGAATAGTGTTGTGCCGAAATTCTCCATTGTTATGGGCAACTCATATGGCGCTGGAAATTATGCGATGTGTGGAAAAGCCTATGATCCAAGGCTTATCTTTGCATGGCCGACAGCAGAAATTGCTGTGATGTCCGGTGCTGCAGCAGCAAAAACTCTTTTGCAAATTGAGGTTGCAACCTTGAAAGGAAAAGGAGAAGAAATCACACCGGAACGCGAAAAGGAATTGTACGATCAAATTAAGAACCGTTACGACGAACAAATATCGCCCTATTATGCTGCGAGTCGTTTATGGGTTGATGGTATCATTGATCCAAAGGAAACGCGAAAAGTGATTTCAATGGGAATTGAAATGGCCAATCTAGCACCGATTGAAAAAGCGTATAATGTTGGTGTTTTACAGACTTAATCTTCAGCCGTTGTTTTCTTTCCGTTAAAATAATAGGTGTAGGCAAATCCAACGCTCAATAACGAGGAAGGTTTTGTGTATTCCGAAGGATTGTATCCAATGTTTGAATCAATGCCAATCATCCAGGGTGTAAAACTATAACCATAAATTGGGTATCCAACCGTTAAGCGATAACTGCAATTGACATCCGCGGTTAAAACTAATCCAATGCATGGCTCAATGTAGCTTCCTTCGATGAAATTATATGGAATTCCTTTAGACTTCAATAAATCACTGACAGTGTAACTTTGTAAGTATCCCATTTTTACACCGAAATCAGTTCCAAATCGCTCGGACCAAAATTTCTCGTGTCCAATTTTTACATAGGCCGCAGCAGTATGAATTCCTCCATAAACTTTGGATGGAACTCTAAATTCATTGATCGCGAAATACGTGTAATGCAATCCTGCACCAAAGGACAAACCATTTTTCAGTGTGTATTGATATTGCGCACTGGTTTGAACGAGTCCCTGCATGATTGTTTTATACGGCTTATTGTAAAACGAATTCGGCAAAGCTATTTCAAAAGTGAAGGAGTCGTCCGGATCAATCGATTGAGAAAATCCCTTCAAGGAAGTCAAACTGGTCAATAGCAGAAATAAGAGTTGTAATTTTCTTGGCATTGTGCGGTTATTTTCTTCTTTTTTTTATCCAATTCTTCACGAATCCAACGGATTCAGGTTCTAAATTTAACCAATAAACGGGAAGTATAAATCCAACGAACAAAAGAAATTCCTTCAAGCACATTTTAAGTAAGTTGGTATGTACAAAATTGAAATTTGACGTTAAGTAGAAGCAAGCGTAATACGTCAACAAAAACAAACCAAAAAAAACGATCAATTTTAACTGTTTCAACCGAAACGGTTTTAAAGCGTACACTTTAGAAAGGTACCATCCCCTCAAAACATTGTACAGAACATAGGCAAATCCTGTTGAAATTGCTGCGCCTAGAATCCCGTATTTCGGTATCAAGTACAGATTGAAAACGTACACGCAAATTATGAGCAGTAAAGTGAAGGCAAAATCAGCCTTGTATTTCTTTGAAGTCGATAAAATAATTCCATTTAATCCGTAATACATATCCACGATACGTCCGATCATCAAAAATAAAAAAACGTTTATTCCCGCTTTATATGCAGGGACATAACTAAATAATTCATTGATTGGTAACCAAATTACTAAAAAACCGAGAAGTCCAAGTAATAACCCTATCGATGAACTTTTTTGGTATAAATCTGCCATTCCAACCATATTTCTTTCTTTCCATTGCTTGGAAATTAATGGTGAAGAAACACGAATAACAGAACGATACGGAAATAAAACAGCACTAATTAAAAGAAGCATTTGCGTATAGACACCTGTATCCGATAATCCATTGTATTTCGCAATCATCAACGAATCCATTGAAATTACAACCAACGCTGCCAGTGAATTTACATAGCTAAAAGAGGAATAGGACAAGATAATCCGCTGAAATCGCTTTGGAATTTGAATGGCCTTCAAAGAAAAATGAAGTTCACCTTTACGAATAAGGTGGAATAACAAAAATCCTGGAGCGATAAAGTGCAAGATTACATACACTAAAAAAAACTGAAAGAAATTCATCCATCCAATGAACGTAGCGAGTAATATTATGCTTGTACAAATTCGCAAGAAGACATCTTGTAAAAAAACGGGAAGCACATTTTCATGCATACCGCGCATATGATTTTCGAATAATTGAAAGAACACGATGGAAATTCCCAAAGGAATAACAGCATAATAGTAATCGACAAAAAGAACAGATTTCTCGCTATAATTCTGAACGATTAGATCTTTGGTCACAATAATGACAATAGAAAATAGGCAGACACCTAAAAGAACGATCAGCATATTTGCAAAAAGAAAACCAAAGTGTTTTTTCTGTGTATTTCTAAAAAAAGGAAAGAAGCGCCATGATGAATAAATGGAACCAAGGTTAGCGAACTGTGCAAAAAGAAGGGCTACATTCATGATTAGGTTAACCAGGCCTACCTGTGCACTAGAAAAAAGCAGAACAAAAAGTACAGCTTTGTTAAAGTAACCGAGTATTAATCCAACGAAAGAAATAACGGAAGTTCGGATGGCGTCCTTTTGTACGATTCCCATAAGGTTAAAGGTACGAAATAGTTTCGAAGGAAAAGTGAGAGGTATTATTCGTTGATCCAACTAAAAAGTTGGTGTAAAGCACATTGATATTACTCTTACCTATTAGGATTGTAGAAAAAGTATGACACTAATTAATGCAACTACCTGTTCCATCTCGTTCTGAAAAATCATGATTAAAACCTGGGAACTTGACATTCTTTAAAAAAAAGTATGTGCATAAAAAACCCCGACGATTCTGACGAATGTCGGGGTTTCTAAAATCGGCGTCGACTTACTCTCCCATCCTCAAAAGGACAGTACCATCAGCGCAAGCAGGCTTAACTTCTCTGTTCGAAATGGGAAGAG
>Ga0228701_1000140_pt1 | contig 80222 bp, 79 predicted proteins | sample McNCre117_Aug_MG_2_FD_178017 | JGI IMG/M metagenome (GOLD analysis project Ga0228701, IMG submission 178017) | Freshwater microbial communities from McNutts Creek, Athens, Georgia, United States - 11-17_Aug_MG | ecosystem: Environmental > Aquatic > Freshwater > Creek | place: USA: Georgia... | reverse complement strand
AACCTATTTGGGGCCACCAACATTTATTTCGCAGCGCTTGTTTACTGTGCAAAACCAGTCGGTGGCGACCTGTGATTACTCTAGCAAGTTTTCGAACAGATTTTCGAAAATACATTGGGCGTGTTTAAGAGCCCGACAATTTGGGAGCCGGTGCCTCAGGGGAGCTGGCTACGCCCGAACGGAAGTGGCCGATGCCGCTTTCTTGAGTTCGGGCTTACCTTGCCAGCGGTCCTTCGGGACGTCCTGCGCCTGACACACTGCCAGCCAAACCGCTCTAGGGTCTTCCCCCGCGGCAATTAGCTGACTCGGGGTTTTGTCGCCAAGCGAACCGAGCACTAGGTCGGCCATTAGGACTTGGGCGTAGGCGTCACCGAATTCCTCTGCCATTAACTGGCGGAACTTTGTTAGCCGCATTGATTGAAACGCCTGGTTAGTGACGCACGAAACCAGCGCGCGGGCGGTCCTGAGCGGACGACACCTGGAATGCTGGGTGCTTTTGCATCGAACCGTGAGCCTGGCTGGTTGCACCATTCGAGTAGTTTGCTACCAGTTCCGCAGGAACAGTATCTGGGACGCGAACGCCTTCGGATAGCGCCAGACGATCTGCAACTTCACGCATAATCGTTGAAATAGGAACGTCGAGGGCCTCTGCTACCGATGCCAAAATCTCCGAAGACGCTTCCTTCTGTCCGCGTTCAACCTCCGAGAGGTAACCGAGAGCAACAGAGGCGCGCGAGGCTACCTGACGCAGGGTGTGACCCTTGCGCTGGCGTACATCACGAAGTACATCGCCGATTTCTTGTCGAACCAGAACCATCGGTGGCCTCCTTACCTATCTCGGTGAGATTTAGAACCATGCTAGCGAGTGTTGCTGACATTTTTCTGTGAGCAGTCTGGATTTTGACCGAATGCCCGCAGTAGCAACAAACGCACCATTGGATAAACCAAGTTAGTCAGCAATTGCTTCCAAGGTCATTTGGAGCGCGGCTTCGACCGCCTGCTCGCGAATTTCCTGGCGGTCGCCAAAGAACTGGAGTGCTTGGCGGGTGACCCCATCGGCAGTTGCAACAGCGATGTGAACCCTGCCAACCGGTTTGCCCTCGACTAGGTCAGGTCCAGCCACCCCGGTGGTCGCCACACCGATGACCTTTAGCTCGACCGAACCCAGCGCGTCACGTGCACCTACCGCCATAGCCGCAGCCGTTTGATCCGAGACAACACCAAAATCCGCGATGACTTCGGCAGGGACTCCGAGCAGCTTGCCCTTGATACGCGAATCATATGCAACCACCGAGCCAAGTACCACGCGCGATGCTCCCGGAACCGAAATCAAGGCATCGGCTAACAGGCCGCCGGTTAGGCTCTCCGCCAACATCAGATGCAGGCCGCCGGCCTCACAGCCGGCTAATAGTCTGGCAGCGAGTTGGTTCGCCGCCGCATTAGCTGGCACGGTTAGACCTAACGGCCGCCATTACGTACTGCGCGCCTGTCGCCAGGGTAATTAGTGCGGTAATCCAGAACAGGATTTGGGCAAATATCTGTATCCAAGTGGCCCAACCCATTGCGGGCGACAGTAGCAGCGGAATCACGATCGCCTGCAGCACAGTCTTTAGTTTGCCGCCACCGCTTGCCGCAATCACCACACGCTGAACCACGATCAGCCGGTAAACCGTTATTCCAATCTCGCGGGCCAGAATGAGGATTACGGCCCACCAGGGTACGAATGAGTAAAAAGCCAGAAGCAAGAAACCGGCACCGGTTAGCGCCTTATCCGCAATCGGGTCCAGAATCTTGCCAAGATTCGTGATGAGCCCGCGACGGCGTGCGATTGCACCGTCAATCCCATCGGTGGAAATGGCAACGACGAAGACGAAGACACCCCACCAAGCTTGCGCTGAACCGAGACCAAAGTGGAGTTCGAGCCAGATAAATAGCGGGACCAGCAGAATCCGCACCACAGTGATTGCGTTCGGCAGATTCCAGGGTGATGGAGCAGGGTTTGCTGAATTCGCGGAGTCTTTAGACATTATTCGCCGCGTCCCGTCAGGAACCACGCGTCCTCGGGGTCTTCAGGCTCCCCACGGGCGACAAAGTCATCGAAGCTGCCTGCAGCCATTGCACCGAGCTCGTTTTGACCCTCCTGCGCTGTGTCGATAGCAGCTGCTGCCTGAGCCACGGCCTGGCTAGATTGAGCACCAGGCTCGCCACGCAGTTGAGCTAGCAGCACCGGCAACTCATCAGGCTTGACGAGCACCTCGCGGGCCTTTGCGCCCTCCGACGGGCCAACCACGTTTCGGGATTCCAGCAGATCCATTAGTCGACCTGCCTTCGCGAAACCAACACGAAGCTTGCGCTGCAGCATCGAAGTGGAGCCAAACTGTGAGTTCACAATCAACTCCGCTGCCTGTAGCAACAGTTCTAGGTCGTCACCGATATCGGCATCGACTACCGCCTTGGCAGGGGCTTCGGCCACATCGTTGCGATACTCCGGCTGCATCTGAGCCTTAACGTGCTCCACCACTCGGTGAAGCTCATTTTCCGCAATCCAAGAACCCTGCACACGCAGCGGCTTGCTGGTACCCATCGGGCTAAATAGCGCATCACCCTGACCGATCAGCTTCTCGGCACCCGGACCGTCGAGGATGACTCGGGAGTCGGTAACCGAGGACACGCTAAATGCGAGACGGCTAGGAACGTTGGCCTTAATGAGGCCGGTGACCACGTCTACGGACGGGCGCTGAGTAGCCAGGACCAGGTGGATACCCGAAGCACGCGCCAGCTGAGTGATGCGTACGATGCTGTCTTCGACATCACGCGGTGCAACCATCATGAGGTCTGCGAGCTCGTCAACAACCACCAACAGATACGGGTAAGGCTGGAGCACACGCTTCGAGCCCTCTGGGACCTTCACTTCACCGGCAACGATGGCGCGGTTGAAGTCATCGATGTGCTTGAAACCAAATGACTCGAGGTCGTCGTAACGAGAGTCCATCTCCTTGACGACCCACTGAAGAACCTCGGCGGCCTTCTTCGGGTTGGTTACCACCGGTGTGATCAGGTGAGGCACGCCCTGATATGCGGCAAGTTCAACACGCTTTGGGTCGATAAGCACCAACCGGACCTCTGCCGGCTTGGCACGCATCAGCAGGCTAACAATCATGGAGTTCACGAACGACGACTTACCGGCACCGGTTGCACCGGCAACAAGTAGGTGCGGCATCTTGGCCAGGTTCGCAACTACGAAGCCACCCTCGACGTCCTTACCGATGCCAATAGTGAGCGGATGGGTCGCTTGCTTTGCCACGTCCGAGCGCAGGACGTCACCGAGGGTAACGATTTCGCGATCGGTGTTTGGGATTTCGATACCGATTGCTGACTTGCCCGGAATCGGCGCGAGCAGTCGAACCTCATTGGAGGCAACCGCATAAGAAATATTGCTTGCCAGACGGGTGACAGCCTCGACCTTGACACCGGGAGCTAGCTCCACCTCGTAGCGGGTTACGGTCGGTCCTCGGTTGAATCCGGTGACCACTGCATCAACATCGAATTCCTTGAACACCGATGAAATCGCGTTGATCATGGCATCGTTCGCAGCGGACTTTGCCTTTGGCGGAGTGCCCGGCGAAAGCAGGTTGACCTGCGGAAGCACATAGGGGCGTTTTGCCACAGGTGCTGCCGCTGGAGCTGGAGCTCCAAAGGTACTTGAGGTGTGCTGGGTTGAATCAACTTTCTGGGTGGCCGCTGCCGGGGCGCCATTGCCGGTGGCGCCTTCAGCAGGGATAGCCTCAGGCTGCACAAAAATAGGCATTGTGGCGGGTGCGCTATCCACTGACTGGGTGGCCGCGTGAGTCTCGCCGAAAAGCTCATCAAATTCATCGCCTACGCCCTCAAAGAGGGAAGTGTCCTCAGATTCGGTTGCGACAGCCGTCTCAAACGGGGTGTCGTTGCCCTTGTCCTTGCGCCACCATGGCACTCGCGTGCCATCGAATGCATCGTGAACATCTTCCGGTTCCTCAGTTACCGGCGCAACGACCTTGGACTTACCCTCGCCAAACAGGCTGACCCAGAGTTTACCGAGGCGCTCCACCACGCGGCTCGGTGGGGTCTTGGTCATGATCAAGAGAGAACCGAACGAAATCAAGGCGGTTAGCGGAACCGCACCCCAAATGGTGATGGTCGAAAGCATTGGGACCGTGAGGAGCCAACCGAAAAGCCCTCCGGCGTTGGCGAGCTTGATCACGCCATCGGCGTCTGATGGGTTCACCCAGCTCTTGAAATCCGCCGTGCCGCCAAAGATGTGCATAAAGCCCGAAACGGTAACAATCAGAAGCAGCAAACCAGAACCAACACGAGTGTTGTCTCGCACCGAGGACGGATGACGGGCCAAGAACACCGCGAAACCAACCATGAACACCGGAAGCACATAGGCAAAGCGGCCAAATAGCAAACCGAGGGTGTAGTCATTAATGAGCTGCGCCACCTGGTTGTTAGCCAGGAACCACATGACAACCGCACCGATCGCACCCATCACAAACAGGGCGAACGGGATGCCGTCACGGCGCTCCTCGGGAGCAATCTTGTCCTTGCTAAGTGCACGCGCAGCACCACCGAATACGTGAGCCAGAGCCAACCAGATTGAACCCAAGCCACTGGTTACCGTGCCGGGTTTGTTCTGGGCCTGTGGACGCGATGCGGCGCGCGGTTTGGCAGCCGGACGGCGCGACGGAGCTGGTTTGCGTGAAGCCATGCGTCAAAAGTAACAGCAGCCACCCACACCGAGGCGGCTTGACACGGCCCACCGGGCTGAGAGCCCACCCTGAACCGGTCTAGCGATCGCCTCAGTGGAGGTGTTGACCTAGTTTGTGATTACCACCGGAATGATCATCGGACGGCGACGGTGCGCCTTTGCCACCCAGGTTCCGATGGTGCGACGAATAATCTGCTGCATGGCGTAGGTGTCTCTTACGCCCTCGGCCGCGGCCTGGTTCATTGCCTTCTCAATTGCCGGGCGAACGTTGTCGAAGACGTGGTCTTCCTCGGCGAAAGCGCGGGCTCGGATTTCCGGACCAACCAGCAGGCGACCCGAGTCCGCGTCAATAACAGCAAAGATGCTGATGAAGCCTTCCTCGGCCAAAATGCGACGATCCTGGAGGTCTTCCTCGGTGATGGTGCCAACGTTTTTACCGTCAACGTAGAGCATTCCGCACTCCACAGCACCAACAATTTCGGCCTTACCCGCGGCAAGGTCTACAACCCAGCCGTCCTCGGTGATGAGGACGTTTTCTTCGGCAACACCGGTCTGCTGAGCCAACTTGCCATTTGCTATCAGGTGACGGTATTCGCCGTGAACCGGCATGACGTTTTTAGGCTTGAGAATGTTGTAGCAGTAAAGCAATTCGCCGGCCGCTGCGTGGCCAGAAACGTGAACCTTGGCATTGCCCTTGTGGACAACATTTGCACCGAGCTTGGACAGCTTGTCGATAACTCGGTAAACCGAGTTTTCATTGCCGGGAATCAGGCTCGAGGCCAGAATGATGGTGTCTTCTTCGCCCACCTGGATGTCGTGGTCGACGTTGGCGATTCGAGCAAGCACGGCCATCGGCTCTCCCTGACTGCCGGTGCACATGTAGACGATCTCGTGCGGCAGCAGCTGAGCGGCCTTCTTGGCGTCCACCAGGATATCGTCGGTCGGAACCTCGAGGTGCCCCAGATCTACGGCAATCTGCATGTTGCGAATCATGCTGCGACCGATGAGGCAGACCTTGCGGCCGTGCGCGGCTGCGGCGTCCAGCACCTGCTGAACGCGGTGCACGTGACTGCTGAAACTGGCAACCACAACCTTGCCTCGGGTGCGGCCGATGACGTTCTCCAGAACCGGGCCGATTTCCTTCTCTAGCGGAGTGAAACCTGGCACGTCAGCGTTGGTGCTGTCGCAAAGGAAAAGGTCCAGCCCCTCCTCACCGATTCGCGCGAAGGCACGAAGGTCGGTGATGCGGCCATCAAGCGGAATCTGATCCATCTTGAAGTCTCCGGTGTGTAGAACCGATCCACCGGCGGTACGAATAATTACGGCAAGCGCATCCGGGATCGAGTGGTTTACCGCAACGAATTCCAGGTTAAAGCCGGCCAGTTGCTCGCGGTCACCCTCGCGCACAGTCATGCTGTACGGCGCTATCTTGTGCTCCTTGAGTTTGGCCTCGACGAAGGCCAGGGTCAGCGAGCTACCGATAAGCGGGATGTCGGGCTTTAGACGCAGCAGGTATGGAACACCACCGATGTGGTCCTCGTGGCCGTGAGTCAGCACCATGCCCACGATGTCATCGAGGCGGTCCCGCAGGTATCCAAAGTCCGGCAGGATAACGTCCACGCCCGGATGGTGTTCCTCTGGGAAAAGCACACCGCAGTCCACGACGAGAATCTTGCCGTCGACCTCAAAAACGGTCATGTTGCGGCCGATTTCACCGATTCCACCGAGCGGGATGATGCGCAGCACGCCTGGCTTTAGCTTTGGCGGTGCTGGAAGAGTCTGAACCAAGATGGTCCTTTCGGTCGTCTCGCGACGACACGGTTACTAGCGAGTTGTGCCAGCCACCTTTGGCAGTGCGCCACCGGCGGCTGCGTTGCGGTCTGGGCGGAAGTTGTCGAACGAGATTCCGGTGATTGAAATCACCTTGTCAATGTCGTTCTCGATGCGGGCGGCCTCGGAGTCTTCTGGACCAACCAGCGGCAAGCGCACGCGTGGGCTGTCGATGATGCCCAGGCCGTGCAGGGTGTACTTGGTGGCCACGGTTCCTGGAACGTGCGTCATTAGTGCACGCTGCAGTGGCTCAAGCGAGTTGTGAACCTCTAGAGCGTGGTTGAAGTCGTTTCGGTTGGTGGCGTCAACCAGCTCGCGGTAGGCGGCAGGCGCAACGTTCGCGGTTACACCGATCAGTCCGGTTGCACCGATTGAGAGGTGTGGCAGCACGTTGCTGTCGTCTCCGGAGAAGTAGATCAGGTCGGTCTCGTTCATGATGCGCGAAGCCTGAGCCAGGTCACCCTTGGCGTCCTTCACGGCAACAATGTTTGGGTGCTTTGCAGCTCGGTGGAAGGTGTCGTAAGCGATTGGAATTCCGGCACGGCCTGGAATGTCATACAGGATTACTGGAAGGTCGGTGGCGTCAGCAATTAGGCGGAAGTGGGTTAGCACACCGGCCTGGGAAGGCTTGTTGTAGTAAGGGGTGACGATCATCACACCGTCGGCTCCGCGCTTTTCGCTCTCCTTGTAGAGCTGCATGGCGTGAGCGGTCTCGTTGGAGCCACCACCGGTGATTACCTTGGCGCGGCCGTTGGCCACCGACTTTGCAACCTCGACCAGCTTCAGCTTTTCGGCGTCGGTCAGCGTGGAGGTTTCTCCGGTGGTGCCGGTTACAACGATGCCATCGGCGCCGTTCGAGACCTGATAGTCAATTAGGCGCTCGGTGGACGCCCAGTCCACCTCACCGTCCGGAGTCATCGGGGTGACGAGCGCGACCAGCACCTGGCCGAAAATTTCTTTTCCTTTGAGAGACATGCCTCAAGACTATCCGCTACGCACTTGTAACAACAAAGAGCGGCTTGTGCGCGTGGTTTATACGCGCGGGCGAAGCAGCGCAAATGACGGATGTGCGTTGTCGAAGACGACGCAAATGACGGATGCGCGCGGGCGAAGCAGCCTCTATACGCGGTTTATGCGCGCGGGCGAAGTAGCGCAAGTTTAAGGTGCTACGCGACCATTCTTGTTGAATGCCTCGTAGGTCTGCGGCATGAGCTGCGCCCAGAACTCTTCCATCTTTTCCGCGCACATTTCAATTTCGCGCTGCGGGAAGCTTGGGAAGTGGGTGCCTTCGCGCTTGGTTCGCAGGCTGAGGAAGTTCATGAGTGCACGCGAGTTCATGGTCACATACATGCTGCTGTAGATGTTCAGCGGCAGCACGATACGGGCAACCTCACGAGCAACACCGGCTTCCAGCATGCGCTGGTAGCTCTCGTACGCGTTCACCGATGCGGTGCGCGCCTCCTGCTCTACAAGGGCCACTTGCTCGGCGGTACCCGGTAGGAAGTCGTAGGCACCAGGCTTACCGGTCTGGATCAGGTTACGGTCTGGTCCAGGCACGTAGAAAACTGGGCTGAGTTCCTTGTAACGGCCCGATTCCTCGTTGTAGCTGGCGATGCGGTGACGCATAAATTCGCGGAACACAAAGATTGGTGCCTGCACATAGAAAGTCATCGAGGTGTGCTCGAAAGGCGAACCGTGACGGTCGCGCATCAGGTAGTTGATTAGGCCGCGGTCGCGCTTTGCGGTTTCCTCGGCGTTTTCATTGGCCAGGGCGGACTCGAGAGTCTGCTCACCCTGAGTGGAGACTCGGGCGGCAAACAGCACATCGGAGTCGGCTGCGCTGGATCGAACCAGCTCGACGGTTACATCGCTACGAAATACAACATCAGACACGCAAATAGCCTAGCGCTGGCTGTAATGTTTCGTCACCGGCGCCTGCCCCGGCGTGGCATCGTTTAGCCTTAGTTCATGTCTTTTCAGGTCAAAATCGGGTTGCTGGTTGCGCTTGTCGCACTCGTCGCAATCGTTGGCCTAATCTGGAAGGCTCGCACCGGTAAGGCCAAGCAGGTTGACTCAGGAAACCGCGTGAATCTTGCTGAACTTGCCATCGTAAAAGACGGCAAAACCGTGACGGAGCTGAGCACTCGCGTTACCTTCCTGCAGTTCAGCACCGATTTCTGCACCTTCTGTGGCCCAACTGCCAAGATGCTGCAGACGCTTGAAAAGAGCGACCCGAACGTCACTCACCTTGAGATCAATGTGACGGACCGCCTTGATCTGGTGAAGAAATACAACATCATGCAGACCCCGCTCACACTGGTGCTAGACCAGCGCGGCGAGATTCAGAGCCGCATCAGTGGCGCACCAAAGGCACACACCCTGGTTACCGAGATTGGAAACTTCGACATCTAATGGCACAAAACACCCAGATTGACCCACGTGGACCACGCTTCGGCGCGACCATCACCAACGTACTCTCGGCCATCATCTTCTTTGAGGCGTTGGACAAGAGCACCGAGGGTGTCGCAGCCGCCCTGTTTGCCGTCGCCGCCGTCCTATTTTTGATTGGCACCGTATTTGGTACTAGTCGTCACCCATTCGGCTGGTTGTTCCGTACGTTTGTGAAGCCGCGACTGAGCGCTCCGAAGGAACTCGAAGACGCCCGCCCACCACAGTTCGCGCAGGCAGTGGGCTTGTTCGTTTCGGTTATTGGCCTGGTGCTGTTCCTTGCTCAGGTGCCATACGGTCTGGCAATCGCCGCCGCCGCGCTGTTCCTGGCATCTGCCTTGCAGGCCTACGTAGGTTTTTGCCTGGGTTGCCAGATGTACTTGGGCCTTCGTCGCCTGGGCGTTTTTAAGGCCTAGCACAGCAAGGCCTAGGCGCCTGAAAATGAGTGTCTCTAGGGCCTAAACCTTCAGAGCAATTGCCTTGCGCATGGCGGCACGAGCGCGCTTTCGATCTCCGCAGGCGTCGTAGGCCAGCCCCACGTTGAACCAGCTGTGCCAGTCCTCTGGCGCCGCATCAGCCTCGGCTCGGATTCGGTCAAATTCCCGAGCCGCTGCCTCTGGTTCTGGACGTCCGCTGGGGCGCAACGGAATATCCTTGATTGGCCAGCGGCCCTCGGCCTCTACCTGCTTTGCCATGCGCTCGACGCGCAGACCAAATCTCAGTTCGATGTAGATAAAAACGAAGCCGAATGCCGGCAGCACCAGTATGAACACACCCAGTAGTTTGCCGAGCAACGACGGCTGCGCCAGCATCAAGAAACCCCGCTGACCCAGCAGCAGGATGTACATGAGGGTCAGGCCGGTCATTACCGCCGCGGCGAGCTTGGCCTGCATTACTTGGCCTCAACCACCGACTGCAGACCCACCAGGAGGCCCTGTGCCCCAGCTGCGTGCCGCAGACACAGCAGGATTCCGGCGTTGTATGCCTTGGTGCTGCTTACCTCGTGCTGCAGAGTCAAGACTTCGCTCTCCCCGCCAAACAAAATTTCCTGCTTGGCGCTGACTCCGGCAAGGCGCAGCGAGTGGATAGGAATTCCGGCCACTACCTGGCCGCGAGCCTCCTGACCAACTCCAGGAATGAGGGGTTGAGTCATGCCAGAGCGAGCCTCGGCCATCAACTCCGCGGTGCGCACTGCGGTTCCAGATGGGGAGTCGATCTTGCCAGCGTGATGAGCCTCGATGATCTCCATCGAGTCATAGAAGCGAGCCGCCTCGGTGGCGAATTTGGTTGCCAGCATTGAACCGATTGAAAAGTTTGGGATCACAATGACTGCCGCACCTGCGGGAGCTGCGGCAAGTTGCTTTTCGACCTGCGCCAGCTTTGCAGCGGACCAGCCACTGGTGCCAACCACTACCTTGAGCCCGTTGGCAACCGCGAACTCAACCACCTTTGGGCTTACATCCGGCAGTGTGACATCGAAAACCACGTCTGCTCCCAGAACCTCGGAAAGCTGACTCTTCGAGTCCAGAGCCGCGTGGAGAGTCAAATCCTGTGCGGCATCGACGAGTTCCATGGCCAGTTTTCCCATGCGGCCAGTGGCGCCTACAACTGCAACTTTGATGGTCATTTTTGATCCTCTTCCAAAAACTAAGAATAGATTCGGCGGCCAAAGCCCGCGAACTAAATACTGCTAAACCAGACCCTTGAAGTCGTCCTCGCTGCATTCGCCTACAGCGACGATTGTGCGGTTGCGGCCGGCAATCTCGGCAGCCAGCTCGCGAACCTCGCGCAGCGTCACTGCTTCGAAAGCCGCCATAGTGGTGTCAAGGTCGATGAACTCACCCGTGACAATCTCGGCGCTGAACAGCCGACTCATTCGCGCCTGGGTGCTCTCATACTTGAGCGCCAGACCGCCACTGATATTGCCCTTGGCCAGGTTTAGCTCCGCCTCGGTGATGCCCTGGGTGGCCACCTTCTCGAACTCGGCAATTAGCAGTTCGGTAACCTCGCGAGTCTTCTTCGGTGAGCAGCCGGCATAAAGCCCGAAGACAGAACCGTCGGAATAACCCTGGTTGAACGAATAAACCGAATAGGCGAGGCCTCGCTTTTCGCGGATTTCCTGGAACAGGCGGCTCGACATTCCCCCACCGAGGACGGTGTTGAGGATACCCATCGCGTAGCGGCGCGGGTCATCGGCAACAAGACCGCTGGTGCCCACCAGGATGTTGGCCTGCGCGGTTGGGCGGTTGATGACTTTGAGCGCTGCACTGGCCTTGATGTCGGCCGGTGTGGTTTCGCGACGAGGTCGAGGAGCGGCAGCCAAACTGAGGTCCCAGCCGGCATCGGTGAGAGATTTTTCGACCATCTCAATTAGTTGATTGTGGTCGACTCCACCGGCGGCGGCGACCACCAGATCCTGTGGCCGATAGTTGGCACGGTAGTGCTCCCATACGGCATCGCGGCTGACCGCGGTGATGGTGTCCACATTGCCACCGATTGGACGACCGAGTGGGTGCTCCCCCAGCACGGTTTCAAAGAAAGTTTCGTGGGCAACGTCTTCGGGGTCGTCCTCGTTCATTGCGAGTTCTTCGAGGATGACGGTGCGTTCGTTTTCGAATTCGACCGGGTCGATCAGACTGCTGGTAAGCATGTCACCGATGACGTCGACAGCCAGCGGCAGCGCTTTGTCTTGGACTCTGGCGTAGTAGCTGGTGTGCTCCTTGCCGGTAGCGGCATTGCTGGAGCCACCGACAGAGTCGAATGCGATAGCAATATCCAGCGCGGTGCGATTGGTGGTGCCCTTGAACAGCAGGTGCTCTAGGAAATGAGTGCTGCCAAAGTGGCCGTTGGTTTCATCGCGCGAACCAACTGCCACGTTGAACGAGACCGATGCGCTGGCAGAACCAAGCATGGTCTCGGTTAAAACGCGAACACCGCTCGGGAGAACAGTGCGGCGAACCACACTGCCTCCCGAAGCGGTGAACGATAGTTCGTTCTGATCCAGTGGAAACAGAATTTCAGTCATTGAAGAATGCTAGCGACTACTCGGCGTCTTCGTCGCCGGCGTCTTCGCCACCCTCAACGACTGGGGCCAGCGAAAGCTTGCCACGGTCATCGATCTTGGTGATTTCAACCTGAATCTTCTGGCCAACCTCGAGCACGTCTTCGACGTTCTCAACGCGCTTACCGGCAAGCTTCTTGAGCTCGCTGATGTGCAGCAGGCCATCCTTGCCTGGGATCAGGCTGACGAATGCACCGAAGGTAGCCAGCTTGACTACGGTTCCGAGGAAGCGCTCGCCGATCTCTGGCACGTGTGGGTTCGCAATGGCGTTGATGGCAGCCTTTGCAGCCTCAGCCGAAGGACCATCGGTGGCGCCGATGTAAACGGTGCCGTCGTCCTCGATGCTGATGTCAGCGCCGGTGTCTTCCTGGATCTGGTTGATCATCTTGCCCTTTGGACCAATGACCTCACCGATCTTGTCAACTGGAATCTTGACTGCGATGACGCGAGGCGCGGTTGGTGCCATCTCGTCTGGCTCGCTGATTGCCTGACCCATTACCGAGAGGATGTGCAGACGAGCTTCCTTAGCCTGGTGCAAGGCGCCGCCCAGTACCGAAGCAGGGATGCCGTCGAGCTTGGTGTCAAGCTGGATTGCGGTGATGAACTCACCGGTTCCAGCCACCTTGAAGTCCATGTCTCCCAGTGCGTCTTCCGCACCGAGGATGTCGGTGAGAGCTACGTACTCGGTCTTGCCATCGATGGTGTCCGAGATCAGGCCCATTGCGATACCGGCAACTGGAGCCTTCAGTGGAACACCCGCGTTGAGCAGGGCCAGGGTGGAAGCACAAACCGAACCCATCGAGGTGGAACCGTTCGAGCCTAGGGCTTCAGATACCTGACGGATTGCGTATGGGAACTCGGTGCGGGTCGGCAGAACTGGAACCAGTGCACGCTCCGCAAGAGCACCGTGACCGATTTCGCGGCGCTTCGGGGTGCCAACACGGCCAACTTCACCGGTGCTGTAAGGCGGGAAGTTGTAGTTGTGCATGTAGCGCTTGGTGGTCTCTGGGCTCAGCGAGTCAATCTGCTGCTCCATCTTGAGCATGTTCAGAGTGGTGATTCCCAGAATCTGGGTCTCGCCGCGCTGGAAGATAGCCGAACCGTGTACGCGTGGGATTACCGCAACCTCGGCGTCCAGTGGACGGATGTCGCGCAGGCCACGGCCATCGATACGTACCTTCTCCTTGAGAACGCGGGTACGGACAACCTTCTTGGTTACCGACTTGTAGGCGGCAGAAATCTGTGCCTGCTCGCTCTCGGTGAGCACGGTGGACAGCTTCTCCTTGACCGATGCCTTGAGTGCGTCGTCGGCGTCCTGGCGCTCGGTCTTGTCTGCGATCAGGTAGATCTTGCCCAGCTCGGCCTCGGCCAGCTTGGCAACGTGCTCGTAGGTGTTGTCCGAGTAAGGAGGGAATACTGGGTACTCGGCGGTTGGCTTAGCGGCTACGGCTGCAACCTCAGACTGTGCGCGGCACAGCTCTGCGATGAACGGCTTTGCAGCCTCAAGACCTGCGAATACAACGTCCTCGGAAGGAGCGGTTGCGCCACCAGCGACGAGGTCCCAGGTGCGCTCGGTGCTCTCGGCCTCAACCATCATGATTGCGACGTCCTTGACGCCGTTCTCCTCGATGACGCGACCGGCTACAACCATGTCGAACACTGCGCGCTCTAGCTGCGAGTGCTTAGGGAAGGCAACCCACTGGTTGTCGATCAGTGCCACGCGGACACCACCGATTGGACCCGAGAATGGCAGACCAGCAAGCTGGGTTGACATCGAAGCTGCGTTGATGGCGATTACGTCGTACATCTCGTCTGGCTCGATAGCCATGACGGTCACTACGACCTGAACCTCGTTACGCAGGCCATCAACGAATGATGGGCGCAGTGGGCGGTCGATCAGGCGGCAAGCGAGGATGGCCTCGGTGGTTGGACGGCCTTCGCGACGGAAGAACGATCCTGGGATGCGGCCGGCGGCGTACATCTTCTCTTCCACGTCGATGGTCAGTGGGAAGAAGTCGAACTGGTCCTTCGGCTGCTTGCTTGCGGTGGTTGCCGAGAACAGCATGGTCTCGTCATCCATGTAAACGGCTGCGGCACCCTGTGCCTGCTGAGCCAGACGGCCGGTCTCGAAACGCACGTAGCGCTTACCGAACTTGCCGTTGTCGATGGTGGCGATCGCAAACTTGGTGCCATCCATCAGGGGGTTGTTGATGTCAATCGACATGTATTTCCTCTTTATCGTCTTTGTCTTCTAAGACGCAGCGCTTCGCGGCGGCTCGAGCGAGCGCGCGCAAGTAACGAAGATGCGAATGAGGGTTTGGGCGATGCCCTTGGGAAACGCGCCAACTTCTGGCCCATTCGGGCCGGCGCGGTCTGGTCTCCAGTGATAAACCTTGGGATTTACTGCCCAAGACCTTCCACCGAGGACCAGCATCGATCCAATCACTCGTCTATAAGGTTACCAGCGCAACCAACCAGAAGCCAGAAAAACCAAGCCCGGGCGTAGGTACACCCGGGCTTGGTTTGGTGAATTCTTAGATTCGCTCGAATGACTGAGGACCGAATGATGGGTGGCTGTAGCGACTGCCAGTCGGCTGTGCGAAGCGATTTCCCTGCTCGTAGGTCTTGGTTGGCTTGATGCATAGCAGGATGAAATACAGCGGCACACCAACGTTTATTAGGGTCACGATGAGCCCTCCGATCGGAATGATTGTCAAGACGGGCATGGCCGCGAAGGGATTGTTCTGCTCCGCGGCAAGCACTGAAAGACTGAGCCCCACGTAGCCGAGATTGAGTAGCACCGTCGCAACGATTATCCAGAGCAGACGGATGGAACTGCCGATATCGTGAAGCCTGCGGCTTAGAACGGATAGACCGGCAACAAGATTTGCTGCGCTCCAGACGTAATCGGCAACGCTTAGGACCGAGCCGCCAATAGCCGGTTTTTGAATCCAGGAAGTCACGATAACCAGAGCCACTGTTAGCAGCAACTGGAACAGCACCCAGTACCAAAACTGTGCTCGGCTGGCGGTGCCGCGGAAATCGAGAATATTTTCTATGCCGTGTCTGACGGCCTGTTTGAAAGTCATTGTTACCCCTCTGACTGCTTACGCTTGTGGCCGCCCAAGCGGACGCCACTGCCAGACAACCAGCGCCTGCTGCCCACACCGGGGTCTCTTCGCGTGCCTGTGGATAACTCGCAGGTTTAGAGGTGTGGATAAAGCAAAACCCCCGAGGTTGCCCTCGGGGGTTTTGGTAAGACTTTCGTTATCGAACTTCGTCCGAGACGAAATTATCGGCGTAGTCCGAGGCGCTCGATGAGAGCACGGTAGCGGTTGATGTCTACGCCCTGGAGGTAACCCAGCAGGCGGCGACGCTGACCTACGAGAAGCAGCAGGCCACGACGGCTGTGGTGGTCGTGCTTGTGCTCCTTTAGGTGCTCGGTGAGGTCCTTGATGCGCTTGCTCAGCACAGCAATCTGAACCTCAGGCGAACCGGTGTCACCTGGGTGGGTTGCGTATTCTTCGATAATCGAGGTCTTAACCTGTGGGTCAAGTGCCATAGTTCGTATCCTTTCGGTTCACTGCGCGGTGCCAAATCCGGAATGGATCTAGCTCTCTTTATCCGCGGCCGATGCACGGCAACCTCTCTAGTTTAGGCGAAATGCACCTGACGCGCCAGCCCGAGCCTTGTCACAAAGACTTTCGAGAAGCCGAATGGTAAATCAGGGGCTTAGTCGACAGCTATTTCAGACTGGCCGGGGTGCACTCATAGAGCGAACCACCCGAATAACCGCTCAGGGTGCAGTGACTGGTTACCCAGCTCTGGATGCTGGAGTCGTTGGCCTTGCCAGAACTGGTGCTGGTGTTTCCGGTCATGCCTGACATGCCGCCGCCCATCGAGGACATACCACCACCCATCCCGGATCCACTAACCAGCACGTACTTTAGGTCTCCCTTGGCGATCCAAGTTTTGACTTGTTTGAGAGTTGGCGAAGGGTCCGAGCCATCAAAACCACCGATGGGGATAATATTTTCGCCAGATGCCGTGATGTATGGCGCGGCCGTCATGGTCCCGAAGGTGGCCATCAGGTACTTTGCGCTTCCTTTGTGGGCCTTTAGGTATTTGAGTAGTGCCGAAGTGTTGTCATTGCCACCAAACATTCCCGAGCCACCCGGGCCAACCTGGCCGCCCGGGCCAACCTGATTTGAACCGCTGGGCATGGTTGCGTTACCACCCATGCCAGGACCACCGTTGGCTCCAAACCCGCCGCCACCAAAGGTGCCCATCACATTGCTTGGACCTGCAACCGGGTTGATCGATGACGGGTATTTGTAGACATCGGCCGACCAGGCCGCTGGGCTGAGCACCAGTGCGGCCGTTACCGCAAGGGGAACCACGATTGCCGCGCGACCGGATAGCCCAACAACGGTCATCACAATTGCCGCTACTACAAGCACGAGTTGAGCAATCGGCGCCCAGGTTAGGTAGCCCGAATACTGGATGGCGATGAACATCAGAGTCACGCCAGTGGTAGCCAGAATGAGCACCGGACCTACGCGATCCGCCAGTTGTAGCGAATTTCCGTAGGCTAATGCGATCACAAGCGCTATGCCAATGCCCAACTCCGCAGTGTAGAACTGGTGCATACCGGAGACCACGCTAAACATCACCGCGTAGATAGTAAAGAAACCAACCACAAACCAGGTGTCCGGCTTGAAACGGCGTTGAATCAACAGAACGACGATGGCAACAATTGCCGCTGGAATCAGCCAACCAATCTGCGGTAGCAGCTGTGAATTGACCAGGCGAAGCGCGCTGGCACTGCCGGAGAACGGTGGCGTGAAGCCGCGCACTGTGCTGGTTGCCCCGGTGTTGAATCGACCCAGACCGTTATACCCAAAGACCATCTCCCAGGCGCTGTTGGTGTTGCTCCCGCCGATGTAGGGGCGGGCGCTCGCCGGAGTTAGCGTCACCGAGACAATCCACACCAGGCTGAGGGCCAAGCTGCTAACGCCGGCAACCAGTAACTGCCAAATCTTCTTTGCCCATGGCAGCTGCACGGTAAGCCAGGCCAAACCCAGGGCCGGCCACATTGCCCAGGCCACCAGCATGTAGGAGTGGAATGCCAACGCGATGAATGCACCGGCAATCATAAGGTGCTTGAAACTGGCACGCTGCACGGCCTTGATTGCAAATAAGGCTGCCACCGAGATCCAGAGCAGGAAGAATGACTCTGGTTGGTTGCTGCGGGCCACGGCCGCAACAATCGGAGTGGAGGCCGCGATTGCTCCAGCAATAAGGCCGGCGATGCTTGCCACTCGGCGGTCGGTGAACAGCTGACGGGCGGCATACGCCACGACCAAAACCATGGCGATAGTGGCTAGGGCGTTTGGAGCGTTGACCGACCAGGTGCTGAAGCCAAAGACCTTCACAAAAAGCGCGGGAATCCAGTAGGAGCCGGGGATTTTGTCAAGGGTGATGGTCGCACTTGGGTCAGCGGCACCCCACCACCAGTTCGAAATGCTCTTGGACATGCTCATGGCAATTGCTCCATAGAACTCGGAACGTTGACCGTTCACTAAATCCCAGAGGTAAGCAAACGCGGAATATGCGACAAGCGCACCGAGGCTGACCAGCCAAAAGATATCTAGTTTGCCGGTTTCTGGATTTTTAAGGCTAAGCATTGGTTCTCGCTCTGAATTTTGTTGCTGAATGGAGTGAAGAGGTTAAAGAAATGCCCGGCGGAATCCCGCCGGGCATTTCCGACATTTATTGTTTTAGGACTTGGTACCGGAAGTGGTGCTGGAGCCACTGGTGGTTCCGGTCGAATTTGGAACCGTGAATCCGTGTTGGTTTCGATCGGTTCCGGCACAGTGGTCTGGGTCATCCGCTGGGCATCCACCCTGCGGGCCACCAAACTGTTGACCACCCTGGCCTCCACCGAACTGTGGGCCACCCTGGCCGCCGAAGCCGTTTTGACTGAAGGAGCCTCGGTCGCCACCGGAAATACGTTCGCCGGCTACTACGCCAACACCGAATGCGCCAACAAGAGCGATGGCGGCAGCCACGCTGATTGCGGTAACACGAACCCAACGCTGGGCCCAGAACTCCTTGAAGCCACCCTTTGGTGCTTCTTCGTGCTGATAGTCGGTGTGACTATTCTCTGCCTGTGCGGCGTGAGGCTGCTGCGACCCTGGTTCGACCAGGGCTTCAGTGTTAATTTCGTCGTTCTTCTTAGCCATTGTTCTTCCTTAGTCGTTCTGCCCGGAATCATCCGAGTTGGTGTTGAAGGTTGGAACGCCAGTGCGGGCGGGGTGTGGCAGCTTGCCGTCACGAGGTGGTTTAGAGTGGCTGCCCTGATATTCACCGTTGTCATCAGAGCCGCCACCAAAGGTTGGAGCAGCGCCAGTGGTAGGTGCAGCGGTGGAACCGGCAGCCGGAGCCGGGTGGAAGTCACGCTGCCCGTCCTGCTCGTCGAATGCGGCCGGTGGAATCGAGATGGTCTTGCCACCGCTCACACTCGGTGCAGTGGTTGCTGAATCGGTGGACGTAGCGGAAGGAGTAGGGGTAGCAGTGGCGGAATCCACAACCGCTGGAGCTACCTGAGTGCTGCCGCCATCAACTACCGCAGGAGCTACTGAGGCTTGCTGGCCGGTGGTAGTGATGGCGAATGCGGCACCGCCAACAAGGCCACCCGCAATCAGCAAGCCGGTGGTAACCAGGGTGGTTGCGCTGAAACGACCAGAACGCGCCGGTGCAATTTCCTGCTCGTAGATGGCGTTCTGTGGCGCAGCAGAAGTGGAGTCCTGACCGTCGTTCTCGAACGGGAACTTTGACTGTTCGCTCATTTTTACCTCCTGTTGAAATCTGTGCCGGACCCTTGGCGTTGCCTTGGGAGAAGTACCGATCTGAACCTTGTGGATGAAACTTTGTGGTTTCCCTGAAGAAACTCTTTCAGGCGGAGTTGGAGGAAAGCCTTGAGGAGGCTGTGAAAACCCTGAGAGTTTTAGGGCTAGCCCTCGGAGGTGAGGATATAGCGAATGCGTTCGCAGTCGTCAGCAATGGCAGTGATTAGCTCTTCGATGCCGTTGAACTTTGCTGCAGGACGCAAGAACTGTACATACTCAACATCGACGACCCGGTCATAGAGGTCGAGGTCCTTGCGATCCAGCACGTGAGCCTCAAGCAGGCGCGGAACGGCCTGAATGGTCTCATTGATGCCCACCGAAAGGGCGGCAGGATAGCGCTGACCCTCGCAAGACAACCAACCGGCATAAACGCCATCGAGCGGCAGGAAACCCTCGGAGTCACGAGACAAATTGGCGGTTGGGAAACCGAGTTGGCGGCCGAGCTTGAGGCCGTGTTCCACCACTCCAAGCGTGTGGTGTCGGCGGCCCAGAAGACGCGCGGCGGCGGTTACGTTGCCTTCATCCAGCAGGTTACGGACCCGGCTGGTGGAGACTCTGTCGCCGTCGATGACAACCGGTGGGACGCTCGCCACGGTGAAACCGTGGATTTCACCAAGCGAACGGAGCAGCGCTTCATCGCCCTGTCCCTTGGCGCCAAAGCGGAAGCCCTCCCCCAGCACAACGTGCCTAGCGTTGAGGCCCCGGACCAGGACGGTCTCAACAAAATCAGTGGCGGTCATGTCGGCAAGAGCGCGATCAAATGGTAAAACCAGAAGCGCACCGATACCGGAAGCGGCAATCAGTTCGGATTTTTGGGTTGGCCCGGTAAGAGCCTGACGCAACTGCTGGGGCGCCAGAAGCGCGTCCGGGTGGCGGTCAAAGGTGAGGCAAACCGACTGCAGCTGATTAGCGCCAGCGAACTCGGTGGTGGCGGCTAGAAGTGCCTGGTGACCCAGGTGCACGCCGTCGAATTTGCCGATAGTGATCACGGTTGGCGCGCAGCCAACGGGTACCTGATCGAGGTTGGTCCAGTGCAGCATGTGTTGACTATGCCGCCCGGTGACGGTTGAGCCAGACTAGGCCAAGGATTGGCAGCGCAAGCGGAACAAATCCGTAGCCGGCGCCGAACCAACTCCACACCGAAGGGTGCGCGAACCAGGCCGGAACGAGGAATGACAGCGCCCCAACGGTGACCACACCGATGAGCTCGAACACGATCGTGGCGCGTGCTACGGCGAACCAGGCCGGCTTAGCGGAGCGCCCAAGGGCGACTGTGGCAACGATGTAGACCAGCGCCGAAACCAAGCTGAGTGAGTAAGAAACCGGAGCCTGGTCGAACTTCTTGATGAGTTCGTAAATGCCGCGGGCCGATGCTGCGAGTGCGAACACTCCGTAGACAGCAACAAGAGCGCGTGCGGCACCGAGCGATGAAGATTTTGCCATGGGGTTAAGCCTATTAGGTGTAGATGCCGGTCCAGATCTGGTGCATGCGCACCAGCATGATGGCGATGGAAAGACCGGCCACGCCCAGAACCACGGTGGCCCAGCGCGAATTGCGATCGACGATGGCCCAGGCCACCGCAGCCGGCGGGATGAGCAGGGCCGTGATGATGTAGATGAACCACTCCACGGTGTCGTTCTTGGCGTGCTGCCCCTGCGCTACTAAAACGATGGTGGTAACCAGTTGAACCAGCAGCAATAACTCGGTCAGGGCAACGGCCGCGACCATGATGTCTGCCGGTTTGCGCTTAGCGATGCCCAAAATCAGCATCACAGTGCCGGTGACGGCGTCAAACCAAGCGGCAATCTGAAACAACAAATCAGGCATCAGCAAACACCACCAGCGACTTGAGCTGGCCACCGTGACGCTCGAGCATGGCTACCAGGCTGCCCGCTTGGTTGATTCCGGCGATTGGCTGGAGCTTCGAAACACCCGCACGCTCGGCCTCCGAAAGCAGCAGACGCTTGCCATGGCGGAGGTCGACCTCATCCTGAGGAGCGAGGGTTTTTACGGCAAACTGCTGGGCCGCGGCAGCCGCAGCGGGCAAGATTGGCAGGGCTTCCTTGGACAGGTCCTGGAGGCGTGTGGCTTGGTCAACGGTGTAGCGGCCGATGCGGGTGCGCCGCAAGGCGGTGAGGTGGCCGCCCACTCCAAGGGCGGCACCGAGGTCGCGGGCCAGGGCACGAATGTAGGTACCGCTGGAGCAGTCAACGACTACGTCCAAATCAAGGAACTGGCCATCCACTTGTCGCGCCTCGGAGGTCACCTCGAAGCGAGAAACCGTGACCGGGCGGGCTGCCAGTTTGACCTCGTCGCCGCCGCGAACCTTGGCGTAAGCACGCTGGCCATCCACTTTGATTGCACTCACCGAGGACGGCACCTGCATGATGTCACCGCGAAGGCCGGCCAGAGCCTGCTCGATTACCGGCATCGTCAGAGCCGCAACCTTGGCGGGTTCAGCCTGCTGCAGGATTTCGCTCTCCCGGTCATCGGTGACTGTGGACGCGCCAAGACGGATGGTGGCCAGATAGGTCTTGTCCTCCCCCACCAAAAATGTGAGGAGTTTGGTTGCCGACTCCAGACCTAGCAACAGCAGACCAGTTGCCATCGGGTCTAGCGTTCCGGCGTGACCGACTCGGCGAGTACCGGCAAGACCCCGCACCTTGGCAACCACATCGTGGCTGGTCCAGTCGGGGTCCTTATCGATCAGCAGCAGGCCGGAAATTGGCAAGGCTTATTCCTCGTCGTCCTCGATCTTGCGAGGTTCCTTGTATGGGTTTTCTTCGCCGGCATACTTGGCGCCTTCGGCGGCCTTGAGGATTTGCTCGTCGCGACGGTGAGCCTCGGCCAACACATCGTTCAAATGTGCAGCAGTCTCTGGAACGATGTCAGACACGAATTCGATGGTCGGGGTCAGGCGGATCGAAAGTCCGCGACCAACCTCCCGGCGAATGATGCCGCGGTTTCGGTCGATGATTTCTGCCGAACGTGCCTTGTCAGCATCGCTGCCAAACACCGTGTAGAAGATTGTGGCGTTTTGCAGATCCGGGGTGACGCGAACGTCGGTGATGGTCACAAAACCCAGATCCGGGTCTTTTACCGCGCGCTCTAGGGCCTCCGCCACCAAAACTTTGATGCGTTCGGCCAGCTTGCGGGCACGTCCGTGATCAACCATTTTTATACTCCTGAAGTAGAGGTGTAGCGGCCCGGAATGCCGGACCGCCACACCGCATACGAACTAGTCGCGTGGCTTCTCGCGCATCTCGAAGGTCTCGATGATGTCCTCGAGCTGCAGATCGTTGAAGCTGCTGAGACCGATACCACACTCGTAGTCGGTCTTGACCTCGGTGGCATCGTCCTTGAAACGCTTGAGCGAGTCAACCTTGAGGTTGTCGGCGATGACCACTCCACCGCGAAGCACGCGTGCGCTGGAGTTGCGCTTGATGCTTCCGGAGCGAACGATCGAACCAGCAATGGTTCCAACCTTGCTCGACTTGAACAGCTCGCGTACCTCTGCGGTACCGGTCTGAACTTCCTCGAACTCTGGCTTGAGCATGCCCTTGAGCGACTTCTCGATATCCTCGAGTGCTGCGTAGATGACCGAGTAGAAACGGACGTCGACGCCTTCGCGGTCGGCACGCTCGCGCGCCTTGTTGTCTGGACGAACGTTGAAACCGATGATGATCGCGTTGTCCACGGTCGCCAGGTTGACGTCGCTCTCGGTGATGGCACCAACACCGCGGTGGATGATGCGCAACTGTACGCTGTCGTCGACCTCGATCTTGAGCAGCGAGTCTTCCAAAGCTTCAACGGCACCGGAAACGTCACCCTTGATGACAAGGTTGAGGCTTTCAACCTTGCCGTCTTCGAGAGCCTTGGTGAAGTCCTCGAGGCTGACGCGCTTACGGGTACGGGCCAGCAGGGCGTTGCGGTCGGCAGCTTCGCGCTTCTCGGCGATCTGTCGAGCCTGACGCTCGTCTTCTGCCACAACGAAGGTGTCACCAGCGCGTGGGACCGACTGCAAACCAAGTACCTGAACCGGACGGCTCGGGGTCGCGGCTTCAACCGGGTGACCATTCTCATCGAACATGGCTCGAACACGACCGTGAGCCGAACCGGCCACGATTGGGTCACCGACGTGCAGCGTACCGGACTGAACCAGAACGGTAGCAACCGAACCACGACCCTTGTCGAGGTTGGCTTCGATAGCCACACCGCGGGCGTCCTTGTTCGGGTTGGCACGCATGTCCAGAGCGGCATCTGCGGTCAGCAGAACAGCATCAAGAAGGTCTGGGATTCCCTTGCCCGAGAGCGCCGAGACGTCGACGAACATGACATCGCCACCGTACTCTTCAGCCACGAGGTTGAACTCGGTGAGCTGCTGACGGATCTTGGCCGGGTTCGCGGCTTCCTTATCAACCTTGTTCACTGCAACGACGATTGGAACACCGGCAGACTGAGCGTGGTTCAGGGCCTCGATGGTCTGAGGCATCACGCCGTCATCTGCTGCAACAACCAGGATTGCGAGGTCGGTGACCTGCGCACCACGGGCACGCATAGCGGTAAAGGCCTCGTGACCCGGGGTGTCGATGAAGGTAATGGCGCGGTCAACACCCTCGTGCTGAACGTGAACCTGGTAAGCACCGATGTGCTGGGTGATGCCGCCGGCCTCGCCAGCCATGACGTTCGACTTGCGGATGCTGTCAAGCAGGCGGGTCTTACCGTGGTCAACGTGACCCATAACGGTGACAACCGGTGGACGTGGAAGCAGGTCCTCGTCCTCGTCGTCGTAATCGGTGCTGATGTCCAGACCGAAGCCCTCGAAGAGTTCGCGCTCTTCGTCCTCTGGTGAAACAACCTCGATCTTGTAGCCGAGTTCCTCACCGAGAATCTTGAAGGTGTCTTCGTCCAACGACTGAGTGGCGGTTGCCATCTGGCCGAGGTGGAACAGAACGGTGATCAGCTGACCAGCGCTTGCGTTGATCTTGTCGGCGAAGTCCTGGATGCTTGCACCACGACGAAGACGAAGCACGGTGTTGCCATCGCCGCGAGGTACGAGTGCACCACCGAGGCTTGGCGCATTGGTACGTGCTTCGTACTCTTCGCGCTTCGCACGCTTGCTCTTACGGGCCTTCGATGCACCGCGAGAACCGCCCTTACCGAACGCACCGGCAGTGCCGGATGCGTTACCGCGGCCACGAGCAGGTGCACCACCAGCTGGACGAGTGAAACCGCCCGCGCCTGGAGCACCAGCAGGTGCGCCTGGACGAGCAAAACCAGCACCCGGACGCGGAGCGCCACCTGGTGCGCCGCCTGGACGTGGAGCGCCACCGGCAGGACGCGGACCGCCTGGGCGTGGTGCGCCACCAGGGCCACCAGCCGGACGTGGTCCACCTGGGCGCTGGCCTGGGCGGCCCATTCCCTGGCTAGGTGCAAACGGGTTGTTGCCCGGACGAGCAATTGGACGCGGAATGCCCATGCCCTGAGACGAAGCGAACGGGTTGTTGCCCGGACGTGGGATGCCCATGCCGCCACCAGGGGTGGCACCAGGAGCTGGAGGCTTTGGTGCGTCCGACTCTGCCTTTGGCGCGCCAGGTGCGGCAGGGGCCGGGGTTGCAGCTACAGGGCTTGCAGCCGCAGGTGTTGCAGGAGCAGCCGGTACAGCAGGGGCCGCAGGGGCTGGAGCGGCCGGAGCCGGGCTGGCCTTTGGCGCACTCGGTGCAGCCGGGGCAGGGGTCGCAGCAGGTGCGGCAGCTGGGGCAGCTGCAGGGGCTGCGGAAGCCGGAGCGGCAGGTGCCGCTGCAGGCTGGTTAGGGAATGCGTCACGGAGCTTCTTAGCTACCGGAGGGGCGATTGTGGACGAACCGGATTTTACGAATTCTCCGAGTTCGGCAAGTTTGGCCAAAGCAACCTTGGAATCAATTCCAAGTTCCTTAGCAATGTCATAAACGCGTGGAAGTGCCACTTAGTTGTTCTCCTGTCTGGGCCAACCCTAGACAGGGCAGGCCGTTAAAGCTTTGGGTTACTCATTTCGAGTTACTCATTTGTTGCCAACATCATTTCCGCCTGTTCAACGTATTGAGATCCTGTTCAACGAACTGAATCACCGCATCTGCATTCAGGTTTCCCTGAACTCGCAACGCTCGGCTAAATGCCTTGCGATCGATTGCGAGCTGCAGACAGCTGGTGCTGGGGTGCATTCTTGCGCCTCTGCCGGGGAGTCGATTTTGCGGATCGGGCGTTAGATTTCCCGAAATCGCAACGATTCTAAGCAGGTGATTGGCGCGTTGTTTACACCCAACGCAGGTTCTAACTGGTTCCATTCTAACCGCTAACCGCCGCTAAACCTAGAGCAGCAACCAAGCCCGACACCGGGCCTCGGTCGCCTAGTCCTCGAGGATAGAGTCTGGCTGGACGTCGATCTTGGCGCCGGTGAGACGAGCAGCGAGTCGAACGTTCTGCCCTTCCTTGCCGATTGCCAACGAAAGCTGGAAGTCAGGAACAAGCGCACGGACATGCTTGGTGGCGGCATCGATGGTGTAGCAAGACGATACCTTGGCTGGCGAAAGTGCGTGAGCGACGAACTCTGGAAGGTCCTCCGACCAGTCCACGATGTCGATCTTCTCTTCGTTCAGTTCCGCGCTAACCGCACGAACACGCTGACCCAGCTCGCCAATGCAAGAACCCTTGGCGTTGACGCCAGGCTTGGTGGCACGAACCGCAATCTTGGTGCGGTGGCCAGCCTCGCGGGCAACCTGGACGATCTCTACGTCGCCGTTGGCGATCTCAGGCACCTCAAAGGCGAACAGCTTGCGAACTAGCGACGGGTGGCTACGCGATACGGTGACCTGAGCGCCGCCACGAGTTCCGCGGGCAACCTTGGTCACGTAGAAGCGGTAGCGCTTGCCGTGGCTATAGTCTTCGCCAGGAACCTGCTCGCTGTCTGGCAGCATGGCCTCAACAGTGCCTAGGTTCACATAGACCAGGTATGGCTTCGGGCCCTGCTCGATGACACCGGTAACGATGTCCTCTTCCTTGCCCTGGAACTCACCGAGGATTACCTCGTCGTTGATTTCGCGAAGGCGCTGAGCAATGACCTGCTTGGCAGAGTAAGCGGCGATGCGGCCGAAGTTCTCCGGGGTGGAATCGACTTCCGCGTCGGTAGGCTCGCCCTCTTCGTCCATGACTGGGGTAAAGATGTTTACCTTGCCGGTCTTTTGGTCCAAAACCGCTCGGGCTGGATCGTGGTTGCCGACGGCTCGGTGATACGCGGCAACAACGGCGTCCTCGATGATTGTGACCAGTTCCTTGAACGGAATGTCACGCTCGGCCTCGACTTGCTTCAACAATCTCAAATCGATGTCCATGGGGTGTACCTTCCGTTACTTCAGTTCTGACACTGCAGAGTTTACCGCGACCGAGCGACGCTCGCCGGTCCTGCGGTTCCAGAGATCCACCTCACCAGACTCCAGACCCTTACCAACGATGACCACATTTGGAACACCGATTAGCTCGGCATCGCCAAACTTCACACCCGGGCTGACCTTTGGACGGTCGTCCAGCATCACGGTCTTGCCTGCTGCCTCAAATTCTGCCGCGAGTTTTTCGGCTGCTTCGAATACGGCGTCATCCTTACCTGCCGCAACAATGTAAACATCCGCAGGGGAAACCGCCTCTGGCCAGATCAATCCCTTGTCGTCGCGGTTTGCCTCGGCCAGTACTGCAACCAGACGGGTAACACCGATGCCGTAGGAGCCCATGGTGACGACCTGAAGCTTGCCGTTTTCATCAAGCACACGAAGATCGAGTGCCTCGGCGTACTTGCGACCCAACTGGAACACGTGACCAATCTCGATGCCGCGAGCCAGTTCTAGCGGACCGGAGCCGTCTGGCGCCTGGTCACCGGCACGCACCTCGGCGATATCTGCCAGGCCATCGGCATTGAAGTCACGGCCCTTGACGAGTTCGAAAATGTGGTGGTCGGCAGCGTTTGCCCCAGAAATCCATTGAGTGCCATCTACAACACGTGGGTCGACCAGGTAGCGAATACCTGTGATTCCATCCTTGCCAAGCACCTGGGTGGTGGTGCCGTCAGCGGCAACCGAAACCGGGCCGATGTAGCCCTTGACCAGTCCAGGGTTTGCAGCAAAGTCTGCCTCGGTTGCGGGCTCGACCTCGTTAGGACCGAAGGCTGCCTCGGCACGCTTCGCATCGACCTCGCGGTCGCCTGGAACACCGACGATGACCAGTTCGCGCTTGCCTTCAGGACTGGTGAGTGCCAGCACTACGTTCTTCAAGGTGTCGGCGGCGGTCCAGGCGCGGTCGGTGCGCGGGAAACTTGCGTTGGCGTGATCAACCAGTGTGGCAATGGTCGAAGTGCCCGGAGTGTGGTTGGCCTTAGCAGCCGGTAGGCCCTCGATGCTGGTGGCTGCAGGCGCAACGGTCTTGACTGCCTCAACGTTGGCAGCGTATCCGCCTGGCGATCGCACGAAGGTGTCCTCACCGATCTCGCTCGGGCTTAGGAACTCCTCGGAGGCGCTTCCACCCATGGCGCCAGCGTCGGCCTTCACAATCACGTAGTCCACACCGAGGCGGGTAAAGATGCGCTCATAGGCATCGCGCTGAGCCTGATATGCCTTGGCCAGACCCTCATCGGTGAGGTCGAAGCTGTAGGCGTCCTTCATTACGAATTCGCGACCACGCAGCAGACCGGCACGTGGGCGGGCTTCGTCGCGGTACTTGTTCTGAATCTGGTAGAGGCAAACTGGGAGGTCCTTGTAGGACGAGTACAGGTCCTTAACCAGGAGGGTGAACATTTCCTCGTGGGTAGGTGCCAGCAGGTAGTCGGCCTTCTTGCGATCCTGAAGGCGGAATAGGTTGTCGCCGTATTCGGTCCAACGGTTGGTTGCCTCGTAAGGCTCGCGCGGCAGCAGGGCCGGGAAGAAGACTTCCTGGGCTCCGGCGTTGGCCATTTCTTCGCGAACGACCTTCTCGATCTTGGCCTTTACCAGCAGACCCAGCGGCAACCAGGTGTAGACACCCGGGGCGGCGCGACGGATGTATCCGGCTCGCAGCAGCAGCTTGTGGCTGGCTACTTCGGCCTCGGATGGGTCTTCGCGCAGAGTGCGCAGGAACAGGTTAGAAAGACGTGTTGGCATGGCATCTAGCCTACCGTTTGGGCGCAAACCGAGCGCCTCCCGGGCAACCTATGCAGGTGCCTCGGCATGAAGGCTACTTGTTGGCGACCACCACGGTTGGATTACCCACCAGTGCAGGGTCCATGGTTGCGGCGATGCGGTTTGCTTCTTCAATCAGCGTGGCAACGATTTCGCTCTCGGGAACAGTCTTGACGACCTCACCCTTCACGAAAATCTGGCCCTTGCCATTGCCGGATGCCACACCGAGGTCGGCTTCACGGGCCTCACCCGGACCGTTAACCACACATCCCATTACGGCAACGCGCAGTGGAACGGTCATCTTTTCTAGTCCAGCGGTTACGTCGTTTGCCAGCTGGTACACGTCAACCTGGGCACGTCCGCAAGAAGGGCAGGAGACGATTTCCAACTTGCGGGGGCGCAGGTTGAGGCTTTCCAGAATCTGACTGCCAACCTTGATTTCCTCGACCGGAGGCGCGCTGAGGGATACGCGGATGGTGTCGCCGATTCCCTTGGAAAGCAGGGCGCCGAATGCAACCGAAGACTTGATGGTTCCCTGGAATGCGGGGCCAGCCTCGGTGACACCAAGGTGCAGCGGCCAGTCTCCGCGTTCCGCAAGAAGTTCATAGGCCCGAACCATGATCACTGGGTCGTTGTGCTTGACGGAAATCTTGAAGTCGTGGAAGTCGTGTTCCTCGAAGAGGCTGGCCTCCCACACGGCGCTTTCGACAAGCGCCTCGGGAGTTGCCTTGCCGTACTTCTGCAGCAGGCGAGGATCCAGCGATCCAGCATTTACACCGATTCGAATCGAGACACCGGCGTCCTTGGCGGCCTTTGCGATTTCGCCAACCTTGTCATCGAACTGACGGATGTTGCCCGGGTTTACTCGGACAGCACCGCAACCGGCATCAATTGCCTGAAAGACGTATTTCGGTTGAAAGTGGATGTCCGCGATTACCGGAATCTGCGAGCGCTTGGCGATGATGCGAAGAACATCGGCATCATCCTGACTTGGGCAGGCGACGCGCACGATGTCGCATCCCGAGGCGGTGAGTTCCGCAATCTGCTGGAGGGTTCCATTGATGTCGGTGGTCTTGGTTGTGGTCATGGACTGCACCGAGATCGGGGCGTCGCCACCAACGGCAACCTTGCCAACCATGATCTGACGGGTCTTGCGTCGCGGTGCCAGCACCGGAGGCGGGGTCTTGATTGGACCCAGATTAATCGCAGCCATTAGAAACTCACTTTCCGCTCTATAGGCTAACCGAGAGCAACCGGGTTAACGACGTCGGCGATTATGACGAGCACGCTCAGACCCATGAGCAGCACCCACATCACCATCGTTAATGGCACCAGGCGCGCCGTGTCCATCGGTCCCGGAATCTTCTTGTTGCGCAACTTGTACCCGAAGTTGCGTACACCTTCCACTGCCGCGCTAAGCACGTGACCGCCGTCAAGTGGCAGCAACGGAATCAGATTGAAGGCGAAGAGTGCGTAGTTGAGCGAACCGAGAATCATCAGTAGGGTTGCAGTCTTGCCGGCCAGGTCAATGCTGTTGTTGTCAACAATCTGGCCCGAAATCATTCCGATACCGACAACCGAAACTGGACCATTGGCTGACCGTTTGCCACCGGTAAAGGTGGTGACCGCCAACTGACCAACCTGCTGCGGGAGCTGACCGATCATCTTGAAGGTGCTGCCGAGGGTGTAGCCCATGTAGGCAACGCTGTGATCTACTCCGAACGGGGCTCGAACCGAGTTCAGCTGAATGCCAAGCAGTCCCCTAGGAGCCAGCACTACGTTGCCAGCGCTGTCGGTTTTAGCGACGCCACTGACGTCGTCATAGATCGGCCTTGGTTTTACCGCCGGCTTGACTACAACATCAACAGACTTGCTTCCGCGCAAAACCGTGAGACGAATTGGCGCCGATGGGTGGGCTAAAAGCTGTTCCTGAACCGGCGCCCACATCGTGACCGGCTTTCCATTGAGCGCGGTTATGACATCGCCGGATTTCAGGCCGGCAACCCCTGCAGGGCTCTTCACGTCACCCGATAGACAGGCGGTCTGCGTGTAACTGGTGAAGACGCAAGGCAGCACGGTAGTCACCTTGTTGCCGTTCTGGTAACCGCCGATTCCGCTAAGCGCGGCAAGGATGAGCACGCTTCCCAGAATCAGATTCATTGTTGGGCCGCCGAGCATGATCACGATGCGCTTGGGAATGCTCAGGCGATAAAACGCCTTGGTTTCGTCGTAGTTGCCATCTTGATCAAGTTGCTGCTTGCGAGCCTGCTCCACCCAGCTGCGAAGCCAACCATCGGGCTTCCGCTCCTGCCCAGTTGGACGGGGCGGGAACATACCCGAAATCGCGATGAATCCACCCAGTGGCAGAAGCTTGATTCCGTATTCGGTTTCCTCGGTGCGCTTCGACCAAAGTGTGGGACCGAAACCAATCATGTACTTGGTGACGCGAGCACCGAATCGCTTCGCAGGCCAGAGGTGACCGATTTCATGCAAACCAATCGAGATGCCAATGCCCACAAGGAACACAACGATGCCGATTAGGTATGCCAAAAAGCCGTTCACGCTATTACCCTAACCCTCGCCTCAGACATTTATTCGTTGAGTTTGCTGTGAGCCGAATCGATGCAAACCGAGTCGATTCCGGCCGCTACTCAGCAGGCCCGAGCAATAATTCCGTCGGCTCGGTCACGAGCCCAGCGCTCCGCAGCCAGCACCGAGTCGAGGCTCAAGTCAGATTCGGGATCGTGGGATGTCACCACTCGATCAATCAGGTCAACAATTTGGTTAAAGCCGATCTTGCCTCGGTGGAAGGCCTCAACAGCCTGCTCGTTAGCCGCGTTGTATACGGCTGGGAAGGTTTTGCCGGCTGCGCCTACCTGACGTGCGAGCGCAACCGAGCGGAATACCTGCTCGTTGAGTGGTTCGAAAGTCCAGGTTGCGGCCTTGCTCCAGTCACAGGCAGGTGCCACATTTGGCACGCGGTCCGGCCAACTCATTCCCAAGGCAATCGGTAGCTTCATGTTTGGTGGCGAACACTGGGCCAAAACAGAACCGTCAATGAATTCCACCATCGAGTGCACCACCGATTGCGGGTGCACGGTGACTTCGATGCGCTCGAATGGAACGTCAAACAACAGGTGCGCTTCGATGACTTCCAGACCCTTGTTAACCATCGTCGCAGAGTTTGTAGTTACCACTTTGCCCATCACCCAGGTGGGGTGCGCCAGAGCCTGCTGCGGGGTGACATCCTGCATTTGCTCGCGCGTCCATCCTCGGAATGGTCCTCCCGAAGCGGTGAGAATCAACTTGCGCACCTCTGATGCGGCCCCACCGAGCAGGCTCTGTGCCAGCGCCGAGTGCTCCGAATCAACCGGCACGATTTGCCCCGGCAGCGCAGCATCGGTGACCAGACGACCGCCGACAATGAGGGACTCTTTGTTTGCAAGCGCCAGCGTCTTACCGGTTCGCAAGGTGGCAAGTGTCGGCGCAAGGCCAATTGAACCGGTGATGCCGTTTACCACCACATCGGCGTCGGTTTCTTCAACTAGGCGGGTAGCAGCGTCCGCACCGAGAACTGCCGCCTCTGGCGCCAATCCAAACTGGTTTCGCTGAGTTTCTAGCAGCTCCGCATTGGTTCCGGCGGCTAGGCCGACGAGTTTGAATCGGTCGGGATTCGCGGCAATCACATCGAGGGCTTGAGTGCCAATGGAACCGGTGGAGCCGAGGATGATTACGCGACGCATTTCACCATTCTCCCACTCGGGTACTTTGACCCTGGAAAATGCATGAATTTATTAGTTCGTTCGCATCCTAACGGCTTGAAACCGCACCCCGCGGGCGTAGGATTTATATCATGACCGAGTTCACCATCGCGCAGGAGCGCAAAGTAGTCACTTCTATCCCTGGACCAAAGTCTAAGGAACTCCACGAGCGTCGTCGCAAGGCCGTATCGAACGGTGTAGGCGCAGCTCTTCCGGTGTACATCGAAAAGGCCAATGGCGCCATCCTGGTTGACGTTGACGGCAACCAGTTCATCGATCTCGGATCGGGAATCGGTGTGGTTTCGATCGGTCACACCAACCAGGGAGTAATCGATGCCGTTTCGGCACAGGTTGCCCAGCTGACCCACACTCTTTTCACCGTGACTCCTTACGAGCAGTACGTCGAGGTCTGCGAGCTGCTGAACAAGCACACTCCGGGCAACTTCGAGAAGCGTTCGGCGCTGTTTAACTCGGGATCCGAAGCAGTTGAGAACGCCGTGAAGTTCGCGCGCAAGTTCACCCGCCGCTCGGCAATCGCAGTTTTCGACCACGGATACCACGGTCGCACCAACTTGACCATGGCCATGAACTTCAAGGCTGCACCGTACGCCAACGGCTTCGGCCCGCTGGCCGGCAGCGTTTACCACGTGCCAATGTCGTACCCTTTCCGTGACCCAGAGGGCATGACCGGTGAGCAGGCCGCCGAGCGCGCCATCACCTACATGGAAAAGCACATCGGTGCCGAGGATCTAGCCGCAATCGTGATCGAGCCGATTCAGGGCGAGGGTGGCTTCATTGTCCCTGCTCCGGGCTTCCTGGCCGCAATCAGCAAGTGGGCCAAGCAGAACGGTGTTCTCGTTGTAGCCGACGAGGTGCAGGCCGGTATCGCCCGCACCGGTGCTTGGTTCGCCAGCAACCACGAGGAAGGCTTCGAGCCTGACCTATTCACCATCGCCAAGGGCATCGCCGGCGGTATGGTCATCTCCGCCGTAACCGGTCGCGCAGAGGTCATGGACGCCGCCCACCCGGGTGGCATCGGTGGCACCTTCGGTGGTAACCCAGTTTCGGCAGCCGCGGCAATCTCGGTTCTCAAGGAGATCGAGGCCGGTGGAGTTGTCGAACAAGCTCAGCGCATCGAGGCCGTATTGACCTCCCGTCTGGCAGACATGAAGGCCAAGTACGGCGTGGTTGGCGATGTCCGCGGTCGCGGTGCCATGATCGCAATTGAGTTCGTCGAGGCCGGCACCAAGAAGCCAAACAAGGACCTCACCGACAAGCTGATTGCTCACTGCCACCAGAACGGCGTGTTAGTGCTGAACGCGGGTATCTACTACAACACCCTGCGCTTCCTGCCACCACTGGTAATCACCGACGAGCTGCTGAACGATGCACTCGACGTGCTGGAAGCCGGCATCAAGGCCAACAGCTAGAGCCACGAACTGCAATAAGAAACCCGCCGACCAGTAGGTTGGCGGGTTTCTAATTGAACCGGAGAGTTTTACTTGATTGCCAGCAATCGCTTCTGGCGCAGGTTGGTTGCAAGCTGGGTGCCGACCACAATCAGAATCGCCAAAATAAACACGGCCGATGCAATGACGTTTGCCTCGGCTGGAACACCCTTCGAGGCGGCGATGTAGATGTACATCGGGAAGGTGGTTACTGCACCGCCAGAGTTGAAGTAGGTGATGATGAAGTCATCGAAAGACAGCGCGAATGACAGCAACGCACCCGACACAATGCCCGGCAGCAGCAGCGGGAAAGTGATCCGCCAGAACACCGCGGTTGGGCTGCCGTACAAGTCCTGTCCTGCTTCCTCGAGCACCGGATCCAGGGTCTGCACGCGGGCCTTGACCGTCACAACCACGAAGCTGAGGCAGAACATCACGTGAGCCAAAATCACTGTGGTGTAGCCGTAACCGGTCCCGAGGTTGAAGAACAAACCGGCAAGACCGGCACCCATAACCACCTCGGGTGTGGCCATCGGCAGGAAGAGCGACAGGCTCACCAGGCTGCGCGCCTTGAAGCTGTAGCGAACCAGAGCGATTGCCATGGCGGTGCCCAGCACGGTAGCAACCAGGGTCGAAACCGCACTAATCAGCAGCGAGGTTCCAACAGCGTTACAGATGTCTGGTCTGGAGCAAACGTCCAGCCACTTGCTGAACGTGAAGCCCTGCCAAATGGTGTTGGTGCGACCCTTGGAGTCGTTGAACGAAAACGCGATAGTGTAGATAATTGGCACCAGCAGGTAGACCAGTGCAATCACCGAGTACAGCGGCAGCGCGAAGCGGCCGAGGCGAAGCTTTCTCACAGCAGATCCTCCGTTCCGGTGCGCTTCACATAAACACCGACGATAACCAGGATGACCACCATTAGGACCGCGGAAAGCGCGGAAGCCGATGGGTAATCGGAGTTCTGCAAGAAGTCGGCCTGAACCATGTTGCCGATCATCGAGGTGTCTGGGCTACCTAGGAAGTCACGGCTGGCATTCACGTAGTCACCGGTGATTGGGATGAAGGTGAGCAGTGTGCCGGAGATCACACCGGGCATTGTAAGCGGCAGTGTGACCCTGCGGAATACCGCAGCCGGGCTAGCGTACAGGTCCCCCGCCGCTTCAAGCAGGCGCAAGTCCAGTCGCTCAAGCGACGTGTACAACGGCAGAGTCATGAACGGGATGAAGTTGTAAACGAGGCCCCAAACCACGGCACCGGGGGTGCCAAGAAAATGGAACGACGGGTCCAGATGCATCAGGTTGCGCACGAAGTTCATCGTCACCGAGTCGTCGGCAAATATCTGCTTCCAGGCAATGGTGCGAAGCAGGAACGAGATAAAGAACGGAGCGATAACCAGTGTGAGCGTCAGCTTTTGAATTAGCGGACGACTGCGTAGTCGGACACCAACAAAGTAGGCCAGCGGGTAACTAATAAGCAGTGCGAACACCGTGGCAAGCAGCGCATATCCGAACGAGCGGCCAATCTGCGGGGCGTAGTCGGTGATGACATGCTGATAGGCGCTCAGGTCAAAACCATACTGATACATGCCAATGGCGCCAGAGGCGTCGGGTGTTTCCACCGAGGTAATCAGTAGCGATACCAGCGGAATCATGAAGAACATGCCCAGGTACAGCAGACCCGGTAGCAACAAGACCAAAACGATCTTTCCCGACTTGAGCGGGCTGCCGGACTGCTTAGGTGCGCTAGACGTGAAGGCGATGCCCACGACTACTCCTCGTCACCGACAGGCAGGTCTGCAAGACCAAAGGCGTGCTCAACCTTGAACGAAATCCAGACCTTTTCGCCAAGTTCGATGACCGGGCTGATACCCACGTTCTGGGCGAACACAATGACATCGCCCACGTTAGGGATTTCAATCAGGTACTGGTTGCTAACACCGGTAAAGCGAATGTCCTTGATTACGCCCGGTCCAAGAATGTTGAGGTGGCTCGCGGCTGCAGGATCGGTGCGGTGGAACTCCACCTTCTCTGGGCGAACACCGATTGCAATCTTGCCCGCCTGCTTTTCGGCACGGTGCTTTGGAACCGTGATGCGGTTGCCGGCGACGCTGATGCTGAAGCTATCACCGCTGCTGTCCGCTATCTCGCCTACGAACAAGTTCGACTGGCCAAGGAACTTGGAAACAAAGGCGGTCTTCGGGCGCTCGTAAAGCGCCTCTGGGGCACCCATCTGCTCGATTCGGCCCTTGTTCATTACCGCCACGGTGTCGGCCATGTCCATGGCTTCTTCCTGGTCGTGAGTGACGTGAAGGAAGGTGAGTCCAACTTCCATCTGGATGGCCTTGAGCTCGATCTGCATCTGGCGACGCAGCTTCAGGTCCAGCGCACCGAGTGGCTCATCAAGCAGAAGCAACGATGGGCGGTTAACCAGCGCACGAGCTAGGGCAACACGCTGCTGCTGACCTCCGGAAAGTTGCTGCGGGCGGCGCTCGGCAACGTGACCGAGCTCAACCATGTTGAGCGCATCCATCGCCTTAGCAACAGGATCGGCTGCCTTTTTGCGACGCAAACCGAACGCTACGTTCTCCACAATCGACATGTGAGGGAACAGCGCGTACGACTGGAAAACGGTGTTTACCGGGCGCTCATGCGGCTTGGTGAAGGTGACGTCCTGACCACCGAGTAGCACCTGACCGCTGGTTGGCTGTTCTAGACCTGCGATGATTCGGAGGGTGGTGGTCTTACCGCAACCCGAGGGACCGAGCAGGGCGAAGAACTCACCGGCTGGAATGTGTAGGTCAAGGTTTTCGATTGCCGTGAAGCCAGGGAATTCTTTTCGGATGGCTCGCAGTTCTAGGTCTGCTCCGGCTGGTACGAATTCCTTCAATTACACAACTCCGTTCGAAGCATCCGACCAGGCCTTCGAAAACTCGTTGTCTTCCTTTGGAGTCAACGGGCGGAACTGGTGCAGGCGGCTGTAGTCGCTAGGGAAAATCAATTCATTGCCACCGATGGCCGGGTTCTTAGCCATTGCGATTTCCTTGGCACCCTTGACCGGGGTCACATAGAAAACACCGCTGAGAGCAAGTTCGGCAGCCACCTCAGGTGAGTAGTAGTAGTTGATCAGCGCGTGAGCATTGGCAGCGTGTGGGGAGCCCATTGGGATCAGGTAGTTGTCGCAGGCGAAGGTTGCGCCGGTCTCAGGCATGACAACACCCAGCACCTCTTTACCAAGCTCGGTGTTAGTCGACACGATGTCGCCAGCCCAAACGATGCCAATTACAGCATCGCCATTCTTGAGGTCATCAACGTAACTGTTGCCCTTGATGCCGCGAATCTGACCACTCTTGACGTATCCCTTGAACTCATCCATGGACTTGTTGAACTCATCAGCGGTGAACTTGCTGATGTCGACGCCGTTGGCAAGCATCAGGATGCCAAGGGTGTCGCGCATCTCGGAAAGGACAACTACCTTGCCCTTAACCTCGGGTGCCCATAGGTCACCCACCGAAGTTGGAGCATCCTTGCCGGTCAACTTCTTGTAGTTTTCCTTGTGGTAGCCGATGCCGGCAATGATGCCCTTCCACGGCAGCGAGTGGGTGCGGTCCGAGTCATACGACCAGGCTGATCCCTTGAAGAACGGGTCCAAATTCTTGGTGACATTTGGCAGCAACTTGTAGTTGAGCGGCTGGACGAGGCCGCTGTTGATGAGGCGAGCAGCCATCCAGTCGGTGAGGCAGAAAGTGTCCGCGCCAGTGTCTTTGCCGGCAAGAAGCTGGTTCTTGATGCGCGCGTAGTAGCTGTTGTTGTCGTCCACATTGGTGCGATAGACAACCTTGATGCCGGTCTGGCTTTCGAAACCCTTGATGGTTGGCGACTGTGGGTTGTCGTTGTCATCCATGTAGTAAGGCCAGTTGTCCCAGGTGACAACATGCTGACTGGAAGAGAGATCCTTGGCTGCAGTCAGGTGCTTAGCGCCACCAGGCGAGCAAGCCGCGAGGGTCATTGCTGCGGCACCGAGACCCGCACCGGCCAAAACCGTGCGACGGGTAACAGGATTAGCGGCCACGGACGCAAGGTCTCGAAGCAGTGGGTTTTGAGGGTTGGACATGTTTGCCGACTCCTTAAAAAGCGGGGTCGACGCCGACCCAACCAACACAGAAGATGACCGCCTAGGCGCCCAAAACAAAATCATGCCACATTTTCTCGGTGGTCGAATCACATTTCAACCGTTAACTGGGGTGATAGTTATAAACCGATACTGAAACCGAATTGATTTTGTTCTGAAACAACGGATTCCGTAGGTGAAGGCGAGATATGGTGACCTTTTTGCCTACCTGCGGCAGAAAAATCGACTTGAAGCAATTTTCCACTGGGTGTTGCAGCAAACTCGGCTTGCGTCCAAAGGCGACTCGCCGTGACTGTTCCCGCGCTTGGAAAGTTGAATTTCTGTTGGCGACTTGGACCGATCAGGACTGCCTGTGCCCAGGTATTTGTTGCCGTTAGCGGTGAGAGTTGCGGGGTCATTTGGGGCTGCGAGTCCAACTGGCTTCGCACCAGGCCGAGTTGCGCAAGATCCACCGGATCGCAGCGGCCAACGGCAATCCGAGCACCGAGATTGGTGAACAACCCCCGAGGGATTCCCGAAAGGCTTTGCGCAGTCAAAATTAGGTGAATACCCAGGGAGCGCCCCCTTGCGGCGAGCGCCTCTAGAATCCGGTGAGTACGCAGGTCTTGGAGCAGGGCCTGGGCTTCATCGATGGCAACTAACAGATACGGCGGCCGATTACCTGCGCCGATGTCTTGGATGCGAGTCATGCCCAGTTTTGCCAGCAATCTTTCACGACTAGTGAGCTCAGCTTCGATTCGTTCCAGAGCCGCCAAGGCATCTCCAGAGAGATCGGTAAATAACCCTGCACTCCAGGGGAGTTTTTCGAATGAGCCCAGGGCGGCGCCACCCTTGTAATCCACTAGCCAGAGAGATAACTCCTGTGGCGAATACCCCTGACAAAGGCTCACCAGCCAGGTTGCAAGTAATTGACTTTTGCCAGAGCCGGTGGCTCCCACAATCAGGGCATGGGCGCCTTCGACAGTGAGGTCAAGCACCAGCTCCTGACTCCCCGTAAAGCCCAGCCAGCTCCGTAGCCCCGAGTTTGGGTTTCGTTCCGCCGCAAGAGTGCCGGAGAGCCTGGAATTTAGGGCAAGCTCCGCGTTTTGCTCGCGGTTTATTTCTTGTAGTTCTCTAAAGACGCGGGTTAGCCACGGAGCCTGCCACAGTACTTGCCACTTCGGTAGAACGCGATTTCCGATTGCAACTCTGCCGCCGCCGAACCGAACCGGTTGCTGAAGGTCCACTGCCTCACGTTTGCCCTGAAACAGCTGGCTCGCGAGCATCGCCAAGGCACTAAAACCGCTAAAGACCAAGCCGTAAATCTGGCCAGTGGAAACAAAGGTAAAGATTCCATAGGCCAGCGAGGGAATCAACCACACCAACTGCACCGCACCAGCCAAACAGAAAAACCGGGCGGTTTCAGCCGCCCGGTTGAATCTGTGGAAAAGACAGAGATTTACTCGCCGATAAAAGACATTACGTGCTTGATTCGGGTGTAGTCCTCGAAGCCGTACATCGACAGATCCTTGCCGTAACCAGAGTGACGGAAGCCGCCGTGAGGCATCTCTGCAACCAGCGGGATGTGGGTGTTGATCCAGACACAACCGAAATTCAAGCCCTTGCTGAATCGCATGGCACGACCGTGGTCTCGGGTCCAAACCGAGGAAGCCAATCCGTACTGCACGTCGTTGGCCCAGCGCATCGCCTCGGCATCATCCTTGAACTTCTGCACGGTAACCACCGGGCCAAAGATCTCACTCTGGATAACCTCGTCCTGTTGCTTTAGACCGGTAACCACCGTTGCCTCGTGGAAGTAACCGGCACCCGCAACCTTGTGACCACCCACGGCGATACTCGCGTGGTCCGGCAAACGGCTGATGAAGCCTTCGACGCGCTCCAGCTGGCTGGCGTTGTTGACCGGACCAAACAAAATGTCCTCCCGTTCCGGCGAACCGGTCGCGGCATTGGCGCGCACCTCAGCACTTAGCAGTGCAACAAATTCGTCGTGCACTGATTCGTGCACCAGGATGCGGGTTGCTGCGGTGCAGTCCTGTCCGGCGTTGAAATAGCCTGCGACCACAATTTGCGCGGCGGCCTTGGCCAGGTCGGCATCGGCGAAAACAATGACTGGTGCCTTGCCACCGAGCTCCAGGTGAACCCGCTTCAGGTCAAGTGCGGCCGACTTGGCCACCTCCATGCCGGCGCGCACAGAGCCAGTAATCGACACCATCTGTGGAATATCGTGTTCCACCATCGCACGACCCGTGTCTCGGTTACCGGTGACCACGTTTAGTACGCCCTTTGGCAAGAACTCACTTGCAACCTGGGCCAGCAAAAGAGTGGAGGCAGGTGTGGTGTCCGATGGTTTGAGCACAACAGTGTTACCCGCAGCAATAGCCGGTGCAAACTTCCAGGTGGCCATATTCAGCGGGTAGTTCCACGGCGTCACCTGGCCAATAACACCGATAGGTTCACGGCGAATCGACGAGGTATGGTCGCGCAGGTACTCGGCAGTAGCCCGGCCCTCGAGGTTGCGGGCGGCACCGGCGAAGAAGCGAATCTGGTCAACCGAGACCATGATTTCGTATTCCACAAGAGTGGATCGAGGCTTACCGGTGTTTTCGCTTTCTACGTCTGCGAACTCCTCGGCGCGCGCCTCCATAGCATCGGCGATGCGGAACAGCGCTAGCTGGCGTTCGCCCGGGGTAGCGTTACCCCAATCCTCGAAGGCCTTCTCGGCGGCGGTGTAGGCATCGGCAACGTCTTGAGCGTTGGACACCGCTGCCTGGGCATAAACCTGCCCGGTTGCCGGATTTATGACATCGCTCGTCTCGCCGGAACGAGCTTCGACGAATTCACCATTAATGAAGTTTGTTAGCTGGCGTACGGCCACTTTCAACTCTCCTTCGAGCTGTCTAAGGGTTTCTTCCTTCATCATAACTTTGCCGCAAACCCCTATTCGCAATCCGCAGCAAATATCGCAAATGAGGGACCAAAAGGACACTCAAAACGGCGTTTTGCCACTGATTCTTTTGCGAAATGGCATATTCGGTGGCAAAATCGACATATGTCCCGAGTATTACGCGCGAAGGCCAGCCAGCTGGATGATGTCTCAAATGCCATCATCGAGCAGTTGCAGCACGACGGTCGCAAGTCCTACGCCGAGATCGGCAAGGCGGTTGGCCTATCCGAGGCCGCGGTGCGTCAGCGCGTTCAGAAACTCACCGACTCCGGCGTAATGCAGGTTGTTGCGGTCACCGACCCGATGCAGCTGGGCTTCTACCGCCAGGCCATGATCGGTGTTCGCTGCGGTGGCGACACAAGGGAACTTGCCGAGAAATTGGCGGCCCTGCCTTCGGTGGTTTATGTGGTTTTAACCGCGGGAAGTTTTGACATTTTGGTTGAGGTGGTTAGTGAGAACGACGAGGATCTCATCAACATTCTTAATTCAAAGATCCGGACGCTGCCCGGAGTGACCAGTACCGAAACCTTCGTGTACTTGAAGTTGCACAAGCAGTTCTACAACTGGGGAACTAGATAGCTCCCCGCCGGGGCCGCCACAAGGGCACCTCGAAACAAACACAGTAAAGAGTGATACCAATGGCAACCGTCGCTACGGCGAATAGAGCCACTCCAATCCTGGATGCCCGCAAGGCTGGCCAGGAAGCTACCAAACCAATGCTCGAACAAGCTGCAAAGGAGAACCTGTTCCTGCATTTCACCCAGCACAAGCCACTGCTTGAGGGTGAGTTCCCCATCATTGTTAAAGCCGACGGCCACCACTTCTGGGACATCGATGGCAAAAAATATCTAGACGGAATCTCGAGCCTGTTCGCTGTGAATGCGGGTCACGGTCGAGTCGAAATGGCAGACGCGGCATATAAGCAGATGCGTCAGCTGGATTACTTCCCGATCTGGAGCCACGCCCACCCAACCGCGATTGAACTCAGCGAGCGCCTGCTTTCTTACGCGCCTAAGTCCTTGAATCGCGTGTTCTTCACCACCGGTGGTGGCGAGGCCAACGAAACCGCTTGGAAGCTGGCAAAGCAGTACTTCAAGCTGCAGGGCAAGCCGCTCAAGCACAAGGTTCTTACCCGCTCGGTGGCATATCACGGCACCAGTCACGGCGCCCTTTCGCTCACCGGCATTCCTTCGATGAAGAAGGCTTTTGAGCCGCTAGTACCAAGCACCTTCCGCGTACCAAACACCAACTGGTACCGCGCTCAGGATCAGTTTGAGACCGAGGAAGAGTTTGCCATCTGGGCGGCCGATCGTGTCGAAGAAATGATTCTGTTCGAAGACCCAGACACCGTTGCCGCGTTCTTCTTGGAGCCAGTACAAAACTCGGGCGGCTGTTTCACCGCACCGAAGGTCTACTTCGAGCGCGTGCGCGAAATCTGCGACCGGTACGACGTGCTCCTGGTGGCCGATGAGACCATCGATGGCTTCGGACGCTGCGGAAGCATGTTTGCCTCCGAGCGCTACGGCCTGGAGCCGGACATGCTGGTGTGCGCCAAGGGTATGACCAGCGCCTACGCGCCACTTGGCGCTCTGCTATTGGCAGAGAAGCTGTTCGAACCGTTCAAGCACGGCGCCCTCTTCCCACACGGCTACACCTACGGTGGCCACCCGGTCTCCTGTGCCGTGGCACTGGCCAACCTGGATATCTTCGACAAGGAAGACCTAGTTGGTAACGTGCGCCGCAATGAGGCAGCCTTCAAGGCGACCTTGGAGAAGCTGAAGGATCTGCCAATCGTCGGTGACATCCGCGGTGTTGGCTACTTCTGGGCAATCGAACTTGTGAAAAACAAGGAAACCAAGGAGACCTTCACCGACGCAGAGTGCGACAAACTATTGCGTGGCATCCTGAGCCACCGCATGTTTGAAGAGGGCCTCTACTGCCGCAGCGATGACCGCGGCGACCCTGTGGTCCAGCTGGCACCACCACTGACCGTGGGCCAGGCCGAGTTCGACGAGATGGAGCAGATCCTGCGCCGCTGCCTGGTTGAGGCATTCGCAGAGATGATGCCTTAGCCCTTCGTTTAGCAAATAATAACCCCGCCGATTACTTGGCGGGGTTTTTATTTGCGTCCGTTAGGACAGTATGTCGTTTACTAGTGTGTCGTTTTCAGACTTCTGGAAAGTGCTGAGGACGTATCCCAGGATTGCCGCCAGGAATGGCAGCAGAACCAGGAACCAACCCAGCGAACTTAGCTTCCAACCTGAATCCGGAAGGCTTGGGTCCACCCCAGGCGCCACGGTGCCCGCCATCAGGTTGAAGCGGCTCATCAGCAGGTACTCTCCCACCGCTAAGCCGAGCGCGGCAACAATCGGTGCAACTTTGCCCTGCCAAACGTTGGCACCGGAGTTGCTTGCGAAGAACTTCACCACTGCCAGGCTCACCAAGATCTCGACCAGAATGATGGCGATTGCGGTTACACCGGACATCCAGAAGAACAGGTTCAGGATTGGGTCTAGGCCAGCGACCGCAAACACGATGACGACGATTGCAGCCAGAGTCGAGGTAAGAATTACGCCGGCCTGTGGAGCACCGCGGCCGTTGACGTGACCGAACGACTTTGGCAAGACGCCACCGCGACCCATTGCGAAGAAGTAGCGCGAGGTTGCGTTCTGGAAGGCCAGCAAGCCTGCGAAGAGGCTGGAGATTACGAGCCAGCTCATTACCTCTGGCATCCATGGACCAACGTAGTGTCCGGCCAGAGCAAACAGCACGCCAGCAGGATTGGTGAGGACTGCGTCGGCGCCACCGGAGTTGGCAACTACGTAGTCGGCGACCTTGGATGAACCCATACCCGTGACCATTGCGAAGGAAACCAGTGCGAAGAGCACGGTGATGATTCCGATGGCCCAGTAGGTTGCGCGAGGAATGGTGCGCTTTGGGTCGCGAGATTCTTCACCGTAGATTGCGGTTGCCTCGAAGCCGATGAACGATGCGAAGGCGAACGCGAGTGCGATACCGGCGCCGCCACCGAAACCTCCGACGAAGATGTTGGTTGGCGAGAACGATGCGGCAAAGTTGAGACCCTCAGGGCCACCGTTTGCGAGGATTGCAACCGCTGTAATGACCAGCGAGCTGAGCTCCAGAATCATCAGAGTTCCGAGCACCTTGGCGCCTACATCCACCGAGAGCAGCGAGAGTCCAGTTACCAGCACCCAAGCAATCAGGGTCCAGACATACCAGGGCAGGTTGATGCCGATCGAGGCAAATTGACCCGCTGCCAGACCACCGAAGAAGCCGTAGATTGCCAGCTGAATGGTCACGTATCCAACGATGGAGATAAACGCCGAAGCAACACCCGCGTGCTTACCGAAGGCGCGACCCACGTAAGCAAAGAAGGCACCGGCGTTGGTCACCTTGTTGCTCATGGTGCTAAAGCCAACGCTGAAAACAAGCAGGGTTAGGCCCACTGCCAGGTAAGCGCCCGGCACCGCTGCCAAGTTACCTACCAGCATGGCTACCGGCACCGCGCCGGTCATACCGACCAGCGGGGCCGCAGCAGCTACAACGAAAAATACGATTCCCAATACACCGAGCTTGCCCTTGGCAAGCGAGGTGTCATTCTGGGTGGCATCAGACATCTGATTTCTCCTCATCGAGTGGATATTTGGTGGTGCCAAAGTTTGGGTGCGTTGAACAAGTCGTTCTTGTCCTAACGACTTAACAATCAGATTGGCTCATTCGGACACGAACGAGCAAACCAATCGGCGCCTTTTTACCTAGGTGTAATGGAATCGTTACAAGAGTGCCGGCTTCGGTATTGTTTGGATGCGAACGAACTTAGTAAGTTAGAAGAATGAGCGAACTCAAAGGTTTCATGGCGCCAAAGACCCCAAGCGGTAAGAGCGCAATCATCCCCCACATGCCATGGTTCTATTCCGGAACCCTCCTTACCGTGGAGTACCTAACCGATCCGGCTAACGTCCGAGCAATCCTGCCACCTGAGCTGGAATTGGCCGACGAGCAGCCTGGAGCGGTTGCCTTCATCTGGGCAGACTGGCAGAGCTGCAGCAGCGATAAAGAGGAGCTGCTAGATCCAATCCGTTCGCAGTACCTCGAGGCATTCGTTGTGGTGCGTTGCAAGTACGAAGGCGTGACCTACAGCCGCTGTGTGGCAATTTGGGTTACCAAGGACTTTGCAATTGCTCGCGGTTGGTTCCAGGGCTACCCGAAGAAACTCGGTTCGGCACACGTTACCCGCGTCTTCAACTACGGCCAGGCGACCCCGAAGATTGGCCCGGGTGCCAAGCTCGGTGCCACGCTTTCGGCTTACGACCACCGACTTGCCAGCGCGGTAGTAACCCTGCGCGAACCGGTTGACTCCAATGGCTTTGTTAACGGCCACAAGATGCTGCACTCGCGCTGGATGCCGTCGATCACTCCGGGTGCCGGAAACTCGCTGGACCAGCTAATCACCATGGGCGGCGTTCAGACCGAACTCGGTCAGGCCTGGGGCGGCGATGCCGAGCTGGAACTCCACGATTCCCAATGGGACGAGTTGCAGAGCATCCTGCCGGTTGAGAAGATTCTGGGCGGATACTGGCGCGAGGTTGGAACCGTATTCAACGGTGGAACGCTGGTTGCTGATCACAGCAACCCGACCGTCTAGTCAGGTTTTAGCCGCTTATAAGCAGCAAGAACTAAACAGTAAACCCCGAGCCACTGGCTCGGGGTTTACTGCTATCTAGCAGTTAGGTCTAGAAGTCCTCCATGTATTCGTCCCACTCCCACTGAGTTACCTCACGGGTGTTTGGGTCGGCAACCTCGGCCTCATAGCGCGCAATCTCATCGCGCTTCATAACCATGAAAACGTTGATGAGTTCCTGCGCCATGACACGGCTTAGGTCGGCGTCGGCCTCAAGCGCATCGAGCGCGGCACTGAAACTCGTTGGCAGGATCTCCGCAGCCTCGTTGTCGTAGGCCATGCCCTCGGCAGGATCCGGACAGGCCAGCTTTTGCTGAATGCCGTCGAGACCAGCTGCCAAAATCGCTGCAATCAACAGGTAAGGGTTGGCCGCGCCATCGCCGACACGGACTTCGAGGCGAGTACCCTGGCCGCGCTCCGGCGGAATACGAACCATGCAGGAGCGGTTGTCGTAGCCCCAGTTGGCGCGGAATGGAGCAAGCGTGTCTGGGCCAAGACGCTTGAATGCGTTGACGGTCGGGTTACAGAATGCCGTGAGAGCCTTAGCGTGACGGGTGACACCGGCGATCATGTGCTTCGCGGTCTCGCTCAGGGTGCCGTCGCCGTTGTGCATCTGATTAATGCCATCAACGTTGGTCACCGAGAAGTGCAGGTGGAAGCCGCTGCCACCCTCATCGCTCCATGGCTTACCTAGGAAGGTAGCGTGCTTGCCGCGCAGGGCAACCACGTCCTTGATTGTGGTCTTGAACAGGAAGGTGCGGTCCGCCGCATCCAGGGCTTCGCTGTGCCAAAGATTGATCTCGTACTGGCTTGGGCTGAACTCGTGGTTACCAGCAAAGACACCGATTCCTAGGCGATCCAGCTGGCGCATTAGGTGAAGGAATGTGCCGTCCGGGTCAACCAGCGCACCGGTTGTGTATACGCGACCGGTGCGGCTCAGCGAGCGCTTGAAGCCGCCGTCCTCGGTGCGGTCTGCGATGTAGAACTCAAGCTCTGGGCCAACCACTGGAACCAGTCCCAATTTGGCGTATTCGGCGATGATGCGGCGAAGCACCATGCGCGGGGACATCATATTGTCGGTCTTGTCAGGGTTGTAGGCATCCGCGATTGCGTAGGCAACGCCTGGCTCCCAAGGCAGATCACGAACGGTGTTTGGGTCAACCTTGGAGACCAAATCCTGCAGGCCATCGGAGGCGATGTTGTTGGCATCCAGAACTCCACCGCGGGTGGTGGTAACCCAGACACCCTGGCAGAAGGCTGGTCCATTGTGGGCGCCATGCTCCAGCTGGGATACCAGCAGGTCCTTGCTTCGGGTGATGCCGAGAACATCGGCGTAAATCAACCGCAGCACGTCAACGCCACGACTCTGCAGCTGGGTCTTAAGTCCGAGCAGGTCTTGCTCCATCGCAAACTCTCCTATGAGTTATCAGGCCAGTCATTCACAAAGATTCTGCAACAATGCAGATTATTTGGATACGAACGAATAAGTTGATGATACTAATCTGAGATTAGAGTCGCGAAGGATTCAAGGCGCCGAAACCAAACTGTTACATTTCGGTTACCGACCTCCGATGCGTTCACCCGCAATTCCGAACCGTCAGTCAACGGAGGACACCGTGAAAGCCCTTTTCATTCAGCACGACCACGCCAGCCCGACCGGCCCGGTATCGGAGCGACTGCGCCACTATGGGTTTGAGATTGAAGAGCGCCTGGTGGTTTCCCAAGAGAACTACTACTCCCCCAATGTGCACTTCGACTTCCCGGACTGGCGCGACTACGACCTGATCATCCCGATGGGTTCGCCCTGGGGTGTTTGGGATGACGAGTGCATCGGCAACTGGGTACTTCCTGAGATTCAGTGGATTCGGGATGCCATCGAGGCCAACAAGCCGGTGTTTGGCATTTGCTTCGGCGGCCAGTTGATTTCGCGCGCCATGGGTGGCGTGGTTGCACCTGGCCCTAAGGCCGAAATTGGCTGGACCTGGATTGCCAGCGAGCGCCCCGACTTCGTTAGCAATGGTCCGTGGTTCCAGTTCCACTATGACCGCTGGACCCTGCCGGAAGGCGCCACCGAGATTGCCCGCTCTACTGTGGCACCCCAGGCGTTCATCATCAACAAGGCTCTCGCCCTTCAGTTCCACCCAGAAATGGACCCGAACGCACTGACCGGTTGGATGGAGTGGGAGGGCGACAAAGCCGTCATCGCCGACGGCCAGGATCCTGCCGTAATGATGTGGCAGACCCGCCTAGAGCAAGATGCCTCGCGCCTGCGCACGTTTGAACTGGTCGATAACTTCCTGAAGTGGGCCGGCCTCATCAGCGATTAGGCACCGGCACCTTCAGGTAATAAACCGTTGGATATGGGGTTGCAGCCGCAATCACCGCTACCGTTATTAAAGTCATTCATTCCTGAATGAGTTAGCGCAGAGCAATTGAGGAGGCTGTCATGGCCGGAGCCCACACCCTTGCGGAAACCGAACGCCAAGTCACCTCGAAACTTGGCGACCTAACCATCGACTTCCGGGCCACCGCCGTTGCCAGCAATCTCTTCCGCGCAGCCACTGCGGTTCGCAATTACTTTGAACGCAACGTTCTGGCTAAGCACGACCTCTCCTGGACCGCGTTCGTGGTGCTCTGGGTGGTCTGGATTTGGGAGCCTATTGAGACTAGACAGATTGCCGAAGAGGGTGGATTCAGCAAGGCAACTCTCACCGGCGTTCTCACGACCCTGGAAAACCGAAGCCTCCTGGTGCGTCGCAAGTCAGACACCGATGGGCGACTGGTTTTGGTTGACCTCACCCCTGCCGGACGCACCCTCATGAAGGGGCTTTTCCCGGAATTCAACGCCGGCGAATCAGAGGTTAGCTCGATGTTCAACGAGGCGCAGAAGGATCAGCTGGCAGATATGCTTCGCTCCATGACCGCCTTCACCGAGGCAAGTAGCCGCTAGCTTTTTGAAGCCTCGGCAACCAGCTTTTCGAAGATTGCCAGGTTAGGGCGCTCGGTGTCGAAGTTATCTTCCGGGTGCCACTGCACGCCCATGGTCCAGGCTGGGGCATCCACTCGGAACGCCTCAACGTGACCAGCCTCGGCTCTGGCTATTACCTCTAGCCCCTGACCTAGCGCATCCACGCACTGGTGGTGGTAGCAGCTTGCAGCCACATCGGTGCCGTCCAAACCGAGCAGTGCTGGCTCGGTGACAGTAATAGTTTCGACATGGTGAGTGTGCGGCGCGGCCATGTCTTGCACCAGCGACCCGCCGCGTGCGACGTTGATGATCTGGAAGCCGCGGCAGATCGCCAGCAGCGGCAAACCATTGGCTACGGCGTACTCAAAAATTTGGATGTCGGTGCTGTCTTGCAAATCAACCACACCGTAGATTCGGTCGGTGGTTGGTTCTTGGCCGTAGCGTTCCGGGTTAACATCGCCACCACCCGGCATCAGAATTCCATCGATGCCCGACAGGCGCTCCTGCAGGTCGGCTCCAGCCACCGGAAGGTAGGTCAGCGGCTCGCCACCGGCCTCCCAAACTGCCTGCGCCAAGCGAAGCGCGGTGACCACTCCGTCGTAGCGAGTAACCGAGGTGGACTCGGCCAATCGGCCAAGGATTGCAATACGCGGACGAGGCATTTGAACAACTCCCAAATCGTTATAAAAACAGACCTAAAACCAATCTACTAATGGTCTAATGTAAATCATTAGCATCCGAATGAAATTGGTTTGCCGGGGATCGGCATCGAATCGTTATTTCGGGCAGAAACAAAGCTTTAGAGAGGAAGCGGCAGATGTCATTTGTCGAAGTATTTGGCGCCCAGATTGACACCCGCCACTTCATTAACGGTCAGCGCGTGGCCTCCCCCGAGACATTCACAAACACCTCGCCAATCGATGGCAGTTTCCTCGGTGAAATTGCCCGCGGTGGCGAGGACGAGGTAAATCAGGCGGTTGCCGCAGCAAAGGCCGCCTTCCCGGGCTGGTGGAAGTTAGGGGCCAAGGGCCGCGGTGCCCTGTTGCACAAGCTGGCTGACCTGGTTGAGGCAAATGTGGAAACCCTTTCCCAACTTGAGACCTTAGACAACGGTTCGCTACTTCGCTCCCACCGACGCGGCGTCATGCCACGAGTTGCCATGAATATTCGCTTCTTTGCCGACTACGCGATGAATGACCTGCACCACCCAGACTTCGAGACCCGCGGTCACACCAACCACGTGACCTGGGACCCTTCCGGCGTGACCGCCATCGTCACTCCGTGGAATGCTCCGCTGATGCTTGCCACCTGGCGCATCGGCCCTGCCCTGGCAGCCGGTGACACCGTGGTCCTGAAGCCTGCCGAGTGGACTCCACTTTCAGCCTCTTTCTTTGCCGACCTCACCAAACAGGCCGGAATCCCCGACGGCGTATTCAACGTCGTGCAGGGCTACGGACGCGAGGCTGGCGCCGCACTGGTTTCGCACCCAGACCTGGCTCGAATCGCCTTCACCGGATCGGTGCCTACCGCCAAGACCATCGCCAAGGCCGCAGCCGAGAACCTGACCCCGGTTTCCTTCGAGCTCGGTGGCAAGAGCCCGCTGATCGTGTTCGAAGACTCGGATCTGGAACTGGCAGCCACCCTGGCTGTTGAACAGTATGACAACGCCGGTCAGGTCTGCCTCTCCGGCACCCGCATCCTGGTTCACGAATCAATCGTCGACGAGTTTGCCGCTAAGTTTGCCGAGCGCGCCGCCAAGATTCAGCAGGGCGACCCACGCGATGAGGCCACCGACATCGGCCCACAGATTCACCAGGTGCACTTCGACCGCGTCAAGGGCTTCGTAGACCGCGCCAAAGAAGAGGGCGCCAACATCATCATCGGTGGCGAGCCAAACACCGACCTCGGTGGACTGTACTTCCGCCCAACGCTGGTGCTGGAGCCGGCTCCTGGCAGCGAGATCGTCACCAAGGAGATCTTTGGTCCGGTCTTGAACATGCAGACCTTTAGCACCGAAGAGCAGGCCGTGAAGATGGCCAACGACACCGAATATGGCCTAGCCGCTGTGGTCGTCACCGGAAGTCGCGAGCGCGCCGACCGTGTCACTGCCGAACTAGTTGCAGGCACCATCTGGGTGAACTGCTTCTTTGTCCGCGACCTGCGTGCACCTTTCGGTGGCTCCAAGAAGAGCGGCATTGGTCGCGAGGGCGGCGTCTGGTCGTTCGACTTCTACGCGGATGTTAAAAACACCGTATTTTCTCCAAATGGATGGAAGGAATAACAAATGGGCGAAGTAGTAGGCGCAGCGCTTCTGGCGCACGTACCAACCATCATGCTGCCGGAGGCGGTTCGCAAGGACCTCAACGATGGTATGGAAATCAGCCTAGTTCCGGGTTTGAAAAAGCTCCGCAAGGACATTTTCGAGACCCTGGACTACGACACCGTCGTGGTCCTGGACAGCCATTGGGCCACCACCGTGGAGTTTGTGATCACCAGCGCGGCCGAGCGCAGCGGTCTTTTCACCTCCGAGGAACTGCCGCGTGGCATGAGCCAGATTCCTTACGCCATGAAGGGTGACCCTGAGTTGGCCAACCTGGTGAGCAAGTTTGACGAGAAAAACGGCACCTGGGTGACCCCGATTGCCGACCCACACCTGCCAATCTTCTACGCCACCGTAAACCTTTGGCACTACCTGGGCCGCGGTCTAGACGACAAGCGTTGGATCTCGATGTCGGTCTGCCAGACCGGAACCCCAGAGGACTTCATCCGTGCCGGACGCGCCCTCGGTGAGGCGATTCGCGCCAGCGACCGTAAGGTGCTCATCCTGGCCTCGGGTGCACTCTCGCACACCTTCCACAAGCTGCGCGATCTGCGCAAGCACGAGGCTAGCGACCCGATCCACATTTACTCCCCAGAGGCCTACGAGTATGACAAGAAGGTCATGGAGTGGATGAAGGCCGGCGACCACAAGGCCGTGCTGGACGACTTCGACAACTTCCGCAAGTTCAAGCCAGAGGCCGGCTTCTTCCACTACCTGGCAATGGCCGGCGCACTCGGTGAAGAGGCCTGGAAGTCTAAGGGCGTCATGTATTCCGAGTACGAGAACTCGGTTGGCACCGGACAGGTGCACATCTACTTCCCGCCACAGGACGGCGGGTTCCCTGAGCCAAAGGATCTGGTGCTTTCCCGTGACTGAACTTCGTCGAATTCTGCTTGATGGCTACCCGGTACAGGTAGTTCGCGATGGTGAAGAACTGGTTGCCCCAGATGGCCGCCGCATTGCCATCGAGGACGCAACCCACCTGGCACCGAGCGAGCCAACCAAGATCATCGCAGTTCACCTGAACTACGACAGCCGTACCCAGGAGTTCATGACCAAACTCCCGCCTGCGCCAACCTACTTCACCAAGCCGATCACCGCACTCAACACCCACAAGGGTGCCGTCGTGCGCCCTGAGGGTTGCAAGTGGCTGAACTACGAGGGTGAGATCGTCATCATCATCGGCAAGACCTGCCGCAACATCAGCCCAGAGGAGGCCGGCGAGTACATCGCCGGTTACTCGGTGGGTAATGACTACGGTCTGCACGACTTCCGTGACACCGATGCCGGTTCGATGCTGCGCGTCAAGGGCTCGGACACCCTGGCACCGGTTGGTCCTGGCATGGTCACCGACTGGGACTTCCGCAACAAGCGCATCCAGACCATCGTCAACGGCAAGGTCGTCCAGGACGACAACACCGACAACATGGAGTGGGACATGCACTACCTGGTGGCAGACATCGCCCGCACCATCACTCTGGTTCCAGGCGACATGCTGTTCTCAGGCACCCCGGCATTCAGCCGTCCGGTTCAGCCAGGAGACGTTGTGGAAGTTGAGGTCGAAGGCCTCGGCCGTCTAACCAACCACATCGTGGTTGGCCCAACCCCAATCCGCTCCGATGTAGGCGCCCAGCCAACCGAATCCGAGGAAGTAATCTCTACCGCCCTCGGTGGCGACTGGGAGTTCCGCGGCATTCGCACCCCAAGCAAAGACCTTTACCCATCTACCGTTGAGGAGAAGTAAATGACCATCAAAATCGATGTAGACATGACCAAGTGCCAGCACTACGGTCAGTGTGTATTTGAGGCACCAAACATTTTCCGCCTCAACTCGGACGACAAGTTGGAATACACCGCCGAGGCGGACGATTCCGAGCTAGCCAACGTCGAGGCCGCGATTGACGTCTGCCCAATGCAGGCGATCTTCATCGTCGACTAATCAACCCCCCCCCCCAGAGTTCAAGGCTGATGGCTGTGACTAAACCGGTAGTAGTCGTAGGTGCATCGATGGCTGGACTACGCGTTGCTGAGGCGCTTCGCCGCTTCGGCTACACCGGCCCGATCACTGCCATCGGCGACGAACCGCACGCACCATACAACCGGCCACCCCTTTCCAAAGAGGTGCTGGCCGGCGATGAGGTTAGCCACGCAACCGTGGCTTTCCCGCAGCGCGCGGCAACCGCTGACGTGGGCTGGGTGCTTGGTAATCGCGCCGAAAGCGCCGACCTGCTGCACCAGACGGTTACCGCCGCCGATGGCTCGGTGTTTGAGTACAGCACGTTGATTGCCGCCACCGGTCTGCGACCAAAGCGCCAGACCTACCCGAACAACCTGATGGCCGGCCGCCACGTGATTCGCACCCTTGATGACGCAATTGGCCTACGCGCCGCTCTAGGCCCAGGTGTTCGCGTGGTGGTACTTGGTGCTGGATTCGTTGGTTGCGAAACCGCTGCGACCGCTCGCAAGCTCGGTGCGGATGTGACCATAGTCGCACCTGGTGCGGTGCCAATCGGCCGCATTTTGGGCAGCGAACTGGCCAGCGAAATTCAGCGCCGTCAGGAGGCCGAGGGCGTTCAGTTCCGCATGAAGCGCACCGTGACCGACTTGATTGGCGAGAGCAAAATAGAGGGCGTCCTGCTGGATGACGGAAGCGAACTGCCCTGCGATGTCTTCATCGAGGCGATCGGCAGCCACTGTAACACCGAGTGGCTGAGCGACAACGACATCGACATCACCGACGGAGTCCTCACGGACTCCAACCTGCGCGCGGTTAAAACAAGCGGCGGAGTCTGGGATAACGTTTTTGCGATTGGCGATGTTGCCAAGTTCCCGAATGAGCTCTTCGACGGCCTGGCCCGACGCGTGGAGCACTGGAACATTCCAACCGAATCCGGAAAGCATGTGGGTCAGCTGGTGGCACTGCAGCACACCAATACTCCAGAGGCGGCGGCTCAGCTCAGCGAACTCATGTCCAAGAAGTTCCAACCGGTGCCTTCGTTCTGGAGCGATCAGTTTGACACCCACCTGCTGGCCTTTGGCCTGTTGGCACTTGCCGATGAGCACAAGCTGGTTCAGGGTGAACTCTCCGGAGACTGCGTCTTCGAGTATTACCGATCCGGAAAGCTGGTAGGCGCCGCCGGCATTGGAATGCGCTCGGTGGTCCAGGGCTACCGCAACGCCTTCACCGCATAGTTTTTACCCATAACCAACTGGAGTCGCCATGAATAACTCGTTCTACGATCTGGACCTAGCCTTTGAGGGTGACGAACCAGATCCAGCCAAGCTTCCGGTTGCCGTGGTGGAGAGCGCCATCGCGGACATGCCCCCGGCACTGGCGGAAGTTGCCCGCGCCATTCTAATTGAAAAACTCACCATGAGCGATGTTTCTCAGGCGCTTGGCATCCGCCAGGGTGAACTGGTTTCGCGCCTCCAGCGCGCCCAGCTGGCTATCGGAATGCACGTTTTCTCGCAGCACGGAGGCCGCCACTAATGCAGCAGTTCAAGAATTTCGTTGCTGGCGAATACCGCGAGGCTCGTTCCGATGAGCGCATGGACATTTATGACCCAAGCACGGGCGAGGTCTACGCCACCGCGGCAGTTTCAGACGCCACCGATGTGGATGATGCCTATCGCGCTGCAGACAAGGCCTTCGAGGACTGGAGCCAGAGCACTCCTGCGGAGCGACAGCTCGCCCTGATTCGCATGGCCGACGCCATGGAAGCGCGCGCCGAGGAAATCGGCGCGGTGGAATCCCGCGACACCGGCAAACCGCTACGTTTTGCCATCGGTGAGGTACACGGCTGCGTGAAGCAGGTTCGGTTCTTTGCCGGAGCGGCCCGCAACCTGGAGGGTCGCGCAACCGCCGAATACAGCCGCAACCACACCTCCTCGATTCGCCGAGAGCCAATCGGTGTGATTGGTCAGATTACCCCTTGGAATTACCCGCTGGTGATGGCAACTTGGAAGTTTGCCCCTGCCATTGCGGCCGGTAACACCATCGTCCTGAAGCCTTCGGATACCACTCCGGCCGTCACCTTGCTGCTAGCTGAAATGGCAAGCGAGTTCCTGCCCGCAGGTGTCTTCAACGTGGTGACCGGTGATCGCAACACCGGTGCCCGTCTAGTTGAGAACGAAATTCCTCAAATGGTTGCCATTACCGGCTCGGTTCGCGCCGGCATGGAGGTTGCCAAATCGGCCGCGATGGACGTCAAGCGGGTACACCTTGAGCTGGGCGGCAAGGCCCCGGTCCTGGTGTTCGCTGATGCCGATCTGGTGCGCGCGGCTCGCGTGATCTCCGAGGGTGCCTTTTACAACGGCGGTCAGGACTGCACCGCTGCGGCCCGCATCCTGGTCCATGAATCGGTGGCGCAGGAGTTTGTTGCGCTGCTGAGTGCAGAGGTGCGCGCCAACGCCAAGACCGGTGCGCCTGAACGCGATGACGTGCTGTTTGGCCCGGTAAACAACATCGCCCAGTTCGACCGCATGAAGGGCTTCGTGGACCGCCTGCCGGACCACGCCGAGATCGCTGTCGGTGGAAGCACAATCGGAAACGCTGGTTACTTCCACGAGGCCACCGTGCTGACCGGGATGAAACAGACCGACGAACACGTCCAGGACGAGATCTTTGGACCGATCATCACCGTGCAAACCTTCAAGGACGACGCCGAAGCGCTGCGCAACGCCAACGACAGCCGCTATGGCCTGGCGTCATCGGTGTGGACCCGTGACCACGGCCGCGCCATGCGTTTTGCCAAGCACCTTGACTTCGGAATCGTCTGGATCAACGAACACGGTACAATGGCCGCCGAGATGCCGCACGGCGGCTTCCGCCACTCTGGCTACGGCAAGGATATGTCGATGTACGGCTTTGAGGACTACACCCGCATCAAGCACGTGATGTCATTTCTGGGTGAGTGACCCAGCTCCACGCCAATGAAAAAGCCGCCCGATTTCTCGGGCGGCTTTTTCATTACCTAAAGGAGTGTAGGTGCCTAACGCAAAGTCACCTTCACCGGCATGCGCTTGATTCCGTGCACGAAGTTCGAGCGCAGGTAATCGATGTCACCGGCGAGCTCGACCTTGTCGACGCGCGAGATGAGATCCTCAAACATCACTCGCAGTTCGATACGGGCCAGCGCGTTACCCAAGCACATGTGTGGTCCACCACGACCAAAGGTCATGTGCTCGTTAGGGTTACGGGTGACATCAAACTTGTTTGGATCGGCAAAGATGCTCTCGTCACGGTTGCCACTGGCGAACCAGGTGACAACCTTCTGGCCGGCCTTGATGGACTGGCCGTTGATTACGGCATCGGTGGTTGCAGTGCGACGGAAGTGGTAAACCGGGCTGGCGTAGCGCAGGAATTCTTCTACCGCCCAAGGAATCATGTCTGGGTTTTCCTGCAGCAGGGCTAGCTGTTCCGGGTGCTCAATCAGGTTGCGCATGGTGTGCGTGATGGTGTGACGAGTGGTTTCGTTTCCGGCTACTACCAGCAGCAGGAAGTTGGTGTGGAAGTCGCGCTCGGTGAGTGGGATACCATCGCTCATCTCGCCGTTCACCAGCACCGAGACCAGGTCGGTTCCGTTCTTGCCACGACGTTCCTTGGCAAGGTTGTCACCGTACTCAAACACTTCTAGGGCGGCAGGCGAACGGAATGGAACGAGGCGGTATTCCTCCGACTCAGGTGAGTTGATCAGCACATCGGCGTGCTCTGGGTCATCGAAACCAACCATGCGGTTTCCCCAGTCGATGAGTTTGTGGGCGTCCTCAGTTGGTACATCCAGGAGTCGCACCAGAACGTTGATTGGGAAGTCTGCAGCAACCTCTTCGACGAAGTCAAAAGTGCCCTTGGCGAAAGCCTTGTCCAGGGTGGTGGCGGTTAGTCCGCGCAGGTAGGTCTCGTACTTGGCAACAGCTGCTGGGGTGAACTGACCCTGAAGCAAACGACGCAGCGCACGGTGACGACTGCCATCGGTCTCAAGAAGCGAGCGGCGGGCGTTTTCCTGCTCTGCATCCACCTCTTCAAGGTTGGTGAAGTGTTCGCTAGTGAAGGTCTCCGGGTCGCGCAGCACGCGCACGATGTCGTGGTAGCCAAGCACGCTCCAGAAGCCGTGGTTTGGCGCTTCTTCGTCGCTCCAGTGAACCGGGTTGTTCTTGCGAAGATCGGCGAAGACTTGCCAAGGGGCGCCATTAGCGAAGAGATCCAGATCGGAAAGATTTACATTCGACATTGAAATCAGAAGCTCCATTACAGGTATCGTTTGGATGCAAACAATCTTCAGACTAGCGCCTAAACCGAAGCAATCTAACGATTTAGTCAAATCGTTATTATTTCCGGATTATTAGCACCGACCGCCAAGATCTGCATCTAAATTTGAGGCGGAGAGTGAACCTAATGAGCAACGACTTTGACCTGGACCTCAGCTTCGACGAGGAGACTGTCGAGCCTGATTTGAGCGGCATCGACGCCGCAACCTTGGCCCGTGAGATTACCAAATTGCCTATTGCACTGAGAGAAGTTGCCACCAGGCTCTTACTGGAAAACCGAACTATGAGCGACGTATCTCAAACACTTGCTATTCGTCAGAGCGAGCTGGTTACTCGCCTACACCGCGCGAAGCACGCAATCGCCGAATCGCTCGGTCTTTAGTTCGATTTTGGGATTCGTGGTAGTCGTTTCGGTAATCCCCAGTTAAATCCCTGAAATTACTAACCAGATTTCCCGGCTATTGCACAACCAGCCATGTTTAATCAGGAAAGTTAGATCATGATTTCAAAAGAGACTCTCGTTTTCGACTCTGCCGGCAGCATCGACAGCCCGATAGGCTCGGTATCGGTTTACGGCCGCGGTGATTCCATCGTGTTCCTTGAGATGGCAAAAGAGCCGGCAAGCAATAGTCACCGCTCCCCGGTTGTGGACCTAGCCCTAGAGCAGCTGGCTGAATATTTCGCCGGCGATCGGGTTGACCTGAACTTTCCAGTGCGAGCCGAGGGTACCGAGTTCCAGAGGGCAGTCTGGGCGGAAATCGCCAAGGTTCCATTCGGTGAAACTATTACCTATGCCCAAATTGCCCAGAAGATCGGCAAACCGAAGGCCTCGCGTGCCGTTGGTGGTGCCGTTGGCGCAAACCCGGTTGCCTTGGTTATCGGCTGCCACCGCGTAATGGGTGCCACCGGTCGCATCACGGGATTTTCAGGTGGCGATGGCATTTCAACCAAGCGTTGGTTGCTGGCCCACGAGAGCATCAAGAGCGTCGACTAATGTGGCCACACTCACTGGACTACCCGGATGGACTAAAGCGCTGCGGTTGGCCAAAGGATGACGAACTCTATGTGCAGTATCACGACACCGAGTGGGGTGTTCCACTAACTGGTGACGACGCGATGTTTGAACGCATCGCACTCGAGGGCTTCCAGGCTGGCCTGTCTTGGATAACCATTTTGAAGCGCCGAGAAACCTTTCGAGCCGCCTTCAAGAATTTTCAAATGGCTGAGGTCGCGCAATTCTCGGAGTCTGATGTCTCTCGCCTAATGCTTGACCCAGGCATCATTCGAAATAAAGCCAAAATCGTGGCCACCATAAAAAATGCCCGTCTGGCCCTTGAACTGCCGGGTGGAATCAGTGATTTTGTTTGGCAATTTGCCCCAGATCGCGGCGCTCACATCACGCCTGCAGAAGGCTTTGAATGGCGCGCTACCAGCCCGGAGAGTGTTGCATTGAGCAAGGCGCTGCGCAAGCTGGGGTTCGGCTTTGTCGGCCCAACCACCATGTACGCGTTGATGCAGGCTACCGGCATGTACAACGACCACTCCCCCGAGTGCTTCCGGCGTAAGGAACTTTCCTAACGCCTCTAATGAGGGTGCACTTGCCGCAGGCGCCTAGGCGCCGCCTGGAAGCCTACCTGTGGTCTCGACGCCTAGCTGGTGCGTTGACTCTTTAGAATCTGGTCCGTCACCAGAAGCAATTCACCTGGGTTGGTGCTTTCGATGAGCTCAAGTCCGGCCGAGGATGCGATACTGGCCAAATCGGCGATACTCTCCGGTGGTATTGCGGCACTCAGAACAGCGCGAATAAACAGACCCTTGGCGCGCTTGTTGAAGTGATTGAGCGCCCGCAGTCGGCCGTCACTCTCGCGCGAAACAACCTCAACCCAAACCGCCGGCACATCCGCTGGAATCGGTGCCAATGCAACATATGCCTTGCTTCTAAGATCCACAACAAGACCCTGGTTAAGGCGGCGAAACACAGGCTCGTGCGCTGCCGGCCAAATGGTCTTGAGCGAAGCACCGGGCAGTGCCACCGAGGCACTCAACCGATAGTTTGGAATTAGGTCTGTTGCCGGAATCAAACCAAACAAACTGCTCTGGATGAGCACTGACTCCTTGGCGCGCCTCCAAGCCTCGTCCGATAACGGCGAATCCGAGCCACTGGCACCGCAATGTATGGCGTCATAAAGCGTGCCGGTATAACGCTCTAGGGCTCGCATGGTGGGCGCAGATTGAACAGCCATATTGACCTCTAGGTCCCCAAGCTGTTTTGGCGAAAGTTTTAGAACCTTTGGCCCAATCTTGGGCTTGGCACTGATCTTGGCGAGAGCTGCGTAGACCTTGTCACGGGCCGCGTTCAGCGCGCCAAATGTGAGGGCGACCTGCTGTATTGCCAGACTGCCGCCGCCAGCGGCTTTGGTCTCGCTCGGAGGCAGGAGGAACAGCATTACCCAAGTCTAAACTTGCGACTGCCCATCGGCCTGCGGCCTGCAATAAACCTGACCACCGCCCTAAACTTTAGCCATGGTGAAGCTAACCAAGATTTACACTCGCACCGGCGACGAGGGCATGACGGGCCTCAGCGACTTCAGTCGCATTCCCAAGACTGACCCAAGAATTGAGGCCTACGCGGACGTCGATGAAGCCAACTCGGCAATCGGTGTGGCCGCGAGCCTGGCACGGGGTGAATTCGATGCCGAAACATTAGAGCTGCTGCTTCAGATTCAGAACGAACTCTTCGACCTTGGTGCCGACCTCGCCACTCCCCTGCGCGAGAGCTATGACCACCCGCCACTTCGAGTTGACGAGCGTTGGATCAAAGCGCTTGAGGATTCGATTGACCTATACAACGCCAAATTGCCCAAACTGGATTCATTCATCCTGCCGGGTGGCAGCGGGCTTGCTGCCGGGCTACACCTAGCCAGGACCGTGGTTCGCAGGGCCGAGCGCGCCACCTGGCACGCAATTGCCGCCCACGGTGACCAGCCCGGGACGGGCGAGCCCGGTGGCGGAGTCAGCCTCCTTGCCGCACGATACCTGAATCGTCTCAGCGATTTGCTGTTTGTCCTGGCCCGATACGCGAACCTGTGCCACGGCGGCGACGTCAAATGGGTTCCCGCCGCTAATCGCGGCTAGGTCCAATCGAGACTAGCCGGACCAAGACCCGCCAAATGAAAAACCCCGCACGCGATGTGCGGGGTTTTTCAAGTACAGCTTGTTACGCCAGAGCAGCCTTACGAGCAACGATGGTTACAACGTTGTTCTCAACCGAGAGGAAGCCATCTTCCGCGATAGCGGTGATGCGCTCGCCCTCTGGAAGGGTGATGCGAACTTCGCCCTCGGCCAGAATGGCAAGCAGCGGCTCGTGACCGGCCAACAGACCGATCTCGCCCTCTACGGTCTTGGCGATGACCTGCTTGGCCTCACCGGTCCAAACGGAACGGTCGGCCGAGACTAGGTCTACGCGAAGAGTGTTGGTTGCCATGACTAGTTGCTCTCTGCCTTGATCTTCTCGTAGGCCTGCATCAGGTCGTCAATGCCACCGATGTTGAAGAACGCCTGCTCAGGGATGTGGTCGTACTCACCCTTGGCAATGTTCGAGAAGGCCTCGATGGTCTCCTTGAGAGGAACGGTCGAACCTGGAACACCGGTGAACTTGGTAGCCATGTAGGTGTTCTGCGACAGGAAGCGCTGGATTCGGCGGGCACGCGAAACGGTGACCTTGTCCTCTTCCGAAAGCTCGTCAACACCGAGGATGGCGATGATTTCCTGAAGTTCCTTGTTCTTCTGCAGGATCGACTTGACCAGGGTTGCGGTCTCGTAGTGGTCCTTGCTTACGAAGCGAGGGTCCAGAATACGCGAGGTCGAAGCAAGTGGGTCCACAGCTGGGTACAGACCCATCGAGGCGATCTCACGGGAGAGCTCGGTGGTTGCATCCAGGTGGGCGAAGGTGGTTGCCGGGGCTGGGTCGGTGTAGTCGTCAGCAGGCACGTAAATAGCCTGAAGCGAGGTAATCGAGTGGCCACGGGTCGAGGTGATGCGCTCCTGGAGGAGACCCATCTCGTCGGCGAGGTTCGGCTGGTAACCCACGGCCGAAGGCATGCGACCAAGCAGGGTCGAAACCTCGGAACCGGCCTGGGTGAAGCGGAAGATGTTGTCGATGAACAAAAGCACGTCCTGCTTCTGGACATCGCGGAAGTACTCGGCCATGGTCAGAGCCGAGAGCGCAACGCGAAGACGGGTGCCAGGTGGCTCATCCATCTGACCAAACACGAGGGCGGTCTTGTCGATAACGCCCGACTCGGTCATTTCGTCGATGAGGTCGTTACCTTCACGAGTACGCTCACCAACACCAGCGAACACCGACACACCGTCGTGGTTCTCGGCTACACGGTAGATCATTTCCTGAATCAGAACGGTCTTACCAACACCGGCACCACCGAACAGACCAATCTTTCCACCCTGAACATATGGGGTCAGGAGGTCGATGACCTTGATACCGGTCTCGAACATGACGGTCTTCGACTCGAGCTGGTCGAATGCTGGAGCGGCACGGTGAATCGGCCAGGTCTCCTTGATTTCCACCTTCTCGCCAGGAGTTCCGTTGAGGATCTCACCGGTTACGTTGAATACGCGACCCTTGGTGACGTCACCAACTGGCACCGAGATCGGTGCGCCGGTGTCGGTCACCAGACCGCCACGAACCAGACCATCGGTCGGCTTCAGGGCGATGGCGCGAACCAGGTCGTCACCGAGGTGCTGGGCAACCTCGAGAGTCAGAGTGGTCTTCTCGCCATTCAGGTCAATCACGGTGGTGAGAGCATTGTAGATCTCTGGGATTGCATCGTGCGGGAACTCGATGTCCACAACTGGACCGGTAACGCGAGCGATACGACCCTGAATGTTCTTCTCGGCCATGTCTCTTTCTTTCTCTTAGTCTTCGCTGGTGGTGGCCATTGCGTCGGCACCACCGACAATTTCGGAAATCTGCTGGGTAATTTCGGCCTGACGGGCCGCGTTGCTGAGGCGGGTGTAGTTGGTGATCAACTTCTCGGCGTTGTCGGTTGCGCTCTTCATGGCCTTCTGACGTGCGGCGTGCTCGGAAGCAGCCGACTGCAGCATGGCGTTGAACAGACGGGTCTCGACGTATACCGGCAGTAGCTCGTCCAGAACCTTGGTGGCGTCTGGCTCGAACTCGTATAGCGGGAATACCTCACCCTCGCCCAGCTCGGCCTCTGCCAGCTCCAGTGGAAGCAAACGAATTACTTCTGGAACCTGCGAAACCATGCTGACGAAGCGGTTGTAGATGAAGTGGATTTCGTCCACACCACCCGCGGCTGCATCGGTGTTGAATGCTGCGATGACGGCATCAGCGATTTCCTTGGCGGTATCAACCGATGGCATGTCGGTGCCACCAATCCAGTTGCGAACGAAGTCGCGACGGCGGAAGTTGAAGTAGGTTGCAGCCTTGCGACCGACCAGGTAGTAGACAACTTCCTTGCCCTGAGAAACCAGCAGCTTCTCTAGCGCTTCTGCTTCCTTGAGCACACTGCTCGAGAAGGCACCGGCTAGACCGCGGTCCGAGGTGAAGATGACGACCGCAGCGCGCTCAATGGTTGCTGGCTCGGTGGTAAGCGGGTGGTCTACGTTGCTGTAGGTTGCCACCGCAGAGACCGCACGAGTCACGGCCTTGGCGTATGGAGCCGATGCTGCCACACGCTGCTGCGCCTTGTAGATACGCGATGCCGAGATTAGCTCCATGGCGCGAGTAATCTTCTTGGTCGTCTTGGCAGACTTGATTTTCTGCCGGTAGACGCGAAGTTGCGCTCCCATGTCTCTCCTAGTTCCTAGATTCCGTTAGAGGTTTTCGTTAAGAGTCGCTTAGCGACCCTTGACGATCTTCTCCTGGTTGACCTCGCCCGCAGGCAGAGCCTCAACAGCCACCGATGGCAGCGGAGTGCCCTCGTGGGTTGCGAAGGTCTTCTTGAAGGCGACAACTGCGTTCTCTAGAGCAGCAGCGGTGTCGTCATCGAGGTTGTTGGTCTCGCGGATGGTGGTCAGAACCGAGGTGGTGCGGCGTAGGTAGTCAAGCAGCTCCGACTCGAAGCGCAGTACGTCGCGCACTGGAACCTCGTCGAGCTTGCCGGTGGTACCAGCCCAAACCGATACGGTCTGCTCCTCAACTGGGTATGGCGAGTACTGAGGCTGCTTCAGAAGCTCCATCAGACGTGCACCACGCTCCAGCTGCTTGCGGCTGGCGGCATCGAGGTCGCTCGCGAACATCGCGAATGCCTCAAGGGCACGGTACTGTGCCAGCTCCAGCTTCAAGGTACCCGAAACCTTCTTGATGCCCTTAACCTGAGCGGCACCACCAACACGCGAAACCGAGATACCTACGTCGATAGCAGGGCGCTGGTTGGAGTTGAAAAGGTCGCTCTGGAGGAAGATCTGACCGTCGGTGATCGAAATCACGTTGGTAGGGATGTAAGCCGAGACGTCGTTGGCCTTGGTCTCGATGATTGGCAAACCAGTCATCGAACCGGCACCCAGCTCGTCGTTCAGCTTGGCACAACGCTCCAGCAGACGGCTGTGTAGGTAGAAGACGTCACCTGGGTAAGCCTCGCGGCCTGGTGGACGACGCAGCAGCAGCGAAACTGCACGGTAGGCCTCTGCCTGCTTCGACAGGTCATCGAAAATGATGAGGACGTGCTTGCCGCCGTACATCCAGTGCTGGCCGATGGCCGAACCGGTGTAAGGAGCCAGGTACTTGAAGCCGGCTGGGTCCGAAGCTGGCGACGCAACGATGGTGGTGTACTCCATTGCGCCGGCCTCTTCCAGTGCACCCTTCACGGCTGCAATGGTGGAACCCTTCTGACCGATTGCGACGTAGATGCAGCGAACCTGCTTCTTTGGGTCGCCCGAGGCCCAGTTGGCCTTCTGGTTGATGATGGTGTCAACTGCGATGGCAGTCTTACCGGTCTGGCGGTCACCGATGATCAGCTGACGCTGTCCACGACCAACTGGAATCATGGCGTCGATTGCCTTGATACCGGTCTGCAGTGGCTCGTGAACCGACTTGCGGGCCATAACGCCAGGAGCCTGAAGCTCGAGTGCGCGGCGACCCTCGGACTTGATCTCGCCCTGACCGTCGATTGGGTTACCCAGTGGGTCAACAACGCGACCAAGGTAGGCGTCGCCCACTGGAACCGAGAGAACCTCGCCGGTACGGCGAACTTCCATGCCCTCGCGGATGCCCTCGAAGTTACCCAGAACAACAACACCGATCTCGCGCTCGTCGAGGTTCAGTGCCAGACCCAGAGTGCCGTCAGCAAACTGCAGCAGCTCGTTTGCCATTGCGCTAGGCAGACCCTCTACGTGAGCGATACCGTCACCGGCGTCGATTACGTAGCCCACCTCGTCGCGCGAAGCGGCGGCCGGCTTGTAGGACTCAACGAAGTCCTTCAGTGCGTCGCGAATCTCGTTCGGGCTGATCTTCAAATCTGCCATCTCGTTCCTCTTCTTCTGGGCCAATCTGCGATTGGGTCCGGTTGATCTCTTCGCTGGCTCACGCCAGCAAACTTGGTTTCTGGCTAGGCCAGTGAAAGCTTTGCTTGGTTGAGGCGAGCGATTACGCTGCCATCAATGATTTGGTCGGCGATCTGGACGCGAATACCGCCCAAAACGCTGGCATCGTGCTCGATGTTGAGCTTGACCGAGGTGCCGTAAGCCTTGGCTAGAGCAGCGCTGAGGCGCTCTGCCTGGGCTGGGTTTAGGTCCTTGGCTACGGTGACCTTGGCCACGAGAGCCTGGGCTACCTGAGCGATGATCTTGCTGTAGCTCTCCAGAACCATGCCGGTGCGACGCTTTCCGGAAGCCACAACAGCCTCACGGATCAGAGTGGCACCCTCGACGGAGGCCTTACCTGCCAGCAGCTTCTCCACAAGAGCCAAACGCGCTTCAGCGGTTGCGGTCTTGGAAGCCAGCGCAAACTGCAGATCCATGTTCTCGTCGATTGCCTGCTGGAAAGCGAAGACCTCAGCCGAGAGGGCGTCTACCTTGCCAGCGGTGGCGGCGATGTTTGCGATGACAAATACACCCAGCTGCTCGATGGCGGACACGAGGTCCGAGCCCTTCGACCAACGGAGTGCAACCAGGCTAGTCACGAAGCCCACGACGTCTGCAGAAGTACTCTTACCGAATACTGCGGCGACTGCGCCGGACTTTGCGTTCACCTCGGCGGAAGGGTCCGAGAGGAGACTACGCAACTGAGCCGATGCCGCGATTGCACCCGAAACTGCGAACAGCTGGGTAGCGAATGCGAGGTCGGCCTTGGCGAGCAGCGGCTGAAGAGCCTGCTTTGCACTCGCTAGTGACTGCCTGGTTGAACTTGCCATTGCTTACTTCTTTACTTGCTTGCCTCGAGCTCGGCCAGGAACTGGTCGACCACGTCGGATGCAATCTTGTCGTTCTGAAGGCTGGCACCAACAACGCGCGAAGCTAGGTCGATGGCAACGCCGCCGACCTCCTTACGCAGCGAAATGAGTGCCGCCTGGCGCTCGGCCTCGATCTGGGCCTTTGCGGTCGCGGTGATGCGCTCTGCCTCGGCCGCAGCCTGCTCCTTTAGCTCTGCCAGGATGGCTGCGCCCTGGGCGCGTGCCTCCTCGCGGATCTGCGAAGCCTCAGCGCGAGCAGCAGACTGCTCGGCCTCGATGTTTGCGGTCTTGGCTGCTGCCTCTGCCTGAGCCTTCTCGGCCGCCTCAAGGCGTCCTTCGATGGCTGCGGTGCGGGCGTCGAGATTCTTCTTGAAGTTAGGCAGAACCTTGGTCCAGAAGAACACCAGGAGGATCGCAAAAACCACCGATGACCAGATCAGGTCGGCAGTGCTAGGAAGCAGCGGGTTGTGAGCCGCGCTCTCTGCCGCTGCCGCGACGATGCTGTGAATCATCATGATTTAGGAATTCCTGACTCGGACTAGGCGCCGAAGATGAATGGAGTTGCGAGACCGATCAGTGCCAGTGCCTCGGTGAAGGCGATACCAAGCCACATGGTGACCTGGAGGCGAGCTGCGAGCTCTGGTTGGCGTGCGATGCTCTCGATGGTCTTGCTAACAACAAGACCTACACCGACACCTGGGCCTACTGCTGCCAGGCCGTAGCCGATGACTCCGAGGCTGCCCGATACGCCTGCTGCGATAGTAGTTACGTCCACTTTGTTTTCCCTTCCGTGGTTTTTGACCTGATGGTTATCAGATCGTTTAGTGCTCGTCTGCCAGTGCCAACTGAATGTAGACAGTGGTCAGAAGAGTAAATACATAAGCCTGCAGGAAAGCCACCAGGATTTCGAACAGGGTGAATACGAAGCCGAACGCAAAGGTTCCGGCACCGAAGAACTTGAAGCCGCCGTCTGCCTGGAACAGGAAGAACGAGGTTGCACCGAAGCAGAGAACCAGCAGCAAGTGGCCGGCAATCATGTTCATGGTCAAACGCAGAGCCAGAGTGACTGGGCGAAGAATGAAGGTCGAGAGGAACTCGATCGGGGTCACCAGCAGGTAAAACGCCTTTGGCACACCGGCTGGGAACAACGAAGCGGTGAAGAAGTGGCCACCGTGCTTCTTGACACCCGCGTAGATGAAGGTGACGTAGGCGGCAACAGCCATAACGATTGGCAGACCGATAAGCGACGAACCGGCGATGTTCAGGGTTGGAACGATACCGGTGATGTTCATGCCCAGGGTGGTGAAGAAGATGGTGGTCAGCAGCGGCAGGAAGCGGGTGCCGTCCTTCTCGCCCAGCTGGTCGAATGCGATGGACTTACGAACGAAGTCGATCGAGATCTCGCCCATCAGCTGGAAGCGGCCAGGAACTAGCTTGCCTTCCTTGGCGGACTTCTTGAACTTGCCGGCCCACAGGGCGAAAACCAAAACTAGGAGCGCGGTGACGAGGATGCGAATCAACATGATTCGGTTCATCTCGTAAGGGGTGCCAGCGAACAGCACGGCCTGCGGGTAGAACTCGTTGATGCTTGGAGACTCAAAGCCCGAATTTTCGGAAGCGACGACACCTGGGAGGATCAGGTTCAGTGCGTGTACCAAGGGCTTTAACTCCTGTGTCTAAGCGGTCTAAAACCACCGATTTTCGGGGGCATTTTAGGCATGCTAAACCCCGTGCCAAAACACGGGTTATGCCAATAGTTTATAGGGAAACTTAAGGTCGTTAACCAGGTTTTCGGCGATACGCCAAACATTTGGCAAATTACTGGGGTTCGATTGGCAGTCGAGCCTTCATGAAGACCCAGGAATCGATTGCCAAAGATCCAAGAATGCTAGCTACCAGCGTGAAAAACAGGGTCGGGCCGTTGATGAAAGTGGCGTGACGCAGCACTCCGATGATGATCAAAAAGACTAGAACCTTGAGAATCCAGCCACCTAGGACGACGCCGTAAAAACCACCGAGGTTGAGACGCCCACCCAGCCAAACGCTCAGGGCTGTGAGGCTCACGAAAGCCAGGGCGATTGCCGCGCCGATCAGCGCACTGATTAAGCCCTTGGTACCGGTGGTGAAATATCCAATCACCGAGGCTAGTACTGCAATTGCGGCAATGAGGCTACCGCCGTAGGTCAGCACCTTTTTGAACATGGCACCGGCTCCGGTGCTGATTGCGGTTGCCATTAGGCAGTCTCCTTAGGTGAAGAAAAAATGGGCCAGACGGTAAAGGCAAGGGCGGCAAGTAGGCCAGGCACAAAGAACCAAGGCACCTGTGAGGCCGGAATCAGGAAGTACAGCAAACAGGTGATCGAAATAAGTGCGGTCCAGGCATAGAACACCAGCACCGAACCCAGATGGCTGTGCCCAAAGTCTTGGAGTCGGTGATGAATGTGCGCGCGGTCGGCAGCAAACGGGCTCTTGCCGGCGCGCAGGCGGCGCAGCACCGCCAGGGTGAAATCGAGTAGCGGCAAGACCAGGATGGCGAGCGGCAAAATCAGTGGCAGGAAGGCCGGCACAGCATTGGTCATGCTGGTGATTGTCGGGTCAATCTGACCGGTAACGGTCAGGGCCGAGCTGCTCATGAGCAAGCCGAGCAAAAGCGCGCCACCGTCGCCCATGAAGATCTTGGCTGGTCGCCAGTTCCAGGGCAGGAATCCCACACAGACACCAATCACGCATGCCGAAATCAGGGTTGCCAAGTTGAAGTAGTTGGTCGGGGTGGTCTGCTGAGTAAGCAGGTAGGCGTAGGTGAAAAACACGGCCGTACCAATCAGTACGACTCCGGCAACTAGGCCGTCTAGACCATCGATGAAGTTGACTGCGTTCATAACCAGCACGGTGATAAATACGGTTACAACAAGCGAGACACCGAACGAACCGATGGTGAGGCCATCGATGGGAAGCGAGACGATTTGCACGCCCTGCCAGGCCAACAGGCCCGCCACCAGGAACTGGCCAGCCAATTTGAGAGTCCAGTCGAGGTCGTATAGGTCGTCGAAGAAACCGAGTAGGTTGATGGCGACCGCGCAGACCAGGATGGTCACGATCTTGGTGGGGTCGGCAAAAACGCTGTGGAACCAGCCCAGCAACGAAGCCGAACCGATCGCAACTGCGAATCCCAGCATCATGGCTATGCCACCGAGGCGCGGAGTCGGGCGGCTGTGAGCGTCACGGGCACGGATGGCCGGATAAATCTTGAATCGGTGCGCCAGTTTCAGCACCAACCAGGTGGCACCAAAGGTAACTGCGGCCGCGATCAGCGCGATGAGGAGATACGCGCGCACTACGCCTCCAGCAGATCGCCGGCGATTAGCGCAATTTGTTCCTTGCTGAGTGCTCCGGCGCGAACGATGCGGATTTTTCCGCTTACATTGCCGTCAGCTGGATCGGTCTTCAAAGCCGTGAGGTCAAGGATGGTGCTGGCTTCGCCCTTCGGCGATGGTCCAGCATCCAGGTAAACCTCAACGGTCTTGCCCAAGTAGTCTGCGGCTGCCTGCGCGGTGGTGGCTGCGGGCTGGCCGGTCAGGTTTGCACTAGAAACCGCCAGCGGGCCGGTTTCCTCAAGTAGCGCCAACGCAATCTTGTGGTCTGGTACCCGCAGGGCAACTGTGCCCTTGGTCTCACCGAGGTCCCAGTGCAGGCTCGGTTGAGCGTGAAGAATCATGGTGAGCGCGCCGGGCCAGAAGGCCTGGGCCAAGCGGTTGGCAACCTCGGGGATATCCGTGGCCAGTCCCGGCATAGTGGCGGCGTTGGCAATCAGCACCGGCGGGGGCGACTGACGGTCGCGGCCCTTGGCCGCCAGGAGTGCAGCCACCGAAGCCGCGTCAAACGCGTTTGCGGCGATCCCGTAAACGGTGTCGGTGGGAAGAACAACCAGTTCGCCGCGCTGCAGGGAAACCTTGGCCAGGCGCATGCCGGTTAGTAGCTCGGTGCTGTCGGCGCAGTCGAATAACTGCGGACTGTTGCGGTCGCGGTTTGGCATGTTCACCTCACTCTATATCAGGCCACCGAAGATGGCGGCTACCATGCTGCCGAAGATGACAGGGTTTCTAGCCACCGATGGCGGCAAGTGGATCTAGGCCCGGGTGGCGCTAACCACTCGGTCTCGTCCGTTGAAATCCTGGTGCTGAACCACATTGATCCAACCATCGGTTTCAAGCAATTCAACCACCGAAGGGCCCTGAATGTCAGCATGCTCAACGGCAAAGAAGCCACCGGATTTCAGCAGGCGCAGGCCCGATTGACTTCCGGCGCGAACCAGGTCCAGGCCATCCTCGCCGCCATAAAGAGCCAACGATGGGTCGTGCAGGACTACCTCCGGGTAAATCGGCACCATGGCCACCGGAATGTACGGCGGATTGGTAACCACAACATCCAGAGTGCCGTTCAAGTCTTGGAAGGCATCGGTGAGGTCTCCCTGACGCAACTCCAAGTCGGCGCCTTGGTCCCGATAGGCTTCGAAGTTTTGCTCGGTCCAGGCGATGGCGTCGGCGGAAAGTTCGACCGCATAAACCCTAGAACCCTGCACTTCCGTGGCCATTGACAGCGCAATAGCGCCGGAGCCAGTAGCTAGGTCTGCGGCAAGTGGCAACTTCGAACCTGCAGCCTGCGCGGCCTTGAGAGCGGCTACACCAAGCTCGGCAAGCAGTTCCGTCTCTGGGCGTGGTACAAAAACACCCTTGCCCACCTTGAGAGTCAGGTTGCGGAAGTAAGCCTTACCGGTCAGGTGCTGCAGGGGCTCGCGGGCGGTTCGGCGGGCTCCCCACGCCAGTGCGCGTTCCAGTTTCTCGGCTGGCAACTCGGTGCCCGTGATGGCAGCGGAGGCTACCTCACCGCGGGACAGCTCAAGGATGTCGGCCAGCAGCAATTCGGCGTCCGCGCGGGCAGACTCGATGCCGGCCTCGGCAAACTCGGTGGTGAGTTGGTCTAGCAGTGTGCTCAGCTTCATGTGTACCCTCCGACGGGTTTAGTGCCGATTAGGCACCCAGGAATTTGGCTACTTTTCGCCGGTGAGAGCGGCCAGACGAGACTCTTCGTCCATCTGAATCGCACTGTCGATTACCGGCTGCAGTGCGCCATCCATCACCGAGTCAAGGTTGTATGCCTTGTATCCGGTGCGGTGGTCGGCGATGCGGTTTTCCGGGAAGTTGTAGGTGCGAATGCGCTCTGAGCGGTCCATCGAACGGACCTGGCTCTTACGCGCGGCAGACTGCTCGGCGTCAATTGCTTCCTGCTGTGCGGCAAGCAGACGGGCGCGAAGCACGCGCATTGCGGCTTCACGGTTCTGCAGCTGCGACTTCTCGTTCTGCATCGAAACCACGATGCCGGTGGCAAGGTGGGTGATTCGAACCGCGGAGTCGGTGGTGTTAACCGACTGACCACCAGGACCCGACGAACGGTAGACATCGATGCGGATGTCGTTCGGGTGAATCTCTAGTTCTTCCGGCTCGTCGACCTCAGGGAACACCAAAACACCGGAGGTAGAGGTGTGGATGCGTCCCTGAGTCTCGGTGGCCGGCACGCGCTGAACTCGGTGCACGCCACCCTCGTACTTGAGGCTGGCCCAGACACCCTGCGAAGGGTCGGTTGCGTTGGACTTGATTGCCACCTGAACGTCCTTGTAACCACCGAGGTCGGACTCGTTCTTGTCCAGAATCTCAGTCTTCCAGCCGCGGCTGTTGGCGTACTGCAGGTACATGCGGAGCAGGTCGGCGGCGAACAGAGCGGACTCCGCACCACCTTCACCACCCTTGATTTCCATGATCACGTCACGGCCATCATCTGGGTCACGCGGAATCAGCAGTCGACGCAACTTTTCGTTGGCTACGTGCAGCTTTTCCTCGGTGGCAGGAACCTCCTCGGCGAATGCCTCGTCCTCCTTCGCCAATTCCTTGGCCGCGGCCAGGTCATCGGTGAGGGTCTGCACGTTCTCGTAGGCGGAGACGATTGCGGAGAGCTCCGCGTAGCGACGGTTCAGCTTCTTGGCCAGGGCCGGGTTAGCGTGAACCGAAGCGTCCGAGAGCTGCTCCTGCAGCGCCTGGTGTTCAGCCAAAAGTGGCTGTACGGAATCGAGCATTTTTGTAGTTCCTTGTCAGGTCCGGGCGGCACGACTAACGCGCCTCTGGATCCCCCGCTTTGATTATTCGGCGTCGTTGCCCTGAGGCACCGGCATGGACTTCTGAACCTGCATCAGGAACTCGACGTTGCTCGAGGTCTCCTTCAGGCGGCTCAGTACTAGCTCGAGAGCCTGCTGCTGCTCCAGGCCGGCGAGTGCGCGGCGAAGCTTCCAGATGATCTTGGTCTCGTCTGGGCTCATCAGCATTTCTTCGCGGCGAGTACCGGAGGCGTTGACGTCTACTGCCGGGAAGATGCGCTTGTCGGCCAGCTGGCGGCTGAGGCGCAGCTCCATGTTTCCGGTTCCCTTGAACTCCTCGAAAATGACCTCGTCCATCTTGGAACCGGTCTCAACCAGTGCGGTGGCGAGGATGGTGAGCGAGCCACCGTTTTCAATGTTTCGAGCGGCACCGAAGAAACGCTTCGGTGGGTACAGTGCCGACGAGTCGACACCACCGGACAGGATTCGGCCCGATGCCGGAGCGCTCAGGTTGTAGGCGCGGCCCAGGCGGGTGATGGAGTCAAGCAAAACGACAACGTCGTGGCCAAGCTCAACCAGTCGCTTTGCGCGCTCGATAGCAAGCTCTGCAACGGTGGTGTGGTCCTCGGCAGGACGGTCGAAGGTAGAGGCAATGACCTCACCCTTGACGGTGCGCTGCATGTCGGTAACTTCTTCCGGTCGCTCGTCGACCAGAACCACCATGAGGTGAACCTCTGGGTTGTTCTTGGCAATCGAGTTTGCGATTGCCTGCAGAACCAGGGTCTTACCGGCCTTTGGAGGCGAAACGATCAGACCGCGCTGACCCTTACCGATTGGCGAAACCAGGTCGATGATTCGGGTGCTGAGCTTGTTCGGCTCGGTCTCCAAACGCAGACGGTTCTGTGGGTAGAGCGGGGTCAGCTTGCCGAACTCGACGCGGGACTGGGCCTGCTCGATGGTTAGGCCGTTGACGTTGTCAATGCGAACGATGGCGTTGAACTTCTGACGGCCCTGGCCCTCGCCCTCGCGCGGCTGGCGGATTGCACCGACAACGGCGTCACCCTTGCGCAAGCCGTACTTCTTGACCTGGTTCAGCGAAACGTAGACGTCGTTTGGACCTGGCAGGTAGCCGCTGGTGCGCACGAATGCGTAGTTGTCTAGGACGTCGAGGATACCGGCGACCTGGACCAGTACGTCATCCGGCGAGATTTCTGGCTCTGCCTCATCGTTGCTGTTGCCACCAGTGCGACGACGGTCGCGGTCACGGTAGCGGTTACGGTTACGACGACCGCCGCGGCGCTCGTCATCGAAGTCACGGTCACGGTCACGATCACGGTCGCGGTCACGGTTGTTGTTGCGGTTGTTTCCGCCCTCGCGCTGGTTAGTCTCGCCCTCGCCGGAACCTTCGTTGCGCTCGGCACGCTCGCCGTTGTCGCTGCCACCGTTGTTGTCGCGGTTACGGTTGCGGTTGCGGTTGCGGTTGTTGCGGTTACCGCCTTCGCGGCCACCCTCGCCCTCGGTGCGCTCGGCACGTTCGGTGCGCTCTGCACCTTCGTTGCTGGAAGATTCGCTGCGCTCGGCGCGTGCTGGACGCTCGGTGCGCTCTGCACCTTCGGCCTTAGGAGCGCGCTCGGCCTTTGGAGCCTCGCTGCCGGAATCGGCGGTGGCCTCAGCCTTTGGGCGACGGCCACGCTTTGGAGCCGCGTCGGTTGCCGGAGCTGCCGCGGCGGCAGGTGCGTCGGTGGTTGCTGCGGTTGCGCTGGTTGCGCGGCGGCGCGGACGAGCTGCAGTCTGCTCGGCCGGTACGTTGTTGTCAGTCTCAGACATTTACTTTGATCTCTTTCGGAGTTTGTCGCGGTTCTGTAAAACGAACCCGCGGTTAGACATGCTCAAGGCCAGTTGCGCTTGATACATGAGAAACGCATTGCATTTGCGTGGACCGCCAGTGAAGAATCACTAGTCGCGAACTACACGAGGCAAATTAGCTTGGCGAACCAATCGAAATGCTTTGCGAGGGATTGCACCGACCCCAAAGGCGCGGACACTACTGAACGGCATCCTCTTTATGGTGCACCACTACTGTAGCACCCTTAAAGTCGACAGCCAAGAGCAGCGTCTTCCATTCTGGATAACTTTCGGTAACAAACTTTGCCGCCTCAAGGCGCTCAGCTGGGTCACTGGCCAGCACCAGCACCGATGGGCCCGCGCCTGAAACCACTGCGGCATGGCCACGCTCGCGCAATGCCGAAATCAGGCTTGCGGTCTGGGGCATGGCCGAGGCGCGGTAGTCCTGGTGTAGGCGGTCCTGAGTTGCTTCTAGCAGCAGTTCCGGGCTGGCGGTCAGCGCGGCAATCAGCAGTGCCGAACGCGAAACGTTGAAAACCGCATCTTCGTGCGGCACGCTTTCCGGCTGCAGCGAGCGAGCAAGTTTGGTGCTCAGCTGGAAACTAGGGACCAGAACTAGTGGCGATACACCGCGGTGAACAAAAAGCTTCTTGTGACGTGGGCCTTCGGAGTCTTCCCAAGCGATGGTCAGACCACCGAATAGTGCAGGTGCCACATTGTCTGGATGGCCCTCCAACTCGGTGGCAATAGTCAGCAGATCATCCTGCGACATCTCAACGATGCCGTCCAACAAGCCCTTTGCAGCCATGATTCCGGAGACCACTGCAGCGCCACTCGAGCCCATGCCGCGGCCGTGGGGAATGATGTTCTTCGCGGTGAGCTTGAGGCCAGGAACTGGCTGCCCAAAGTGCTTGAAGGTGTAAGCGATGGACTGCACGACCAGGTTCGACTCATCGGTGGGGACTGCTCCCGCACCTTCGCCGGTAACGTCCACGGTCGCACCGGTTCCGGGAACAGCCTCAACCACAAGCTCGTCGTAGTAGGACAACGCCATTCCTAGCGTGTCAAAGCCTGGGCCCAGGTTGGCACTGGTGGCCGGAACGTGGACCGTGACCTTGCGTCCTACTAGCGACATAACTTCTTTTCCGTGCTGCTGTTGGTTGAACTAGTTCTTGGCCAGACCGAGGCGCTCTGCGATTGCGGCGGCACTGTTTGGAACCACGGTAGGAGCAATATCGTTGCCGTTTTCGTCCTTCAGCGCCCAACCTGCGTCCTTCAGACCGTGACCGGTGACGGTGACAACAATCTTCTTGCCGGCAAGCGACTCACCCTGCTGCGAGGTCTTGTACAGACCCGCGGCACCGGTTGCCGATGAAGGCTCAACGAATACGCCGACTTCCTGAGACAGGAATCGGTGCATCCAAAGGATTTCCTGGTCCGAAACGGCACCGAAGCGGCCCTTCGAAACCTCGCGTGCGTTCTGAGCGAGGTCCCACGAAGCCGGGTTTCCGATGCGGATTGCGGTTGCGATGGTCTCTGGGTTAGCAACCGGGTGACCCACGGTAAATGGAGCCGAACCCTCGGCCTGGAAGCCCCACATCTGTGGCAGGTGGTTGATGCGACCAGCCGCGAGGTCCTCCGAGTAACCCTTGAAGTATGCCGAGTAGTTTCCGGCGTTACCAACTGGCAGCACGTGCAGGTCAGGTGCGAAACCGAGCGAGTCCACTACCTCGAAAGCGCCGGTCTTCTGGCCCTCAATGCGGTCCGGGTTCACCGAGTTCACCAGGTGAACCGGGTAGTTTTCCGAGAGGTCACGTGCCAAAATCAGGCAGTCGTCGAAGTTGCCCTGAACCTGAAGGATCTGTGCCTTGTGAGCAACAGCCTGGCTAAGCTTGCCAAGCGAAATCTTGCCCTCAGGAATCAGCACCACCGACTGAATGCCTGCCGCGGCAGCATAGGCAGCAGCCGAAGCCGAGGTGTTGCCGGTGGAGGCACAAATGACGGCCTTCGCACCGTGAGTAACAGCCTTCGAGACGGCCATGGTCATGCCGCGGTCCTTGAACGAACCGGTCGGGTTCATGCCCTCAAACTTGAGCCAGGCTTCCTCGGCGCCAACCAGCTTGGCAAGTGCCGGAGCGGTCACCAGCGGGGTGCCACCTTCACCCAGGGTGATGATGACGGTGTTGCTGTCAACATCTAGACGGTCAAAGTACTCGCGGATTACACCGCGCCATTGGTGAGCCATTTAGACACCTTCTACTCGGATTACGGAGGTCACGTTCACCACTGAATCGGTGGCGCGCAGGGCCTCAACTACTGCGGAAAGACTTGCATCGGTGGCCTTGTGGGTACCGATTTCCAGGGTCGCGGTGCCGGTGCGCTTACCGTCAACCACGCTTGCCATCTGCTCGACGGTCTCGATCGAAACCTGGTGGGCAGAGAAAATGTTCGCCACCTGAGCCAGCACACCAGGCTGGTCGGTGACCTCGACGGTTATCTGGTACTGGGTAACCACGCGGTCAATGGACAGTACCGGCAGGTTGGCGTGCACCGAATCCGCCAGACCCGGACCACCGGCGACGTGACGCTTGGCAGCCGAAACCAGATCACCGAGGACTGCCGAGGCAGTCTGAACGCCACCGGCACCAGCGCCATAGAACATCAGCTCGCCAGCGGCCTCGGCCTCGACGAATACTGCGTTGAAGGCACCGCGCACCGCACCGAGCGGGTGGGTGTTTGGAATCAGGGTTGGGTAGACGCGAACCGAGATGCCCTCTGGTTCGCCCTCGCCGGCCTCAATCTTCTCGGCAATTGCCAACAACTTGATGACCAGGTCGTCGCGACGAGCGGCTTCCATCTGGGCCTGGGTGATCTTGGTGATGCCCTCGCGGTAAACCTTCTCCAGCGGGACCTCGGTGTGGAATGCCAGCGCTGCCAAAATGGCGGCCTTTTGGGCGGCGTCGTAAGCCTCAACGTCAGCAGTTGGGTCCGCCTCGGCATAGCCAAGCGCCTGCGCCTCGGCGAGCGCCGAATCGAAGGTGGCTCCGGTGGAGTTCATGCGGTCCAGGATGTAGTTGGTGGTGCCGTTCACGATACCCATGATGCGCTTCACCTTGTCGCCGGCGAGGCTCTCGCGCAGCGGGCGAATGATTGGGATAGCTCCGGCAACGGCCGCCTCATAGTAGAGCTGGGCGCCAAGCTGTTCGGCCACGTCGAAGATCTCGGTGCCGTGGGTTGCCAGCAGGGCCTTGTTGGCGGTGATTACGTCCGCACCGGAGTTCAGAGCCTGAAGAATGTAGCCGCGGGCTGGCTCGATGCCACCCATGACCTCGATTACGATGTCCGCACCAAGAATCAGAGACTCGGCATCGGTGGTAAGCAGTTCGGCAGGTACGCCAGGGCGGTTCACCGAGAGGTCTCGGACCGCAATGCCGACTAGTTCAAGTTCGGCACCAACGCGTGCAGCAAGTTCGGACTTATTCTCGGTGAGCAGGCGAGCCACCTGAGAACCGACCGAGCCGGCTCCTAGCAGCGCGATGCGCAGGGGACGATATTCGATCACGGTCAGTTAATCCTTTTCGTTTCGGCTAGTGCTGCCAATTTTGCCTTGGCCGCCGTACAGGTGCTGGTAACGCACGTCGCGGGCAAACAGGTCTGCCTCGGTTTCACCACGTACCAAAAGACTAGCGTTACCACCGCGGACAGCCACCACTGGCGGGCGGGCAATCCAGTTGTAGTTATTGGCCATCGAGTGACAGTAGGCGCCGGTTGCAGCCACGGCCAGCAGGTCATTTGGAGCCACATCGGCTGGCAGATAGTCGTGACGGACCACAATGTCTCCGCTTTCGCAGTGCTTGCCAACAACGCGGCTCAGGGCCGGTTCGGCGCTAGAAACTCGGGACGCCAAGACGGTGTGGTACTCAGCCTCATAGAGCGCCGTGCGAATGTTGTCGCTCATGCCGCCATCCACAGAGACATACTTGCGAGTCTGTGGGACTCCATCGGCTGCCTCGGTGGCATCGGTGAGCACTACGTCTTTGATGGTGCCAACGTTGTAAAGCGTAATTCCGGAGTTGCCCACGATCGAGCGGCCAGGCTCAAAGGCCAGTGCGGGTACCTTGATGCCCAGGCGTTGGCACTCGGCGGCAACCGCGTCGGTGATGGCGTGGGCTGTCTTACTGACCTCAGGCGCGTCATCGGCCAACTTGTAGTTGATGCCAAATCCGCCACCGAGGTTGAGTTCGGGAATCTCGCCGCCTGCCAACAGCTGGGCGTGCATCTGAATCAGGCGCTTGGTGGACGCAACGAAGCCATCGGCCGAGTAAATCTGGCTACCGACGTGCTGGTGTAAGCCCAGGAACTTTAGGTGACGGTCCGAGCGAATCTTGGCAACCAACGCTGGCACATCGGCCAGTGGGATACCAAACTTCTGGTCTTCGCGAGCGGTCGCCAAGAAATCATGGGTGTCCGCGTGGACTCCGGTGGAGACGCGCAGGCGCACTGTCTGAACCTTGTCCATTGCCGCGGCAATCGAGGCGATGCGCTCAATCTCGATATCCGAGTCGATGACAATCGCACCGACACCGGCGGAGATAGCCCGACCGATCTCCCCCGGGCTCTTGTTGTTGCCGTGCAGGCCGATTCGTTCGGCTGGGATGCCTCCAGCCAAAGCCGCAGCAAGCTCACCCGCACTTGAAACATCGATGCTGAGGCCCAGTTCGTCAACCCACTCGACAACCTGAGTGCAGAGGAATGCCTTGCTGGCGTAATAGACCTTGGCGGTGGTTCCGATGCGCTCGGCGGCATCGGTGAGTGCCTTCTTGACGGCAGTTGCGCGCAGACGGAAATCGTGCTCGTCAACCACGTAAAGAGGAGTACCAAACTGGTTCACCAGTTCGTCAACGCCAATTCCACCGATAGACAGCTCGCCGTCGGCGGTGCGCATTGCGGTTGATGGCCAGACCTTCGGACTGATCGAGTTTAGGTCCGCTGGCGCCTTGAGCCAGTCCGGCTTCAATTGGCTACTTTGACTTGCCATTTGCGCTCCCCTACATGCGCTCTGGCGCAGTGACGCCCAGAAGTTCTAGTCCGTTGCGAAGCACTACCGCGGCGGCATCGTTGAGCCAAAGGCGAGTGCGGTGAGTAGTCTCTACCGGCTGGTCACCCATCGGTGTAACTCGACAGTTGTCGTACCAGCGGTGGTAGGCACCGGCAACCTCTTCCAGGTATCTGGCAACTCGGTGCGGTTCGCGGAATTCTGCCGACTGAGCCACAACTCGCGGGAATTCGCTGAGCTGGGCCAAGAGTTCGCCCTCGCTGGCATGGTTTAGCAGCGCAGGTTCGAACTCGGTGCGGTCAACGCCCAGGCCAGCGGCATTATTGGCAACCTGGCGGGTGCGGGCGTGCGCATATTGAACATAGAAGACCGGGTTGTCGTTGGTCTTCTTGGTGAGCTGCTCCAGATCGATATCAAGCTGCGAGTTGGCGCTGGATCGAGCCAAGGCGTAACGCGCAGCATCAACACCGACGGCCTCAACGAGGTCTTCCATGGTTACTACGGTTCCGGCACGCTTAGACATGCGCACTGGCTGACCATCGCGAACCAGGTTAACCAACTGGCCAATCAGGATCTCCATATTGGTTCCCGGCTGGTCACCAAATGCGGCACACAGCGCCATCATTCGTGGAACGTAACCGTGGTGATCGGCACCCAACATGTAGATGCATCGGTCGAAGCCGCGACTGCGCTTATCCAGGTAGTAGGCGATGTCGCCGGCGATATATGCCGCATCGCCGTCACTCTTGATGACCACGCGGTCGCGGTCGTCACCGAAGTCGCTCGAACGCAGCCAGGTTGCACCCTCTTGCTCAAAGATGTGTCCGAGCTCACGCAGGCGCTCGATCGAACGCTCAACCGCACCAGACTCGTAAAGCGAGTTCTCGTGGAAGTAGACGTCAAAGTCCACGCCAAAGTCGTGAAGGCTCTCGCGGATCTCACCGAACATCAACTGCACGCCGTACTCGCGGAACTTCTCTTGAGCCTCGTCATCCGGAAGCGCCAGTAGGTCCTCGGCGGTCTCTGCCAGAACTCGGTCGGCGATCTCCTGAATGTAGGCGCCACCGTAGCCGTCCTCGGGGGCTTCCAGGCCGCGGGCACGCGCCAGCAGGCTTCGCGCGAATCGGTCAATCTGTGCACCGTGGTCATTGAAGTAGTACTCGCGAGTCACGTTCGCGCCGGAGGCGATCATGATACGAGCAAGCGAATCGCCGAGGGCCGCCCAGCGAGTACCACCCATGTGAATTGGACCGGTTGGGTTGGCGGAAACAAACTCGAGATTGATGTTCTGACCTGCGAGGTCAGTTCCCTTACCGTAGTCGGCACCAGCGGCCAGAATTGCCTGAGCCAGCTCGCCGGCGGCCGCGGCATCGAGGGTGATGTTCAGGAAGCCCGGACCGGCAATGTCGACTTTGGCCACGCCTGCCACTGAAGAAAGTTGCTCGGCAACCAGCTGTGCAAGTGCGCGTGGGTTGGTTCCAAAGTTCTTGGCCAGCTGAAGGGCCGCATTGGTAGCCCAGTCACCGTGTTCGCGATTCTTAGGACGCTCGATGACCACCTCTGCTGGAAGTTCGCCAGCTGCCAACTGACCAACCGTCTGCAGCTGGTTGAGGATGCCCACGATGGCGGCAGAAAGATCTGCAGGAGTCACGTTGGTCCTAACGGATTGAACTGAAGGATTGCGCACCACGCGGGGGTAAACACGCTAAAAGCGCCTAAACCACGCCCGCAAATGGGCTATTTACAAGCATACCGGACGCCAAAAACCTGCCATATGCACCGAATGGCGGTCACGCGAGGTGACCGCCATTCGGTTCCTAGGAAAGGTTGCCCAGGATTTGTTATTTGACCGAACCCGCGGTGAGACCGCGGACGAAGTAGCGCTGGAGGCTGAAGAACACAGTCAGCGGCACCAGAACCGAAATCAAACATCCGGCCATAACGATTTGCCAACCCTCACCGTGCTGACCCAACATCGACAAAATCTGGTAGGTCATGACGGTGTGGTTACCGACGAACATAAACGCCA
>Ga0228701_1000137_pt1 | contig 81957 bp, 56 predicted proteins | sample McNCre117_Aug_MG_2_FD_178017 | JGI IMG/M metagenome (GOLD analysis project Ga0228701, IMG submission 178017) | Freshwater microbial communities from McNutts Creek, Athens, Georgia, United States - 11-17_Aug_MG | ecosystem: Environmental > Aquatic > Freshwater > Creek | place: USA: Georgia... | reverse complement strand
AAATTTCATTTAGGGTTACATGGTAAAACCGTTGTGAATAGCCAATCGTTGTTTGCCAATTATACAGCGAGTTTGTTGTCCATGCCTTCCTTTAACCTCGTTCCAGATATGGAGACTTTTTTCTTGCCTGAATATCGAGCAACCCAATATTTTGGTTTAGGGACAAATGTGATTTTCGAAATTGTAAAGAAGCTCGATTACCGTTTAGATGTTTATTATTTTCAACCGATCGTGCAATTGCAGCAAAATCCAGATGGAACCATTCAATATGGCAAACCATTGCAAGTTCATTCCATGGTCGCTTCGTCTTCCTTGGTATATGATACGCCGATAGGACCAGTGCGAGCAACCTTAAATTACTTTCCGAAACAAGAGAATCCGTGGTTTTTACAATTGAGTTTTGGCTACGTCTTATTTAATGAACGAGCAGTTAGATAGTATATGGATGGATTATATTTAAATTCTGGAATCCAACAAGTGGGGATTGGTGTACCAAATATTCCAGAAATATGGACCTGGTATCGCAGGTCTTTTGGAATGGACGTGCGTATTTTTGATGAGGCAGCACCTGCACCCTTGATGACAAGATACACGGGTGGAGTTATTCATGAGCGCACGGCAACCTTGGCGATGAGCATGAATGGCGGAGGTGGATTTGAAATCTGGCAGTTTACATCCCGCTCCACGGAAAAGGCACGTTTTGAGCTTCAATTGGGGGACTTAGGTTTGACCATTTGTAAAATTAAATCCCGCGATGTTCATGCCAGTTATTCCTATTTAATGGTTCAAGGTGCACAAGTATTAGGTGCACCCAAAAAGGATCAAATAGGGAAGTGGTCCTTTTTTGTGAAGGATCCAAATGACAATTTGTTCCAAATTGTGGAAGGTCGCTCATGGTTTGGTAATACCAATCATCCATCGATGTGTGGGGGTGTTTGCGGAATGACCATCGGTGTTTCTGATATGGCAAAATCCCTTTCTTTATACCGTGATATTTTAGGTTATGAACTTGTTGAATTAGACCATGTAAATACCTTTGAAGATTTTGGAGATTTGCCTGCTGGTGATGGTAGCTTCAGACGAGTTCGTCTGACTCATCCATCGGTCCGTAATGGTTCATTTTCGGAGTTGCTCGGAATCACCGAAATTGAACTAGTTCAGTCCCTCGATCGAACGGATGTGAAACGAATTTTTCAAGATCGTTTTTGGGGAGATTGGGGTTTTATTCACTTATGTTTTGACATCCAAGGAATGGATGCATTTCAAAAAGCGTGTGAAAACGCTGGATTTCCGTTTACCGTGGACAGTGCGAATAGTTTTCAAATGGGGTCGGCGAGTGGACGCTTTTCCTATATCGAGGATCCAGATGGAACGTGGATAGAATTTGTGGAGACTCACAAAGTTCCCATTCTGAAAAAAATCGGATGGTATGTGCAATTAAAGCCAAATCGTGCATGGAAACCATTACCCAAATGGATGTTAAAAGCAATGCGTTTTAACCGGGTGAAGGATTAGATCAGGCCTTTTGTGCGCAGGAATTCATCCAAGCTTTCAATATCTCCAAACAATACTTCGCGAGCTTTACTGCCTTGGAAAGAACCGATAATCCCCATGCCTTCTAGTTGATCGACAATGCGTCCAGCTCGGTTATAACCCAATTTCAATTTGCGTTGCAACAAACTAGCGGATCCTTGTTGATTAATCACAACGATGCGAGCTGAATCCACAAACATTGGATCGATTTCATTCATGTCGATGTCCCCACCTAATTCGCTTCCTTCAGGAACGTATTCAGGTAAAATCAATGCTTCAGGATAGGCCCGTTGGTCTCCGATGAAACTACAGATTTCTTCGACTTCAGGCGTATCGACAAATCCACATTGCAGACGTTTCATGTCTGATCCGGTTGAAATCAACATATCTCCACGTCCAATTAATTGATCTGCACCAGAGGCGTCTAGGATGGTTCTAGAGTCAATTTTCGAAAGTACACGGAAGGCGATGCGCGCAGGGAAATTGGCTTTAATCATTCCGGTGATGACATTCACCGATGGACGTTGAGTTGCCACAATGAGGTGAATTCCAATAGCACGGGCAAGTTGAGCAATACGTGCAATCGGATGTTCCACTTCTTTACCAGCCGTCATAATGAGGTCGGCGAACTCATCAATTAACACGACGATATATGGTAAATAGCGGTGTCCTTTCTCTGGATTTAAACGGCGCGCAATGAACTTGGCGTTGTATTCTTTAATCGTTCGAACTCCCGCATTTTTAAGCAACTCATAGCGTTCATCCATTTCGATACACAAGGAGTTCAACGTATTGACTACCTTGGATGTGTCCGTAATAATCGCATCTTCTTCCCCTGGTAATTTCGCTAAGAAGTGACGTTCGATTTTGTTGTACAAAGTCAACTCCACTTTTTTCGGATCCACCAATACGAACTTGACTTGAGCGGGATGTTTTTTGTATAAAATAGAGATTAAAATGGCGTTCAATCCGACGGATTTTCCTTGTCCAGTTGCTCCAGCGACCAATAAGTGAGGCATTTTCGTTAAGTCAAATACATAGGTCTCGTTGGTGATGGTTTTACCCATAACTATTGGAAGTTCGCCATCAAAATGTTGGAATTTGTCTGAGGCAATGAGTGAACGCATGCTGACCATTTCCGGATTGGAATTTGGCACTTCGATACCAATGGTGCCTTTTCCTGGAATTGGCGCAATAATACGAATACCTAATGCAGATAAACTCAAGGCAATGTCATCCTCTAGATTCTTGATTTTGGAAATACGTACACCTGGTGCAGGAACGATTTCGTACAAGGTTACGGTTGGTCCTACAGTTGCTTTGATTTTTGCGATTTCAATTTTGTAATGTTGTAAGGTTTGAACGATTTTATCCTTGTTTGTTTCTAGTTCTTCCTTGCTCACGGACACTCCGCTTGTTCCCCAGTCTTTCATTAAGTCCAAAGGAGGTAAGATGTATCCTTCTAGGTCTTTTGTCGGGTCATATTCCCCGTATTCACTCACTAAACGATTGGCCAATTCATCGTCGTCTGATTTCTGTGTCGCGTTCGAACCCATTGATGGAATCGGACTCACTGGTGTTGAAACGATGCTTGGTTCTGGTTCCTGTGCAATTTCAATTTCGAAATCATCTTGGTCATCAGATGCTTCTTCCTCTGGGAATTTACTCGAAACAATCAATTCACTTTCGTCGAAGAAAACATCTTCATCCTCTTCCTTACTTTCGGAAAAGTCTACTGTTTCGGAAATCACATCGGCTTGAATTTCTTCATCTTTGATTGTGTTAACAACGAAAATATCTTCATAGGAATGACGCGTGTTCCCCACCTGTTCGTCTATTTCGTTCGCTTCTTGTTCCGATTTTTCACGACTAAAAATAAAGTCCAACCACTTGGCGTAATTTGGATTGAAAATCAAGGTGGTGATGACATAAAGAAGTACTAAACTTAAGGCAAATGACCCGAAATTTCCTAGGGTTAACATGAGCCATTCGTTGATGTAAAATCCAAAGGTTCCTCCAAGGTAATTCAATTGATCACTAAAGAATCCAAGAAATATCGATCCCCACAACATGTAAGCGATTGTGATGGTAAATGCTCGACCGATCGGAACTATCGTGTAATCGAATAAAATGCGAATACCCGAAATCAGCATTAAGAAGCAAATCCCGAAGGAAGTAATCCCAAATAAGCGGTAAATCAAGAGGTGGGATGTCCATGCACCAAATTTCCCCAGCCAGTTCTGAACAGGTGCCTCTGTCGTGTCAAAAATGTAATCTAAAAACGAGCGCTGAAGAATACGGTCTTGGTCTTCTGTCCAAGTAAATAGGTAGGACAAACACGCCAAGAATAAGTAGATGGATAAAAGAGAAAGGGTAGAACCAAGAATGACTTTAACTCTTTGTTGATCGAACTTTCCGGCAAAACTCCAGCGCGAAGGACTTTTTTCTTTCGCTTGTTTTGTTGGTTTCTCCGTTTTTTTTGTGTTCGCAGATGAGCTAGATTTCTCTTGTCCAGCCTCTCTTTTTGGTATAAATTCGTTGTCTTCCATTCGCTCTTTGTCCAATATCCAACGAAGATAAGCGATAAGGTCACATCCCTAACAGCACAGAAGGAATAGTATAAACAAGAATTTGTTAGTTATTGGGAATACTGGAGTGTCCTGCTCTTTGTTGTTTCTCGATAAAATCTTTGAAGCTAATTCGCTGATAATCTGAAGGAATCATAAATAAAGTGAGTGGCGGTGTTTTGTAATCGATCGATTCCAATGTGTATTTGAATAATCCATGGTCATTGACAACGTAATATTGCAAAAGTAATCCTGGTGCATCCGTGTATGCGTCCAAGTATTTCGCTGGAATTTTATCTGTATAAACGATGGTCAGTTCGTTTTTCATCAATTTGTATTGAAATGCCAATTTCTTGCCTTTTATCCCGGCAATTTTTTCATGTCCTTTGATTTTTCGAAAGCGATATGACTTTTCTGATTGATCCGAACTACTGTCCTTCATTTGAATCGCAAACTTGCTTCCATCGAGGTCGATTAGTACGTATTTCTTTTGATAGACAAGGTGCTTAATGGTTTCTTGTTTTCCGAAATCCGTGCTGAAATTCACGATTTTTATCATGGAATCGCGGGCAAAAATGATCATTTTCGCTTGAACGGAATCGGCGACATCCACGCGTTCGATTCGATAGGTCAATGCGCCATTGAAATGTCCATTTTGCTGGGCGTTTACCGTCGCACTAAAAGCCAAAATAAACAAAAGGAATAGGCGTAAATGTTGCATGTAAAAGGTGTTGATTCGTCGTGTGATGTGTTAACAAATATAGGTATTTATTGAAGAACTTCAGGGACTAAAAGCCAATACTTCCTTGGGAATGTTGTAAATTTGCCTAGCCCGATGAAAGGGAGTTTTATGTCAAAACAGTTGCAATTTATTTTTAATCCATCGGAATTAGGTGCCGGAACACGCGGTGCTTCCTTAGGTCCTGAAGCGGTGAGGTGTGCTGCGCGTGAACAACAATCGACGTTATTCGCTGATCATCCCGTATTGACTTTAGCACACCGGAACGACTTGTTAGATCGTCCAACTCCTTACGCTTATGCAAAGCGCATTGATGGCGTGCTTCAAGTTTTTGAGACGGTAAAAAACCACGTAAAAGAAACGATTGATTCGGGAAAATTCCCATTGATTATCGCCGGAGACCACGGATCTGCAGGAGGAACAATGGCGGGATTAAAATTGGCTTTTCCAGGAAAACGCTTAGGTGTGTTGTGGATTGATGCGCATGCGGACATTCATTCACCTTATACAACCCCTTCGGGAAATATCCACGGAATGCCGATCGCTACTGCTTTGGGTATTGATCAATCTGATTTGCAGAAAAACAACTTGGACTTGACCACGATGCAATACTGGAATCAATTGAAGAGTCATTCCTTGAAACCGGCAGATTTAATTTACATCGGTGTACGAGACGTTGAACAAGAAGAGATTCATGCCATGCAGCAATTGAACTTGCGCAATTATACCGTAAAGGAATTGAGAGAACGAGGATTGACCCATTGTTTACAAGAAATCAAAGAAAAACTATCCAATTGCGACATCGTTTACGTATCCTTTGATGTGGACTCGATGGATCCGAGCGAAACTTCGTTCGGAACGGGAACACCTGTCCCTAACGGATTGAGTTTTGCCGAAGCTAATGAAATTCTGTGCCAAATGTCACAAATGAAGCAATTGGCGTGTTTGGAAATGGTAGAAATAAATCCTTGTTTGGATAACGAAAAAAATAAAATGGCGGAACAAACATTTACATTGTTGGATTCCGTTGTTAAAAGCTTGAAAGAATCATGGAACAATTAATAAAATCACTGATTATTGAACACGCATCTGACTTGTTTGGACAAGAAATCGATGCCCAAATGATTCAATTTCAAGTAACACGCAAAGATGTGGAAGGGGATTTAACCTTGGTGGTTTTTCCTTTTGTGAAATTGCTACGTTGTTCACCAATGGAAGCTGGACAAAAACTGGGAGCGTTCATTGAAAATCATGTGGCAGATGTTGAAAAATGCATCGTTGTGAATGGATTCTTAAACATTGTTTTCTCGAAAGCTTATTGGTTAAATCAACTAAACGAAGTATTTCACACAAATCAATATGGATTTGCACCAGCAGGATCAAAGCCAACAATGATGGTGGAATATTCATCGCCGAATACGAATAAACCTTTACACCTTGGGCACCTTCGCAATATTTTTCTTGGACATTCCGTGTCTGAGATTTTAAAAGCAGATGGACACGAAGTGATTCGAACACAAGTCATCAATGATCGTGGAATTCACATTTGTAAAAGCATGTTGGCTTGGGAACGTTTCTCGCCTTTGAATGAAAAAGGTGAGCGTGAAACGCCATCGAATACAGGATTGAAAGGGGATAAACTGGTTGGGAAATACTACGTGGAATTCGATAAGAACTTGCAGAAAGAAGCGAAAGCACTGATAGCAAGTTGGGAGCAAGGTGACTTTTCCATGTGTTCCGATGAGGTAAAAACGGCTTTCTTGAATTTTCAAGTAGCGAAAGAAGGAAAAGATGAAAAAGCCGTTCAAGGTATTGATGATAAAATCAAAGAACTAGCGAAAAACAATACGAGCATACTACTAGATGCCAAAGAAATGTTGGTGAAATGGGAGGCGCGTGATCCACAAGTGTATTTGTTATGGACAACCATGAATGGTTGGGTGTATGAAGGATTCGCCAAAACGTATGAGAGAATGGGCGTGGACTTTGATAAGTTGTATTACGAATCGGAAACCTTCTTATTGGGGAAAGACCAAGTGATGAAAGGCTTGAAGGATGGCGTTTTCTATCAAAAACAAGATGGTTCTGTTTGGATTGACTTGACCAATGAAGGTTTGGATGAAAAATTAGTCTTGCGTTCAGATGGTACCGCTGTATACATGACGCAGGATATCGGAACCGCAATTGATCGTTTTCACGATTATCCAAGTTTGAATGGAATGGTCTATACGGTTGGTAACGAACAGGATTACCACTTCAAAGTATTGTTCTTGATCCTAAAAAAATTAGGTTACGCGTGGGCAGAAAATTGTTTCCATTTGTCCTACGGGATGGTGGACCTACCAACGGGAAAAATGAAATCCAGAGAAGGAACCGTTGTCGATGCGGATGATTTAATGGAGGAAGTGGTTGAAAAAGCGGAGGAAATGACCAAAGAACGTGGACACATTGAATCCTTGAGTGAAGAAGAACGCACCAACCTTTTTGAGCAAATTGGTTTGGGAGGATTGAAATATTATTTATTGAAAGTCGACCCGAAAAAACGCATGATGTTCAATCCGGAAGAATCCATCGATTTAACGGGTAACACGGGCCCATTCATACAATATGCCCATGCACGCATCTCGACCTTATTGGAACGCGGTGGTACAATTGACACGGCTGAAATTCAGCAAGCCAGTTTGATTCACGAGGAAAAGGAAATCATCAAATTGTTGACCCAATTCCCACATGCTATTCACGAAGCGGCTAGTTCTTATTCGCCTGCCATCATTGCGAATTACATCTATGATTTGGTGAAACATTACAACCAATTTTATCAAGCGGTTAAAATCCTTTCCGAGGAAAACGCGGCCAATAAAAACCTTCGTTTAGCCATGAGTGAATGTGTTCGCCGTGCGATTCAGCATAGTTTATTAATGTTGGGTATTCAGGCGCCGGTGAAGATGTAATCATCATAATTACGTTTCCATTTCAATAAATCCCTGTCTTTTTTGCTTAACTTAAAGTAAAAAAGCATGTCCGCTAAATTTAGAAAAAGCCAATTTCGTAGGCCTGATTGGGATTACCGTAAGGATGGAGCATATTTCATTACCATTTGCACAAAAAATCGACTTCATTTTTTTGGTGAAATCAAAAATCGACAAATGAATTTATCTGCAATTGGTAAAATTGCAAAAGCATGTTGGGAAGAAATTGAGGTGCATTTCCCGAATGTTCGTTTGGCTGAATTTGTTTTCATGCCGGATCACATGCATGGCGTAATTGTCATCGATAAATCATCTCCTGCAAATAAAGGAACAAATATCTTATTGAAAGAAAATCGATTTCAAAATATCGGTAGTCAATCGATTTCAACCATCGTTGGATCATTTAAATCGGCAGTGTCAAGAAAATCACGTGAAATAAACCCTGCCTTTGGGTGGCACCCTAGGTTTAATGATCGGGTAATTCGTTCGTCAATGGAATTCGATAGGATTGAGAGTTATATTTCCAAAAACGTTGAAAATTATCATTCGTAGACGCAGGGCATGCCCTGCGTGAATGATTATTTAAAGGTCATGCTGTTTACGTAGGGCATGCCCTACGTGTACAGAATCCCAGTGCCTATCGCCCAAAAATCACCTCGTCGGTTAATTCGCGCACCATGACGAATAATTCTTCTTTGAAGGTTTGCGCGGCGTAAGTGCCTTTTTCGATTTGACGTAATTTGTGTTCCCATTGCCCAGTTAATTCTGGACTTTTCAATAATTCGTTCTTGATTGTATCGATGAGGTTCATCCCCGTATCCGTAGCGATGATGTTTTTCTTTTTCTTCTCGATGTATTTGCGTTTGAATAAGGTTTCGATGATATTCGCCCGTGTTGAGGGGCGTCCAATTCCGTTTTCTTTCATCAATTCGCGCATTTCTTCATTCTCGACCATTTTCCCTGCGGATTCCATGGCGCGAAGTAAGGTTGCTTCTGTATAGTATTTCGGCGGACTCGTTTTTCCTTTGTGAATCAATGGTTGATGTGGACCGCTTTCTCCTTTTTCGAAAATCGGCAGGATTTTATCCTCGCTTTCGCCTTCTTTTTTCTTGGATCCTGCCTCTTGGTTTGCTGCTTTCAAGTCATCGTAAATCACGCGCCAGCCTTTGTCAAGAATTTGTTTTCCGGTGGCTTTGAATTCTAAAGCGTCCACTTTGCCGAGGACCGTCGTATTTGAAATTTTACATTCTGGATAAAAAGCTGCAATGAAGCGACGACAAATCAAATCGTAAATACGCTGTTCGTCTGGCGTAATACCTGAAGGCGCGACACCTGTTGGGATAATCGCATGGTGATCTGTGATTTTTTTATCGTCAAAGATTTGCTTGGATTTCGGAATTGGTTTGCCTTCCAAGGATGCTGTGAAGCGCTTGTAATCCCGCAATCCGTTCATGATGTTTGGGATTTTAGGGTGCAAATCTTCGGAAAGATAAGTTGTATCCACACGTGGATAGGTCACCAATTTCTTTTCGTATAAACTTTGAATTTTCGTCAATGTTTCTTCTGCACTGTAGGCATAGTAACGATTTCCGTCCACCTGAAGGGATGTCAAATCGTACAAACGAGGATTTCCCTCTTTTCCGTCTTTTTGCTCGAAGGAGGTAATTTCAAAGGGTTTGTCAACCAAATAAGCCAAGCCTTTATCCGCTTTATCTTTCGATTTTAACCGGTCAATTTGACATTGGAATTCGGTTTCCCGATAAATGGTTTTTAATTCCCAATATTCTTCGGTTTTGAATGCATTGATTTCCTTTTGACGTTGCACGATCATCGCCAATGTTGGGGTTTGAACGCGACCAACGGACAAGGTCATTTTTTCTCGTCCAAACTTACGTGTGTACAAGCGTGTTCCGTTGATGCCTAAAACCCAATCACCCACCGCACGCGAATTTCCGGCAGCGAACAAATTATCGAATTCACTGGCATCGCGTAATTTGTTGAAGCCATCTTTGATTGCTTCTTCCGTTAGGGATGAAATCCACAGGCGTTTTACTGGAACTTTGCATTTTGCTTTCAAAAGAACCCAACGTTGAATAAGCTCACCTTCTTGTCCAGCATCCCCGCAATTGATGACTTCGTCTGCTTGTGTCATCAAGGTTTCAATCACTTTGAACTGACGTTTCGCACCTTCGTCTTCCCGTAATTTGATACCAAATTGCGCTGGAATAATGGGTAAATCTTCGAGTTTCCAATACTTCCAATTCGGATTGTAATCCTCCGGATCTTTTAAGGAGCATAAGTGTCCGAAAACCCACGTCACACAGTAGCCATTGCCTTCCAGGTAGCCATCTTTACGATTTTTAGCTCCTAAAATCTCCGCTAAATCGCGGGCAACACTTGGTTTTTCGGCAATGCACAATTTCATGAAAGTCCTTCCTTTGGAAACTCAAAAATAGGAAAGAAAGTGCTTTTGTGGACAAGCGGAAAAGGAGAGTTATGAACGATTTTTCCCACGCGTAAATTATTTTTCACGACGTTTCTGTAACCATCTGATTTATTTGCATTTTTGTAACAGATTTCGCCTTTTTATGAAAAAAATCCTACTTATACTTTGTTTCCTTTGCATTGTCATTATTGGATTTTTTCTCAATCCATTTCAATCCAAAGGTAAGTCACCGATAAAAGCCTTCTATTATTGGAAGAACTACGATTACTTTTGGTTTGAATCAGAAATCCTAGACACCTTGCAGGTACGCAAACTGTACGTAAAGTACTTCGAGGTAGATTACGACCCGGATTTGGGACCCATTCCGGTATCAAAAACGGAACTTTCACTGAGTCGAACAGAATGGGATTATGAAAATGATCGAGAAATTCTGTCGAAAAATGCAAAATTAAACATCGTTCCAACTGTATTTATTCTCAATTCAGTTTTCAAGGAGCCAGGATTGAACACACGTGAAATGGCGAAAAATATTCTCCACTTGGTGATGAAAAAATATGCGGAAAATATGGAGGGGTTTCCATGTCCGAAAGAAATTCAAATCGATTGTGATTGGACGGAATCGTCCAAGGAAGTATATCATCGTTTCTTGCGACAGCTGAAGGAGGAAATGCAGAAAAACAAGGCGCTGAAAGAAGCGAAACTATCTGCTACTTTGCGTTTATATGCCTACAAATTCCCGGACCGTATGGGCGTCTTACCTGCAGATCGCGCCATGCTGATGTGCTACAATCTTTTAACTCCAAGAGAATCCGGTAAACGAAATTCCATTTTAGATTTGGAGGAATTGAAGAAGTACCTAATTGGTGCCGATGCTTATCCGATTCCGCTGGATGTTGCCTTACCTACATATTCCAATGTTCAGGTATTTCAGAACAAACAATTTAAAAGTTTATTCTACGAAGAGGATAGCACCTTTTTATCCTACTTGAAACCCTTAAAACCACCTTTCTATTTAATCAGCAAGGATACCTTAGTAGATGAGGTTTATCTGCGAAAAGGCGATCGCTTAAAAGTAGAACGAGTTTCCGCAAAACAAATCCGCGCAGCAATCGATGTCATCAATCGGGAAGTTTACTTTAAAGACCGTCCCACAATGGCTTTGTTTCACCTAGACTCAGAGGAATTAAGAAAATACACACATGAAGAATTGGTTGGTTTTTATAAGCGTCTTCGTTAGTTTAAAGGCGTTTTCTTGTGTCCCATGGTATCCAGATGGGGAGTCCGTACGTTATTCCATTTTCGCTGGAATGCCATCGTTTTATCCTAGTTTTCGATTGTTTGAATATGAAAATAGCTCGAGCTATAACGATGATCGAGATTTAAACTGTCAGTCCGTTGAAGATGAGAATTTACGCTTATGGCATGACTATTTTCACGGAAAAGTGGATGTTTCCAGCTTAAATGAAGCCATCTATTACTTGAGCTACAGTCAAATCAAAGAGGGAAAACATCCGAATAAGCTCGTTCAATTGTTGCGTAAACCGGCATATCAAGATGCAAAGAACTATTTGCTTTTTGCGAAAAACATGTCGAAATATTCTACTGGATCTTCGCTAGATCCGTGGGAAAAAGAAGAGGTAAAATTAAAACGGAGCATCAATGCGTCCATTTCACTCGCTTGTACAAAAGCACGAAAGTCTAAAAGCGTCGAACTGAAAAAACGGTATGCGCACTTAGCCATTCGTGTTGCCTATTATGCTCATCAACTCCAAAAAGTAAAACGCATTTATCAGTCCTTTTTTGCAGGACAAAAATCGAAAACGGCCATCGATTATTGGGCCATGCATTTCCGTTACAATTTGGACAAAGTCAACGATGAAAGCATTATTCATCGTGCGGAGGTGTTTCGGCATTCAAACGATAAAAAGCTTGCGACCTATTTGAATTTTAAAGTCATTCCACAGAAAGAGGTAGCACATGCAATCAACACTTCTAAAAACGCGGAGGAGAAAGCAAATATTCTCGCATTAAGCATGGTGCAAAAACTGGATCCAGCATTGGAAAATTTAAAGGAACTTCACCAATTAGATCCTCATAACCCGGCTTTTGAATTTTTAGTACAGCGTGAAATCACGAAAACAGAAGATTGGATTCTAACGCCTTATTATACCGAGTTTTCGCCGGCAGTTGTAAATTATAATTGGGAAAATGATTACGGAGAATGGGATGGTCAAAGTAATTACGAAAAAGCACTCATACTCGGAAGAAGAACGTTTGATTTGTCTTATGCGCGGCGATTGGCGGAATTTATTGATCAGGTAAAATCGGTGCATGGAGTAAATATGAAACTGTTTTCATTTTATGCACATTGGTTGGCTGGCGAGAAAATTTCATTGAGTGAATTAAAGTCATTACCAACGACGGGTTACACCGAACAATTGAAGTATCGTATTTACACCCTTGCAAATGCGCGTGATGGGAAGACGAATTTAGATGACCCCTTGTCACAATCCTGTTTGAAAAATGAAGTGATGAAGGATAATAGTCGTTTTGTTTTTTCGGTTGCACGTGAATTGGAATTCCGCGGAAATAAGTTAGATGCAGCGTATTTATTTGCTTCGTTAAACAAATCGCCAATGCATGAATATGATTGGTCTTCAGGTGCATATTGGCAGATAAAGCATGGAAAAAACGCATCTAATCATGGGTATTATTCCGATTATTTCTTTTACATAGATGATGCCTATTCCTTGTCTGAAATCCGCCTAGTTTATGAGGATTTACTGCGTCCATCTGCTGGGAAATCGTCCTTTGATACTTGGAAGAAATCTTATTTACTCAGAGAAAAAGATCGCGTAGCGGACTTAATCGGAACAAAGTACATTCGCTTAAATCAATTCGATAAAGCTTTGGACTATTTCGAACAAGTCAATGATACCCTTTGGAAAAGTAATGCATATCCGTACAAGACCTTCTTAGACGCCAATCCATTTTATACCAACTTTTATCAAGAACACCAACGTTCAAAGGCAGATTCCATTCATTTTACGAAAACGACAATGGTCCGAGAGTTTTTAAGATTGCGCGATTGTTACGATCGTTCCAAAGGAGACTTGAAAGCAAAGTATGCCTTTTACATGGGGAATTTTTGTTTCAATTTGACACAGTACGGTAATTCTTGGTTGATGCGACGCTATGCGTGGTCCAATTATTTCATCGCGACCAATTTTCCGGATCAATTTGAATATTACCAGTGTAATTTAGCGAAGTCCTATTACATGAAGGCTTACAAAAACGCAAAGAAAAAGGAATTCAAAGCCTTGTGTTTACGCATGGCTGGACGCTGTGAAAAGTACCGAATCAACGCAAAAAGCGAATTCAATCCGGCATATGAATATGGTCATAGCGATGAGCCTTATCAGGATAATTACGACGATTGGATTTTCGCACAGAACAGATATTATCAGAAGCTGAAAAAGGAGTTTCCTGATCAATACGATGACCTGATCAGTAATTGCTATAGTTTTAAACGCTATTATGCGGATTTGAAGAAAGTAAGGAAATAAAAAAGCGGTGATCAACACCGCTTTTCATTTATTTTTTGAAGGCACTCATGCCTTTCATCAAGAAGTCTTTATACGTTTTGATATCTGGGGTGTAACCAATCGCTTCCGTTAAGTCGTTTCCGTCACTGTCCACTACCACGTAAAGCGGTTGTTGGAAGCTTCCGTATTTTTCCATTTCTAAGTCCGCCCATTTGTTTCCAACCGTTTTGATGTTTCCGCTTAATTTGGATACACGTACTTCGTTTGCTGGCAATGGCGTTCGGTCGTCTACATACAAAGAAACAATGACAAATTGTTTTTGCAACAATGGACGAATTTCGTCGTTGGTCCAAACAGTCGATTCTGTTTTACGGCAGTTTTGACAAGCGTAACCAGTGAAATCCAGTAAAATCGGTAGGTTTTTCTTTTTTGCGTATTCTTTTCCGATCGCTAAATCGTGGAATACTAAAATGGAACCATCTCCAACTGGATGCATGTCCGCCGCGTATTGAACCGAAAGTGAATCACTGTCAAGTCCTGTTTCGAGTCCACCATTCACCCAACGGAAGTTATCCTCTGAATGCGTTCTTGGAGGCGCAATTCCATCGATTAAAGTCAAAGGCGCACCAAACATCCCAGTGAATAAATACACGGAGAAAGTCAAGGCCATTACAGCGAACATAAAGCGTGGAACACTTAATTTTTCAATTGGGGAATCATGTGAAAAACGAAGTTTGCCGAGCAAGTAAATTCCCATGATCAGGAATAACACAAACCAAATGGCAACAAACCATTCACGTGTCAATAAATTCCAATGGTAAGCTAAGTCCACTGAGGATAAGAATTTCAAAGCTAAAGCGAGTTCAGCTAAACCAAGCACTACTTTCACGGAGTTCAACCATCCACCAGACTGCGGTAAGGAATTCAACCACCCTGGGAAAATCGCGAAAATGGTAAATGGAATCGCTAATGCTAGGGAGAAACCAGTCATTCCAATCGCTGGAGTCAAATAAGATCCCGTGGTAGATGCTTCCACCAACAATGTTCCAATGATTGGACCTGTGCATGAGAAGGAAACCAATCCTAAGGTAAAGGCCATGAAGAAAATTCCGATGTATCCACCGCGATCCGCTTGCTTATCCATTTTATTGACCCAAGAATTTGGCAATTGAATTTCAAAAGCGCCAAGGAATGAAAAGGCAAATAAGACAAAAATCCCAAAGAAGATGAGGTTCATCCATAAGTCAGTTGAAAGTTCATTCAAGCCTAATGGACCCATTGCTGCGGTGAAAACCAATCCAAATGTCACGTAGATCAATACGATGGAAGTTCCATAAACCAAGGCTTTGAAGATTCCTTCGCGACGAGTTTTAGACTGTTTCGTAAAGAAAGTCACCGTCATCGGAATCATTGGGAACATACATGGTGTTACAAGAGCGACAAGTCCGGCGAGAAATCCAGCGATGAAGATCATCAAATTGGAATCCTTTTCTTTTTTCTTCTTATTGTCCGGTTTACTCGGCTCCATGTGTGTTTTTGCTCCGCTCGTGGTGTCTTCTGAAGTCGCTACCACTTCACTCGTGTCCGAAGTGGACACAACCGCGTTTTCACTTGGCGTAAAGCTGCTTAATTTGAATTTTCCCTCGGTGTCAAAGGGAGGCAAACATCCTTCTTCGTTGCACATTTGGAAAAATAATGAAACGCTAACCTGTGAGACGTCTGCACTTAACACTTCAATTTGTTGTTTGTATGTTGCTTTGTTTTCAAAGTAATAGGAGGTCCCTAAATCATCCACATGTTTTTTTGGCGTTCCAGTTTCAAAAGGTTTTCCAACTAATTTATAATTGGCGCCTTTTTTAAAGGTGAATTCAGGAACAATACCTGTTCCATCCGCATCTGCCGGATTGTGTTTCAAGGAAAAAACATGGTATCCAGCAACAATTTTAGCACTCATCACTAAATTGGCATGCGACTCATCAATTTTCTCCACGGAATAAGTCCATTTGATGTAATCGTTCATCATTCCTTGTGCCTTGGCAAAGGAAAACGTGAATAGAATGCTGAAAAAGAAAAAGAGGTTTTTCATGTTAATTGATTTCTAAAGTAAAGGGTACTGAAATAGGAGGGAGGCACTTCGTGTCATCGCAAATCATGTAGTGCATTTCTCCTTTGATGGTTGTTGGTTTTTTTATTTTGATTTTTTGATGAACACGGTACTTTGTTTCAAATAAATAGACTGTTGATTCAAAATTCTTGTCAAAAATTTCGTGTGGTTCGAGGTCCTCTATGCTGTTGTCAATCAGCTTAACAGACTTATTTGGTAGTAGGACCATTTTGGTGGCGATTGGACCAGCATTTTCATCCGTCTTCTGTGAATATAAATGCCAGCCGGCGTCAATTTTTCCTTCAGCAATGACCGACTCCGAAGTTGCATCATAATGAAAGTTCCATTGCACATGATTTTGAGCAAAGGTCCAAGAACTAAGGAACAATAAAACAAATGCGAGAATGGATTTCATAACTGCTTTTCAAATTCAGAGTTTCGAAATTACGAAACTTTCGGGACATATTCGTTCAACATATGTCAACGTTTTACCAATCCAATCGTGCTTGCGCAGTCACCGATTGGTCGGCACGAATGCCTGCATCAAAAGAAAATTTACCCGCCATGGCAATCATCGCTGCATTATCTGTGCAATAGGAGAATTTTGGAATGGAGACTTTCCATCCGTCTTCTTTCTTGGCGTTAAGGCATTTACGTAATTCACTATTAGCAGATACACCACCAGCAATGACGACACATTGAATCCCTGTTTCTTTGACCGCTTTTTCAATTTTAGCCATCAAAATTTGGACAATACTGTGTTGAATCGATGCACACAAATCAGCTAGGTTTTGTTCGATGAAGTCCTCATTTAATTTTACTTGATCGCGAATGGTATATAGTATCGATGTCTTTAGTCCACTGAAACTAAAATTTAATCCCTCAATGCGTGGTTTTGAAAATTGAAATGCTTTTGGATTCCCGAGTTGTGCGTATTTGTCGATTAATGGTCCACCAGGATAAGGTAAACTCAACATTTTTGCTGCTTTATCAAACGCTTCTCCAGCTGCGTCATCAATTGTATTTCCGAGGACTTCCATGTCCAAGGGATCGTTCACTCGAACAATTTGTGTGTGTCCACCAGAAACGGTCAAACATAAAAAAGGAAATTGTGGTTTTTCCTCGCTAGCATCATCGATAAAATGAGCGAGAATGTGGGCCTTCATGTGATGAACAGGTATCATGGGAATGCCAGTAGCAAGCGACAGTGCTTTCGTAAAAGAAACACCGATGGTTAATGACCCAAGTAATCCAGGTCCTTGCGTAAACGCAATCGCGTCGACATCTTTTAAATCAATTCCAGCCTCTTTTAGTGCTGTAGAAACAACTGGCACGATGTTTTCTTGATGGGCACGGGATGCGAGTTCGGGGACGACTCCACCGAATTGCTCGTGAATGGCTTGTCCAGCGATGACATTCGATAAAATCTGCGTTCCGCGAAGAACGGCAGCCGATGTATCGTCACAAGAAGATTCAATCCCTAGAATAATCGTGTCTTTCACTGCTAAAAGATTATTAAATTTGTAAGGCTAATGGCAAAGGTACTTAATTTCTTGGGTCGCATCGTTGGAATTGCATTTGAATGGCTACTGCTGTTGGTGCTCCTACTTGCGTTTGTCGTCCGCTTTCCAAGTGTACAATCCTTTTTTGCTCGTCAAGCCACTAGTTACCTTTCGAGTGAGTTGAATACCACCGTAAAGTTGGATCAACTGGAAATTGTATTCTTGAATAAAATCGCTTTGAAAGGATTGATGATCAAGGATTTGAAAAAAGACACCTTGATTTCCGTTGACGAGCTATTAGTCACCTTGGACGAGCTGAAGATTTTGAAAAATGAATTCACGATTGATCAAGTTTCACTGAAAAAAGGCAAGTTGAACCTTCAGCGTGATAAAAAAACGGGGGAATACAATTACGCATTTATCCAAGATTATTTTGGAAGTTCAAATCAAAAATCCACCAAGTCGAAACCAATAAAATTGGATTTAAAACGACTTACTTTGGTTGATTTTCACATCAAATACGACGATAATCGTCAATATACCTTGCCGTATGGCGTCGATTATGACCATTTAGAACTGAAAAATGTACAATTGTTAGCGACGAAATTCAAAGTTCGAGGAAACGATTTAGCATTCAGTTTAGACAATTTGCGTTTTACAGAACGATCGGGGATTAAAATCAAGCACATTGCCGCACATGTTGCCATTCTCTCGAAAGGATTACATTTGCGCAACTTCCATGTGGAAACGGCTCGAACATCCATTCACTTTCCCAAATTTAACTTTGATTTTGCCGATTGGTCGGCGTTTGATTCCTTCGATGATCAGGTGATTTTCGATGCGCAATTAGCTCCGAGTGTGATTCATTTGGCCGACATCAGCTATTTTGCTCCTGAATTGAAAGGCATGTCCGATCGCATCGCTTTATCAGGGAGTATTTCGGAACGACTTCGAAATTTAACCATTCGCGATTTAAACCTGCGTTTTGGAAAAGAGTCTTACTTGAAAGGCGACTTGGTATTGCCTGATTTTCGTTTGGGTGATGACGGTAGATTAAACGAAGTCATCCGCGACGCACGAATTTCTGTTGCTGATTTGGCGGCGCTCAAAATGCCAGAAGGCGTTGCGCAGATCGATCTTGGTTCTACGGTGGATATGTTGGCCTTTGCAAAAATCAAAGGGCTGAAAATGAAGGGTAAACTGAGAACTTTCAATATCCAACTGAAAAAAGCAGAAACAGCCATTGGCGAGGTACATCTCGTGACTGCGATGAAATTGGAACGTCGAACGGATGGCATTGCGCTCTCTCCTGTGAACAAGGATACCACTTTCATTCAATTCGCAAATTTGAATGTGAGCAAATTGACAGAACTTTCCGATTTTGGTGTGAGCAATGGAAATGTAAGCTTTAACGGATACTTTGCGAATGATGGTGCGTATGAATTGAAGGAAATGTCAGCGGATATCAGTCGATTGGAATATGCGGGCTATCCATACACCAACATTTCGTTGAAAAGTGGCGAATTGAAGGATGAGGCATTGAAAGCAATCTTGGACATTCGGGATCCAAACCTGAAGCTTAACTTCGATGGGAAGATTTCCTTAAATGATCAACCGAATTATCAATTCAAGTTGGCCATTACGGAATCGGATTTAACAGCACTTCATTTTACCGATGCCGAGGGTTCTCACTTGATCACGGAAATGAATGCGAACATTCATGGAACAAGTTTTGACGAACTCACGGGATTGCTAAATGCGAGTCAGTTGACTTACGAAGAAGCTGGAAACCAAATGTCACTGAATCATTCTAACTTAATTTTTGACCGTAATCCAACTGCTGATTTTATCAATCTTCAAAGTGGATTACTTGGGGCGCGTATTCAAGGTAAAATTGACTACAATACCGTTGTTGATGATTTCTTGCAAAGCCTTTCCATGGTTTTTCCGTCGCTCGCCGTGACGAAAAACTTGAAGAAAGTGGAACGAGCACATAGCGATTTCACCTATCAGTTTCAGGTCAATGACTTAAATGATTTACTCACGATTTTCGTTCCGGGATTAAAAATAGCAAGCGGGACTGTCCTAAGTGGTTCGTTCAAATCCATGGAGGATCTACTCATTGCCAAATTGAAGAGCAAAGAAATTTCTTTTAATGACATTGCGATGAAATCCATCGACATGAATCAAGAAATTACTTCAGGTGGAATTAACGGTAACTTGAGTATGCTCAAGTTTCAATATGGAGATTCAATGATGTTTAATGGAGTGGAATTTTTAAACCAAGGTAAAAATGGAATTTTAGAATCTTCCCTTTCTTGGGATAAACAGTCCAATGATTATTCCTCCATTACTTGGACAACCACCATTTTGGAAGACGACCAAATGAATTTTGTGTTGAAGCCCTCCTTTTTTTCCATCAATGGATTTAAATGGGAAATTGAAAATGAATCAGACATTACGTTAGCGAACAACGATTTGAGTATTCAAGATTTTCGTTTATCGAGAGGGGAGCAGCTCATTAAAGTTTCCGGTTGTTTAACGAATAACGACCACGATAAAATGCATTACCAAATCACCCAATTGAAATTGGAGGAATTGAGTCGCATGTTTGGAATGGATCAACAATACGCTGGTTCATTCTCGGGTTGGGGTGATATCTCTAATCCATATGAAAATTTCAATTTTAGCTGTGACGCACGTTTAGAAAATTTCTTCATCGATGGTGAGGAAGTGGGGACCGTTTCGATGCTGACAGATTGGAACGAAAAAAGAGAAAGTATTTTCATGCAAGGTGAATTGAAATACCGCGGTTTGCGCACCTTCGATTTTAACGGCTTGTACGCAGTGAAAAAGAACGAACTGGATTTGCGTCTTAAGTTTGATCAAACCGATATTAAGTTTGCCAATGCCTTCTTAGATCCAGAAGTGGTGCGCGACATTCAAGGAAAAATCAATGGTAACATTGAAGTCAAAGGAAGTCCAGACAAACCAATGTTGAGTGGTAAATTGCGCTTGGCAAATGGTGGAGCAATGGTGGAATTACTGGGAGTGAAATACCGAATGGATGGAATCATCGATGTCAAGGAAGAATCCTTCGAGTTAACAAATATTCCGCTGTACGATGAAGCAGGAAACGTATCCTATGTCATTGGGACAATCAACCACGACAACTTCAGTGCTTGGAACTTTGACCTACAGTTCAACATGGAGGATGATATTCGTAAAATCAATCCACTGACCAAACGCAACGCAGCCATCGATCAATTCATGGTCTTGAATACGAAATACAAGGATGGAGACATTTATTATGGAAAAGCGTTTGCACGGGGAACCGTCAATATCTCCGGTACTGAAAGTGATTTAGAGGTTTTTGTTGATTTGGAAACAAAGAAAAACACGGAAATTATTTTCCCAATGTATGGTGTATCCGAAATTGAAAAAGAAGAGGATTTTATTCATTTCATCAACAAGTCAGCGTTGCAGGAGCAGATTGAACAACAATTGGACTTCACCGGCATTGATCTAGATTTGAATTTCAAAATCACCCAGGATGCTCAAATGAAATTGATTTTCAATGAGCAAATTGGAGATGAAATCATTGCACGAGGTGATGGAAAAATGAACATCAAGTTGGATCAATTGGATCAATTGAGCATGACTGGAAAATACAGCATTGCAAGTGGATCGAAATACAACTTTGCGATGGGTTCCATTAAGCAGTTGTTTATGATCGAAAGTGGTTCTTTCATCGAATGGACAGGTGATCCATACGATGCCTTGATTGATGTCAGTACGTTGGCAACGAAAAAAGCATCCATCCTTGAACTGAGTCCTGAGTTAGCAGATAAGTCCTTGGTGAATCAGGATATATACTGTTACTTGCGTTTGACCGATAAATTGTTGTCGCCACAAATTTCTTTCGACATCAAAGCACCGCGCGCACCAGAAACGGGAAGGGCATTAATCGATCGCGTCTTAGCGGATTCGGATGAAAAAAATCGACAGTTCTTCTCCTTGCTACTCGTAAGCAAGTTCCAACCATTAAAAGGAAATATTTCTGCGGGAGGATCAGCCGCTTTGGATTTAATTGAATCACAAATCAACGCGGCCTTAAGTAACTTGTCGGAAAATTACAAGTTGAATTTAGATGTAGGTTCAGACGCTACCCAAGGAGAAACCAGTGTGGCCATTGGGATGAACAAAGGTGTTTTAAATGATCGACTTGTTATTTCAACCAGTATTGGTGTAGAAAACCGTTCTTCTACGAGTGACATTAGCGGGACAAAAAGTGTTCAGAACTCTGTGATAGGTGATGTGTCGGTGGAATATAAAATCAAGGATAATTTCCGCGTTCGGGCATTCAACCAATCCAATAATGCCACGGTAAAACAAAATGCAGGACCTTTCACCCAAGGAATCGGAATCTCGTATCGAGAAGAATTTAATCATTGGGATGAATTGCAATTTATTCAAAAGGCCCTTAATTTAGTGGGCAAAAGGGACAAGCATACACCCATAGATCATCGTAAACGTCAGGCAGTGACCATTCCTGGCTCAACGGTGACACCTGAATCAGTCGACAAAACAAAAGAGAAAATATGAAAAAAGTACTCGTAGCAAACCGTGGCGAAATTGCCAGAAGGGTTCTTCGTACCTTAAAGAAAATGAACATTCAAAGTGTGGCCATCTACTCGGATGCCGATGCCAATGCACCTCATGTCCTCGAGGCTGATGAAGCGGTTTATGTAGGAAAAAGTCCATCTGCGGAAAGTTATTTACAGCAGGACTTAATCTTGAAAATCTGCAAGGATTTGGGCGTAGATGGCATACATCCTGGTTATGGATTCCTATCCGAGAATGCTGGTTTCGCCCGAAAAGTGAAGGATGCCGGCATGAAATTAATTGGTCCTTCTCCTGAATCCATGGAATTGATGGGTGATAAATTAAGTGCGAAACAAGCGGTCAAAGATTACCACGTTCCCCTTGTTCCTGGTGTGGATGAAGCGATTTCAGATATACCAGCGGCGAAGCGTATCGCAAAAGAAGTTGGATACCCCATCTTAATCAAAGCCTCTGCTGGTGGTGGTGGAAAGGGAATGCGCCTGGTTTACCAAGAAAGCGAATTTGAAGAGCAAATGATTCTGGCTCAAAACGAAGCGCGTTCGTCCTTTGGCGATGATGCTGTTTTTATTGAGAAGTTTGTCAATCAGCCACGACATATTGAAATCCAAGTTTTTGCAGATCAACATGGGAATGCAGTGCATTTATTCGAACGTGAATGTTCGGTTCAACGTCGACACCAAAAAGTCATTGAAGAAGCACCAAGTGCCGTGTTGACGCCAGAAATCCGTGAGAAAATGGGAGCCGCTGCGGTTCAAGTTTGCAAAGCATGCAACTACGAAGGTGCGGGAACGGTTGAGTTCCTTATTGATGCAGACTTGAACTTCTATTTCTTGGAAATGAATACGCGCTTGCAAGTGGAACATCCTGTGACGGAAGAAATTACGGGATTGGATTTAGTAGAATGGCAAATTCGTGTGGCAAGAGGAGAGCGCTTGCCAAAATTACAAGACGAATTAGAAATTCATGGACATGCAGTGGAGATTCGCGTCTACGCTGAGGATAGTTTAAATGGATTTACACCGGACATTGGAACCTTAAACCGCTACCGCATTCCAACAGGAAAAAGCGTGCGTGTGGACGATGCCTTTGAAGAAGGAATGGAAATTCCTATTTATTACGATCCAATGATTGCGAAATTGGTGGTTTGGGGTAAAACGCGTACGGAAGCCATTGACCGTGCGATCAAAGCGATTGATGATTATCAGATTTCAGGAGTGAAGACCACCTTGGACTTCGGGAAATTTGTCCTAAAACACGAAGCGTTCCGAAGCGGAAAGTTTGATACGAATTTTGTGAAAGAACATTTTTCTTCCCCTGAATTAATAAAGGATGCCATGGAAGAAGAAAGTGTTGCTTTGCAACATGCCATCGACTCGATTTGGGGCCATGTGAGCGAATTTAAAAACCGCGCATATGCCTCTCGCGAAATATCTTCTTCATGGAAAAATCGAATGGAGTAAAATAATTTAATTTTTCAAATCGAATTGATAGAAAAAACGTACTTTTACCACGCAAAATTTCAAGAATGAATTTACACGAATATCAAGGAAAATCTATCTTAAAAAGTTTCGGCGTTGCCGTTCAAGAGGGGATAGTAGTAGATAAAGTAGAAGATGCTGTAGCAGCTGCTAAAAAATTATCGGAGGAAACAGGTACAAGTTGGTTTGTTGTGAAAGCACAAATCCATGCTGGTGGACGCGGGAAAGGAACAGTGGAAGAAACTGGTTCTCACGGTGTCGTAATCGCTAAAGGCTTGGACCAAGTGGAAGAAAAAGTGGCGGGAATCCTAGGTGGACACCTCACTACTCTTCAAACAAATGGAAAAGGTAAAAAAGTAAATCAAGTGTTAATCGCACAAGATGTATACTATCCAGGTGAGTCAGAACCGCAAGAATTTTACATGTCTGTATTATTAGACCGTGAAAAAGGAAGAAATGTGATCATCTATTCAACGGAAGGTGGAATGGACATCGAGCACGTTGCGGAGCACACACCAGAGAAATTACACAAAGAATTCGTTGATCCACGTGTTGGACTTCAAGGATTCCAAGTGCGTAAAATTGCGTTCAACCTTGGACTTTCAGGTGAAGCATTTAAACAAATGTGCAAATTCGTACCAGCATTGTACAATGCGTACGAAGGCATCGATGCATCTATGTTTGAAATTAATCCATTGTTCAAGACATCAGACAATAAAATCATTGCAGTTGATGCAAAAGTAACCTTGGATGGAAACGGATTGTTCCGTCACCCAGATTACGCAGCAATGCGCGACAAAACAGAAGAAGATCCAACGGAAGTGGAAGCGGACGAGGCAGGATTGAACTTTGTGAAATTAGACGGAAACGTTGGATGTATGGTAAATGGTGCTGGACTTGCGATGGCAACGATGGACATCATCAAACTTTCAGGTGGTAATCCAGCGAACTTTTTGGACGTAGGAGGAACGGCAAATGCAGAGCGCGTAGAGAAAGCGTTCCACATCATCTTGAAAGATCCAAACGTAAAAGCAATTTTGATCAACATCTTTGGTGGAATTGTACGTTGTGACCGCGTGGCACAAGGTATCGTAGATGCGTACAAAAACATCGGTGAAATTCCAGTTCCAATTATTGTTCGTTTACAAGGAACAAACGCTGTTGAAGCGAAACGATTAATCGACGAATCAGGACTGAATGTCCATTCAGCTGTGCAACTACAAGAAGCCGCTGACTTGGTCAAAGAAGTTTTAGCATAATGAATGAAGGCCATCCTCGGATGGTCTTTTTTAATCCCTCTATTTTTATGGCTCTACCTTCCATTTATTTACAGGAAACAACAGATTCCCTTGCGGCAAGAATTTCCGCGTTGACAAATGAAACACCGGCATTATGGGGAAAGATGAATGCTGGACAAATGCTCTCACATTGCTGTGTGGCATATCAACAAGTGCTCGGAGAAAATACCGATAAGCCCGGCATGTTCATGAAATGGTTGCTGAAAACCTTCTTCAAACAATCGATGGTGAATGAAGCACCGTATAAACCAAATTTGCCTACTGGACCAACCTTTATTCGCCTGAATCAAGACTTTGACATCGAAACGGAGAAACAGAACTTAATCGCTTATGTTCAGAAAATTCAAGAATTGGGTCCAGATGGATTAAGTGCAAAATCATCCTTGACTTTGGGGAAATTAACCGCAATTGAGTGGAATAACCTACTGTATAAGCACATCGATCATCATTTACGTCAATTTGGGGTATGATTAAATTCACTTCACTTTCGCCGAACATCTTTGTGAAAGACATGGATAAGGCTTTAGATTTTTATCAAAAATTAGGCTTTGACATTCAGATGTCTGTACCGGAAACGAAACCATTTCATTGGAGCATGATTTCAAGCGGTGAGTTAACCCTCATGCTGCAGGCTTGGGAAAGTCTAGGTGATCAACTTCCAGAAGTTCAAGTGAATGAGAAACATAGTCTGTTATTTTACATTCAAGTTCAAGGATTGATGGAGCTTTTTGATCAGTTCAAGGACTCTGTTTTTTTGTTAAAAGGACTTGAGAAAACGTTTTACGGAGCAACGGAGTTTTCTTTGATGGATCCAGATGGATACATTTTAACATTTGCCGAAGATTTATAGATTTTAAAATAATTGGATAAGTGTTTCTGAATTAGTATCTTGTGCTGTAAAAACACACAAAACTTACTAAAAATTCACAAACTATGGCAACAGTTATTCAAACATCCGGAGGATTCCTTCGCGCAATGAAAGTGACTTATTGGGCACTTTTTTTAGGACAATTTACATTTGCAGGACTTACCTTTTACCTGAATGTCAACAATCCGATTCAATATGGAGAACATGATCCAAACGATGTATTTTCTTACATCGTACCGATGATGGTTTTGGGAGGACTCATTGGTGGACATTTCCTCTCAAAAACGGCAATTCAAAAGGCTAAAGAAAAACCAACCTTCAAAGAAAAATTAGAGTCGTATCGTTCGGCATTAATCATTCGTTATGCGCTCATGGAAGGACCAAATCTATTTTGCATCGTAGCATATTTGTTATCCAGCAACATCGTGTTCATGTATATTGCCATTGCGGTAATGCTTGTTTACTTGTTTTCCTTCCCAAAAACCGATCAATTAATCAGTGATTTAGAATTAAATGGAACGGAAATCGAACAGTTGAATGATCCGCTATTCCAATTGAATTAGGCGTTCATCGCCTCAACCAATCCATTTCCGCATTGAAAATGTCCTTTTGGACAAGCTTTGTGTCCGTGTAATCCGCAAGGTTTACAGGCTCCGCTCCGCTGCAGTTGCACTGCTGCGATACTTCTATTCGCAACCTTTTTAATCCCCAAAATTCTTTTAAATCGCGATTCAAAACCAAAATTTGAATTAGTATATGTACTTAAATTAATAGGTATTTATACCCAAATTTCTTCGATCACAAAATTCAACATTCTTGACTACGTCTAGTATTGACGCGTAAATCCTATATAAGTCCATTTCCCGCTTCCATTCTAGAGAAAAATCCTTACTAAATTTTTCATTTAATTTGACTAACGAGAATTATACTTTGATTGTGAAGGTAACTCGAGCGAAATATCCATTTTCATTCAATTAGAAAGGAGAAAAATTTGACTCGAACACTCCTTAAATCAAAGTAGAGCATTAACTAATTTTTTTTAAAATGAAAAAACATTTATTATTTTTCGGCCTTTTTGGCTGTGGTTTGGCTTTTGGGCAGAATCAAGTAATTACAAGTCCAACTAACACTTTACTTGCAGGTCCTGAAATTTTCCGATTTGACCAAGGTTATGCCAGTCAAATTCAATCAGGAACAGGTTTTGGAACCGGTTCTGGAAACAGATGGTTAAGTTTTGGGGAAGTAACACAAGGTGGTCAAACATTTTATGGTAATCGATTTCAGTATGATGGACGTGCATTAGTGACTGGATATACTAATAATTCACCAAGTAATCCCAGAATTGAATGGATTCATAGTGGTGGAGCGTCAGCAGGAAATTTGGAGTTTCGTGTTGCAAATGGTTTTACTGGCGGAATAAGTAATTTGGTTGCCTCCATGACACCCCAAGGAAGCACTTATTTTGGTGTAAACAATTCATTATTTGCGCCATTAGTCCCAAGAGTTGGTATTTCATTCAACGGACGAGCTGGACTTGAGGTTGTTTCTGATGGAGTATTGACTGTAACTGATCCTTATGGTATAAGAATTGGACTCTCCCACCAAACGAATGTTGCCAAAGGATTAGAATCAAGTGTAAGCGGTGGAGAAACTTCAATTGCGGTTCTTGGAAAAGCTGAAGGATTTTCTAACTCAATTGGTGTTTATGGAATTTCAAGCACGACTACTCAATTTGGAGCAGCAATCTATGGATTGTTACCCTCTCCCGGACCAAATCTTTGGGCCGGTTATTTTGACGGGGATGTTTACACAACAGGAACTTACATGCCTTCTGATGCTAAAATGAAAGAGAATATTGCTGCCGAAATTAACATTTTAGACAGAATCAACTTGCTACATCCTGTTTCATACCAATACAAGAAGATGGATGGGCAAAATCTTCCGCAAGGAACGCAACATGGCTTCATTTCCCAAGAAATGGCAGAAGTATTTCCAGAGCTTACGCGTGACATTACAAAACCTGTTTTTGATAATGATGGTAAAGTAGTTTCTGAATTTTCCTTCAAAGCAATTAACTATGTTGGTATGATTTCTATTCTCACAGAAGCGGTTAAGGAATTGAATGAGGAATTGACAGCAGTTCGTCAAGATTTGGATGAATATAAAGCAAATGAGGTGGTTCGCACTCAATTGTTTCAAAATCCGAATGTAATAATTGGCTATTCAATTGAGCAAAATGTTCCGAATCCATTCTCTGATAAAACATCCATTCGTTTTCAATTAGCTCCAGGTGTTCAATCTGCTACACTTTCTATTTTTAATTTGAATGGTGCCTTTGTACGTGATTATGCCTTGGAAGGAAATTCAGGTGAAGTAGAAATCCTTGCATCAGAAATCGGTAAAGGCATGTACATTTATAGCCTGAATCAAAATGGTCAAGAGATTATTTCGAAGAGAATGATCATTAAGTAATTTGTATATTAACTTAGCTCCACTATTCTAATAGTGGAGCTATTTGTTTTTGTTCATTCTATTTGAATCAATCAAAAATTAAACTTTTAATCGGATTAATTGTTAATTTTCATGTAATGAAGATGTATAAGAAATCAAATATTGTATTTGCAATCTGCTTTTGCTTGCTTGCTTATATTGGTTTTTCTCAAAACAGCGTTCCGCACAATTTATTTCAACAATTTAACGGATCTTATGATTATACCATTATTGGTAATACTCATAATTCCTCTGACGCTTGGGGAAGTCCACAACCGCCTTTAGGTACAATGCTAACTAATTCCTCTGCTTCACTGAACTTATCCTCAAATCAAACCGTTGTAGGTGCATATTTAATTTGGGCTGGAATAACTAATGGCACGGGAACAGCAATCAGCTTAAACGGCTCAACAATTTCGCCCGATTTTATCAATATTGCAAATGTTTTTCCAACAGCTGCAACACCATTTTTTTATTTTTCAGCTTTAAAAGACATAACGAGCTTTGTTCAAGCAACGGGAAACGGAAATTATCAGGTGTCGAATTTCGACTTAAATCCTTATCAAGGGAACTATTACAATACAGGTATTTACTTTGCTGGTTGGAATATAATTATTGTTTATTCAAATGTAAACCTTCCCAATAAACAACTCAACATATATGACGGCTTACGTTTTGCTTCAAATGGGTCTGGAATCCCTTTAATAAATTTTCCAATCAATAATTTAAATGTAACAAATACCCTAGGAGCGAAAATGACGATGATTTCGTTTTTAGGTAATTCTACTATTGTATTAGGGCAAACATTGAAAGTAAATAACTCAACTTTGAGTAACGCTCAAAACCCTCCTAATAATCCATTTAATAGTACCAATTGTTTTACTAATAGCACCTCCAGCTGGCAAATGGATGTCGACACCTATGGGATTGATAACTATATAAATGTTGGTGATAATAGTTTTCTGATAGCTGCAGGATCCGCCATGCCTGTATTGTTCTCAACTATCATCACCTCCATACAATCTGAACTTCCAGATGCCACCATTTCACTTGACAATATAACTGGCCAAGACATTTGTCAAAATCATGACTTGACACTCGATTACACGGTGTACAATGTCAATTCGAATGATACCTTACTCGCTGGAACGCCCATTTCGGTGTATGCGAATAATAATGTGTTGTTATCAACGGTGACTTTGCCATCCGACATTCTCATCGGTGATAGTTTGAGTTTAAGTACTTTGGTGACGATTCCTTCAAGTATTGCGAGTCCCTTTAGTTTGAGCATGGTCGTCAACCAAAATGCGACGCAGTTAGGTGTTTATCCCGAGAGTAATTTTGGAAACAATACGTCGAATGATTCTACAATTTCCCTCACGACTGTTATCTATCCGAATTTCGGGAATGTTGGTCCGTTTTGTCAAGGAACAAGCTATACTTTGCCTAATGTTTCCTTGAATAATGTTGATGGAGTTTGGTCGCCGGCTTTCGATAACCAAAGTTCAGGAACGTATTACTTTTTACCGAACGACACCACCTGCAATCAACCCTTGCAACTTTCCGTGCAGATCGTCCCACAGACGACGCCATTCTTCAATTTCGCTACAAGTTTGTGTCAGAATGACAACCTGCTTTTTCCTGTGTCCACTCAAACCGGCGCCTTCGGAACATGGTCTCCAGCTTTCGATAACCAGAACACAACAACCTACACCTTCATACCAACGATTTCTTCTCCTGCCTTGGGTTGTCCCACGCCGACTCAACATACGGTGAATATTATTCCATCAACGATTCCAACCTTTAGTTTACTCGATTCCATTTGTTTGAATGGGCAACTGACGTTCCCAATGATTTCCATGAATTCCATTTCGGGAACATGGTCGCCAGCTTTTGATAACCAAAACAGCGCAATATATACCTTTACGCCAGATAATAGTAACACTGCGACCTGCCTTTTTTCAACACAACACACTGTGGTGATTGTCCCACCGATAACTCCGAATTTTTCCCTTTTGAATAGTTTGTGTGAGGGAACATCGTTTGTTTTTCCAACAACAAGTATCAATGGCATTTCGGGAACTTGGACTCCAGCCTTCAATAATCAATTGAGTGCAACGTACACGTTTAGTCCAGATATCAGCACCGTACTTGGTGCGTGCGCATCGTCCGTGAATGAAACGATGACGATCATTCCAACCCTTTCTCCAAGCTTTAACTTCGTAGATTCTTTGTGTGAGGATGCTGTGTTCAATTTTCCCGATGTTTCCATCGAAGGAATCAACGGAATCTGGACTCCCACTTTCAACAACCAAGCCACACAAAACTATACCTTCACTCCGAGTTCAGTTGGAATCACAAATACCAGTCTTGGTTTACGTTGTCCACAGGTCGTGAATCAAATCATGACGATTTTAGCCAATCCTGTAGCTGATTTCACGCCACAATATTCTGTTTTGCCACTGTACATGCCAAGCACCATCTTGGACAATAACTCATCTAATGCCTATACTTATTTCTGGAATTTCGGCGATGGAACAAGCAACGACAGCATTTTCTCTCCCGAACATACCTTCCCAGAAGAAGCAGGGTCCTACTTGGTCAGTTTGCAAGTCAGCAATCAACTCGGTTGCGTGGATACCACGTCGCAAGTCATAGTCGTCGAACACGATCCAGTGGTCTTTATTCCAAATGCCTTCACACCCGATGGTGATGGTTTGAACAATGAGTTTACGGCCGTTTTCCCTGAAAACATGAAATTGGCGAGCTACGAAATGTACATCTACGACCGCTGGGGAGAACTCGTATTTTACAGCCAGGATCCAAAACAAGGTTGGGACGCATCCCTCGCTGGCTTCGATGCGCCAGATGGTGTGTATTCGTATTTAGTAAAATACAAGGAGCTTGGGTATGTGAATAAATTCCAGGTAACGGGAAGTGTGGTGGTGATTAGGTGATGTATTGTCGCAGCAGTACAACTTCAGCGTAACGGTATCAAATGAGCACAATTGTCATTGCTCTACTGATTCATCGCCTCAACCAATCCATTTCCGCATTGAAAATGTCCTTTTGGACAAGCTTTGTGTCCGTGTAATCCGCAAGGTTTACAGGCTAAGTTTTCTACTTCAATTACATTCGAATCATCCGACAAGGGTCCAAATCCGAATGCAGGAGTCGTAGAGCAAAAGAAGGCACTTACCGGTGCATTTCCTGCGGATGCGATGTGTAATGGACCAGAATCGTTGACGAAATTCCGTTTGGCATCCTTCATCAAAGCGGCTGATTGCATCAGGCTTAGTTTTCCGGCTAAATTATGCACGTTATTTCGCTGACTGACCAATTTGATGCCTTCACATAAATCATAGTCTGCTGGACCGCCTAATAAATAAAACTGAACACCATCCTCATCGAACTTTTCCATCACATATTGCCAAACAGCAGGAGGAGCTTGTTTGGTAAACCAAACAGATGCGGGTGCTAAACAAAAGTATGCTTCGTTTTTCCATTGGGAGACGAAGTCTAGGTCTGCTTGACTTGGGAATAATTGTGGTCTGCGTTGTGGATGTTCAACGAAGTCTGAAATAAGGGATAAATTCCGATCCACTTCATGTTGTCCCTTTCCGAGTTCGTGAGGAACTCGTTTGCTGTACAAAAATGAAAATGGATTCTTTGTGAATCCTCGTGTTTCTTTGGCGCCAGAGAAGGTTGTTATCAAGCCGGAGGAAGCAAATCTGTGCAAGTTAATGACCAAATCGTACTGTTCCTTTCGAATGGATCGAATCAACTCCATCATGGATTTTCTTTTTCGAGACTTATCGAAAACATAGGTTTTTCGGAGAATAGGATGCTCTTTTAACAAGGCCTCATTTCCTTTTTTCAGGAGAAAATCTATCTGCGCATTCGGGAAATGTTCATGAATGTTTTCAATCAGAGGCGTGGCTAATATGACGTCTCCTAAAAATGCAGTTTGAATGATTAATACTTTATCCATTTATCGAATCAAAGTCACGTATCCTCTTTTCACGATGGTTTCCCCTGTCTGCGTGATGATCTCAATACGGTATAAAAATACATCGTTGCTGGCATCTAAACCTGAAGTACTGATTTTACCATTCCAACCAACCGTTGGATCGCTCGTTTCGAATACAATTTGTCCCCAACGATCAATGATGCTGAACGTATAGTCTTTCGGATTTACATTCGAAACAACAGGTAAAAAGATTGGATTTAGCCCATCTGGCGTAAAGGCATTTGGAACAAAAACCAATGGGTCATATGGAATGCAGACATCGATTGAACGACTCGTCTCGCTGAAATTATAACTATTCAGTCCCTCCACCGCTTCAATGCGGTAACACACTTCTCCGTTATTGCGCAAGGCGGAAACATCGTCTGTAATCGTTAAAACGTTATTTGGAACAATGGACATAGGTGTTGGCTCAAAGGTGCCGTATGTATTTCTGTAAATGTGGTATTCCATGACGTCGCCATCAAACAATTCATACGCATTCCATTGAATCGTATTTATCATATTGTATTGATCCGCCGTTCCCGTGGCAAAGATTGTTTTGTTGGTGTTGGCATAGGCACCTGGATTTCCACAGCTGTCGACGTACATGGTTCGGTATTCCCATGCTTGGCGTGTTAAATCTACATCCTCGTCGACGAACATTGCCACATTATTCACGACAGGAGCACGTCCAATTTCTTGGAACACGCCGAGTGTGTCTTTGCGTTCAAAAATCACCTCGGTAATGCCGACAGATCCATCGATGTAATCATACAATTCGATGAATTCTCCATTCACTGTTGCCAGTTTAAAGTAGTGGAAGGTTGGCGGACTTGGCATCGGCATTAGGAAACAACATGGATTCGAAAAGGCGCTGTGTCCGTTTGCAAGAATCGCCTCAATAAAAATGCAATAGGATTGTCCTCGGTTCAATTGAGCCGTAAACGTGGTATCCGTACACGTTCCTAACAATGTCCACTGATTGTTGTTCTTCGACCAAACTTTGTACTTCACAACGGCACTTCCTCCATACAAACTCCACGATAATTTGGCCTGTTCCGCACACATATTAATGCTGTATTTGGATAGAATACTCGTATGCACTAGGGCTTTAGCTGAGGTTTGGAAAGTCGGTGGATTCGCTACCGTAAAGCACGAGTCGAATGCCGCAACGGAGTAGGAGAATGGTCCTGGAGCGCTGACCAAATATTCATAATTGGTCGTCCCAATTCCATAGACCGTATCTAACTCATATAAGAATCCATTGGCATCGAAGGTGTAAATGACGTAACCGTAGGTGTCATTTTGCGCATTTTGATTCCATTGAATGTTCATCAGAAAACTCGTCGTATCATATCCGACCGAATAAATCACAGGCATGTCCGGGGTGAACATATCCGTTAAATTATCTCCTGGTCGATTCGAATTAAAATTACATGTTGTAGTCGCTAGATTGACACGGTAACGAATAAACTCATGACACAAATCAATCGTGTCAATGTAACTTGTTTGACTGTAAGGAACACTGTCTAAAAAGTTAAAGAAGTTCGTTGGATATTCTCGGTAAATGTAAAAGTATCCGTTGTAAGTTGGCAGAGGTGTTGTTCGTGGTCTGTTCCAATTAAGAACCGCCGTTCCATTGTTTGGATTAACAAGCGTCAAGAAAATATTTGAAACGGTATCGCTGTATTTTAAGGTTCCTCCGTTACAGCCGGACTGAACAGCGAGGTAGAATTCATGGTGCGTGTAAATCGCCGGAACAACAAAACTATTGGCAGTGATATCTGGAATTGTTCCGATTAATCCATTTTGAACAGAGAAAATTTGGTATGAAACAAACGCATTGTTCACATTCGTTACGGGCGTCCAGAATATGGTCAAATCGTCCGTGTTTGCGGTTTGAATGCAATTGATTTCCGGAGCTTCGATGATTCCCGGATTCAACACGTGAATCGTGATGGTCGCATAGGAAACCTGTGGTACTTGACAATAATCGTCTTGAACCCGGAAGACAAAATTATAGGTCATTTGGTCCTGAGCATTTCCCTGTGCGTTGGTAATGTGGTCGCAGGTTGTTTGCCAAGAGAAATCGGTATTGATGGATCCAACAGCACTAAAAGGAAGCGATGTATTCAAGGTGGCACAAGGCGCGATTGAACAACCTGTACTCGAAGTGAAATTCGTTCCGTACATTGGTCCTGACCCAGACATCGTCATGGTTTGTGGATTCCCATCTTGCAGTAGGTCTGCATCTGTCGCATGTAGTGTGAAGGAAACTAGATCTCCTGCATTGACCGTCGTTTCAAAAGAGTTCCCAGGAAATGGAGCGGAAATAACCGGTGCATTATTTCCTCCGGAACAAGGCATGACTATCAATTGCATTTCGCGTTCAACCTCGGAAATCAGTACACCTTGACGATAAGACTTCACCAAGATTTTCACAACATAATTGCCAATGTTCACACAAGTAAAGGATAGTTCACCGGATACCGGATTTAAACTAGAAGGAATATTGGCTGGATTTAAACTTTGATTTGGTGTTGGATTCGTTGCACTAAATCCAACTTCAAAAGGAACTGGAATGGGATCGACAGGTGGATTGTAACTTGCCCCTTGAATGTTGTCGTATGGAATTCCAAACGAAAAAACCAAAGAATCTAAATTTGGATCAATGGCATTTCCATTAAAGGTGTATGGAGTACCAGCGCAACTAACAAAGTGTGGATCCTGAAAGAATACAGGAGAATCATCTGGCGTGTCCAACTTGTAGATTTTCGCTGACAAGGTAATTCCGTAATTAGCGGGATTCAATAAGTTGGAGACGGTATTGCTGCGGGAGAAATTCTCATACGTGAAAATCCAACCGTTTGCTGGTGGAGTACCAGTTAAGGTGATGGACCCACTTCGGTAAAGTACTTTTTCAACGGCTCCCAGACCATTCCCGCCGTTACTTCCCGTCCCACATAATAGTGGACCTGGAGAACCAGTCACGGAAGAGCAGGTAGGCGAAATGTCCTGACGTGAAACAAAATTTACGGTGATTGAATTTAAACTTGGATGATTCCAAACTTTTAACTGTTCAGAGACTGGATTCACATCCGCTCCATTGCAATCACGGTAAAAGATTAATTCAAATTGGTAGTTGTTTCCACCGATGTTCTTATAGCGAATTTCACCTCCCATCACGTGTGATGCAAACGAATTTTGCCAAATGAGCAGAAATACAAGGAGGTAAATGACTCTAAACATTAGTAAAACAACGGGAAAGGACCCGTTTTATTATAACGAAAAAGGAAGAAATAGGTTGCTATCCAACACTGATTATCGAAAAACTTTCCCAATCCAAGTGTTTACGGGCCATTTCACGGATTTCTTCCGCTGAAATTTCTTGCACTTTTTGGATGTAGGCATTGTAAAAAGAAATATCCATATCGTGCAATTCTACTCCAGCGAATAAATCCAACATGGCATATGGACCATCTGCTGCTTTGAGCAATTGTCCGAGTAAGTAACTTCTGACCAATTCCAATTCTTCTTCAGGAACTAATTCTTCTTGCAAGCGAAGTAGTTCATTTTTTACTTCTTGTATGGTTGCTTCGCGGACTTCCTTGGCCACTTCTGTGGCGATGATGAAATATCCGAATTGCACATTTTCTATGATGTGAGATCCAATGCCATACGTGTATCCTTTGTCCTCGCGGATATTACTCATCAATCGACTGCCAAAGTAATCGCCTAAAATGGTGTTGAGTACAGAAAATGAAATGAAATCCGGATGGGTTTTATTGAAAAGCAATTTTCCAATGCGAACGGCGGATTGCAAGGCATCTGATTTTTCCTCGTGGATGACATTTGGCTTATGTGCGAAAGTACTTTTTGGAACCGTTCGTTTCATTCCGACAAAATCAGCACATTTGTCCTGGATGACGTGCATTTCCTCCATGGAAATATCGCCCACCAAAAAGACCTTCGCTAATCCTTTCAAATAATGTGCGGCGTGGAATGCTTGAATGTCGCTCCGTTTGATCGTTTCATAGTCCGAAAACTGAATGACATTCGCGTACGGTGTTCCTTCAAATAAGGACTGTTGTACTTTTCGCTGGGCTAGGACATTCACTTTTTTCAACTGAACTTTCAATTTTTCTTGTCGTTCATTGCAAATTTCCTGAAGTTCTTTTTCCGGGAAAATGGCATTGCTCATCGCTTCGTGAAAAATTGAAAAAGCGGCTGATAAATAACTGTTTAATGCGTATATCGTCACAATCGATTGTTCCTGCGATACGCTGACATCGTAATATGCACCGAGTGCATCAAGCGCATGTTGGATTTGTACAGCAGATTTCTTCGCTGTTCCTGAAATCAATAGTCCAGCAGTGAGTGAAGCAACTAAGGCCTGATCAACGGTGGTTCCTGCATCGAAATGCAATTCGATTTTAGACGTCTCGTTAGCAATGTTGTTTTTCCAATATAGCGGAACATTTGCGCCAATAGTCAGGTGTTGAGGAACGGAAAAATCGATGGATTTTATCGGTGTTAATGGAGGTGCGACTTGACGATTAAGCATTTTTTTTCATTTTAACTTTTAACAATACGGCATTCTTTTTAGCGAATAAATGCTTTGCGAAAGTGCGCAAATCTTCCGCCTGAATTGCTTGGTAGATTTCTTGTTCTTGGTTGATGCCGTTTGCGTCGCCCAATAATTCAAAGAAGGATAAATTCATCGCGCGATTCAATAATCCTTGGTCCTGAAAAGCCCGAGCCGTGCGTAACTTGATTTTGATTTGTTCCAATTCTTTTTTCGAAATCAAGGTATTTTTGTAATAATCCACAATGCGCCAAATTTCTTTATCAAGCTGTGCGAAGGATTTGCCTTCGTTCAGTTTTCCAGTGATGATAAAAAGTCCTTCGTCCATCGATCCAGTGATATATGCATTGATTTCAGAAACCAATTTTTGCTTTTTAATCAGTTCGATGTACATTTTTGATACTTTTTCTCGCCCCATGATGTCACTCAATAAATCCGCAAAGTAGTACCCTGGATTTTTTCGTTCAGGCATTTTAAAAGCGTAATAAAAAGCATCCGCGGGAACATCGCGCACAATCGTTTTAGACTTGAAGCGATCCTGTGCGGGTTCCAATGGAAGAATGCGCGCTGATTTTTTTGCTTTTGGAATGGAGCCAAAATAGTGCGTGACTTTTTCTTTCACGAAATCCAATTCGAAATTTCCAATGATGCACAAAATGCAGTTGGAGGGATGATAGTGTTTTTTGAAAAACGCTTTCACATCGCTCATCTTTGCTTGTTCAATGTGGCTTATTTCTTTCCCAATGGTTGCCCATTTATAGGGATGTTTGGTGTAGGCAAGTGGACGTAATTCCAACCAAACGTCGCCATACGGTTGATTTAAATACCGTTGTTTGAATTCTTCAATCACGACGTTTCGTTGAACTTCTAAACTTTTATCCGTGAAGGCAAGTGAAAGCATGCGGTCACTTTCTAGCCAGAGAGCGGTGTCGAGGTTGTGTGCTGGCAGGACATCGTAATAATTAGTGATGTCGTTACTCGTAAAGGCATTGCTTTCTCCGCCAGCTGCTTGCAAGGGGCCATCAAAATCTGGAATATTCACTGATCCACCGAACATCAAATGTTCAAATAAATGTGCGAATCCGGTTTTGTCCTCGCTTTCATCCCTCGCTCCGACATCGTACAATAGATTGACGACAGCCATTGGCGTAGATGGTTCTTTATGGAAAATGACGGTCAAGCCATTGTCTAATTTAAAACGTTCAAAATGAATCATAGGTAATGCTTTTGTTCTTCGATGGCGGACTTAAATTCTGTCATCATTTCGTGTACAATGTCTGCTGCTGGAAGGATTTTATCAATCAATCCTGCAATTTGTCCAATTTCTAATTCGCCATTTTCCAAATCGCCCATGAACATGCCTTTTTTGGCACGACCACGTCCGAGTACTTCGAGCAACTTTTCTTTATTCGCTCCCGCTTCATAGGCGGACATCAATTCTTCGTAAAATGGATTTTTCAATAAACGAACTGGCGTAAGTTCCTTTAAGGTTAACATGGTATCACCTTCCACGCTCTTTGTGATGTATTGTTTAAAATTCTCATGGGCACTACTTTCGACAGATGTCACAAAGCGGCTTCCCACTTGAACGGCGTCCGCACCTAGGTTCATCGCCGCGAGCATGCCACGTCCGGTACCAATTCCACCTGCGGCAATTAATGGAATGGAAATGGCTGCTTTCACCATTGGAATCAGGCAAAAGGTCGTGGTTTCATCCCGGCCGTTGTGTCCACCAGCTTCAAATCCTTCCGCTACGATTGCGTCAACACCTGCTTCCTGTGCTTTCAATGCGAATTTCACACTGGAAACGACATGCACGACTTTAATTCCATGATCTTGTAGGTGCTTTGTCCATGTTTTTGGATTTCCGGCCGAAGTGAAAACGATGGGAACTTTATATTTAATGATGGTTTCAATGTGTTTGTCGATGTCCGGATATAACATCGGTAAATTCACGGCAAAAGGCTTCGATGTGGCAGCTTGACACTTTTGAACGTGTTCCTCTAATATTTCGGGATACATGGATCCAGAACCGATAATTCCGAGTCCGCCAGCATTGGAGACGGCTGCAGCGAGCTCCCAGCCTGAACACCAGATCATTCCTGCTTGAATGAGCGGAAATTCAATGTTAAATAAACGACAAATTCGGTTGTTTGAGCTTGACATACGCGTAGTTTGAAAGACGAATTTAATGATTTCCGAAAGGATTCGGTTCACCTAATTTCAATCTGACATGAAATGATTAAATTAGCGTGAAAATAGTACCCTTGAAAACAGCGTTTCTCTTCCTTCTTTTGTATTGCTTGTGCGGATTTTCTGTGCGTGCGCAAATGCCTTTGGAGGACCATGCACACAACGCGATTCATTACATTGAAAACAAAGGACAATGGCCGTCCATCGTTAAATACCAGTCCACTATTTCAGGCGGTAAAGTTTGGTTAGGTGATAGTTCCATGCTGTTTCAATTACAGGACATGTCTGAGCTCCATCGCGCACATGTGGATTTGGAAAACATTGAAAATCCAAGTGTGAAAAATGCCTTAATTCAAGTAAAATACCTTGGAACGAAAGTGGATAAAGTTTATTCTCGTTCAAATCCTTCAGCGCATTATTACAATTACTTTCTTGGAAACGATTCGACAAAATGGGCAAGCAATGTGCATGCCTTTGAGAAAGTGGAATACCAACATTTTTATTCCGACATACATTTACAGTGGGAAAGTGAAAAAAACGCCTTGAAATATTCCTTTTTCGTTGAGCCAGGTGGAAATCCATCGGAAATTCGCTGGACCTACGCCGGAGAATATAAATCCATACAATTGCGCAATGGTCATATCATTTTGAAGACGGCAATTGGTGAAGTCATTGAACAACGTCCTTTCGCGTATCAAGAAGTTAATGGAAAACGGGTTGACATTGTCTGTAAATACAAAGAGGACAATGGTATTTACGGATACGAGTTAGGTAAATACGATGCTTCTATACCAGTGGTCATCGATCCTGTATTGGTTTTTGCGACGTACAATGGATCCATTTCAGATAATTTTGGCATGACAGCGACCTATGGAAACGACGGTTCTGCTTATTCAGCCGGAATGGTGTATGGAAATAACTTCCCGATTCCGAATGCCAATTCCTTCGATATTTCGCCAAATTTTACTTCCATCGCTGGATCGTATGGAATCACGGATGTATTTGTGACAAAATATAATCCAACCGGAACGAACATGCTTTGGTCCGCTTTTTTAGGTGGTGGGGACATGACCCAAGGAACGGAAACAGCTCATAGTTTGATTTGCGATTCGCTGAACAATATCTATGTTTTTGGCGCGACATCTAGTACAAATTTCCCTACCACGGCGGGTGCTTTTCAAACGAATCACGGTGGAGGATTTATGGGTGCTAATTTCTTGTACAACGGTGTTTATTTTTCGAATCAAGGAACAGATATTTATGTTTCGAAGATTTCATCGAATGGACAAAACTTATTGGCTTCAACGTATGTTGGCGGCTCGGATAATGATGGAGTAAATTACCGTTCAACAGCGCTTCCGTATAATTCTGTCACGGCATATGACTCCTTAACAACGAATTATGGCGATCAATTCCGTGGTGAAATCATGTTGGACTCCATGAACAATGTCCTAATTGCGAGCTGCTCACGTTCAGCAAATTTCCCGGTGTTCAATGCCTTTCAAGCCACGAAATCTGCGGGACAAGATGGGGTGGTTTTCAAACTAAACTCCACGTTTACGAGTTTGCAATTTTCTTCATTTTATGGAGGAAATAACTCGGATGCATGTTATTCCGTCAAACTAGATACGCTCGGAGCCATCGTTTTTGCGGGTGGAACCTGCTCGAATAATATCCCAGGAACAAGTGGTGCTTACCAAGCCAATTTTCAAGGTGGGAAGACGGATGGTTTCGTGGTGAAACTCAATCCAACTGGGACCGCCATTCAAAAAGCGTCCTACATTGGAGCAACGAACTACGATCAAGTGTTCTTCGTAGAAATCGATCGTTTAAATCAAATTTTCTTGTTGGGACAATCCGTCGGTGGGAATTTTCCGGTGAACAATGCACCATATTCCAATCCAGGAAGTAGTCAATTCATTTTGAAATTAAATCCAACACTTACGACGAATTTAGCTTCTACGGTTATCGGAAATGGGAGTCCGTCCATTAACATTTCACCGGCAGCTTTTCTCGTGGATATCTGTGGAAACATGTATGTTTCTGGTTGGGGAGCGAACATTCTCCAATCCGTTCCGATCAGCGGAATGCCAATATCACCAAATGCGTTTCAGTCCACCACAACCGGATTCGATTTCTACCTCATGGTTGTGCAAAACGATTTTTCTGGATTGCTGTATGGATCGTACATTGGTGGACCGCTTTCCCACGAACATGTCGACGGTGGAACCTCTCGCTTTGACAAAAAAGGGATTGTCTATCAATCTGTCTGTGGTGGATGTGGAGCACACAGTGATTTCCCCACTTCATCTGGTGCTTGGTCCTCCTCGAATAACTCCTCGAATTGCAATAACTTGGTCTTTAAGTTCGATTTTCAGTTAATCCCAAGTGCTTCTTTTACAACGAATAACCTCTCGGGATGTACAGATTTAACCGTTAATTTCCAGAATACGTCGACGCAACTAGATGCGTATTTATGGGATTTTGGAAATGGAGATACGACGAGTGTGGTGTTCAATCCAGTTGTGACGTATACACAGCCCGGTATCTACATGGTGAATTTATTTGTGACGGATAGTGTATGCTTGTTAACGGATACCGCACAGATTCAAGTGACCGTTTTGGATTCGATACAAATCAATGTTTTAGACACGATTAGTTTGTGTAGTTCCAATCCTTTTGAATTAATTGCTTTCCATAATGGTACTGGGACACAGTTCATATGGTCACAAAATCCGAATTTGAGTAATCCGTTGAATGTGGCCAATGATTCGACCATTGTTGTGAGTGCACCTGGTTGGTATTACATTCAAGTTGCCAACGCATATTGTTCAAAAATCGATAGTGTTTACTTGGAATTCGATGTGCCGTTACAAGCGATGTTTAGCATCAGTGATTCCCTTGGTTGTGCGCCTTTTGTCCTAACGCTGAATAATAGTTCGACTTTCACAACTGATTTTCTATGGGACTTTGGCAACGGAACAGTGGACTCAATCAATTACACGCCAACGGTGACTTTTACCAATCCAGGAACCTATCAAATTCAATTGAATATCTCCGATAGCATTTGTTTGGGGCAGGACAATTATTCGTTGACCATTCAAGTTTCCGCACCTTTGTTAGTGAGTCTTCCGGATACGCTTTTCTTGTGTCAATCCATTGATACAACCTTGGTTCCAACCATTTCAGGTACGGCAAACAATTTCCTTTGGTCGAATACGTCGGATTTTAGCGATACCCTGAATACGAACCTTCAAAATCCAAATTTGTACCTGGTTGATCCACAAAATCAAACGTATTATTTCCAAGCGGATAATGGCTACTGTAGTGTGTTGGACAGCATACATGTTTCGATTTTCACTGAATCCATTTCCATTCAATGTTTGGATTCCATTTGCATTACAAATCCATTGCAACTGCAGGCGCAAACGAATGGTTCAGGTACCTTTAGTTACTTGTGGACGAGTCCAAATGTGCAGATAAACCCGAACAATCAAACGAACGCCCAATGTCTTTTACCGGGATCTCAATATGTGTATTTACAAGCAACTTCACCGCAAGGATGTGTGGTGCTTGATTCTCAGTTTGTCTATGTATCGACGTTCAATCAAGGATCTGTTTTAGCAACGGCCAATCCTAACATTGTCATGCCGGGTGGTTCCACGCAATTAACGGGGATTGTTCCGGCAAACGCTAGTTATTCATGGAGTCCTACCTTTGGCATCGTGAATCCTGCCGCATTGCAAACCATGGTTTCACCTTTGGAAACGATGATTTATACCTTAACAGCAACAGATGGACTTTGCACGAAATCGGATACAGCATTGGTTCGTGTGTATGAAATTGTCTGCGACGAACCGTATGTCTTTGTTCCAAATGCTTTTACACCGAATGGTGACCAAGAGAACGATGTCTTGTACGTGCGAGGAATCTGGATAGAGAAATTTGTCTTCCGCATCTTTGATCGCTGGGGAGAATTGGTATTTGAAACGACGGATCAGTCCATCGGTTGGGATGGAACATTCAAAGGAAAAAAATTGGATCCAGACGTATTTGACTATTATTTAGATGTGGATTGTTTAGGGGGTTCACAAAACATTATCAAAGGAAATGTATCATTAATGAAATAACGAAAATGGGAAAAATCATTCAAGCGAAATCGGAAAAATTCTTAGCAAATTATTTAAACAATGCGAGTCCAACTGGTTTTGAATCAGCTGGACAAAAAATGTGGTTAGATTACATCAAGCCATACGTGGACGATTACATCACGGATAACTACGGTTCCGTCGCTGGCATCATCAATCCAGGACACGATTACAAAGTGGTGATCGAAGCACATGCGGATGAAATTTCCTGGTTTGTGCATTACATTACCAAAGATGGATTCATTTATTTGCGACGTAACGGTGGTTCCGATCACATGATCGCACCTTCCAAACGCGTGAATATTCATACCGATAAAGGAATTGTTAAAGCAGTTTTTGGATGGCCTGCGATTCACATGCGTCAACAAAAAGAAGAAACGCCGAGCATGAAAAACATTTTCTTGGACTGCGGATGTAATTCCAAAGATGAGGTGGAAGCGTTGGGTGTTCACGTTGGATGCGTTGCAACGTTTGAAGATGAATTCATGATTCTGAATAAAAACAAATATGTTGGAAGAGCCTTAGATAACCGCATGGGTGGATTCATGATTGCCGAAGTTGCGCGCATGTTGAAGGAGTCCAAAACGAAATTGCCGTTTACCTTGTACGTCGTGAATTCGGTTCAAGAAGAAATTGGATTACGCGGAGCGGAAATGATGGCGCATCGCATTAAACCGGATTTGGCTTTGATCACCGATGTGTGTCACGATACTGGGACACCGATGGTTGACAAAATCGAAAATGGAGATCAAAAATCGGGTGATGGACCGGTGTTAACGTATGGTCCAGCAGTTCAGAATAACTTCTTGAAGCAAATCATCACGGCTGCTCAGAAAAATAAAATTCCGTTCCAACGCGCTGCGGTTTCACGCTCCACAGGAACAGACACAGACGCCTTTGCTTATTCAAATGAAGGAGTAACGAGTGCACTGATTTCTTTGCCATTGCGATACATGCATACCACGGTAGAGATGGTGCAAAAAGAAGATGTAGAGAACTGCATTCGCCTCATTTATGAATCGCTGAAAACGGTAAAAGCTGGACAAGATTTCCGTTACTTAAAATAAACTAAATCGATTGGAGAGGTGAAACGAGGATTTTGCCTCTCTATATCAATTCCACTTTCAGGTCCTCGATGAGGAGAATATCTCCTTTGATCAGTTTCGCGCGTCTTCTGGTTTCAATTTGTCCATTTCGGTAAACGATGCCAGAATCAACAATGTGTTTGGCGTGTCCACCGGTTTCGGCGATTCCTAAAGCTTTGAGTAATCCCATCAGTTCGATGAATTCTCCATTTACGGCAAATTGCTCCATTATTTTCCTTTTAATTCCATAGCTTTCAAGGTGTTCATCATCAAGGATGCGATGGTCATCGGACCAACTCCACCGGGCACAGGACTGATAAAACTGCATTTCGGAGCTACTTCGTCGAATTTTACGTCGCCCACTAATCTCCATCCACGTTCGCGTGTAGCGTCATCAACGCGGGTTGTTCCAACATCGATAATCACCGCTCCTGGTTTGACAATGTCAGCTGTAACGAAATTTGGTTGTCCGATGGCTGCAATTAAAATATCAGCGTTTAAACAAATCTCCTTTAAATTTTCAGTTCTTGAGTGTGCCAAAGTTACCGTACAGTTTCCCGGATTGGCGTTTCTTCCTAACATAATCGAAAGTGGCGTTCCAACGATATTACTGCGTCCAATGATCACACAGTTTTTTCCTTCTGTTGGAATGTTGTTGCGTTCGATGAGTGCCATGATTCCAGCTGGAGTCGCTGGTAAAAATCCAGGTAAATTGAGGATCATGTTTCCTAAATTGCGCGGATGAAATCCATCGACATCTTTTTTTGGGTCGATTGCTTGAGTCACTTTCAATTCATCAATGTGCGCAGGTAGTGGCAATTGAACGATGAATCCATCGATGCTTTTATCCTCGTTTAACTGACGCACTTTTTCCAATAAAATATCCTCTGGAACAGATTCGTCGTAACGAATTAATGTGCTTTCGAATCCAATTTGGTCACAAGCACTCACTTTCGAATTCACGTAGGATACAGATCCACCGTCATTCCCGACAAGGACAGCTGCTAAATGTGGAATTTTTTTTCCTTCCAATTTGCGTTGTTGAACTGCTTGAGCGAGTTCTGCTCTAATTTGTGCCGCTGTTGCTTTACCGTCTAGGATTGTCATAAGAAAGTTTTTGCAAAGATAGGAAGAACATACATCCTGACCTAAATCAAGTTATCTTTGTGAAAAAGAAATTTATGAAGCAGTTATTCATGCTTGTCATCTTTGGATTTTTCGCCGTTCAAAGTCAAGCACAAATTGAAAGTTCAGAGTTGGGAATTGAGGCTTATGGCGGAGGATCTAATCTAGGAGGTACCTTTGGTGGTGAGTTGAAATATGCAGCAAAACTTCCGAACAATTTGGTCGTAGGACCATCTTTCCGTTTACAGCGATCTTGGTCAAATTATCTAGCGATGCAATCACATTTCACCATATATGGTGGGGGTGCGTTCGCGCATTTGCGCTTTCAGGATAAGATTTTTGTCGGTACGGAATTTCAGATGCTGCATAGCCCGTATAATTTCACCACGTTTCAAACGCAGCCTAAAAAATGGGCTCCAACCTTATTCGTAGGTGGTGGATTTTATCTGAAATTAGGACCGAAAGTCAATTTAAACCTGGCTTTGTTTTACGATTTGATCAATGCACAAAATAGTCCATTTAGAAGTTCATATGCGTTTAAAATGAAAAATCAAGCTGGACAAATCGTTCGCATCTTGCCAGTAATTTACCGCGTTACTTTATTTATACCATTAACAAAATAATTCATGAAAGTAGGCATAGTACTTTATCCAACGTATGGTGGAAGTGGGGTTGTAGCAACGGAGTTAGGAAAAGCACTAGCGGCGAAAGGACATGAAATTCATTTCATTACCTATTCCCAACCAGTTCGATTGGGTTCTTTTCGTGAGAATATCTTTTATCATGAGGTATCGTTAACAGATTACCCACTGTTTGATTTTCAACCCTACGAAACGCAATTAGCGAGTAAAATGGTGGATGTAGTGAAGCATGAGAAATTGGACATTTTACATGTACATTACGCGATTCCACATGCCTCAGCAGCATTTATGGCACAGCAGATTTTGAAAGCACAAGGAATCGAAATTCCTTTTGTGACAACGTTACACGGAACAGACATAACGCTTGTTGGAAAAGACCCGTCCTTTGAACCGGTCATTACCTTTTGCATCAATCACTCAGATGCAGTTACAACCGTTTCTGAAAGTTTGAAAAACGATACTTATGCGCATTTTCAAGTGACTAGAGACATTCACGTGATTCCAAATTTTGTAGTGGAAGACGCCGAGGATGAGCATTATACCGTTTACATGCGTCAAAAATATGCCAGCGATGGAGAACGTATTCTTTGTCACATATCTAATTTTCGTCCGGTTAAACGTGTGGATGATGTCCTACGAGTTTTTGCCAAAGTAAATGCGGAACTTCCTTCTAAATTAATCCTTGTTGGCGACGGTCCGGACCGTTACCACTGTGAGCGTCTTTGTCGTGAATTGAATTTATGTGACCAAGTTATTTTTCTGGGAAAGGTGCGCGATACCTCCCATGTACTTGAAATGGCAGATGTCTTTTTGTTGCCATCCGAAACGGAAAGTTTTGGACTCGCAGCATTGGAAGCCATGGCGGTTGGAGTTCCCGTTATTTCATCGAATACAGGTGGAATACCGGAAGTGAACATACACGGATATTCGGGTTATCTTTCTGATGTTGGCGACATCGATGACATGGCGAAAAACACCCTTGAGTTATTGAAGCCCGAAAATCATCCCGCTTTCAAAAAACAAGCGAAATTGCGTTCAGAGGAATTTAGTTTAGCTCGCATTCTTCCGATGTATGAAGAATTATATCGTAAATTAGTCAAATAATCATACTTAACATGTTGAAAATAGGCGTTTTATTTTCTGGATGCGGCGTGTATGACGGCGCGGAAATTCAAGAAGCAGTTCTGGCGATGTTGGAAATCGACCGAATGGGCGCTGAAGCTGTTTGCATAGGGATTGATGCTCCTCAACACCATGTTGTGAATCACTTGAATGGTGAGGAAATGACTGAATCAAGAAACATGATGGTGGAGGCAGCACGAATTGCACGTGGAAACATGACAGCCATTCAAGAAGTGGTTCCAGCAGATTTAGATGCACTTGTCATTCCTGGTGGATTCGGAAGTGCTAAAAACTTTACAACGTGGGCGTTCGACGGTCCAAATGCTTCCATTCGTCCCGATGTGAAGTTACTCCTCGTGAACCTTGTGAATATTGGAAAACCGATCGTTGCCTTGTGCGTTAGTCCGATTGTACTCGCAAAAGCGTTTGAAGGATCAGCGATTCACGCTTCCATGACAATTGGCTCTAAACATGCGGCGTCACCTTATGAAATTGCTGGATTTGAAGCCGGATTGCAACAAACCGGAGCGGAAACCGCTGATTGCTCTTTGGGATCCGTTCACATTGATCAAGAAAACAAACTCATTACGGCACCATGTTACATGATGGAGGCTCGTATTTCTGAAATACAGGCGAATATTCAAGCGGCTTTTCAAGCCTTGAAATCAATGCTCGATGCCGAATGATCAACAATTAAACGATTGGTTTCAAGAGCGGAAGTCGCGTCTTAGTGAACGCAATGCAGGACATTTATTTGAACGCATTTGTGCGGGAGATAGGACAGCGTTGAGTGCTGCGATTACTTTGGTAGAGAGCAAGCGTCCGGAAGACCGTTCAGAAGCCAATAAATTGTTGCAATTATGCCTTGGACTTGGTAAAAAGGCATGGCGCATTGGGATTACTGGCGTTCCGGGAGTAGGGAAGAGTACCTTCATCGAAGCCTTTGGAAATCACATTTTAACTGATAAAAGCAAATTAGCCATCTTGGCAATCGACCCGTCTTCCAACGTTTCAGGCGGAAGTATTTTGGGCGATAAAACACGCATGGAAACCTTGTCGAAATTGGATAATGTGTTTATTCGTCCTACGGCTTCTGATAGCACCTTAGGTGGTGTGGCACGACACACACGCGAAGCCATTATTTTATGTGAAGCGGCAGGATACGAAGTCATTTTTGTGGAAACGGTTGGTGTAGGACAATCAGAAACAATCGTTCATTCGATGGTTGATTTCTTTCTCTTACTCATGCTTGCTGGTGCGGGAGATGAGCTTCAAGGAATGAAGCGTGGTATCATGGAAATGGCGGATGGAATGATCATCACAAAAGCCGATGGTGAAAACGTTCAAAAGGCGCAGTGGGCAAGAAGAGAATACGCAAATGCCTTACATTTATTTCCGCCAAAAGAAAACGACTGGATTACTCAAGTCCATACGGCGAGTAGCATGACAAAAGAAGGATTCGAGGACATTTGGTCCAACTTGCAATCTTTTTTTCAGGCCATGGAACATTCCGGTTGGATCAACGAAAATAGAATGCGCCAAGAAGTAGAGGTCTTGGAGGAAATGCTTCGTGCCTTGTTACAAAGCGACTTTTTCGCAAATGAAGATTGGCTAGCGAAATACCACGAAATGGAGTCCAAGGTGAAATCCGGTGAAATCTTAGCCTATCAAGCGGCGGAAGAATTGTTTCAAGGATTTAAGTCTAATACTTAATCAACTTAAAATTCGTCAAAGCTTCATTATTCTTGTTCACGCGAAGAATATACACCGATGAACGAACATCTGGAATCGTAATTGACGTTTCAAGTGCTGTGTGATTTACCGTGCCTGCACTGACTTTTCGTCCACTCAAATCATAAATCTCATACGTGCATCCCGTTGCTTGTGTTTTGTTGTCGTGCGTTAAAACGAATGTTCCGTTGGATGGATTCGGTGCCACGGTGAAATGAATATCCGGTCCATCTGGAGGAAGTGGAATTAACTTGAAAATGGCCGTAAAAAATACATTACTTACAGTGACATTCGTACTCAGCGAATCTTGTAAAGTATCCGCAATAAAGGCATTCGGAATCCAATGTGAAAATTCATATCCTGGTTTAGCAATTGGAACCATAGTGATTGGAACTCCATCGAAATAAAAACCATCCCATGGATATTGGTTGGGTTGTATGGTATTCAATGCAATTTCGCCTGCTTCGAAAGGAAAAACATCTAATTCAACATTGACCTTTTTTATCAGATTGAAGGCCGTTTGCAATTGCTCAAATACAACAGAATCCCTACAACTCAGTTGTTCTTGAAAGACTTCATGATTTGTAACAAAGGTTTGCATTTGTCCAGCAATGTTATTCGGATCTCCCCAACGCGCAAATTCGTTCGGCATCTCGGTCACCATGGACTCAAAAAACTGATTTTCCCGTGCTAATAAGACTTCGGTTCGATAACTCGTATTCATTAAATCGGCAAAACGGTTGATGAAGTAATTTTTATAATCGGTATTTTGAATACTTTTTAACCAAATATTGATGTATGGATTTCCAGTACTTTGTCCTAACATGTAATTGATGTGATTGTCAGTGCAGCTCGTCCATCCGTTTGGTTGCATCGATAATTCTAAGTCAATTAATCCAAAGCGCCAACGCCAATTTGTTTTATCCGATCGGTAAATTTTAATGTTGTTTCCAGGCCAATCGACGTTACCCATCCACGACTCCGCAATGATGTAGTCACTGTAATGTTTCAGGTCAATTATCTGATCTGCATCACTCATGTAACTTGGTGCAAGTGGATTTAATGTCAGGAAGTTCGAGTAGGAATCCCAAAAATGACTCACATCACCCTCTACAGTGCGCAAAACAAGGTTGTACCAATAGCTGAGTGACAGTAAGTCCATGGAATCTTTGTTGGCACCATCGTGAATTTCGAAGTATTCTGAATTGAATTTCTCGCGCAATTCGTACAGTCCAAAGTAGGACCCATTGATGTATACTGAAACGGGACGATATGCAGAATAGTAATTCTTCGTTCCTTCGCTCATCATGCGTACTTGACTCGCGTCTTTATATGGAAGCGTCAAGTATTGATTGCTTCCGTTTCTCAAATAAATCTCGCTGTATTTGGTGCGATCTGCGCGATCCGGAATCAACGGAAAATGCACTGGTGCTTGTCCCAATGCCCCATGATCGAAGGACAAACGGAAGGAATGTTGTGGTTGCGAACGACTTCCTCCGGCACCACCGTCCATGCGAATCGCTGTCTGACGCTCAAAAACAAAGGGATGTCCGAGTCCTTCATTTAAATAAACGGCATGAGCAGGTTTCACCCAATCACTCGACCAATTGTCAAAGATCCCTGTTGGGCCATATAAATTCGTTTGATCGGTGGTAACTAACAGAATTGGAGTGTCATGACTAACATTGAAAATGTATGTCGCAATCGCTTGTTGACTTGGCAAGTATCCACTCGTAGCATTTAATGGAAATACCTTCGCACGAAACACACTTTTTTGATACACTAAAATGGAATCGGTATAAACCTGAGAGCTAAAAGTTGGTTCGGAACCATCGGTTGTATACACCAATTTTGAAGGCACCGTGTTGCTGTGCGACATTTTTAGATAGAACGTACTGTTGTTTATTCCCGACATTTTCGAAAGTACAGGTCTGGACAAACTATCCGAGTAAATCACACTGCTATTGTTGGAGGATGCTGGAGTTGGTTCCATCCATTTTACCGTCGTTGATGCATCCGGACTTAATCCAACGGAAATATCTTTGGTTGGTGATTCAACATGTAAGCTTGACACCATCTGCTGCGTTGGGTCGAATAGATAAACGGTTTCTCCTCCTCCGCCTAATTTAAAATTGGTGTGATACAGATTTCCTTGTAGTGGAAGGAATTCGGCACTTAATTCAGTGACTTGTGTTGAATTGATGTGAAAATCAACATACGTGTAAAATTCACCATTCGTACCCGCTACCTCAAATCCAATGGATTGAATCATACCTGCACTCAATCCAGCGGCGCTCAATTCACTTGCACGAATGAGCATTTGGTGTCTTGCTCCCCAATACCAATTTCCAAAGGGAGCCGGATAATCTGTATTCGAGTTTTGAATGGTTCCAGTTCCAATGATCACATTGTTTAGTTTGATGTTTGGACGTTGGAAATAGGTCGAGGCGTTATTGGCAGAACATGCAGCAGGACTACCGTCAATAAAGCTTCCGATGGTTGAAATGTAAGATGTTGCCGTTTGTTTGAAAATCGAATTTTCGGTATAACCGGTATTGTTATAGGAGCAAACATTGATCACCACATTCGATTGTCCGTCCCAATAGAATGGAGTAACGAGTTGATGTTGACTCCATCCAACTTGAGGAGTAAAATTTTGCTCTGAAAGTCCAAATTGAAATGGTGCCGATCCGAAGCGATTTTTTTGACTACAAAACACCTGTTGAAATCCACCCGCAGGAATGGTTAAATTTGGGAAAATCCACATGTTCGGATTCGTCAATTTATCAGAAAGTGCGTAGCCAATTAAATTTACAGAAGCTGAACCAGCATTGTACAATTCGATCCAATCGCTGGCATCCCCGTTCTCATCACTGGACGAAGAATAATTCTTGTTGCATCCCTCGTTGATAACAACTTGGGAGAATGCAATGTGATGCATCAGTAAAAAACAAACGAGGAGTTGCTTCATTTAAATTTCGATTAGAGAAACCTAAATTAGTGAAAATTAGCAATTCCATTATGAGAACTTGGCTTGTCCTACTCAATTACTTCAAATCGAAGCACTTCGTTTCGCCAATTTTGACCTGAAATGCGCAGGTAATAAATGCCGGGAACAGCTTGAATTAATTGAATTTCTGGGTTTTTTTGAGTCGTTTCATTGATGTCAAATGAAATGATTCTTCCGTAAGAATCAAAAATCGAAAATTCGCAGCCGGACTCAATAGGAACAATAAAATGACCATTATTCGGATTGGGGTAAATGTTCCATTTTCCTGATGAAATTTCGGAAATGGACAGTTGGGAATTGACAACAAGGGAATCTATGGACTGACAACCTTGAGCATCCGTTATTGTTACGATGTAAGTACCTCCTGCAATTTGTGACAATACATTGCCCGATTGGCCATTATTCCAACTATAATTGTATGGCGGATTTGCTCCAGAAACGCCTAACATAATGGATCCATCCAAACCAAAAATTTCAGGTTCAATAACAGCATTTATGTTCCATGGAAATGGTTCATATACGGTGTTTTGAAGTGTGTAAGCACAACCCATTTGATCACTAATTGTACAGCTATAATTCCCTGCACCGATTCCCGAAACGATGGAATCATTCCAAGAAAATCCGGACCATTGATAAAGATAAGGTACTTGTCCACCTTGAGCAGAAACATGAATGTTTCCAGTCTGTCCCCCTGGACAGGCATTAGAAACGATTTGACTGGTCGCATGAAGATCGCTTAAGTTGATTTGAAAAGAAATAGTATCATGACAATTTTGTCCGTCCGTAACAATGACTTCAAAAATTCCAGGCCCCAACGTTTGCAGCGTATTGCTTGTTTCGGTTGAATTACTCCAAGCGTATGAATATGGGGGAAATCCATTTGCAGCGGTCACATGAATCGAACCAGTGGAAGCAGAGTCACAAACGATGTTGGTTCCAGTTCCTTGCGCAGTCAAGTTGGATAGTGCGGTGATCGTGTCCAAGTAGACAGTGGTACATCCCAATGCATCACTCACCGTGCACGAATAGATTCCATCGGACAAATCGTTAATGAAGCTTGTTGTAGCCAAGTTTGACCAGTTGAATTGGTAAGGAGCGATACCATTACTTGGATACAGATGGATTTGACCATTTGCATTTCCAAAACAATTATTTTGCACAGAATTCCCTTGCACTTGTAGATTGGACTGACTTTGAAGTATGATTGATTGTGAAACTGAACACCCAAGAATATCTGTTGCCGTCACTAGGTAGCTACCCATTGGAAGTTGAATGAGGGTATTTGAATTGCTGTTGTTTGGAGACCATACATACGAATACAAGCCATTACCTCCCGTTGCATGCACGGAGATCATTCCATTTGTAGACGAACTGCAGCTTGGCGAAATCGTTGTGTCCACAAAAAGTTGCATGTTGTTTGGTTGGGAAATCACGCCCGAAATGCTACCTTGACAACCATGTTGATCCGTAATTTGGCAGGTGTAAATTCCAGCTGGAACATTGGTTAATTGATTTGTGTTCCCACCGACTGGCGACCAGGAGTAGGTATAACCGGGAGTTCCTCCATACGCAGTGACACTCATTTGGCCAGTTGCCAAGCCATAACATGTGACAGAAGTGTTTGATGAAATGGAAGCGCCAACAGCTGTTGGTTGTGTGATGGGAACAACAATGGTTCCAACGCAGCCATTTACATCGGTGACTTGACAAGTATATTGAGCGGCGGTTAAATTACTAATGAAATTTGTGCCATTTCCAGTTGGATTTCCAGACCAATTATAGGTTAAGGTTCCTGTGCCTCCTGTTGCAGAAATTAATGCCGAACCATTGGCGCCATTATAACATGATACAGGTGTTTGACTCACCAGCGTAACACTAGGCCCAGAGATAGTGTTAATTCCAATAGAAAGTGAACTTGAACAACCATGCTGATCGATCACATGAACTTGATATGAACCCGCGAATAAATTGGTGAGATTTGATGTTGTTCCAACGGCTGGTGTCCAATTGTAAAGATATGGACCAACACCACCAGTTGCTGTAACGACCGCAGAACCGTTATTCAATCCACAAGTTGCAGGAGAAATAGAGGAGGTGCCCACGGAAAGTGCAGAAGGTGAGGTGATTTGAACGAGTTGATTTGTTGAACAGCCATTGGCATCGGTCACTTGACACTGATAGTTCCCAGCAGAAAGATTGGTTGCGAAGTTAGTGTTTCCACCAGAAGGACTCCACGAATAACTATAGGGCGCTGTTCCACCCATGCCGATTACTTGAGCGGTACCATTTGTTCCTCCGAAACAACTTACCGAATTCGTGGAAGAAATGACTGAACTCAAGGCGCTTGGTTGCGTAATGTTCAAGGAAGTAGAGTGCTGACAACCATTTGCATCGCTAATCGTACAAGAATAGGTGCCAGCCGGAACATTGTTGATCGAAGAACCAGTAATGGAATTTGGACTCCAAATAAAGGAAAGATTTCCTGTTCCTCCAGCGGCTGAAATGGCCGCACTACCCGAGCTTGTTCCGAAACATGCAACATTGGAAACATTTAAGAGTGTACTGGTAATGGCTGGGGGATTCGAAATGGTCACATTTTGAATGAGTGAGCAACCATTCCCATCCGTAATTTGACATGAATAGACCCCTGCGTTTAAATTTGAAACGGAATTAGTGTTGCCTAAACCGCTAGTCCATTGGAATTGATAAGGTGCTGTCCCCCCCGTTGGCGAAAGAATAATCGACCCATTATTTCCTCCAAAACATGAAATCGGATTCAATGTTGATTGGACATTTATGGCCGTTGGTTGGCTGAGGATGATTTGTTGCGTGGATGAACAGCCAAGTCCGTCCGTCACTTGACAGGAATAACTCCCAGCACTTAAATTATTGACATTTGCTGTAGTTCCGATGTTTGGTATCCATGCATAAGAATATTGACCATTTCCTCCGCTCGCAAAAATGCCTATAGAACCGCTTGCAACACCGTTACAAATCGGATTGATGAGGGTGGTTACACTCGTATTTACGGCAGTGGATGTCATGGTAATGGTGGCGTTTTGTTGTGCCACTGGACAAAAATTGGCATCGTAAAGTTGACAGCTGTAGTTGCCTGGACCTAAATTATTGATTAGTCCATTGTTCGTGCTATTGTTTGACCAATTGAAAGTGAAAAAACCAGTTCCACCTGTTGCAGTAAGTTGAACGGAACCATTGTTTTGTCCACAACTTGCATTGGTTACAATGGAACTGACTTGAATTGGCAAGCAGGTTTTAAAAATAGGTTGAATTGCTAGGGCTACTTGATAGCCAAAATTCTCAATTGCTGTCCATGCTGTTGCTCCGTTTGGATTCTGATTCCACCTCATGAATGCCGAATTTGCAGCAAAATAAGTGGATGATGTTTGAAGTTTGATGTTTCCTGCATTTTCAGTAACGCCAAAAAAGTAGGTCCCAGGATTTAAAGTGTATGTTCCTCCAGAGATCGGTAATTGTATGGTTGCACCAGAAATATTGTTTGCAATTGTACTTGTATATGTTGTAGTGGAAATAAGGGGTGAACCAGTCGGGACTCCGTTCACGTCCGTTGCATAAATGTCCACTCGAATAGGCTGATTGGACGGTGTTCCCGCGCCAAGGTTAATTTTTACTGAATCCAAGTAGTCCGATTGTCCCAAAGTAAAATTTTGTCCAATGATACCATTGTCATAAGCACTCGTCAAATTATTTCCGATTCCAATGGTTCCAGAATTGCCGACAACACGAGAAAGTTCTGACTTCGTTCTGGAAAAATAAGTCAGATAGGAATTGTTCAAGGGAATTTGGTCATTCACCGTGTTAAAAACATATTCAATGGAGTAATTACCGAGTGAGTGAATTGTGTAATTTGAAACAGAAAACGTATCAATTTGTCCAGCAATAAGGTTGTGTCCTGCACTTGTTGCCGTGTAAATAGTATTATTTGTTGCCAGATTTTTGATTGTAACTGTCATGGTTACATTGTATGCATTGTTCGTCCCAGAATTTTTTCCAAACGCAGTCAAAACTAGGCTATTCCCGTTGACGGATTGTCTTGTGTGAACTTTTGATAATCCTGCCCCAGGAGATTGGTGATTGACATATGATACATCAATAGATGGACTCGCTCCTAACTTTGGACGAATCATAAAAGCGTAATTGACACTGTACGATTCAATGGTATTCCACGTACCTGAAATATTCGTTCGAACATAGTTCTTTCCATTCGAAAAAATCGATGCATCACATCCAATTGGATAGGGTAAATTACCAGTTTTATGAATGGAGAACAAGTAAATTCCACTGGTCAAAGTAAGCGGGGTTGAAAGTACATGCGTTTGCCAGCCTGCTCCTGTGGAGAGAATGTTTTGGGAAACGTAAATTGGGTTGGTCTGAATGATATTATTCAAAACAGGGAACACTTCAACATAATATTCCTGTGTTGATGAAGTGCTTGGTGTGTAAAATTGAATTCCTGTTAGGACATCATTCCCGGTTAGCGGAAAAATGACACCTTGCGAATATTCCGAGGTTGTGGACCAGTTAAAGGCATTTGTGTAGGTATCATTGTCTCGGGCAAAGGAATTAAAATCAATACTGAGGTTTTGAGTGGATGCGTCATTCGAAGTAACACCATCCACTTGAGTTTGTGTTTTGATGTACTTTAACATGTAATTTTTCGAAACGGATAAATTGGGAAGCCATGTCCCACTCACGATAGCTTGTTCAGCTCCAATCCCCAGAGTTATTGGCGTACTAGTAAGCGTTTGGACAGGGGTATTTATATTCGGCAATTCATATATTTCAACAGTTAAAGTGACATTCGATAAGATGTTTCCACTGTAATTTTTAATCGTTGCGCCCAACGGTATACCATAGTTTGCTTGTGAAATAGGGATTTTCGTAAACCGATTCTTCAGGTAACTGATTCCACTATCATTATTGTTTGGAAGTGCTGTGTACGAAAAATTCCAAGTAAATCCAGTACTTGACCACGCATTGTCCCACTCAAAAAAATAAGTATTTCCGGCGCTTAGAATCAAGTTATCAACGCGTGAAGCGAATGAATTCGTTCCACTTGAAATACAACCATTGAAATCATCGTTCGCACCAATCAAGGTTAAATTCCCGCAACTTCCTGTCCAGATCCAAAGTCGCGTGTCAGAACCGCCGCCACAAGAGTTTATGGAAAGGTTTCCGTTTGTTGTTGGTGTAAATCGATACCAATTAGAACCAGTAGCTCCTGGTTGTGAAGCACCACTTCCTGTTATTGCCATGGCTGTATAGGTGCCGGGAGAAACGTTGGATGCTAAACCACAATTGGCACCTTGACCAAAAGCCCTAAGCATGTGAAACAAAACCAATAGGAATAGACAGTACCTCATTTTCAGAAATTCGAACAATATTACGGATTCAAACTCATTTTTTTTAATCGCACAAAAAAGTTTACAAATTTTTCATCATTCAGATATTTTTGAGCAAAAAAAAACAGCCGAAGCTGTTTTTTTAAAGTATTTAAAGTTGCTTACTTTACGTAAACGCGTTGTGTCGTTTTTTCTGTTTTCGTTTCAATCACCACTTGGTAAATTCCCGTGCTTAAGTTGTCAAACGAAAGGGTATTGTTCACATCTGTCAAAATGGAAGATGAAACTTCTTGTCCGGACATAGATACAAAAGAAACTTTTGATCCAATGACATCTGGAGTTACATTAATAGAAACATGGTCAGGGGTTCCGATGATGGTTACTTTATCAGAAAGCGCAATATTTTCCAATCCTGAATTTGCTCCTTCACCTGCTAAGATTTGAGCGTTAGAAGTTGATTGATATCCATAACCATGAATGGTGATTTGAGAAGCATTTGCGTTCACGGATAACTCAACCCATCCGTAGTATGTGTTTGCTCCAGCAACTAATTTTCCACCCAAAAATTTATGAGATTGATTTAAGAAATTCCCTTGTTGAATTGGAATTTGACCTAATGGACCTGCGTCCACCAAAATGTCAGCTCCCAAAGCACCATATGAAGATGTTCCAAAATTTCCAGCTGCAGAGATTGGGTCACCACTGTTTAAAGCTGAAATTTGAAAAGAAGAAGATGAACTTCCTGTTCCTGCTGCACCAATCAAAGACATCCCAGGGGTCATTTGAACTCCTGCAATAGCTCCATCATAAGTAAACTGAACTCCTTGTGTTGAGGATGATCCGTTTACGTGTTGAACAAAAAAGGTTAATTCTGGATTTGCATCATTATTGAAGTCCAATGCATAAGGTGCATGTAAAGAATCGACAACAACATCTGGATTTAAATCTGTGGCAACAACTTGTGCATTCACATTACCTTGAGCTACCAATGCTCCAGCAACTGCTGAATATTGTTTTAATCTCGATTTGTTTGAAGAGGAAAGTGTTTTCATAGTTAACAATTTGGGATAAAAATAATGATTTTTTTCTTACTTATTTGATTTCTTAGTTGTTTCCCAAAAAGTTATCAAGAATAAAGGATTGCTCTTCAGGATATTCGATGAGTGATTCATGCGACAAATAAAGTACAGGTAACTTCGCTTGACTATCGATCCACGCTTCGATTTTTCTTTGCTCTAATTCCATGGTCTCCATTTTTTTTGTGGATAGAACCGCATTTAATCGCTGATCCAATAATCGCGCGGATAAATCTACATCTGTCTGTAAGTAGATTAATTTGTAATGAAAATGATCAGGTAAAAAGGACAAGGAATGACTCGGAATAAAAATGACTTCGTTGCTAAGTTCGTCTAACCATTGTGCATTCAAATGCAGGTTTTTTGCCTGTTCGCCATACTTCTCAGCGTCATAAGTTGGAATTCCCAATCGTTGAATAAAGTCAAGTACTTTCCCTTGGTTTTGTTCAATTGCCTCTGTTAAGATGATACGCTCGCCTTTTAACGATTCACTCAAAAAATCCAAATGAATGTTCGCTTTTTCAAGGTTTCTATTTTCTTCACTATACAGTTTATGCAGCCATTTGTGTGCTTTTACATTTCCTGGTACCAATCGCAAGTTAACTTCAAAAGCTTTGATGGCATCATCTGTTAAACCTTCCCTCACCAATGCTTCCCCAAGGTGATAATGTGCTCTATGGAAGAAAAAATCACATTCGATGGCTATTAGGAATTCTTCAATGGCGGCATTTAATTCACCGCGTCTTAAAAAACTCAACCCCAATCCGTGATGTGCACGCGCCGGTGAATCATCAATATTCAAAGCGCGAATAAACTGCGCTTCGGCTAATTCATATTTTTTGCGCTGAAGGAAAATCTGTGCGATGTTTAAAGCTACTTGATAATTGTAAGGATTTCGTTCTTGAATTTTTAATAACTTGGACAAGGCAAGATGAGGTTTGTTCATCGCCAACAAGATTAATCCTTCCAAGTATTCCAAAAACATGGGCTCTTCCATGCCAAGTTTATCGTAGGCATCTTCCTGTTTTTCTGATTTTTTGTTCTCTTCTTTTAAGTCCTCAAGAATCTCCATGGCTTTGCGGTACTGTCGCTTGGACAAATACACAAATGCCAAGCGTTGTCCATAACGCTGAACTTTGCTTTCTTGATAGATGCGTTCCAAGATGACCAAAGCCTCTTGGTATTTTCCTGCATTCAATAAGTTTCGTGCAATGTAATATTCATTCTCCCGTTTGGATTTCTCCACCTGTTGAATTTTATCGTCGTCCAGGGCATCGATGTAACCCAAATCAACTAATTGCTGCAAGGCTTCTTGAGCTGCCCATGGATCTTCGCGTAAGATGGCGTCATGCATGCCACTTTCACCAGGAATGTTTTCCCAAGAATCAATCCATTGAACTTCTTTCACTTGTTCAAAGCAGGCGTGTAAAACCTTTCCTTCCATGTCCTTACCAACGGGAAGATCCATGTGATGCAAAAGGGTAGGAGTGATGTCCAAAACGCTCGCGCCAGAAATGTGCGCTCCATTGTTTTTTATTCCCGGACCTGCCATGACAAAAACACCGTATGGACTATGTTCCACCGCTGGACCTGATGGTTCTTTCGGAATGTATAATGGACGTTGATGGTCACAGTGAAAACCATGGTCTGAAATCAATAAAACCGTGGTGTTTTCTTCGTCAATTAGACTCATCATTCGCGCTAACATACGGTCGTGAAAAATGTAGGCCGCTTCAACAACATGCTGAAAATCTTCAAAATCTTGCTCTGGAATCTCGGGTCTTCTCGGTGGAAAGTAGCGCATAGCCACATGCGAAAAGTGATCAATCGCATCGTGATAAACGGCCATGAAATCCCATTCACTTTTCTCTAGTAAATGACAACTGGCACTATGAATCGTTCCAGCGTTCGCCATGTTTTTAATGACACTGGTTGTGCGTTTATCCGAGCGAAGTGCAATATTCTCCTTCAGATTAGGAATAAATGGCAAGGCCTGATTTAAGGTGATTTGATGAGGGTGAATGCGGAAGTCCTTCATGGTTTCTTCCAATTCCTTAGGATGAACCGTGCCATTGGGCATTTCCCATTCTTCTTCTAATGGTTTCGTCGCAATTTGATACAAATTTGAAATCATCACACCGTTAATTGGCTCAGCTGGATTACTCGGCCACCAAGCAACGACATTGCTTTTATAGCCCTCTTGGTTGAGGATGTTCCAAATCGCTTTGACTTTGCGTGAAGTGGAGGTAACGGGACGCAAATTCTCACCGTCAGGAGTTGGTTCTATAAATCCACCAATGCCATGTTTGTCTGCTCTGAATCCCGTCGCAATACTTGTCCACAACATCGGTGAAAGAGGCGGGTCCAGCGTTTGTAGTTTTCCGTGAACTCCTCTAGACATCAACCTAGCAAAAGCGGGCATTTTTCCTTGTTGGATTAATGGCATAATGACTTTCCACTCTGCTGCATCCCAACCAATAACGAGTACTTTCTTTTTTGACATCTTATTTATTTGGATACGCGGTTTCGATAAAGTGATGGGTCGACTACATTCAATAATGTTTCCATTGAAACAGTCCAGCCACAGAATTCCATGATTTTTGGTAAAATAACTTCTGGAGAAGCGATTAATTCGCGGTGTTGTACTTCGATAAATGGAATGTGATGTGCCATTAAAAACTGTTTGCTTTTCTCTATGTGCAATGCATACATTGTTTTGAACTTCTCTTTTTGATCTTGCTGGTCTTTGCCAACCATCTTCTCTTGTGATTGAACGACTTCATCCAGGTCACGCAGCATAAAAACGACACGGTAAGTCAGTGATAAATCAATGAAATTCACGAGAGGTGCTACAATTTTAATCACCTTGCCTTCTGCTTCTGTAAGAAAGGAATTGTTTTTAACAATCCCTTTTACGGCCTCCAATTCATAGTATCCCTTTGGATTGTTTTCGTCCTCTTGACGAATAGCGTCCGAACAAATTGGTGTGTTCGCTGCCTCGAAAAGCTGCATCATGAGTGAGGTTCCAGAACGTGGAATGCCAGTAACAATTGTAATCACGGTATTTTTGATAAGGTTGACCAAAAATAACAATTATCCGCAAGCGAAATTTGGATTAATCAGACTAAATCGTCTTTAAGATAATCTTGTTGCGATGTAAAGTGATTTCTCCTTTGATTTCCAATTGCTTCAATAAGCGGGAAATCACAACGCGTGAGGAATGAAGGTCATCCGCTACTTGCTGATGTGTGTGTAAAATCTCTAAGGAACCCAATAATTTTGCTTGATCTCTTAAGTATTTCAATAGACGCTGATCCAAATTCATAAAGGCAATCGCATCGATGGATTCCATGAGTTCCATCATACGTGTATGATAGTTGCTTATAATGTAGGTTCTCCAACTTTTGTATTGGTCCATCCAAATTTCCATGTATTCCGCTGGAATCATCAGCAATAGCGATGGTTCCATGGCAGTAGCTTTGATTTGACTGTCGATTTTTTTCGTGCAACATTGCAGGGACATGGCACAGGTATCACCTCCTTCAATATAGTACAGCAACAATTCTTCTCCCTGTTCATTCTCCCGAGAAACTTTAATGGATCCTTCGATTACAATGGGGATTAACTGTAGTCGATCTCCAACATGAACGATGATTTCATCCGTTGTTGTTTCGCGTACTTTGGCCAATTGCGCCATTTCAGAAAGTAACGCTGGTTCTAGGACATAGCCTAGTTGCGCTTCGAGTAGGGAATGTTTATCCTTTGGACTTAGCATCTTTCTTGTAATGAATGAAGAAATTCGCGTAGATGATTTTTGATAATGCAAAGAGTACTGGTGATAGGACAATCGTAAAGAAAACCACTAACCCAATTTGGGTCCAAACCCCGAAACTGGGAAACCACAAGTTACACGATGCCCAAATGGTTACAAACAAGGCAACGCCTAAGGCATAGGAAACATACATGGCGCCATAGTAAAATCCAGGTTCACGTTCATATTTCAAATGACACACATCACATTCATTGCGCACATCACCTACATGCTTTAAATCATAAACAGTCGAAACGAAGAATTTCCCTTCGTGACATTGCGGACACGTCAAATGTGAAATGCTGTATAGTTTGGATCCTTTCTTCATGCGCTTGCTTGTTTTATTCCGACAAAAGTAAGGGATTTCGTGACGATGGATTGTAACTGATGTTACTAAAATGCAGAACTTGACGAAAATCATATTTTGGCGATGAAATCAAGGGGTTTTGACATGAATTATGACAAAACGACATTGTTTGAATCTGATTTCTTTCATTTTGTCATTCGTTCGCTGAAATCTAGGGATGGCACATAAATTGAGAAAGGTCAAGCATCAAAAAGTAAATTTTTTAAGAATGGGAAAAATAATTGGAATTGACTTAGGAACAACAAACTCGTGTGTTTCTGTCATGGAAGGAAATGAGCCGGTGGTGATTTCAAATGCAGAAGGAAAAAGAACAACACCGTCTGTGGTTGCATTTGTTGAAGGAGGAGAGCGTAAAGTTGGAGATCCAGCAAAACGTCAGGCCATCACGAATCCAACAAAAACAATATACTCTATCAAACGATTCATGGGATCTAGCTTCGATGAGTCGAGCAAAGAAGTATCTCGTGTGCCATATCAAGTGGTAAAAGGTGACAACAATACACCACGTGTTAAAATCGATGACCGTTTGTATTCGCCGCAAGAAATTTCAGCCATGATTCTTCAAAAAATGAAGAAAACAGCAGAAGATTATCTTGGACAAGAAGTAACGGAGGCTGTTGTAACGGTTCCGGCTTACTTTAATGATGCACAACGTCAAGCAACGAAGGAAGCGGGCGAAATCGCAGGATTAACGATTAAAAGAATCATCAACGAGCCAACTGCGGCAGCATTAGCTTACGGATTAGATAAAAAAGGAATTGACCAAAAAATCGTGGTGTTCGACTTCGGTGGTGGAACACATGACGTTTCTGTCCTTGAATTAGGTGACGGCGTTTTCGAAGTGTTGTCCACAGATGGTGATACACACTTAGGTGGTGACGATGTTGATGAGGCAATCATCGCATGGTTGGCAGAAGAGTTTAAAAACGACGAAGGATTAGACTTACGTAAAGATCCAATGGCTCTTCAACGTTTGAAGGAGGCTGCAGAGAAAGCGAAAATTGAATTGTCTTCTACGACATCTACGGAAATCAACTTACCGTACATTATGCCGGTGGATGGTGTTCCAAAACACTTAGTGCGCACATTACAACGCGCGAAATTTGAGCAATTGATTTCTGAAATCGTTGAAAGAACCATCGCTCCATGTCGTTCAGCCTTGAAAAATGCTGGACTTTCTCCAAGCGACATCAACGAAGTAATTTTAGTAGGTGGATCAACACGTATTCCTGTGATTCAAGATGCAGTGGAGCGTTTCTTCGGAAAAGCACCTTCTAAAGGAGTGAATCCAGATGAGGTTGTTGCTGTCGGAGCGGCGATTCAAGGTGGAGTTTTAACGGGAGAGGTGAGGGATGTCCTTCTTCTTGACGTGATTCCGTTATCTCTTGGTATCGAAACAATGGGTGGTGTGATGACGAAATTAATCGACGCCAACACAACGATTCCAACGAAAAAATCAGAAGTGTTCTCAACAGCTTCGGACAATCAACCATCTGTAGACATTCACGTGTTACAAGGTGAGCGTCCAATGGCGAACGATAACAAAACATTGGGTCGTTTCCAATTGACAGATATTCCACCAGCGCAACGTGGTGTTCCTCAAATCGAGGTGACATTTGACATCGATGCAAATGGAATCATGAATATTTCAGCGAAGGACAAAGGAACTGGAAAGCAACAATCCATTAAAATTGAAGCTTCTTCTGGATTGTCTGACGAGGAAATCCAACGCATGAAAGCAGAAGCGGAAGCAAATGCAGAGTCTGACAAGAAAAAACGTGAGGAAGTTGAATTGGTGAACAAAGCGGATTCATTGATCTTCCAAACAGAACGTCAAATGAAAGAATACGGAGATAAAATTCCAGCGGACAAAAAACAAGGAATCGAAGATGCGTTGGCAGAATTGAAAAAAGAATTCGATGCCCGCAACATGGAAAACTTGGAGCCCGCAATGGAAAAATTGAATAACGTATTCCAAGCAGCTTCACAAGACATGTACAATGCAGCGAATGCAGACGGCGGTAACGCTGGGGATGCAGGAGCAGATCAATCAGCAGGTAACCCAAATGATGAGGTAACTGATGTTGATTTTGAAGAAGTGAAAGATAAATAAGTTCAAACTTGTTTGAATGTAAAAGGGCTGCCATTGGTAGCCCTTTTTTTATTCCAGAATCATTCTTTTTTCAATACTACCATCACTAAATTGCACGAATAGAATTTTGCCTTTTTCGGGTGAACAAGCACGACCGAGCAAATCGTAAAATGCGATGATAGATTTGGTCGTATTTGGGTTCAATTCGTCATAACTTGCCGTGACCTGACTGCAATTGTAATAGTTTACTTGTAAGTTGTAGAATTGCCGAATGGAATCCGCTACTTCAAGTAGGCCTTGAACATTTTCTAAGTTGTTGCCATTTCGGTTGTAGATGATTGCCATGTCATAACACGTTTCCGCGTGAGAATTCAATTGAATATCTTCGAGTGTCATTATCCCTCGCCGATCCCCCGGAGGATTATTTGCACTAACTTCTGACCAACCTTGATTGGTATATGGATTGCCACTAAACATGAAATTGGTTGGCGTGTTTGTTGACCCGACAGGCCCGCCATATCCTTGCCCACCATAATAAAATCCAGCCCCATTCTCCCATGTTCCATTCAAAAAATTCCAATATTCCATTGCTGGACCAGGATCATTGTATGGATAGGCAGAAGTACTTGTGAAATAGGTCATGTTCTGAATGTCGTGACTTAAACTTATTGCGCCTATAGCAGGTGGGTTCGTTCCGTATTCCACATCAGTATTATCATAGTTATAAAAGTACATGAGGTTGCGCGTTGTGTCACTTCCAATGTAATCATCGGCATACCCACCAACGTCACCATCCATGAAAAAGCCACATTTAAATTGGTTGAAAAAAAGCGCGCCTCTATTGAAAACGCGCATATTTATAAAGGTGGTTTCATTTAAAAAGTCAGTGGATGAAAATTGATAAAACATGATGTGAACTTCGATTCTCATGGAATTCCCATTCGTATTCAAGTGTGGTCTATCGTCATTGTAAATAACATAACTCGCTTTGTCGCCGCGGATATCGGGATATTCACCAAATTGAGGTTGGTAAATCAAATCACCGTTTAAATCAATAAAAGGGGCTAATTGCGCTGCGACTCCTAAAATGGTATCGCCATTTCCTGGCCAGTCTAATATCGAATTTGGAATGACGTATCCAAGATCTTGAAAATGCTGTTGATGAAAGTCAATTTCTGCTTTTGAAACGGTCCATATGGCATGTGAATATTTGGAAACGTAATTTGGATCCATATAGGTATGAAAAATCGAGTATGGTCCGCTATAGAAATCACTCTGATTCGGTACTGCTAGTCGCTGAGCAGATAAAAACAACTGTCCCCATTGGTCTAAACCAGCCATCCAAAAGCCAGCGGAAAAAATAGCATGAATACCAGATCCCTTCGGAATTTCATAGCCAGGATGAAGTCCTGACGAGTCAGAATGTGCAAAAAATGCACCTTCATCTAGAAGTGTGGCCGATGCTTGATTTAAATCCAAGGTGTATTCACTTTGTTGTGCAGAAATTGAATGCCAAAAACACAAAAAAAGAGCGTTAATCAAGAGTCGTTTCATAAGGAATTGGTTTAAATGCGCAATGCGAAGTTCGCGTGATATAGACTTAAACGCGCAAACGTAAATAAAAGGGTGGCTGATTCCATTTTTTAGTTTGAGTCAACATTATGTTTTATTTGATTTAAAGAATAGGTTCGTTCACTTTTCCCTATATTTGCTCATGCTATATTCTAAAAAACTCGAAAATGCCAATAGTAAAGAGTGGGTGGTCTTCATCCATGGCGCCGGAGGTAGTTCGAGTATTTGGCATAAGCAAATCAAAACCTTTTCTGAGAAATACAATTTGTTGTTGATTGACTTGCGTGGACACGGGAAAAGTCAAATCGATTCAAAGAAAAAACGGTATTCATTTAAATTAATCGCACAAGACGTAATTGAAGTGATGCACGCGCAAGGCATTGAACGCGCACATTTTGTTGGAGTTTCCATGGGATCGATCGTCATTAAGCAAATTGAAATCATGGAACCTGGACTCGTGAAATCGATGATTTTCGCAGGAGCTATTACGCGTTTGAATTTTAAATCGCGTTTCCTATTGAAAATGGGCCGCATTCTCAATCGCATTATTCCTCAAATGGGACTCTATCAGTTGTTTGCACGCATCATGATGCCGAAGAAAAACCACGCGTCATCACGCGAGTTATTTATCGGAGAAGCGCGTAAAATCGTCCATAAAGAATTCAATCGCTGGTTCAAACTAACTTCCCGTTTGGCCTTGTATTTAATTGAATTGGAAAAGCAAACGGACAAAACACCAACCTTATTCATTATGGGGGAGGAAGATCATCTCTTTTTGACACCAGTGAAGAAATTAGTTGCGCAAAATCCAAAGCTAAACTTGAGTATTGTTCCTAATTGTGGTCACGTCGTCAATTTCGAACAAGCAGATACATTCAATCACTTAAGTTTGGAATTTATCGACAGAGTTTCCGCTTGAAATGCACCTATTAACAATTTCATTGCAATTTGTTAAAAAACACTTGGTCAAAATATACCCATCTTCATAGTTTTGGATTAAATTTGTGCTCAATTTGCAGCGAACATCCGCTTCGAAGAAAAGTAAATTGAAATCCCTATGCCAAAAGATTTATCCATCAAGTCGGTTCTGATTATCGGAAGCGGTCCAATCGTTATAGGTCAAGCTTGTGAGTTTGACTACGCCGGATCACAAGCAGCACGTTCATTGAGAGAAGAAGGAATCGAAGTGACTTTGATCAACTCGAATCCAGCAACAATCATGACTGATAAAGTTGTGGCGGATAACGTTTATTTGCAACCTCTTGAACCAGAGAGTATTGTGGAGATTTTGAAGAATCATAAAATCGACGCGGTACTTCCAACGATGGGAGGACAAACCGCTTTGAACCTGTGTATCAAGTGTGATGAATTAGGTATTTGGGAAGAATATGGTGTTCGAATGATTGGTGTAGACATCGCCGCTATTGAAATCACCGAAAATCGCGAGGCTTTCCGTAACTTAATGTTGGAAATTGATGTGCCAATGGCTCCTCAAAAAACAGCAAAATCCTTCTTGGAAGGAAAAGAAATTGCACAGGAATTTGGATTCCCGCTGTGTATTCGTCCTTCATATACCCTTGGTGGATCAGGAGCGTCTATTTTGCACGATCCAAAAGAATTTGACAACCTACTTGAACGTGGATTGCAATTATCTCCTATTCATGAGGTGATGATTGACAAAGCTTTATTAGGTTGGAAAGAATATGAACTAGAGTTGCTCCGCGACGCAAATGACAACGTGGTCATTATCTGTTCCATTGAGAACTTCGATCCAATGGGAATTCACACAGGAGACTCCATCACGGTTGCTCCTGCGATGACCTTATCGGATACAACCTTCCAGAAAATGCGCGATATGTCCATCAAAATGATGCGCTCTATCGGGAATTTCGCAGGTGGATGTAACGTTCAATTTGCTGTTTCTCCGGATGACGCAGAGGACATTATTGCGATTGAAATCAATCCACGTGTATCGCGCTCTTCAGCATTGGCGTCGAAAGCCACTGGGTATCCAATTGCAAAAATCGCTTCGAAATTGGCTATCGGTTACCATCTAGATGAATTGCAAAACCAAATCACGAAAACAACATCGGCTTTATTTGAGCCAACATTGGACTACGTGATTGTAAAGATTCCACGTTGGAACTTTAATAAATTCCCAGGGACAAATCGCCAACTTGGACTTCAAATGAAGTCGGTAGGAGAGGTAATGGGTATCGGACGCTCTTTCCAAGAAGCGCTTCAAAAGGCTTGTCAGTCTTTGGAGATTAACCGAAATGGATTAGGCGCGGATGGAAAAGAATTAACCAACCAAGATGAAATCCTACATTCCTTGGAGTTCGCTAGTTGGAATCGCTTGTTCCATATCTATGATGCCATTAAATTGGGTATTCCGTTTAAGAAAATCGTTGAGAAAACGAAGATTGATATTTGGTTCTTGAAACAAATCGAAGATTTGATCAAGTTAGAACGTCAAATTGAAAAACATCATTTAGGAAGCATCCCAAAAGACTTGCTATTTGAAGCGAAGCAAAAAGGGTACGCGGACAGACAAATTGCGCATTTGTTGCGTTGTTTGGAATCAGAAGTCCATGCGAAACGCAGTGAAATGGGTATCAAGCGCGTGTACAAGTTAGTGGACACCTGTGCGGCTGAATTTGAAGCTAAAACTCCGTACTACTATTCTACTTTCGAATTTGAAAACGAAAGCATCGTTTCAGATCGTAAGAAAGTAGTGGTGTTAGGATCAGGACCGAATCGCATTGGACAAGGAATTGAATTTGATTATTCTTGTGTTCATGGTGTACTTGCCGCGAAAGAATGTGGATACGAAACAATCATGATCAACTGTAATCCAGAAACCGTATCTACGGATTTTGATACAGCGGATAAATTGTATTTCGAACCTGTTTTCTGGGAACATATTTACGACATCATCATGCACGAAAATCCAGTAGGGGTAATCGTTCAGCTTGGTGGACAAACAGCGTTGAAATTAGCAGAGAAATTGCAACGTTACGGCATTCGAATTCTAGGAACAAGCTATGAAGCATTGGACTTGGCAGAAGACCGTGGACGTTTCTCCAAATTGTTAGAGGCGAACAATGTTCCTTTCCCACAATATGGTGTCGTGGAAAGTGCCGAACAAGCCTTGGAATTGTCCGATGAACTTGGATTCCCATTGTTGGTTCGTCCTTCTTATGTATTGGGTGGACAAAAAATGAAAATTGTCATCAATAAGGAAGAATTAGAACACCACGTTGTTGACATCATCAATGAAATGGGAAGCAATCAGATTTTATTGGATCACTTTTTAGGTGGAGCAATTGAAGCAGAAGCTGATGCCATTTGCGATGGGGAAAATGTCTACATCATTGGAATCATGCAACACATTGAACCTGCTGGAATTCACTCGGGAGATTCATATGCCGTATTACCACCTTACAACCTGGGTGATTTTGTGATGACACAAATCGAGGACATCACGCGCAAGATTGCGGTAGAGTTAAAAACAGTTGGGCTTTTAAATATTCAGTTTGCTATTAAAGATGACAAAGTGTATGTTATTGAAGCGAATCCACGTGCATCTCGTACCGTACCATTCATTGCGAAAGCATACGATGAGCCGTACGTGAATTACGCCACAAAAGTGATGTTGGGAGAAAAGAAAGTGACGGATTTCAATTTCCAACCGAGAAAAGAAGGATATGCGATCAAAATCCCAGTATTCTCCTATGAGAAATTCCCTGACGTGAAAAAAGAACTTGGTCCAGAGATGAAATCAACGGGCGAAGCGATTCGATTCATTAAAGACTTGAAAGACCCATTCTTTACGAAAATCTATTCGGAAAGAAATATGCACCTTTCGCGTTAATTTCCCGACATTCTCACACGAATACCTTAAGGGATTCTGTATATTTGTCTTATGCAGAAGGTAGAGGACATCATGGCGCCAATACAGTCAGAATTGACTGCATTTGAATCCTATTTTAAAGATTCGATGAAGTCCGATGTGGCTTTGTTGGACAAAGTCACGCAATACATTGTCAAGCGCAAAGGAAAGCAAATGCGTCCCATGTTTGTTTTCTTGACAGCGAAGATGCTTGGTGAAATCAATCAAGTGACTTTCGATGCGACAACCCTTGTTGAATTACTCCATACGGCAACCCTGGTACACGACGATGTTGTGGATGATGCAAATGAACGCCGAGGCTTTTTTTCCGTCAATGCGCTCTGGAAAAATAAAATTGCAGTCCTTGTGGGGGATTACATGCTCTCGCGAATTCTTTTACTTTCCATCGAGAAAGACAACCTTGCCTTGTTGGAAGTTGTTGCGCGCGCCGTGCGTGAAATGAGCGAAGGTGAGTTGCTGCAAATTGAAAAAGCACGAGACTTGAATATCGATGAGGAAACCTATTTCGAGGTGATTCGCAAAAAGACAGCATCCCTTATTTCAACCTGTTGTGAAGCAGGAGCGATTAGTGTTCAAGCTATGGAGCAGCGTGAAAAAATGCGAAAATTTGGCGAGTTAATCGGATTGGCATTTCAAATTAAAGATGACATCTTTGATTATGGAACAGGTGAACACATCGGTAAACCGACGGGAATTGATATCCGTGAGCAGAAAATGACGCTTCCTTTGATTTATGTCATGAACCATTCGTCCAAAGAAATTCGCAAGGAACTGATGTACATCATGAAAAATGAATACGACGTCACAGCGAAAATTAAACGCGTGATTCAACTGGTCATCGAATATGGAGGAATCCAATACGCGACGTCCAAAATGGAAGAAATTGCCAATGAAGCATTAACTTTATTGAATGACTTCCCCGACAACGAGGCAAAACATGCGTTAATAGGATTAGTACATTACACCATGAATAGAGAGAAATAATGAGTAAAATTTTATTTTTTATTGGCATTGCCATCTTGACTTTGAACGCTTGTTCAACAGATGGACCAGATACATCAGAACAACCGAAAAAAGAAGAAGTCCTTTATGAAATCAAGGATGGAAAGTTCACTGAATGGTATCCCGGTAAAAAACAAGTGAAGTTTGAAGGAAATGTCGATGTGAAGGGAGATCGAGAAGGGAAGTGGACCTTTTACTCTGAAAAAGGAAACATGCTCTCGTTTACGTTTTACGCACACGGTAAGAGGGAAGGATATTCGGTGGTGAAACATCCAAATGGACGCATTCACTATCACGGTGAATACAAAAACGATAAAATGGTTGGTGTTTGGACGACCTATGATGCCAACGGAAAAAACAAACAAGAAAAAGACTACGGTTACCCGGATAGTGAGTAAAATTCCACCACATATCATCGATGAAATCATGCAAGCTTCTCGCATCGAGGAGGTGATTGGGGATTATGTGCAATTAAAACGAGCGGGATCAAACTTAAAAGGACTAAGTCCTTTTACGGATGAAAAAACACCTTCATTTGTCGTTTCACCTGCGAAGCAAATCTTCAAGTGTTTTTCCACCGGTAAAGGAGGGACAGTGGTTTCTTTCCTCATGGAAAAAGAACATTTTTCCTATCCAGAAGCACTGCGCTGGTTAGCGGATCGATATGGCGTTCAAATTCCGGAAGCGGCACAGCCAACAGCAGAGGAATTAGCCGAATTAAATGAGCGCGAAAGCTTCTACATCATCAATGAATTTGCGAAAAACACCTTTGTGCAAAATATGCACGAAACAGAGGAGGGAAAAGCCATCGGACTTTCTTATTTCGAAGAGCGAGGTTTTCGTCCAGATATCATTGAACGTTTTCAGTTGGGATACTGCCTCAACAAAGGCGATGATTTCACCAAAAAAGCACTGGAAAAAGGATACAAATTAGATTATTTAGAAAGAGTTGGACTCGTAAAAACCAAGGAAGATCGTTCCTTTGATTTTTTTAGAGGACGTGTTATTTTTCCCATTCATAGTGTCTCTGGTCGCGTGCTAGGATTTGGTGGGAGAACCTTAATGGCGGATAAAAAAATCGCTAAATATTTCAATTCGCCGGAAAGTGTCATCTATAACAAAAGTGAAATTTTATATGGATTGTACTTTGCAAAAGGTGATATTGTGAAGTATGATGAATGTTTGTTGTGTGAAGGATATACAGATGTAATTAGCATGCACCAAGCAGGTATGCAGCATACCGTTTCTTCCTCAGGGACTTCGTTGACAAAAGAGCAGGTGAAGTTGGTGAAACGCTACACGAAGAACTTGACCATCTTGTACGATGGTGATGCTGCTGGAATCAAAGCAAGTTTTCGCGGAATAGACTTGATTTTGGAGGAGGGGATGAATGTAAAAGTGGTGCTTTTTCCTGATGGTGAGGATCCAGATTCTTTTTCGAAGTCCAAGAGCTCGACCGAATTGGAAGAGTACATCAAGGAACACAAACAGGATTTCATCAACTTTAAAGCATCGATTCTATTAGCTGACGGCATCAATGATCCGATTCGAAAATCAGAATTAATCAAAGAAATTGTTCACTCTGTATCCTTGATTCCTGATCAAATTACCCGCAGTGTCTATATTCAGGAAATTGCCCGACAATTTGAAATTTCCGAGTCCATTGTGAATAACGAATTGATGCGTTTGCGTAAGTCGACAATGGCCAAGCAATTGCAAGAGCCAATGTTGAATGATATTCCCGTTCCGATGGAAAGTGAGCATCTGTTAGAAGGCGCGCAGATTGGGTCCATTCAGCAAGGTGAACAGAAAAAGACCTCCATCCTCCATGAGCAAGAGTTGATTCGACTCATGGTCAAATATGGCACGCGTGAAGTGTGCATCAAAGAAGTTGGAAGTGAAGATAAAACGACCAGCGTAATCGAATTAATCATTCAAGAGGTTGAAAGCGATGAGTTGCGATTCGAAGATCCGAAATTGAAAGAAATTTACGGCATTTTTATGGATGGTGTGGCTGACGATACCTTGCTGGCAACATCCTATTTAAAACGCTTGGAAAATCAAGATATCGTAGCTTTTGTGAGTGATATCGAAAGCGATGAACAAGAATTAAGTCATAATTGGGCAACGAAATATAACATCTACACCAAATCAGAGGTGGATAATTTGTACGAAGCGGTCATGAATGCTATTTACCACTTTAAATTAACAAAGATTGAAGAACACATCCAACAGCTTCAACAAGAACTGAAGGATAAAAATCCTCAAGGGGAGGATTTGATGCTCCTATTGTCCGAACAAATGGTTTATGCCAAGGTGCGTAAAGAATTTTCAGAAAAACTAGGGAGGATAATAACCAGATAAACGATGCTAAGTACAACGCTATTTCATATTGGTCCATTCAAAATTTGCTTCTGGAATTTGGTGTTTCTGTCGCTGATTTTTCTCCTGGCAGCTATCCTACGTCGCATTGTTCATCGACTGCTCAAACGCTATGTCAAAACAACACACATCAACGTGGAGGGAAGACAATTGGCTTGGTTGAAGTTGATGAGTCAAAGTGTATATCTTTTAGCGATTTACATTGCAGTGTTAAGTTTTAAATTCAACAACTACAATGTCACGTTTAAGAAATTCCTCACCTATAAATTCATTGATTTTGGTTCAATTAAAATGGATTTCGCGGATGTATTAATCATCGTTTCCGTGTTTTTTGGTGCACGCATTTTAGTCAATTTGAGTAAACTGTACATTGGACGAAAATTCAAACGAAATACCGACTACGATCCAGCCTCTGAATACGTATACATCCAAATTGCCAAATATGTGATTTACGTATTTTCCATCTTATTTTGTTTTCAACTCCTAAACATTGACTTGGTCATTATTCTGACAAGTTCCGTTGGACTTTTAGTGGGAATTGGACTTGGATTACAAGATGTCTTTAAAGACATGATTGCCGGAGTCGTCTTGTTGGTGGAGGGAAACCTTCGGGTAGGGGATATTGTTGAGATTTATGGAACGACAAAGACAAACCAGAAATCTTCTACTGCTATTGTCGCTAAGATTTTGAAAATAAGCGTTCGTACCACACAAATTCAAACGCGCGAAGGAAATGTACTCATTATTCCGAATACACGTTTGACACAAGAGCAAATCGAAAACTGGAGTCATGGTTCTGAATTGACGCGATTTACAATCAATGTGACCGTGGATTTCGGTTCGGACATTGAACAAATCAAACGTTTATTGATTCAAGCGGCAATGGCTCATCCAAAAGTAAAGAAAAGCCATCCGGTAATTGTTCGTTTGGCAAATTTTGGGGATAATGGTTTGGAACTTGAATTAATCTTTTGGGCAGATCAAAGTTGGGATATTAATAATTACAAATCGGAAATTCGCTTTGAAATCGACCGTTTATTCAGAGAGTATAAGATCAAGATTCCTTATCCACACAGAACAATCAATCAACTTTAATCAATCTCTCAACAGATATAAATAACGCTGAATGGTGTTTTCGATGCCTAAATAAAGTGCATCCGAAATCAGTGCGTGTCCAATGGATACTTCATCTAATTGTCGAACAGCTTGCTTGAAAAAACGCACATTTTCTTGGTTTAAATCATGTCCTGCATTGATCTCTAAGCCAATCGAAACGGCAAAGTCAATCGCATCCAAATAATGTGCGATTGCTGCATTTGGGTCTTTTGTAAATGCTTCTGCGTATGGGCCCGTATACAATTCAATGCGGTCAGCCCCTGCTTTTTTAGCTAATTCAATCCAGTGTTTGTTTGGTTCGATGAATACCGAAGTACGGACTCCTATGGAAGAAATCTCCTGAAGAGTTTCGCTTAAAAAAGCTTGGTGTTTTTCCGTGTCCCAACCTGCGTTTGATGTCAACACATCCGGACCATCAGGTACGAGGGTTGCTTGTGTTGGCTTGATATCGCTGATCAACTTCATGTATCGCGCATCGGGGTATCCTTCAATATTGTATTCGGTTTTGACAATTTTCGCGATGGCGTAAGTGTCCTCTGTAGTGATGTGGCGTTCATCTGGACGAGGGTGAACGGTGATGCCTTGTGCGCCAAAACGCTCACAATCGATGGCGAATTGAACGACATTTGGCATGTTTCCACCTCGAGCATTTCGAATCGTGGCAATCTTATTAATATTCACACTCAGTCTTGTCATGGCACAAATTTTGACACACAAAAGTAAGAACTCTGAAAGGATTTTACTACTTTGGCGACGCGTATGAGAGCAATTGATTTAATAACAGATGAAATACCTCCTCTAATCCACACGGATTCAGGTGAAAAAGCCTTGAATTGGATGGAGGAATTTAAGGTGTCACATTTGCCCGTATTGAAAAATGGGAATTTCGTTGGACTCGTTTCGGAATCTGACATCTTAGATCATTTAAATCTGGAGGAAAACCTCGATCAATTGTTTCAACATTTACCTCGTCCCTATGTGCTTGGTCAAGCACACATGTACGATGTCATAGCCAAAATGGCAGAATTTAAATTAAGTGTCGTTCCGATTCTCGATGACCAAGAGCATTATTTAGGTTGTTGTAGTGTGTATCACGTCATGACCATGCTCGCAAATACAGGGAGCATCAAAGAAAGCGGTGGGATTCTTGTTTTGGAAATGAATGCAAGTGATTATTCACTTTCACAAATTGCACAAATTGTTGAAAGCAATAATGCACGCATTTTAAGTGTCTTTATGACCACGCAACAAGATTCTACAAAAATCGATGTGACAGTGAAGATCAATAAAATTGATCTAACAAGCATCATTCGTACGTTTGAACGCTATGACTACCATGTGAAAGCGTCTTTCCAAAATGGACACGGGGATGAAGATATGCAGTGGAGATACGACACATTAATGCAGTACTTAAAGTTGTAACATGAGAGTAGCAATCTACGGTAGAAAGATAAATAAGCAAACAAGTGCCTTTTTTACAGAGGTCATCAAGCACATCGAAGATTTTGGGTGGAAAGCTATTTTGGAAGCTGATTTGAAAGATCAATTGATTTCCAAAGCTGGAATTTCCACCAGTTATGAGACTTTTCAAGATCACAAAGACTTTCATTCTGGTTTTGATTTGTTGATTAGCCTTGGAGGGGATGGGACCTTTTTGAAAGCGGTTTCATACATCCGTGATTCTGGCGTGCCTATCATGGGAATTAATACCGGAAGATTGGGATTCCTTTCCAATATTTCCAAGGATCATATTTATGATAAATTGGCACAAGTAAGAGATAAGCAATTTGAATTTCAACGACGTTCACTTTTGCGTGTATCGACTGCGGATGATTTATTTGGTGAAGAAAATTTCGCATTGAATGAACTGACTTTGCAGAAAAAAGATACCTCCTCCATGGTCACCGTACACGCGTATTTGGATAAGAAATTCTTGAATTCCTATTGGGCGGATGGATTAATTGTGGCTACACCAACTGGTTCAACTGCTTATAGTCTTAGTTGCGGTGGACCCATCATAACACCTGGTTGTCAAGTGCATATCCTCACCCCAATTGCCCCGCATAATTTGAATGTGCGTCCAGTTGTTGTGCCAGATCACATGCCCATTTCCTTGAGTGTTGAAGGCCGCGATCGAAGTTATTTGTTGAGCTTGGATGGAGTGTCGAAGCAAATCAAACAAGGGGAAGAAGTCATTGTGACAAAGGCTGAATTTATGATTAATGTTGTTAAATTTGAGGATAATAATTTCCTCGATACAATTCGAAATAAAATGCTTTGGGGAATTGATACCCGTAATTAATAATGAATAGTTTAATAAAATGAAAAAAACACTTGCATTAGCGTCACTAATTTTAGGATTAAACGCTCAGGCTCAACTAACGAAATTAGATTCAGTTAGTTATTTAGTTGGAATGAACATTGGATCAAGTATTACCAAAGATTTCAGTGAGGCGAACATCAATATGTTGATCAAAGGTCTTCAAGATGCGATGATGAAAAGTGCGCCTATGTGCTCTGATCCCGGAAATGCTATTTTAAGTTCGTACTTCCAACAAAAACAACAATTAGCACAAGCCGCAGAAGAGCAGAATAATTTAGCATACAAGCAGATTGGTGAAGAGTTTTTAGCTAAAAACGCGAAGAAACCAGGAATTAAAGTAACGGCAAGTGGATTGCAATATGAAGTATTGAAAGAAGGGGAAGGAGAGCATCCAACGGCAACATCCAAAGTAAAAGTTCATTACCATGGGACAACGCCAGAGGGAGTTGTTTTTGATAGTTCTGTAGATCGTGGAGAGCCGATTACTTTTGGATTAGATCAAGTAATTAAAGGTTGGACGGAAGGAGTTCAGCTCATGAAAGTGGGTTCTAAATACCGTTTTTACATTCCTCAGGAATTGGCATACGGACCAAGCTCACCATCGCCTACGATTAAAGCATACATGCCGCTTGTATTCGAAGTAGAATTAATAGCAATAGAGAAATAAGATGAGAAAGGTATTTTTAAGTTTAGGTCTAGTTTTGATGTCCTTGTCAACGTTCTTGGCGCAAGGAGAAATGGAAATAGCAGATGGAATTTATGCGTCCTTTAACACAACGAAAGGAACAATTTTGTGTCAGTTGGAATATAAATTGACTCCAATGACCGTGGCGAATTTCGTTGGATTAGCTGAAGGAAAAAACTTCAAGGTGGATAATGTCGTGATATCAAAACCATATTTCGATGGATTGACTTTTCACCGTGTGATAAAAGATTTCATGATACAAGGTGGTTGTCCACTGGGAAATGGAACAGGTGATCCGGGGTACAAATTTCCAGATGAGTTTGATGCTAGTTTAAAGCATGTTGGACCAGGAATTTTGTCCATGGCAAATTCAGGTCCGGGGACAAACGGAAGTCAATTCTTTATTACCCACAAAGCTACTCCATGGTTAGATGGTAAACATTCTGTTTTTGGTCATGTGGTTACGGGGCAGTCTGTTGTTGATGCGATTGAAATGGGGGATAAGATGCTTACGGTGACAATCATTCGTATTGGTAAAGATGCTGAGAATTGGAATGCTCAAGAAGCGTTCGATAAAGTATACATCGGCAAGCAAATTGAATTGAACAAGCAAAAAGAGGCCTTCGCAAAAATCGAAGCGATGTCTGAAGATGAGTATAAGAATTTCATGTACCAAGAGGTGAAAAAACAGCATAAAAAACAGCATAAAAAAGCGAAAATGACTCCTTCTGGATTGGTATATGTTATTCAGGATAAAGGTTCGAAAGACCGTGTAGTGAAAGGATCTAAAGTTTCTTTGCACTACATCGGTACCTTCCGTGCTGATGGAAAGAAATTTGATTCTTCCCGTGACAGAAATCAAACATTGGATTTCAATTACATTGACCAGAAAATGATTCCTGGATTTGAGGAAGGGATTGCCATGGTTGGTAAAGGTGGTAAAATCACCATTTATATACCTTACTTTCAAGCTTATGGGAAAAATGGACGTCCAGGTGCGATTCCACCTTATTCAGATTTGGTATTTGAAATTGAAATGGTCAACATTGAAGCGCCTGCAGCAGAAGGCCATGATGGACATGACCATGACGGACATCAGCATTAATTGATCACAATGCGCTTTGTTTGACTCCTTCTTCCATCGGAAGTACAAAGCTGAAGAAAGTATATTCCTTTTGAAAGCCCTGAGTAATTCAGGGCTTTTTTATTGACAGTTGTTTCCTCAGATATGATAAGTCCATTTAAATCGCTTAAAACAGCTCTTTCGATGTCGAACGGGCAAGAAAGTTCAATGTTTCCATTTGACGGATTCGGGCTAAAAGAGAAATCGAAAGCTTGTAATTCGTTGATGCCAGAGCCTAGGTCTACGAAGGCAAAGCTAAGGTCGGAAATCATCCATCCTTCTTTTTGGTGATCAGTGGAATCGCTGATAAATCGAAAGCGATAATACATCGTGTCAACTGGCATGTCTTTTATTGGGAATGCCCAGATCCATTCAATTTGCGTAAAACGATCGGCAAATGTCCCTGAAAAACCTTTCTCTCCATTGAATAAGGTGTCTGCTGATGTGTACAACTCGTTACTCAGGAATAGCATATTCGTCTGGTCTTCAATAACATTTATCCAAGTGGCACCATGGTCGCGTGACACCTCGATGATGCCTCCGTCCATTAAGCTATCTGAGTCCATGGAATGGTGGAAGCTTAACAATAAACTCAATGGATATTGATTCCAAGCCGGCCAATGAATCTCAAATGAAGAGATGTTTTCGTTTGGATAAGGATGAACACTATCGGTAATCATGACAGGTCCCACATGACTTAAAATGGATTTTTGGGATTCTGCACGTTGCCATAAATTGTTGCTTGTGTTCGGGATATCAATGTAAGAACACGGTGTGCTAAAATCACACTGATCCAATGGGACGATTCCTAAAAATGGGTCTATTTGTCCTTGGGCGAAATTGACAGCGGACAGAATTGCGCACAATAAGAGGTGTTTCATCAGGCTTAATTTAGGAATACATAGGCGATTATATTCGCGCCCATTTGCAAAGCTTGCTTTCTTTTTTCCGGTGTATCATTATGAACCTGAGGATCTTCCCATCCATCACTTAAATCGGTTTCGTAAGTGTAGAGGCATACAAGTCTACCATCGATGATAATACCAAATGCTTGAGGACGCTTTCCGTCGTGTTCGTGAATCTTTGGCAGGCTGTTTAATTTAAATTTCTGATTGTAAATAGGGTGATTACTAGGAAGTTCAACCAATTCACTTGAAGGAAAGATTTTCTTTAATTCAACACGGATAAATTCATCCATTCCGTAATTGTCATCAATGTGCAAGAATCCACCAGCCATGAGGTAATTACGCAAATTCTCTGCTTCTGATTTCGAAAAAACAACGTTGCCATGTCCCGTCATGTGAATAAATGGATACCTGAAAATATCCTTACTACCGACCTCAACGTACGGAACTTCTTTCGAAATGGTTGTCCCTAAATTTTGATTGCAGAATTGAATCAAATTTGGCAAAGCAGTTGGATTCGCATAGTAATCTCCTCCACCATTGTACTTCAATACGGCCAATTGAAAATTGGATTGTGTCCAACTTGTGAAGTTGAAAAATAGGGTCATCAATAAAATGGACAGTGCTTTCAGTTTCATGCTGCAAGATATAAAAACAAGATGGAAATTAGAGCGGAAATAAATCCGAAAAATTTGAGTTTGTTCCATTTTTCTTGGAAGAAAATGAGTCCAATAATGGAAGCAATGACTACGATGCTCACATTGATAACCGCTAGAATGCTGCTTCCGCTCCATGAAAGCACATCGTATGCTTTCATTAAAAAGTAAATGGAGAAATAATTAGGGATTCCCAATAATATACCTGCAAGGAGATTTCGAAAGGAGGGTTTTAGTTTTCCTTGTAGCCATAAAGTGATCGCGATGACTGCACCAATCACTCCGGCCATTCCGAATGCAAAGGCAGTAAAAAAGGCGGTTTCGTTTTCTACTAAAACATGGTGTTGAATGTAATTTAATAGAAAATCGAGTAGGCCACTTCCAACGAATAGCACCAGCAACATCCACGCTGAAGAGACCGTATTTTTTTGATCTGTCGATTGAAGGGTCATGCTGATTACTCCTGTTATTGCCAAAATGATTCCGGTAATTTTCATCCATTGGATGTTTTCCGAGTAACTAATCATCATGCCAAGCACCGAAAGTGCCATGCTCATTTTGACTGCAACGGAGGTGCTGGAAAGTCCGTTTCGCTGTGAGCTGATTCCCATGATGAGAAATAACCCAATGAATAGCACGCTCGCACTGATGGCATTCAGGAACCAAAACACATCAACGGAAACAAGTTTGTTTAATTCGAACGGAAAGAAAATAAATCCGCACAGAAAGGCAACGAAATAATTCACGACGATGGCCTGAAACGTATCGATTTCAAAGCGTGGAAATAATTTAAAAAGGACAAAAATGAAACTTGAGAATAAAATAGCGAAAAGTAGTTCCATTAGCGACGTTTGTAGTAATAAATGGTGTCCGTGCCAAATGCATGTGATCTTGCTGGTACACGATTTAAAATGGGTGCTTTCACCCCCTCATTGAAATAGACATCGCCTACAATCACATAAGCTTCATCCCACACATTGTCAATGATAAAATATTGCAGTGTTCGACTGCCGCCTTCCACCATGATGGAGGTGATTTGACGTTTATACAATTCCTCCAAAATTGCTTTCGTCGAGGTTTCTTTGATTTTCACCCATTCGATGTTGTCTTTCTTCTCATCCTTGATGCGGTTGAAAATAATTGTCGGTGCATCGTCCGAATATAGGTTGATGTTCTCTTGAACTTGTAATTGAGAATCGATTAGAATCCGAATTGGATTTCTTCCAGAAAAATCGCGAACAGTTAAAGATGGATTATCGTTCATTGCGGTGTGTTTTCCCACTAGAATCCCGTGCTCTTGACTGCGCCATTTGTGCACTAGTGCTTTGGTTTCCTCACAGGAAATCCAATGGACACCTTTCTCATTTTCTGCTCGCAAGCGATCTAAATAACCATCCTTGGTTTGTGCCCATTTCAAAATGACGTATGGACGTCCCTTTTCGTGGAAATTAAAGAAGCGTTTGTTTAAAGAACGACAAGCTTCCTCCAGTATGCCCTCTGTTACAGAAATTCCAGCGCGTGTCAATTTTTCAATTCCTTTTCCAGCAACGAGTTTATTGGAGTCACGGCATCCAATGACGACTGCTGCTACTTTTGAACGCACCAATAAGTCAGCACAAGGTGGTGTTTTCCCTTGATGCGCACAAGGTTCCAAGTTGACATAAACAGTAGCGCCTTCTAATTGACTTTCGTCTTGAATCGAACGAATGGCATTCACCTCCGCGTGTGCTTCACCATAT